>BNJS01003248.1_pt1 | contig 81944 bp, 137 predicted proteins | sample 8540461 | NCBI WGS metagenome assembly BNJS01 (sample SAMD00202454, study PRJDB9452) | human saliva metagenome | isolation source: human saliva | place: Japan
GGGGGCGTGGAGCAAGCGCGCGCGCGCCGTGCGCGTGCGCCAGATCGCCATCACCACCACACGCATTAGAATCGTGCCGGAAGTCCGGCAAAATCGAAAGAAGCTCTGGCGCACCTCACCAACCGTGGCCTCGGCAAATGCCCACGCACAGCAAGCCAAAAGCAAAGCACAAAACCAGAAATGAAAGGGCACGGAATCCTCCACCGACAACGCGCAACCATTTGTCTGGCCAGAAGCTGGCCAGAAGGGACCTACACATCTCAACAGAGCACACTGACTTGTACAAGAATTCAGATCTGTATATGCTGTAAACAAGACTGGTTGAACCAAATATTGCAATCCTAACGAAAGCCTGAACTCCAGGCATTAATATTATCTGCCTCCACCAGGAACACAGGACTGAGAAACAAAGATGATCCCAAGGAGGACTAATAATACATAAACATAAAGATATTGTTCATGAGAATAGAAAATTAAACGAGAATCTGGTCTGCTGAGGTCAGCAAGAAGAAACCACATCCACAGGCCAGACCCACTGCACCTGTCTGAGAACGACCAACCTGAGGCATGAGAAGAAATAAAGGGTATCCTGACAGTTCAGTGGCTCACTGGCGAGGCTGGCACCACCACAGAGGATTTATCCAGAAGGAATGTTGTTGATTTGATGACTAAATAGAACTACCAGATGATCTGAATTTAAATAAGGGTCATGCAAGAGGTTAACGTACTAAATCCACCAAGAACTAATACAAAGGAAGAATTGAATTGCAAGAGGGGAATCTTAGAACAACTGAGGGTGGTGTCCACGATGATGCACACACTGGCCTCACTTTCAGGGCAACGTCACCACTGTCTGTTGAACCTGTATAAATCATTAAAGACTTGATGAGGCCACTTCAAATATATCTAGGGAGTCACACAGAAGAATGTGCATACAATCGATTGTTGATATGAGGTAAAACCAGATGATAGCTATAGCACACCGTTTATCCACCTCGCGATGCTACACAAATTATCGTCAAGGACTCCGATGGTGAAAACTCAGTAGAACAAGGTGTTAGAAGAAATCGTTGGCTCAAAAAGTCTAGTCTCTATCAATTATGGAATGCATAAAGAAAGGGTAATATGGCAGAGATTACTCACGAGATAATATTAAGCACATTGTGCAATTGCATAAACGAAAATATCGTACCACACATCAAGAATTTGTAGCCGAAGGATATCGTACAGTCATGATATGCTGCTCACTGGTACAGCGTATGTAATCGTCAGGCATGAGTCCATAGTAAAACAGGAGCAGTTACATCCATTGTATCTCTTTATGTGACAATATGATGTGCAGGTAAGTTCTATTTCAAATAGCCTATGGAAAGGATTGAAAGTCAACCGTGCATGGACAAGGTGTCATTGCTGTAGTATGTCAAAAAGTACGGGCGATTAAAAGATTTGAAAGTAAAAGAAATGCTCCATATGTGCTCATTGATGGTGTACAAGATCCAGGTAATTTGAACTGTAACATGAACTGCTGTAGGTGCTGGTGTGAGGGAATGTTTTTAACCTCTAATACTGTTGATCATATAATGGAAAAACAGTGCGCAGTACTATGAGTGGTTGTGTAATCAAGCCGATTTATATAAACGTCTCAACGGATGAGTGGTAAAACTCAAAGATCAGGAATTAAACTGTATGGAACCATGTTGGAAGATAGTGTTGACTATGGACAACTCCTTATGAAGGGGCAAACTGATTGCTTTAGGAAATAGAAGCCAATGGTATTCTCAGAGAAGATATCTACAACTGGTTACACAAAAATTTCTCTATTCCTATGTATGGTCCCATGAATCTCTAAAGTGCTATAGCTGGAGCTTTGTGCATGTAGTACAAGAACGAAAGAAAAACTGTGTCTATCCAAATAACAATAATTTTGGTAGAATAAGAGTACAATTATCCATTTAGTAGCAGTCAGAAGGTAACTATGAAACGTCTCATCGTGAATGCAGATGACTTTGGCTTTGCATCCTCTTATTAATGAAGGAATCTTGAAAGTCATCAACACGAATAGTAACAAGTACGTCTTTATTGGCATCTGAGATTATTTTGAGGATGCGTCTCGTTAGCTAAGACAACACCCTACATTAGGGCGTAGGCATCATATATGTCTTGGTTGGTGGTCTTTTACCAATTTGTGACCCCTAGAAGTTCCAAGTCGTGCTCATAGATGGCAAACGATATCACACAGAATTTATGAAAACGGCTTTTTACAGGGCAAAATAAAGGAAATGAATTACGAAAAGAGATCGAAGCACACTGAAAAAGTAATGTCATACAGGGATTTACTGATTACTCATGCGATGGACATCAACATATGCATGTACTACTCACAAGTGACACCCTATGTGGCAGAACAAATGAAGCGCTATGGTTTAGTAAGTTCTGCCCGATGAAACTCCATTTTATTTGAATGGTAGTGTCTTCATCAGGGGCGTTGGATTGGAGAAGTAGGTTACGGTTGATTACACAACATGCCTATGCTACATCTCGTGACTCTAGTTTTCATCGCCCCCTATATTTTGGGGCACGATGAATGGTGGACAGTTGAAGGAAGATGCCTTATTAGGCATTTTGAAAAAGTTGCTAAGAAACGTGGGAGTCCATGAAATTATGACACATCCTGGCAAGATAATAAGACACTTCGATCCTTATGATTGGGGATATCATTGGGATGAAGAACAGTCTGCATGACTCTCGACTATGGTGAAAAGAACATATTGGTACTCAAGCTATTAGTCTGATTCATTATGGACAATGGAATGAAGGAGACCGTTCATGAGTACCATGCGTAAAAGCGAGGAATCTTTAATTGGACTGTTGCTCTCATTGTGTCGATTAACAATTTATTTTACAATTGATTTAGATTCATTAGCTACGCTAGGTACATTCAACATTACATCTTTATTGTTGGCAATATAGCACTCTGCTTTAGGAAATGCTTTGATGGATTGCGTCTGCAACAGAGTGGTACTAAGTGGGTGGGAGTATAGTTTATCCTTAATTGCCATTTTACGAGCGTTATATTTGGTAATTATTTCCTAGCGGCCAGTTAACTCCTCGGTGCTAGTGGTGCGTGCATTGCTCAGAATCTTTACGGTCCTATCATGTACCATTAGTAAGCAGCTCCTATCGTATTAGTGACGGACTGTATTCTATCTTTATTTTTAATTGTCATGTTACCGATATATGTTAGTAACAGAACCAATTGAAGTGCCTATATAACTAATACTCACTCGTTAGGTATATCAATTTTTCGTTGTGATTTCAACATTTAGAGAATGTATCTGTGCAAACGCGACTCATGAAACAAGCTAGTAACTTGGATATGTAAAATGATGAAAAATGAACCCAAAGGCTGGCTTATCGGTTGGATGAATTTAATGGAGACTTAGTTTACTATATGCAAAACTGATGCAATCTTTCATTATGTTCAGCTGAGTCTGCATGTGAGCTTATTATGCTTTTCATAATGTATTGCTCCGGCTTTGATGTATGCGTTTACGTCAGATATCAGTATGTTGAAATTTTCAAAATCTAGCGATTTTATTAAATTTAATTTTTATATTTTGCTCCCCTGCCTGGGGAACTAGGACATTGAAGGATTATTTGTGTACTTTGTTTGCCTCTGTTCCATTGGAACAGTGGGTAGTAGCAGTGGCATGGCGGATTGTAGCTAGAATATATTCCCGTTTTTATCGGTATGTACTCAGTAGTTTACTTTTATATGGACAACACATCGTAAGCTCCGTTTCCACTAGTAGTGAAGAGGTGTAGTTATACTGTAGAAAGGCAAAAAGACAAATTTTTATTTAGTGAATGAAGTAATTTTTACCTGAGGCAATTAAAAAGACAATCAAAGTAAAAATCTATTTTACAATTAGGGAGAGCAGAAAACGATCAATGAAGCTGTAGAAAAATGGATTTAAGTCGATTCATGTATTATAAATACAAAGATTATGTCTTTCCGTTTTATGAACTTTCACAAGGTAAAATTGTGTCGATTAATGCACTGATTTCAACTGAATCTGCATGTTATCCAATATTTTTACGTATCATTGCAGATTATAATGGCAGTGATTAACAATTAATCAGAACTTTGCCACTACAAGGTGTAGCTACATGCAAATATTTCTTTGAAACGAAGGAATTGGAATATTACCAGTAGAAGATGTATTGCACGAAGTAAGACTATTAGAAGGAGTTATTAAGGTAGAACCAACTGGTCGGGCCTTTAGTGCTCAAGGAGATAGAGAATGAAGCAAGGCGTAAAGATTGCGTCTCTTGGGCTTTTGGTACATGGGGTACAAGGTACAGTTGAAACTATTAACAAAAATCTAAATATCATTCAAAATCGTATCGAGTGTTCCCAGGTGATGGTGGACAAAAATTTATGTTAGAACCAGACAAATATAGTCATGTGACACTACCTAGCAAACAGCTACATTTGTAACAGATTATAAAGAGATTTTTAAGTATCCATCTGTAGACATTGTGGTGGAAGTGATGGGTGGCACCACCTTGCCCGCACTTGTATTGAGGAATCTATCATTGTAGGAAAACATGTGGTAACAGCGAATAAAGATTTTGATAGCAGAGGCTAGGTCCGTATTTAATGGAACTTGCTACGAAACATCATGGATTTACGATTTGAAGCGAGTGAAGCAGGGGCGATTCCAATTATCCGCGCCTTATATGATCTTTTGGTAGTAACCAAATTACAGAAATCATGGGTATTTTAAATGGTACTACGAATTTCATTCTTTCGAAAATGAGCGAAGATGGATTAGGCTACGAAGAAGTATTGAAAGAAGCACAAGAACTAGGATATGCGGAAGCAGATCCACATCCGATGTGGAAGGATATGACGCAGCTCGTAAATTAGCCATTTTAGGTTCTATCGCTTTCAACAAGCGTATTTTCTTTGAAGATGTCAGCTGTGAAGGGATTACGCAAATTGATGCTAGTGACATTCAATTTGGTAAAGAGTTTGGGTATACTATTAAACTTTTTGGGCATCGCTAGAGAAACAAAAAGGCTTGTCCTTTAAATGTCACCCTGCATTTATTGCGAATACACATCCATTGGCACTAGTGCGCGGTTCTTTTAATGCTGTGTTCTTGCGAGGTAATGGTTTTGATGAGGCTATGTTCTATGGTCGTGGTGCTGGTAGCTTGCCAACTGGTAGTTCTATCGTCAGCGATATTATGGAAAGTAGCTCGCAATGTAGCTCCAAGGCAAAACAGGGAAATGAAACAATCTATTATCCGCAAAAACAATGTACAGTTCTAGCAAAATTGAATCGGCTTACTACATCTGCATGACTGTGGATAACTCTACAGGTGTGTTGGCAAAAGTAGCTACAAAATTTCGCAGAACAACGTATTTCAGCTCATTCTGTCATCCAACGTAAAGCAGATAATGATACGGCTCATTAGCTATCATTACTCAAAAATGCCCCATGCATATATTCAAAATTTAATCGATTCTTTCAACCTATTTACGTGTCGTTAGAGAAGTGGGTAGTGTCATCCGCATCATGGTTGAATAAAGGAGTTTTCATGAAATCTATTACGGCACAAGTACCGGCCACCAGTGCCACTGTAGTCCTGGATTTGATTGTCTAGAGTAGCACTTAATTTATATAATTTGTTTACGCTTGAGCCTGACGAGAGGCTACTTGTAATACCTATACCTTTGAGGGATTTGGTGCAGACCTATTAGAACAAGAAGACCATAGCCAAAACCTCGTGGGCATTGCTATGGAGCGAGTGTTTCAAGAAGTCAATGCGACACCAGTCTATGGTCGTATCCATTCCAACACACAAATTCCACCATCCAGGGATTGGAGTAGCTCTACGGCTATTGTAGGGGGTGCGTTATTAGCCAATGCCTATTTAAAAGAACCTTTAAACAAGGACCAACTTTTGCTCATTGCAAAATGATCATGGAAGGGCATCCAGATAACGTGGCACCAGCTATTATGGGCAATTTAGTTTGTGCCGTTGGCGGTCATGATACAGCATTTCATTCCATATCGATGTACCCAGCAATTTGACTTTTGCTGTAGTGGTGCCGGAAGTGATTGTAGAAACATCATACGCACGTAGTGTCCTACCGACAGAATTAAGTTATAAAAGAAGCAGTTGCTAATGTTGGTTTGCTACTTTATTCGTAGGATCTCATGATACAAAAATCGCATGGATAATTTGTCTGTAGCGTTACAGGATTATCTACACGTGCCCTATCGTAAAACATTGATTCCATACTGTGATGATGTATTTACAGCTACTAAAGAGCATGGTGCTTACGGGTCTCACGCCATTAGTGGATCTGGGGTCTGACTTAATTCGCCTATTGTTCTCCAGAGCATGCAGTGACCGTGGCAGATGCTAGTGAGTTCTGTCTTTATGGAACACGACATTGATTGCCGTCGTTTCGTACTCATGCAGACCGTGAAGGAGCAAAAGTTGTGAAAAATTAAATATGAATAGAAAACTCATGATTCTTTTTAAACTGTATATGATATAATTCAGTATATATTCTACAAAATATCTAAGTAGGAGGAATACATGAATAATATAAAAACAGCAGACTTTGTTGGCTACTACTTTCTGGATTATTGATGGTCATGGGCAAATGCGTAGCTGGGTCACTCTGGAATGATACTGATGTTTATCATTTCTATTGGGTATCAACTTTACACCTATTGGAATAGTGCCTCTATGGTATTACGTGCCTATGATGCAAAAGAAAATTACAGAACAAAAATAATCCCAAACATCTCTTCGAGTTGTAAAAATTAGTTCATAATGCTGGGTTACCGATGCCGAAAGGTGTATATTATTGAATCTGAGGTACCTAAATGCATCTGCATACAGGTCGTGATCCTGAGCATGCAAAAGCAGTAGCGGTAACAACAGGGATTATGAATCTATTGACAGATGATGAAATTGAAGGCGTTCTGCTCATGAGCTCTCTCACGTGAAAACACAGAGACACATTAATTAGTACTATTGCAGCACAGTATGGCAGGATTTTATTGCAATGGTGGCGAATATGTTACAATGGGCAGCATTGTGGCACGTGACGATGAGGAAAATTCCAATCCTATCGCCTTAATCGGCACTATCATTTTTAGCTCCCACTAGCAGAAGCTTTAATTCTAAAATGGCTATTTCACGTTCTCGTGAATATTTAGCAGATGAGGAAGGTGCTATGATGAGTGGCAAACCATTATCCTAGCCTCTGCAGTTAGCCAAAAATTGAGCATTATGCAAATTTGGTGCTACCTGGTCAGAGGAAAGCCGAGTATCATCTACAGCACACATGTTTATTATTAACTTTATGGAATTTCTTCCACTATGACCAGTTATTTAGCACGCATCCGTCTACTGAAAGTCGTACCAACGTTTGCGGAAACTAGCGAGTCGCTTTATAAAGGTGCTATACACATCTTATATTATAGAAATCGTAAGGTTTCTAATTGTTAAGGAGGTATACTATGTGCAAAGTGTACACGAAAAACAGGCGATGCCGGTTCTACTGGGTTTATATATCGGGAGAACGTGTAAGCAAAAGCATCACAACGTGTTTGTACGTATGGAACGATTGATGAAGCACAAGCTTTTCCTAGGAGTAGCTCGTGCGTACTCAGACAGGTAGTGCAAGACACATTGTTGCAACTGGAAAAGAGTTGTGGATGATTATGGCAGATATCTCTAGTTTAGGTCAAGAAGCAACTATTACAGAAGAACATGTGTCAACTTAGAACACATCATCGACAAATTTGATGAACAATTAGAACCACTATCTAAATTTATTTTACCTGGTGACAGCAAAAACATCTAGTTTCTTGCATTTAGGTCGTACCATCGTCCGCCGTGCAGAACGAGACCTTTGGAAATTAGGTGAAACGGAAGAGATTCATATGTCAAACCTTCGCTATTTGAATCGTTTGTCTGACTTACTATTTATCTTAGCTCGTGTAGAAGACGAAGTGCAAATAGTTTAAGTAGATCAAAAAGGAGGTACTCCATAGGGGGTACCTCCTTTTGTAGTCTATATTTCTATCAAATGCTTTGATGTGCTATAATACTATGTATGTAGTCACTAGTGATTAATGTTGCACTCTTTGAACATCCACAGTTTTGTTTAACACATCTTCTGGCTTGATAGAAGAAAATAGATTCTGATCGATTTCATTTTTGAAATTTTCTCACGAATGTGTACGGACAACAATGTTTCGAAACTGAATGATGTCACCCTGATTCCATCACAGCATCCTCCACCAATACAAATAATTGTGCATCTGCTTTTGGGGCATTCGGTGGCATCGATCAGGTGAAAGTGGTACATTCACGATGATGCGCACAGAGGCTACATAATTTCCATTTTCGATCCTTTGATGGTCGCACGGTATGTGTTCTCCTACAGAGTGGCCATTAATTGGATGTCTAAGTTTAAATAATTCCATAGTTGTCTCCTTTATTAATGAACGTATAGTACATATGATAACTGATAAAGGGCAACTTTGTATAGGTATACTATGAAAAATCGTATCATATTTTGTACTGGTGGTGCCTCGTAGTGGAAAAAGTGAATTTGCAGAAACTCTGGCATTATCAAAGGAAGTGACAAAGGATATATTGCACAGGTCAAGCCTGTGATGAAGAGATGAAACATAGAATTCATTTACATCAAGAACGTCGCAAAGATCTGGAACAATTATGAAATTCCTATGCTATGAGTGCAAAGATTCAAAAAGTATTAGATGAATGCTCTGTGGTATTAGTGAGATTGCTTAACAATGTGGACTACTAATCTAGTATTACAAGATGGAGATTTTACATCTCAGGAGGATATAAATAACCGTGAAAGATTTATACTTTCAGAAGTACAGGCTGTACTCAATGCAATTCGATCTTATAGAGGAAAAGATGAAAAACGGTTATTTTTGTTACCAATGAAATTGGTTTTAGGTATTGTGCCAGAGAATCAATTAGCCTGCATATAGAATGTTATATGGGTCGTGTCAATCGAATGGTAGCAGAAGCGGCTGATGCAGCGTATATGACAATCAGTGGTATGACAATTGATATAAAAGCATTGGAGGTAAATCACCATGGCTAAAAAGATTATGTTTCAAGGTACCAGTTCTAATGTAGGTAAAAAGTATTTTAGCTCACAGCAATGTGTCGCATCATGCACAATAAAGGATATAAAACAGTACCTTTAAAAGCGCAGAATATGGCATTAAAATTCCTTATGTTACAAAAAGCAGGGATGAAATTGGTCGTGCACAAGCATGAAGCGGAAGTAGCAGGTTTAGAGCCTATTGTACAAATGAATCCTGTCCTATTAAAACCTACAGGAAATCAGTCTTCGCAAGTCGTATTAATGGGGAAACCAGTAGGTGTGTATAGTGCTAGAGAATACCATACAAAATATTCCTTAACAGCCTTAGATAAAGTAAAGAAAGTTTACAATATCTTGATGATCATTTTGATATGATTGTCATTGAAGGTGCTGATAGCCCAGCGGAAGTTAATTTAAAAGCTAATGATATAGTTAATATGCGTGTTGCTAAATTCAACAAAGGCTCCTGTTATGCTTATTGCAGATATCGATGGTAGGGTGCCATTGCATCTGTGGTAGGAACCTTAGAATTATTAGAGCCCAGATGAAAGAGATCTAGTAAAAAGGCATCATCAATCAAATTCAGAGGCGATGTCACATTAGTTGCAACCCTGCTTTGGATTTTATTGAAGAAAAACAGGTAAAAAGTGGTAGGTGTAGTGCCGGCTATTGAAAACCTTGATATTGATGAAGAAGATTCTGTAGCTTTGGAGAAGTAAATATAGAGGGTATTCAAAGAGATTACCATTGCTGTCATGCAAACACCTAAAATCTCTAATCTTTACAGACTTTTGATGCTCTATGTATGAACCAGATGTGTCCGTACGTTTTGTAAAAACAAGGAACCTATCGGGTCAAATCCCATGATATGGTTATCTTACCCAGGGATCAAAAATACGTTAGCTGACTTTATCATACTTGCAAGAGCATGGTTATGATACAGATATTCATGCCTTAGCAGAAGCTGGTGTAGCCAGTGTTAGGTATTTGTGGGGCAATCAAATGCTAGGGGAAATGCTCTACGATCCGGAAGGAATTGAAGGTGATATTCCTGAATTGAAAGGCTTAGGCTCTTCCAACAGCGACTACTATGAAAACTGAAAAATTAACACATCAAGTTTGTTTTGATGTGAAGAACTTATCTTTCTTAGGTACTCACTATAGTGGTGATAATCTTGTAGGCTATGAAACTCATATGGGAGATACTCAACCAGTAGGACCAGGGAGAGCGGTGTTTCCATATTCAAAAAGCGTAGTGATGCTAAAGTAGATGTAATTGATGGTTTTGTCACTAGTAATGGTCAAGTGATGGGCACATATATTCACGGTATTTTAGATAATGATGGATTACGTCGCTCTATTTTGAATGCATTGCATACAGGATTAGAGCCATTGGATATTGTATTCCGCTATTTTGAACATAAAGAAGCTGCCTATAATCGGTTAGCTGAAGATTGTAGAGAACATCTCGACATGGACCATATTAACTCTTTATGGGAGCAAGACTAATGGAATGGTTTTTGCACCATCTTGTGTATTTTATCCCTTAGGCGCATTTTTAATAGACACTATTTTATGGGCGATCCTAGGAGTAGGTATCATCCTGTGGTATTGATTGGCAATTGTATTTCTTTCTATGAAAATATTTTGTACAAAAAAAATACCACTCCAACACATCAAATTTTATTAGGTATCTCTACTGTTTTGTTGGTCATAATTACTGTTATAATCATCGTTACGGGCCTACTGTTCATCGGTGGTACTATTCATCCCAGTGGCTATTTTTATCGTTTCTTTGTTGTGCCTGTACATCGCCATTAGCCCACGGTGCTTAGCCGAGTCAGGTATAGAAATTGCTAATTTATTGCGCAAACAAGATATATTAGAAGCGCGCCGTAAAGTAGGTTGGATTGTAGGTCGTAAAACCAGCGATCTAGATGAAAGTGAAATTACTCGCGCCACCATATTGAAACAGAGTAGAAAATACAGTAGATGGTATTATTTCTATTTTGGTTTTGTTCTATTAGGTCCATAGGGCGCCATTGGATACCGAGCTGATTAATACGATGGATTCCATGTTAGGCTATAAAAATGACCGCTATTTATACTTTGGTCGATTTGCCGCTAAATTAGATGATGTAGTTAATTATATTCCAGCTCGTCTTACCTTTGTGTTATTTGTAATAGCTGCATTTTACTGTGGCAAGGATTGGAAACAAGCCTTGCGTATAGCAGCTCGTGATGCAGCTAAACATCCCTAGTCCCTAATGGAGGTTATGCAGAGGCTCCAGTAGCTGGTGCATTTGCATATTCAGTTAGGCGGTCAAAATGTATATCACGATAAAGTTACCTTCCGGGCCTATATGGGAGATCCTATAACATCTATGGTAGGGAAACATATTTATCAAACCATATATTTGATGTATACTGTTTCTATTTAGGTGTTGTGTTGACGATGGTCAGTACTTATGTAATTAATCAAATGGTAGGTGGATATGAAAAGGATTTTTGTAGGTCTTCAGTTTTAACACGTAAAAATTGTAAACCAAACAGAGTGGAAAGTAGAAGACTTTGGCGCATCCGTTACCTATTTTTCCCTTAGTAGGTCTTGTTATCGAGTGCCCTTTATGTGGGCCTCTGTATAGCCTTAGCGAAATCCCTATATTCCGGTATCTTTACTGATGCTTATATTGGTTATCTTGAATTTCTATTTACTGGTGGACTTCATGCAGATGGATTTATGGATACCTGTGACGGCTTTATTTTTCAGGCGTGATCGGGAACGTAAATTAGAGATTATGAAAGATAGCCGAGTAGGAGTAATGGAGTAGTAGGATTTGTATTTTAACGCCTTAAAAATGGCAATTATTAGTAAATTCTACCAACTACAGTGGTTCCTATAGTTTTGGTGAGTATGCCCATATTGAGTCGCTACACTATGGTCATTAGTATTCAGAAGTTTCCATGCAAGGCCAGAAGGTATTGGTAAACTCTGCAGCTAATGCCCCTAAGTACGCTTTACCAGTAGCGACCCTATTAGCATTATTACCCTATTATGTTATGAATGGTTATATGTGTATTTATTCATGATCGCTCTCTTTAGTGAACCTTTATTATTAACTCCTATATGATCAAAACATTTAGAGGAACAACAGGGGACACGTATGGGTTTGTATGTGAATTATCAGAAGTTTTTATCATTTTTAGGGCAATTATTATAAGTGTTATATAAATGAAAGGAGGAAGTAGATTTGGCATTTTATGTAAGAACCCAGGCACTTGTGGAGAGTTTATTCAAGGACTCGATAAAGGACAACGATTTCTAGTAACTTGTCCTATTAATCGCTATTCCTATGCCATTGGTGATGTGCAATATCCGCTTCCTCATTCATCACTTTCTTTACAGTCAAAAAGGCCTATCAAGCTTACATCATGGTATTGATACGTTTGGGAATCCATCGATCTATGGCGAAAGCCTGTATATTTACATTCTGATATTTTTACAAGGAAAAGGGTTGGCATCCAGTAGTGCTGATATCAGTGTAGTGGCTATGGCAACTGCAAAAACTCATGGCTATGAGCTATCTATGGAGCAATTATGCTCCATCTGCTTATCTATTGAGCCTACGGACGCACCTCTTTTATCCGGGCATTGTAATCTCGATTATTTAAATGGAACATGTTGTGAATTATTAGGCACATGTCCACCGCGATCGTAATGTTTGATGAAGGTGGCAGATTTGATTGATGCGGTACAATTTAATCATCAGCAAAAATTTAGATGTTTTAATTGATGAAAAAGAAGAGTTGATGGTAGAAGCTTTTAGCAAAATTTCAAAGAAGGCATAAATGCATAATGTAAAACTTATTGGTGAAGCCTCTACCATTAGTTCTTTTGGTAATCAACGTATATTGCATAAGACTAATTTATAGCTTTTACATCAAATTGGGAATAGAGTGTAATGCCATAGGAACTATTATAGCCTTATAGTGGAACTGTATTGGGGTTTGTATTTCCACCTAGACTCACTAAGTATTGTACACTGCCTGCAACGAGTGAAACAGAATTACAAACTCTACCTTCATGGATATAGTGGAAACCACGAATGAAGGAATTACTTTATGAACGATAAAGGAGGTCACTGGTGAAAAATACCAAAAATGTACATGGTGGTAATGTGCATAAAGCCAGCCGACTGTACATACTTCCTTAGATAAGATTTTAGATTTATAGTGCTAATATTAACCCCTTTGGGTATGAGGCACTATGAATGGACGCTGTGAATGTTGCGTTTCAACATGTGATACATTATCCGGATCCAGATATGACAGACCTTTTTGCTATCACGTCCAAATTGTGGGATATGCCAAAAGGAATGCATTGCTTTTTCGCATGGTGCAGCTGAATTAATTCTATGCCATATGCCGATTGCCAGAAAATAGAAAGCTGTGTATGTGCCAGCTCCAGGATTTTCAGAGTATAGCCATGGTGCTCATTCTTGTGGATTGACAGTCATAGAATATGAATTACAATTGATGAGGAATCAATTCATTTTGCCTATCCTTTAGATACGATATTACATCATTTAAATCAGTCTAGAATCGCTTAGTATTTATTGGAAATCCCAATAATCCTTGTGGTACCTATGGAGCATCGAAGTGATGGAACTATTTGAAGTATGCATGGTCATTATCTCGTCTTTTGATGAGTCATTTATTGATTTTTAGGGATACCTATTCTATACGAAACTATGTAAAAGACTATGACAATGTGATTGTTGTACATTCTTTAACTAAGTTTTACGCAGTTCCCCGGTTTACGGATTGGGGCGATGATGGCAAACCTATGATTACTAGAATCTATCAAAGATACATATTCCTGCTTGGTCTGTAAATCATATGGCTCAAATATACAGCGAAGAGGCTCTACAAGATGTAGACTATAATAAAAGAGCTCGTAAAGTGCTAAAAAGAGGAGAAAAGAATGGTTATACAAGGAACTTGTCAAAGATAGAAACGTCATAATGCATTGAACCATCTGTAAATATATATTCTGTCACCCTACATGAGCAGTATTCATTTAGAAGATATGATTTTTGAACTTATATCATCAATCTATCTTAATTAGAGACTGTTCTCACTATACGGGGCTAGGTCCCAATTGGTTTTGCATGTCTGTCAAAACACGAGAGCAAAAATGCAAACAATTATAAAGCCTTACAAAGCATATTTTTACATAATAATAGGAGATACTATGATTCAAATTTATTTTGTCTCGCCATGGTGAAACGGATTGGAACCATCTGGAAAGCATCAAGGATTTCAGCGATATACCTATTAAATGAAAAAGGTATGGCTCCAAGCTGTGGATGTGGGAGATGCTTTTACGAGATGTCATTTTGATAGAGCTATCGTTTCCCAGACCTTGTACGAGCTAGAGTTACGGCTGAAGAAATTTTAAAAAGGCTGATATATTCCTACCACTTTTACAGAAGGATTACGAGAAATTAACTTTGGTGATTGGGAAAGTTTAACCTATTCTGAAATTAATGAACGCTGGCCAGACGAAATCGAAGCTATTTATGAAGATCCGTCACAATTCCTAACGGGGAGACTGTAGAAATGGTGCAAGAACGTGCCTATGCTACGATTTATTAGAAGAATGATCCCGCATGGAAAGATGGGTGAACGATTATTAGTAGTTTGTCAGAGAACCATACGCACATTTGTTATGTGCAGTTTCAGGTATTCCTGGAAACTGTTTTATGGCGATTTAGCACAGGCATACAGCCGTTAGTGTAGTGGATTTTCTGGGGTGACCAATCTCTTATAATCGCATTTGATATTAAATGATATATCCTCATACCTCACGTGAGAGAAGGTGGTTACGGTGAGGATTGATAAATTTAGCCCATAAGGCATCTGGCACAAGAAAAGAAGTGCATGATTTAATCAAACAAGGTGCTAGTAAAGTAAACGATACTATTATCAAGAAAAGACATGCATATCAATCCGAAATGTAGATGTTGTGTGCGGTTCAAGATCAAAGTTGTACAAGCACAATTAGAATATTATTAAAATCTCACAAAACCAGCTGGATATGTAACAGCTGTAGAAGACCCTGCAGACCCTACTATTATGGAGTTACTTCCCTGAGGAGTTTCAAACTTTGAAAGTATTCTGTGGGACGACTTGATAAAGATACGGAAGGGTTGTTATATTAACCAATGATGGCCTGTGAATACAAAATTATTCATGGTAAAAAGAATATTACTAAAACCTACTATGTTGAATATAGTGACCTTGTCTCGAGGAAGGCATTCTGTCGTATTCAAGAGTGGCATGGTGTTAGGGGATGGTAACTGAGTGCAAACCGAAGCAAGTTCGTATCATCATGAAGATGATGCAGTTCTAAATGAAGATGGTGAAATGATTCACCTTGTGAATTGACTATTTACGAAGGGAAAAATATCTACGCAAGTAGAGACGATGTGGTGCCTGTGAGTGACGTAATTTACAACGTACTGCTATCGATAGAATTACACTAGATTCTATTGAAGAAGTAGGAGTATTTTACAGATTTAACAGAAAGAAGAAAAAGAAATTGTTTAATCGAATCTATTCAATTTGTCATAACTATGCATTATATGGTACTCATTAGTTGATGCTTTTTAAGGAGGCGAGATGATGAATGGATTAGCAACTTTACAAGCATTCCTAAAAGAAGAAAACATATGGGAGCGCTATTCTTATTAGTCCTATTAACTTACATTATTTTGCTGGCTTTTACAGGGACCACATGGGGTTGCCCTTATAACGCCTGATAAAGCTTATATGATAACGGATAGTCGTTATACAGAACAGGCTAAAAGAACAATGTGAAGGCTATGAGGTGATCCAATATACGGGTGATGTATGAAACAATTAGAGACATCTACTAAAACGTTCATGCAGCATTCGTTTAACTACATGTTGCTTTGAAGGAAATTATATGAGTGTCGATGTATTTCAAGCAAGTTTGTGATACATTAGAATGAAACAGAATTTTTATCCTTTCGACTTTGCTCGCTTCGTATAGTGAAAACGAGACGATGAACTGACAGTATTTGACGGCAAGCTTTCAATATCGCAGATGAATCATTTGTCAGCCATGTTACCACAACTAAAAGTGGGGATGACTGAAAAATGAAGCACGCATCATTTTAGAAACGAAATGTTACAAACGTGGATTCCAGAGAGCCATCTTTTCACAACTATTGTCGCTTCTGGCTATCGTTCTAGTATGCCCTCATGGGGTAGCTAGTGATAAAGTGATGGAGCGAGGCGATTTTGTTACCTTTGACTTTGGTGCTATGTATAAAGGATATCATTCTGATATGACACGAACTATCGTATTAGGTAAAAGGCTAGTGATGAACAAAAGAAACTTATTCTATCGTACTAGAAGCACAAACCGAGGGGTTGCTTCATTAAAGAAGGTGTCACTGGTGCTGAGAGTGGATGCAGTTTGTAGAGACTATATTAAAGAACAAGGATATGGGTACCAATTTTCGTCATGGCGGACAGGTCATGGTGTAGGTTTAGATATTCATGAGTTACCAGTGGTATCACCGAGATCCAAAGATATATTAGCAGATACAATATGGTAGTCACGGTAGAGCCAGGTATTTATCTACCAGGACATATGGGGACTTCGTAGCTGAAGATACAGTTATAGTTACCAAGGAGGGCTGCGAAGTACTCGCACAAACTCCTAAAGATTTAATAGAACCAGATGTAATGGAGGGATTTACAATGATTTCCAGTAATGATTTTCGTCCAGGCGTAACTGTCGAATTAGACGGTACGTATGGCAAGTAGTTGACTTTCAACATGTTAAACCAGGTAAAGGTGCTGCTTTGCACGTGCTAAATTGAAAACCCACAAACAGGTGCTGTAGAGCGTACTTTCAATGCTGGTGAAAAAGTGCCAAAAGCTGTGTTGACCGTCGTCGCGCGCAATACCTATATGAATCTGATGGAGCATATATCATGGATACGAAACATATGACCAAATTGAGTTAACAATGATCAATTAGAGATGCTAAAAACTTTTGTTAGAAAATATGAAGTGTCTATTATGTTCTTCCAAGGCATTGTTATCGGTATTGACTTACCCAGCTGTAGAGTTACGTGTAGTTGAAACTGACCCCTGGTATCCGTGGCGATACTGCAACTGGTGGTAATAAACCTCAAGGCATTAGGAAACAGGTTATGTTGTAAAAGTACTTTATTCATCGAAGTAGACGATGTATTGCGTGTAGATACACGTACCGGACAATATATTGAACGTGCTTAAACCATCAGATTCGATCTTTAACAACTAATATAGATTAGAATTAAAAGCTATTTGTTACCTGTAGGACGACAAAATGCTTTTGGTAAACATATGGAAGATAATCGCTTTTGAAGGACTGATACAGTTCGATCATTCTGTTTATGAAAATGACTGGCACCATGACAGCATTAGAAACGAGAAAGGCTGGGATGAGCACAACACGGAGATACGGTGAGTAGCTTTCATTTGGTAGAAAAATGCCATGGAAGGTGTGAAAAGTACAAGTCATGGAAGATGGGTCATACATATCTCTACATATTGCCGTATTTTGCGGATATCGCGTCCAGATATATGCATTACGTTTACAAGAACGAGTCAAAACTGCTCTTTGCATCTCATGGCGGATGCTACTAAAGCAGTGTTGATACTTTATGTGCAAGATATTATTTTCTGGAAAGTACCATATTATAGGGGACTTTGTATGTCGCATCATCGAAATTGAAATTATACAGATGCTGCAGAGTGGATAGTCACTGCAGGAGATATTATCATCATCGACGAGCTCACGTGCGAGTAAACGATTTTTGATGGTGTTGTAGATGGTACTCTGGCACGATTGGTCATGCAAAGCTGGCCTGGAAAATGAACAAATGTAAAACATAAACGAGAGAGCTTGGAGAGGATTTTCATAGAAATTTAATTTATATCTTCGCTTCTGCCGTGGAGCGTCATCCATTAGAAGTGGCATGACAAATACGTCAACAAGTGCGTGCAAGATTTACGAACATATGTTAGACTTATACCGTGTCTCGTGCAGATGTACACATCGACGGTCGCGAGGAAAGAAAGGTACCTTAGTCATGAATCATCGTAGGTTAAGAGAGTATTTGCATTTGAAAACAATTTATGCAGATACATTTTAGGAGAAGTAGTTGAGAGGCAACTCTAGATATAATCTATTATAGTGCAGAAAAGCCAATCAATTTGCAGAACAATTAATTGCGGGTGCGCAGTGAAAAGAACATACTAGATGCGGCACATTACAAGACTTTTTCTCAAACGTAAAATGGAGTCGTTTTCCCAAAGTAGAACTTACCATTTTGCGGTGTATGGCTGCGAGTTACTACATCCACAAGAAGACACACCAGCTAAGATTGGTCATCAATGAAGCGGTCTCTTTAGCGAAAGAGTTTGGAGGAGCTACGTCTATAAATACATTAATGCTATTCTTTGCATAACTTAGCTGCATCGAGACAATAAAATGGCCTATTATTTAGGAATTGATACAAGTTGTTATACCACAGGCAGTGCAATTTTGTTGATGAAGTAGCGTGTGATTAGTACATGTGAAACTAGAAAAACTGTTAGAGGGTGCTGCAAGGTAAACGAGGATTACAACAGTCAAATGGTCTTTCAACATACTCGTGCCTTAGGTGAACTGATACAGTCTTTAACACGGATCAGCCCATTGCAGCTATCGGTGTCAGCGGTTTTCCAAGACGAGAAGAAAAACTCTTATATGCCAGCATTCCTAGTGGGCTAATACAGCGAAATCACTGGGCCATTGTTTTACAGGTCCCAGTCACATCACATCAAGAGAATCATATGGGCAGCCCCTGCGTGAAATGGGTGAAATTCAGAAGGGCCTTTTAGTTTACACCTTTCTGGGGGAACTACGAGTTTGTTCTTTGTGAACGTATTTATAAAAGTGGCTTTAAAGCGCAAATAGTGGGAGGATCTGATGATATAGCAGGAGGCCAATTGGTGGACCGACTAGGTGTGTTAATGGGCTTGAAGTTTCCCGCCGGTCCAAGTATGGAAACATTAGGACGACGAGATTACACAACGTAGACCTGAGCTTCCTGTATCGGTAAAAGATTCTACGATTAGTTTCGGTGGTCCATACAGTGCTGGTCAACGGTGGTGAATCATTACAACATGCGCCTATTGATTGGAGCGATAGGGAATCATTTTAGTACAGAAACAAAAGCACAAATATTAGCAGCCTCTGTATTTCATTGTATTGGAAGTTCTCTTGAAAGAGCTTTATCTTATATTCTAACAAAATATAATATTACAACCTTAATTACTGCTGGTGGTGTCATGGCTAATACCTCATTTACTAGTGATCGCTTAGTTCATTGGGGGACATCATCATGATTTTAGATGTATTATGTGTATCTTCTAAATATAGTGCAGATAATGCTTCAGGTAATAGCCTATGATGCAAAGGTTGTCGAAGGAGAATAGAATGGATGTCACTCCGTTGGAGAATTAAATAAATTAAAGCAAACCAGTAGAGGAGAATTTCTCTAAAGAATTGTATGGTTGAAGGAGTTATCTCTAATGTAAAACGTCACAGTACAGGACATTATTATTTTTCCCTTATTGATGATACAGGGTCCATTGATATGGCTATGTGGCGTTCCAAAGTACAACAACGTGGCTTTAGAAGGTGCCCTTGAAAATGGTTTATTAGTACAAGTACGTGGAAATATTAGCTTTTACGAAAAACCGGTCGTTTTAAGTTTTATATGTGAAGATATTCGTATTGGTACGAAAAGTGATTATCAAATTGCCTATGAAAAAGTTAAAACAAGAATTATATGCATTAGGATATTTTGACGAACGACAATAAACAACTCATACCAGCTGTATCAAGCGTATTGGTGTTGTCACTGCGCATCAGGAGCAGTGATTCATGATATTTTACATGTAGCATCCCCATCGTAATCCATTGGTAACATTTAAAGTGTTTAATGTACCTGTACAGGGAACTACAGCAGGCCCTGTTATTGCTCGTGGTGTAGCTATGGCAGATGCGGACCCAGATGTAGATTTGATCATTGTCGGTCGTGGTGGTGGTTCCATGGAAGATTTGTGGTGCTTTAATGATAGAGCCTTAATAGAATCTATATTCCAATGCACAACACCAGTTGTGTCTGTGGCTGGTCAGAGCTGATTAGTACATTATGTGATTTTGTAGCTGATGTAAGAGGGGCGACTCCAAGTCATGCCGCTGAGCTATCTATCTATCCACTGGTGGACTTACAAGAAGAAGTACAACAGAAGTTAGAATTTATTCACAATACAGTACAGTCATCGTATTCAAAAAGAAAAAAGCAACAGTTATTTTCTATTACTAATCGCAAGATTACTGTACCTGCCATGAATTTGGTGCATCAACAGAAAAATATATTGCAACGCTTTGAACACCTTTTACATAGTGCCATCCAAAAGAAATCCCAAGAGGAATCGCGTGAAATTAGCTATATTAGCGACTCAATTGATAATAAAAACCTTTTAGCTAAAGTCATTAAGGGCTTTGCTAAAGTAGATGTTAATGGGCCTCTACAAACGATTGAAAATGTTAAAATAGGTGATACATTGGATATACATGTTCAAGATGGCTCTGTGAAAGCAAAATGTACAGGAGGTAATACAACGTGGCTAAATCTATATTACGAAAAGAAATATACTGCCTTGGAAGAAGTGGTAAAAACTTGATGATGAAACCTTATCTATGCATGAATTGTTAAAAACTTATAAGGAAGGATTAACCTAATTAAAGAATGTTCTGATTTATTGCAACTGAGAAGAAGAAGTTGAACAAATTATTGAAACTGTACAAGCAGATACGAATTAGGAGACAAAGTGCGTAGGTATAATAGAGTTAGAATATTTATACAAAAATTATTATCTTTCAAAGAATTGAGGATATTATGTTAAAAAGTACTTACAAGAAAGTAAAGCAGACATTGAAAGTTATCTTTCTTCTGTATTAGAATCACCGAATACGGAGTATGCTCGTTTATATGAATGTATGAAATACAGCTTATTAATGGGAGGAAAGCGAATCTCGACCTATTATCACGAAAGCTGTTATTGAACTTAGGGTGATCTTGGGATGATTATAAAGATGTAGTATGCCATAGAATTAGATTCACTACTATTCTTTAATTCATGATGATTTGCCGGTTATGGATAATGATGATTATCGTCGTGGAAAGCTAACCAATCACCGTGTATATGGTGATGGCATGGCTATTTTAGCCGGAGATGGACTACACATATGCCTTTGAATTAGTAAGCAAACACACTGAGTTATCCGCAGGACAAGTGGTACAGATTATTTGTGCTTTTAGCAAAAGGTGTGCGGGGCCTAGTGGAATGGTAGGTGGTCAAGCCTTTTGACCTCACAATCAGAAGGAAAACTCCTGCCATTGGATGAATTAGTTGTTCTTCATAAAGGTAAAACAGGAGCGTTATTTAGTGCAGCTGTTGAAATTGGTCTAATCATTATGGATGCTCCACAGCTGTGAGAGAGCATACCTACGTTATGCGCATCATTTAGGTTTATTATTTCAAATTACAGATGATATCCTAGATGTAGTAGGCACACTAAGAAGAATTAGGGAAAACTCCTGGTAGTGATGAACGTCAACATAAAGCGACGTATGTATCTATATTAGGATTAGATACTGCTAAAGAACGTGCTCAAGAAGTAGCTAATTTAGCATTAACGGCATTGCGTGATTCTAAGCAAACATCATCGATACTTGAAGGGCTAGTCCAATATTTAATGGACCGCACACAGTAGGAGACGGTATGAGTCAAAAAGAACGTCTTGATATACTACTTGTGCAACGCGGTTTATTTGAAAGTAGAGAAAAGCTAAGGCTGCAATTATGGCAGGGCTTATTTTTCTGGTACACAGCGATTGGATAAAGCTGGTACTAAAAGTATTAGTAGATACGCATTTAGAAGTAAAAGGTAATACCTTACCCTATGTGAGTCGTGGTGGTTTGAAGTTAGAAAAAGCCATCGAGTTGTATCCTATCGATCAACGAATGCCGTTATGGTAGATATTGAGTGCTTCCACAGGAGGGTTTACAGACTGTGCCTTGCAACATGAGAGCAGCCAAAGTATTTTGCCATTGATGTAGGATATAATCAATTAGCTTGGAAGTTACGACAGATCCTAGAGTCATTAATATGGAAAAACAAAAATATTCGCACCGTTACACCTGTACAATTAGGGGAACTTTAGCGATTTTATTTCTATTGATGTGGCTTTTATCTCCTTAGATAAAGTACTTTCCAATTGCGACGACCTTATTGAAAGATACTGGCTCTTTGGTCGCTCTAATCAAACCGCAGTTTGAGGCTGGTAAAAGAACTAGTCGGTAAAGGTGGTATAGTACGTGAAAAATCCACACACAGATTGGTGTTAGCGCTATCTTGCACATTGCTAATGATTGTGGCTTATATTTACATGGACTAACCTATTCTCCCATTAAAGGAATGGAAGGAAATATTGAATTTTTAGGATATTTTACAAAAACAAGCGAGAGGGGTCCTTAGACATTACTGAAGAGCTAATTACAGCCACAGTAGAGGAGGCTCATCAATTATAGGATGATCTATGAGAATCGGTTTCTTTCCAATATGAAAAAGAGAATATTCGAGATATTTTATCGCAAGCAATTACCTATTGCCATACATATGGTATAGAAGTCTATATGCCTAAAAGAATTAGAGCATCATGATGTATGTGCTTTTAGGAATAGAGAAATCTCACTTATTATCACGACCAGAAGTATTTGAACATTTGGATATGGCATTTAGCTTTGGTGGTGATGGTACGATTATTCAATTAGCTCGTCAAATTTATCCATATAATGTACCAATTTGTGGTATTAATTTAGGCGAATTAGGGTTCTAAACCAAATCGAGCTTGAAAATTTAGAGATGGCTATTAAAAGAATTAGTAAAGGTGATTATTATGTAGAAGACCGCATTCATTTGGTAGGAACTTTGCAAACTCCTGAAGGAGAACGTGTGCTACGACCTGCTATTAATAGATATTGTATGTATCCCGTTCAGAACCGGCAAATGGCGCATCAACTTGTCGATTAATAGTGGACATACGCAAATGTATCCTGCTGACGGTTTAATTGTAGCGTGCTCTACAGGATCCACAGGATATAACTTATCTGCTGGAGGTCCTATTATGGCGCCAGATAATCGGTCTCTTATCGTAACACCCATAGCTCCTCACTTATTACAAGGTGTGTCTTTGGTGCTAAAAGAAAGTGCAAAGATTGATATTACTATGCCAGAGCGACAAAAAAAACTGCATATTTCCGTTGATGGTACTTTTGATTATGAGTTTAGTAATACTGATTCCTTTACATATTGCAGCGCATCCACAATATTGTAAATATGCATGACGTTAAAGATCAAAATTCTTCGCTACCTTGTTTGAATTAACCGCACGATCTAAGGAGGTCCTATGATTCCTCTACACCATAGTGTAGAATTTCAGCATCACTTATGGTTGGATGCCTTAGTAACAGCTAGAACTGATTGTAGATATTACTTGTGGCAATGGACATGACACTGCATATCTATTGTCAAATTGTCATGAAAAGTAGTCATGTATATGCTATTGATATACAAGAAGCAGCAATAACAAGGACAAAAGAAAAATCGTAAAAGAAGTTCCACAGGCTATGCAAGCAAGTGGATTTCTATTGGTGTCACATGATAGTGTACTGGAAACACTTCCTGTATCCACTATCGATTTAATGGTAGGTAATTTAGGGTATTTACCGAATGCAGACCATGAGGTTATGACACAACTCTACATCAACGATTACAGCTGTTATCAAAGGATTGGAAAAACTTTCAGTAAATGGATTATGTACAATTGTAGCGTATCCAGGAACAGAATCAGGACGTAAAGAAGCAGAAGCGTTAGAGGAATATTTAATTTCTATTAATCAAAAAGAATTTCACTGTAGTACGTGGCGACCATTGAAATCGAAGTTAATTACCCGCCTATTTTTATATATTATTCGTCGGAGGAACTAATGAAACGTTTTCGTTATAATAAGATAAAAGAAATTATTCAAACTAAGGCTATTGAAACACAGGAAGAATTAGCACAAAGCTTTGGTAGAAGAAGGGATTACTGTTACATGCGACGGTATCACGAGATATTAAAGAATTGATGTTAATTAAAGTTCCTACTGGGGATGGGACGCTATCGTTACGCTTATCTCCTGAAGAGAAATATTATGCTGTCTAGAACTCGCATCAATCGATTATTTTCAAGACTCTATTTTACGTATCGACCACGTATTAAATCAAGTAGTGTTAGCACATACTTTACCAGGTTCGGCACAATCTGTGGCATTTGCCATCGACATGCAAAATGGCATGAAGTATATGGGAACAATTGCAGGTGACGACATCCATTCTATTAATTTGCAATTCTGTAGAGAGTGTAGAATTAGTGTTTAGAGCGTATTCAAGACTTAATGAGGGATTAATATGTTAGTACGCATGGGGATTAAAACATTTTGCCCTCATTGAACATATGCAGTTAGAGTTTGCCAAAGGGCATCACAATTTTTACTGGTGAAACAGGTTCTGGTAAATCTATGTTGATGGATGCGTTTTTCATTCTATTAGGAGAAAAGAGCTAGTAGTGAGTTTATTCGTCATGAGAAGGAGTCTTTTTCTGATTGAGGGTGTTTTTTGATATTACTGGAGATACAGCATTACAAGAACTGCTAAGAAATAAAAATATTTTAGTAGAAGAAGATACTTTAATTTTTATCAAGAACTTTTTAATCGAAGTGGTAAATCTCAAATTTTAGCTGAATGACCAAGTGGATTCCCTTTGAAGGCATTACGTGAAATAGGGCACTTATCTAGCAGATATTCATGGCCAGTATAATAATCAGCAACTCTCTGTTACCGGATACACATCATATCTATTTAGATACCTATAATCATGGGTGCTATTAATGCTTATGAAAGTTATGTAACAGCCTATACAGAATATGCTAGTGCAAAACGACAATTAGAAACATTGCGTGATAGAGTCGGCACAAAGAATTCGTGAGTTAGACATGTTGAGATTTCAAATTGATGAAATTGAAGAAGCCCAATTGCAAACTAAATGAAGATACAGCGGTATCGGAAGAATTAGAACGATTAGATAATTATGAGCATCTTCAATCAACAATTTCTAATTGTTATGATGTCACTATGGTGGTAGAACTCCCTTATTGATGGCTTGAATAGTGTTACTAATGAAGTGACGGACCTTGTAAAATATGATAAAGATATGGAAGAAAGTAGCTGAGTTATTGCGTTCCGCCTATTATCAATTAGAAGAAGCTGGACAAGCTTTTAGATAGATACCGTGATTCTATTAGCTATGACGAAAGAGCGTTATTTTTACTTACAAGACAGAGTACACTTATCTACAATTTAAAAACGTAAATATGGAGAAACAATTGAAAGTATTTTTAGCTTTGAAGAAACAGCGCAAACTCGATTGGAGCTACTAGAATCTCATGAAAGGAAGAATCTCAGCTAGTGGAACGCGTGAAAACACTAAAACTCAAGCATTACAAGCGTTACAGACTCTTACACAGATTCGTACTGCTCATCATAAAGAGATAACTGATGCTTTACAAAAACTTAATTCAATTAGGTATGCCAAAGGCAAAGCTAGAATTTGTAATTGAAGGTACTGAAACTTTATTCCATTAGGTGCTAGCTGCATAGAACTATTATTTTCTGCTAATACAGGAGAGCTTTTATGCCGTTACATAAAGTTGCTTCTGGCGGTGAGCTAGCACGTATTGCATTAGCTTTCAAAAACAGTATTTAACAAAGCAACGCTGCAGAACCTTAGTGTTTGATGAAATTGATGTAGGTATTAGTGGTGATATAGCTTTTACAAGTAGCGAAACAAATTCTACAGTTAAGTTCTGATAATCAGGTGTTCTGTATTACACATCTACTACAAACAGCTAGTGTGGCAAAACAACACTATCATTTGCATAAGGTAGAAGAAGAAGGTCGAACAATTTCTAAAGTGACCATACTTTCAGAAGACGCGCATATTACACAAATTGCCCGTATGATGTCAGGACAATCTTTCTCGGATACAGCCATAGAAACAGCTAAAAGAAATGATTCAATACTTTCAACAAGAATCATTCTAGGAGGAACAATGAAAGTTTTAGTAAATGGAGCAGCTGGTAAAATGGGCCGTGAGGTTCTAAAAGCTGTTCATAATGATACAGGGTTAACCTTAGTAGGCGGGGTGGATCCTAGTCACGGAGGAAAAGATGTTAGTGAATTTATCGGTACTACCACTTTAGATTGTAAAATCTACAGTCAGTTAGAGGAAGGTATTGAGCTGTACATCCAGATGTGATTGTGGACTTTACAACACCAGCTATTATTTTTGAAAATGCAAAACATATGCTATCAAAAGGGATTCATGTTGTAATTGGTACAACTGGTCTTACAGAAGCACAACGTAATGAATTAGATGCTATTGGTAGAGCACATGGTGCTAATTGTTTAGTAGCACCTAACTTCATTAGGTGCAGTGATGATGATGAAAACGGTTGCAGAACTAGCTCCGTACTTCCCAGACGTGGAGATTATTGAATTACATCATAATCATAAATACGATGCACCTTCTGGTACAGCTGTATTAACGGCTAAAGTTAATTAATGATGCAAAACAAAACCGCCAATGTGAAAAGCTGCTGAAGATTTAACTCGTGAAAGTCTTCCAGGTGCTCGATGGGGCTAAAGTAGATGATGTAACAATTCACAGTGTCCGTTTACCAGGCTATGTGGCACATCAAAGTTATTTTTTGGTGGCTATGATGAAACATTGGTGATTCGTCATGATTCATTAAGTCGTTTATCCTTTATGCCTGGTGTAGTATTAGCTTGTAAAAATCAAAAGATTTTGCAGGCTTAACTTATGGATTAGAACATTATTTATAATTCTATATTCTATATAATTCTTGCTAAAGAAAAACTTAAATAGTATAATACATATAACTATACATTAAGATATTAACATTAAGGAGTCACTATGAGAAAACCTCATTTAGTCATATTAGGTGCTACTGGCGCAGTAGGCCAAGAGTTTATTACATTAATTGAAGAACGTAAATTTCCTTATGAAAGCATAAAATTATTAGCTTCTGCTCGTTCTGCCGGTAAAGTATTGACAGTAGATGGTAAAGATTATGTGGTGGAAGAAGCAACACCAGAATCTTTTGACGGTGTAGATATTGCTTTTATTTGCAGGTGGTTCTATTTCTAAAACATTGGCTCCAGAAGCTGCTAAACGTGGTGCTATTGTAATCGACAATTCTAGTGCTTTCCGTATGGATCCGGAAGTTCCATTAGTAGTGCCTGAAGTTAATCCAGAAGATATTGATACACATAAAGGAATTATTGCTAATCCTAACTGTTCTACTATCATTATGGCATTAGGCTTAAAACCACTACATGATTTATCCCCTATTAGACGTGTTGTTGTCAGCACATACCAAGCTGTATCTGGGGCTGGTAAAGAAGGCATTGAAGAATTAGATTCTCAAGTATCTCAACATGTGGCAGGGGAAGAGATGGTAGCTAATTTATTGCCTACAGGCTCTATGGATAAACATTATCCAATTGCTTTTTAATCTGATTCCTCAAATTGATGTATTCATGGAAAATGGATATTCTAAGGAAGAAATGAAAATGGTATTGGAAACACAAAAAATATTCCATGATGATTCCATTGCAGTAGTACCAACCACAGTACGTGTACCAGTATATCGTTCTCATTCTGAATCTGTACTAGTAAAAACAGAGTCTCCTGTATCTGTAGAAGATTTTAAAGCTGCTGCATGAAAAATTCCCTGGTCTACGTGTGAAAGATAATCTAGCAGCACAGGAATATCCAATGCCTTTATACACATCGAATCAAAATGATCTGTGAAATTGGCCGCATTCGTAAAGACTTATTCAATGACCATACGATGAATTTCTGGATTGTAGGAGACCAAATTCGTAAAGGGTGCTGCATTAAATGCATTACAAATTGCAGAATACTTAGTGGAACATCAATCATTCTAATTATACATTTCAGGGGGTGCTAAGATGACAACATTTGGAAATATCTTAACAGCAATGATCACTCCTTTTACTGACGATGGTCATGTAAATTTTCAAGAAGCACTACGTTTAGCTGGACATCTATTAGACAATGGATCTGATGGCTTAATTGTATGTGGCACTACTGGTGAAGGTCCAAATATTGAAGATCGTGATAAACTTGAACTATTTACATTAATCGCTAAAGAGTATGGTCATCGTGCTACTATTATTGCAAACACAGGTAGTAATTCTACTAAAAAGTCTATCGCTTTAACAAAGGCTGCTAGCCATACTGGTGTTCATGCGGTGATGGCTGTGGTGCCATATTATAATAAGCCGAATCAAAGAAGGTTGTTATTTGCACTTTAAAGGCTATTGCAGACAGTACTGATTTACCTGTTATGCTATATAATGTACCTGGACGTACTGGAGGGCATATAGAGCCGAAAAACAGTGGCCAGATTGGCAAATGAATGTGCTGATATTACATCTATTAAAGAAGCTACGGGAGATATCAAAATTATCAACAACTTCGTGAATTACTACAAGAATAATGATTTTATGATTTATTCTGGTGATGATGCATTAACATTAGATGTATTACAAAATGGTGGAGTAGGTGTTATTTCTGTTTCCTCTCATATGTAGGTGAAAGAAATGCAAAAATGATAACTTTATTTAAAGAAGGCAAAGTTAAAGAAGCAAGAGCTATTGAACTTTCAATAGTACCTATTCTAAAAAGCTATGTTTATTACGACAAATCCGATTCCTGTTAAATATGCGATGAAACAATTAGGGTTTCAGTACAGGGCCTTTATTATTACCATTGTGCGATCCAGCTATAGAAGAAGCGCAGATTATTGATGCAGCTATAGAATCATATAAACAATAACATTTTAAAATAAAAAGATAGTAGTCCCTAACAAAGACTACTATCTTTTTTATACTAGATTTAAATATGGCTCACGAATAAGTCCAATTACTCGGCCTTCAATTACACATTACGTGTAATGATAGGGTTCAAACTCTTCATTTTCTGGCATTAAAGCGAATATGATCGAGGGCTCTTTATAAAAACGTTTTACTGTGGCTTCATCATCTATACGAGCTACCACAATATCACCATTATTAGCAGTGGTTTGATTACGTACAATTAGTAAGTCACCTTCGTACATCCCAATGTCTCGCATGGACTCGCCTCGAACACGTAATAAAAAGCATTCTGAGCTGCCTAATAAAGCAGTAGGTAAAACGAACTCATCTTCGCGATTTTTCAATAGCGGTTACAGGAAGACCTGCTTGTACAGTGCCAATTAATGGGACACGACGTAGTCAGCCTCTAGGAAAGTTAAATTCAGGACTTGAGGTAACTTCGTGAGTTTCTTCATCCATTTCTAAGGCAGGTATATCAGGCATATTTACAACAGTGATAGATCGATTTTTTATTAGCATCACGAGTAATATAGCAAATTTTTCTAAAGTATTTAAAGTGGCTTTTGAACAGTAGAAGTGGAGCTCAACCCCATATGATCGCCAATTTCTCGTACACTTGGGACAGCGATAGCGTTGTTGTAAACTTTCAATAATGAAATCTAATATTCTCTGTTGTTTGCTATTTTATATCAGTTGCTGGACGTCTCAAAGGGAATAACCTCTCATTCTACAGTACGATGGAACTTAAATTATATAATTCTATTATAAATTTAATATCGAAAAATTGTCAAATATGCGTTCTAAAAATTATGCTTGACCGAACGTTTGTATGTATGTTAGAAATATAACATAGACAAACAGATGTACTATTAATTTTTGTTCGATATTATTAGAGAGAGGTATATGAATATGAATAAATTATTTTTCTATCTTAGCAATTGTAGCTATGGTATTTGTGGTGAATGGAATCATGAATACAAAGACGTGAAATGGATATACAAAATATTAAAAACCGTGCAAGTAGATGCTGGAGATACCTTATGGAGTATCTCTCAAAAAGGCATTAGCTCAAAACAGAGGATATGATATTCGTGAGTATATCGATAGCTCATTGAAGAAATTAATCATTTACAACATGGTAAAGCATTACGTGCCGGAGAAACTCTAATGATTCCCTACATTGAAAAGAAAAAGACTATGTTCGGTTTTATTACAGCATGGGCAAATAATTAACTATAGCAATTCTATGTTCGATAAATTATTATACAAACATATTCAAATGATAGAATAAAAAGACTGCATACCCTATGTTTTATTCATGGAAATATGCAGTCTTCTTTTATCTTATTTTTGTGTACTTAATAACCCTTTTACTTTCTGCACTATATTGTATGTATTACTAGTAGTTAGTCATATAAACACAGTCATAACGCATTAAAGTTGCAGGTAATTAATATGATACTATTTACGATTAAATATAGAAGATACAGGATTATCTACAAATTTATTGGCTTCATTAATATAGCGTCGCACCATATTAACACTATGATGTCGAGTTTGTTTCATAATATTCCGTTTCTTCTACGCCATAATGGGCCGCTGTGGTAGCAAAGCCCATGACGTGAACTATGAGCCCCATATAATGATGGATCTTCTCAATAGCTGACATGTAGTATTTTACAATATCCGCAATGCTTTTTATCACTAATAGCAGTTTTACGTACGCTCATACTTTTTGTAAACCCTCGAAAAATAGGTCCTGTTGTAATAGGAACATATCGTAACCATGTCTTTACAGCTCTTACAGCACATAAGTTTTCATTATCTATATAAGGTATAGCTACTATAGCACCTTGACCTTCTTGGTCGGCTTTTGAGCTTGAAACAAAGATTTCTAAACCTTGCGGTAGAAACTTTTAAAGATTCTACGTTAAAGCCGATAATTCACTACGACGAAAGGCCCCATAAAATCCTAATAATAAAATGGCTTTATCACGAGCTTTTGTATAGGTGCTATATCCGCCGTTTCCATATAGTCCATGATATCCATAAGATCATCAAGTAGTACAGGCGTTTTACCTTGCTGATAAGTCCCTAGGACCGACGTATACCTCGCATAGCTTGTTTAACGATAGGAGCGCTACAAGGATTACTTTCAATACCAGAAGCATTAAAAGTTTTTCCGATAAAGCGCTAATGCGACGTGATATGGTATTTAGCTTTAGCATAATCGGCTAAATCATTGATATAATTGACGATTATCTCTGGTGAGCTTGGAAAATAAGATTCCTGTTTATGTTGACACCAATCGACGAAAATCCATCCAATCAGATTCGTAAGCATCTACGGTATTTTCTGCTTTAGATAATAGAAATACTAGACTTAGCCTTGTCACTAAGCTTAGAGTTGTTCATAATCTCTTTATAACTACGTAAATAGAAGTGTGTGTTAGATTGACTCATAAGCGCCTCAAATTTGCTATATAGGGAGTATTAGTACCTATATAGCTATTTTTAACTAAAAATTACTTCCGATAATATATCGTTATCGGAAGTAATTATATCATAAGCCAAAAATAAATGGCAAATATTCTGTTTTTACCAATAGTTCATATACTTAGCAATAACCTTATAAGAATACACTATTATTTGTACCCATATAGGGATTCATGGTATCTTCTCCTCATGACTAGTATTACATGTAGAATAAACTATAGCAATTATGATATTACAAGCTTTTTAAAAGCTCTTTTTAGTATATTCCAAGTTGTAACAAAACTTTCTAACTCCATACGTTCTGTAGGCGCATGTAAGTCGTGAATATTTGGTCCAATGTTAATAGCATCTACAGGACCCTTTTAAGTTATCTAACATGTAGCCAACTTCAAGACCAGCATGGATCACATTGAACTGTAAGTCTTTAGCACCTGTCACAGATTCATAAGCATTTTGATAAAGCTTGTTGTAATGGGCTATCAAATGTTGGTAGCCAACCTGGATATTGACTCTCAAGGGACGTCGTAGCACCATGAGTTTCTGCCAATTGCACTAAGCCTTTATAATGAGCCTCTAGATTCTTCGTATCTGTACTTCGTACTTGCATTTTAAGGTATACAGCATCGTCCGCCATAGCTAAGACACCAATATTATTAGAGAACCAAACTTCATTAGGGTTTTCAGGAGCATGCTGTAATACGCCTTGCTCAATACCTTGATAAGAGCACATAGTTTTTGTACAGTGTCGGTACTGAAAGCACGTTCCATAGTGATAGCATCTAGGTCTAATTCCACTAAATCTTCACGGTTTACCTTTGGCACAACAGATAAAGATAAAGTCATGCTTTCGTCAGCCGATGTATAGTATGCATTCCATTTGTCTTGTTCTTCTTGTAATAAAACTTGTACATACGGCACATCTTGTAGTGTAAATACACATCCGCATAGGCACGTAATGGAATCGCATTCGGCGCACTGCCACGCTTACTTCTGTAACACGAATGTTGTGCTCCACAGTGATTCGTTCTAATACCTTAGATAAAATGTAAATTGCATTACCACGACCTAAATGGATATCACAACCGGAATGACCACCTTTTAGTCCTTCAATGGTAATTCTGCGCTTCGTCATTTCATTATTCACGAGATACGGGAACAATCGGTAATGTTACGGTAGAACCATGACCGCCAGCACTGCCAATGGTCACTTCATTCATACGTTCCCCATCCATATTGATGAGACGTTTAGCCCGTAAATAACTGTAATCTAAAGTTTTCACACCATTGAAAGTAGTTTCTTCCTCAACTGTGAATACGACTTCTAACGGAGGGTGTGGAATCGTTTTAGACGCTAAGATAGCCATACCATAAGCTACGGCAAAGCCATCATCAGCACCTAAGGTAGTTCCATTGGCATGTAAGATACCATCCTCTACATGCAAAGGAAATAGGACTATTGATAAAATCATGCTCTACAGACTCTAATTTCGTGCACACCATGTCCATATGACCTTGTAGATTAGCGGTTCATGAGATTCATAGCCCGCTGTTCCGGATTTTTATGATTATATTATAATGTTCATCTTGAAATACATCGAGTCCAAGACCCTAACGCCCAGTCCTTAATATAATTAGAAATAGCTTGTTCATGTCCAGACTTTCTAGGAATGTTAGCGATTTCTTGAAAGTAATGTAGAATGTTATCCACATTATATTGATTCATAATAGTTTGTTCTATTGACACTTGTTCCTCCTAGATTAGTCAATATTTGGCAACCAATTCTTTACCGCCCAATAAATGTGCATGTAAATGGAATACAGTTTGACCTGCTTTAGCACCAGTGTTTAATGTTAAACGATATCCATCAGCAGCAAGACCTAATTCTTTTGCTACCAATTTAGCAAATGGTAAGATACCTTCCACATAGGCTCATTGCATTCATTTAAGTGAGCAATGTTAGATACATGGTTCTTAGGAATAATCAACACATGAACTGGAGCTACTGGAGCAATATCATGGAATGCTAAGAATTTGTCATTTTCTAATACAACCTTAGCTGGAATTTCTTTATTAATAATTTTTACAAAATAAACAATCTTCTTTCATGGGAATCCCCTTTCTAATCTGATTTATTGTACTTACATGTATACATTTACTATATCAAATATTTTCTATAGTCTATTATTTCTTTCTAAATATGTCAAGTGTTTCACCCAATTCATTTTTTTCCAAGCAGTCCATCCATTAGTAGACAATCCTCTTACTAAAAATAGCAGCAGCTGAGGAGAATCACAAACTTTATCTTCCATAAGTATATCTTTTTAATGACAGCTGTTTTTCTTAGATTAACTGCATAGTCACTAGTCAGATGGAGCACAGGAGCTACCTTTAATACAATAAACATACCATCCTCTACTAGCATTCTACCATATATAGGGTCCAAAATCTTTTCTCTTTTGGTTAATATAATATAATCCATCAGGAATATTTTGGTAATTTTGACTCTCTAAATTTTCTACTCTAGCTTTAGTAGCATTATCGAATACAACGTCTTTTTCGATCTGTTGGATATACTTGTTTTTCCATCAAAAAGGATGATAGCAACTGAATAACTAATTCTATATCAAGAGCAAATAGTTCTGTATTGTAAAGTCGACTTTTACTAAATATATCATCTAATAAAAGTTCTTTTTCATCATAATCATCTACTTCAATTGCAAATTTTCGTTTTTAAACCTACAACATTTCTATAGCCATTATTCTCTAATGTATTCATTCGAGATTCAAAGTTATCAATACCAGTCTTACCTATTTTTACTAAGCCATCTACGACTGTTGTCATTACATATAAAATTCCTCTTGCCATATACCCTCCTAATATAATAAGTAAGTACTGATATCTTTATAAGAAAAAGTTAGATACTAATTTCCACTAACACCACATCACTATGTACTTCTGTAACAGTACCATTCACAATATCCCCTACGTTGAAAAATATGGTCTTGTTTAGGTATTTTTACTACTGTATATATTCATTAGTTAAGCCATAATAGTAAAAAGTCATCACTTTGCTCGATAAGAACCTTAACTGGTTGGTTAAGGAAACGGTTAGCATAGGCTTTAAAGCCTTCTTTCCCCAGTTGGTTTAATAAAGCTACACGAGTCTTTTTCACAGCTTCTGGGACTTGGTCTTCCATCTTAGCTGCAGGTGTACCTTCTCGAATGGAATATGGGAAGGCATGGATATGAGTGAAGCCAACTTCTTTCACTGTACGCATGGTTTCTTCGAATAACTCGTCTGTTTCTCCAGGGAATCCAGCACATATCTGTCGTAATTGATAAGTTCGGAATACGACTGCGTAAATACTTCACCAAGTCTTTGTATTGTTGTAAATTATAGTGACGGTTCATGGATTTTAATACTGGATCAGAGCCTGCTTGTAATGGTAAATGTAAGTTAGGGCATACACGAGGGTTCGTTGCCATTAACTCGATTAGTTCTTCCGATACTTCTACAGACTCAATAGAACCAAATCGAATGCGTTCTAAGCCTTCAATAGTCAATAATTCACGCACTACACGGCCTAAGGTTGGTCGTTCAGGTAATTCAATTCCGTAGTTACCGAGATGTATCCCTGTGAGTACAACCTCTTTATAACCATAGGCAACAAGACGTTTTGCTTCTTCTACAATGTCTTCTATTTTTCTGGACTTTTAATTTTCCTCGTGTATAAGGAATGATACAGAAAAGAACAGAAATTATTACATCCTTCTTGTATCTTCATGAAAAGCCCGACATTTTTCGATTTCATTACCGAATAAAGGCATTTCTTCAAATGTGGACTCTTCCATGACATTGCGAACAATAGAAATTTGTTCTTCTGTAGATGGAATATTTTCCACTAATTCCACAATCTTATTTTCGGTTAGCCGTACCGATGACAAGATTAACCCCGTCAATGGCTGAAATCACTTCTGGCGCTAATTGGGCATAACAACCTGTTACCACAATAAATGCTTCTGGATTACGTCGTTTTTGCTTGTCGGATTAATTGGCGTGACTTTTTCTCTCCATGTTCGTTACGGAACACGTATTAATCACGTAAATGGAGGTTTCTTCGTCAAAGCCTACAGGTGTATACTCCTGCTTTTTATAAATAAACCTTTCATGGCGTCCGTATCATATTGGTTCACACGACACCCTAAGGTAGTAAATGCTACTGTCTTCATGAGACTCCTAATCTAGTAATTCATATTGGATCGTACTCACAGCACCTAAAGCTGCAGTTTCAGCTCGTAATATAGTGGACCCTAGGCTAACCTTATGCCCCCACAAGATTCTAATAGTTCCATTTCATTTGGGACTATAGCCACCTTCTGGACCGATACAAATAGCGATGGTATGGTATGAATTAGTATATAACTGTGTTTGTAAAAATATTTTTGATTGTTTTGTCATCTTCTCGTTCATAGGCACCCTAACACGAGCACACCCTCATCGGATTGTAATGTTTGCAGGACCTCGGAAAGTGACTGTTCCACCGTCAATGTTGGAACATCAGTACGACCACATTGTTGACTAGCTTCTATGATAATTTTTTCCCACCGGCTTTTTCTTTGGCGCTCAATTTTTGCATCGTATTTGGCAACACAATGAACTGAAGATACACCATAGATGTGATGAACGTTTAATTCCGTAGCCTTTTGCAATAAAAATTCAAATTTATCGCCTTTCAAAAAGATTGGATGAGTACTACCTTTGTAGCAACTGTAGACACATCAATGATTCGCAGTCGTTTTGCCATATATGTATCTGATTCCCTCAAAGTCTATACATATTCACCGGTATGCCCTTCATGATTGCTGACAATGAAAGGGGCCTCTTTTGGAATAGCGCAACACATGAAAGAGATGATGCGCTGTATCTGCAGGCAACTGGATAGTTTCATCAATGATGCCATCAATAAATAGTTTTTCATATACTTCCTAACTTATACTAAGGCAAAGGTATGCCAGGGCCCTCTACCATTTCTTCTATAATTGTCCAGTGTTCATGATGTACGGCATAATTTCATTATACCGATCATCCACGATACCACTTATTATTAGTATACCATTATCGTGCAATTTTTCCTAATCATAGGCAACAAAAATTTTTAATGGGTCCACCGTAAGGTTCGCCAAAATGAGATGCGCTTTTTCCGTGAAAGTCATCACTTAAATTACCGTGAATGATAATGGCATCTATTCCATTATATTTACAGTTTTCCTTCGCTTGTACTGCTGCTTCCTCTTCTAGGTCAATGCCTACCAAATTAGGAATTCCCAAATGATGAGCCGCCATTAGTAATATTCCTGTTCCTGTACCAATATCTAAACATACTTGATCTTTTACATCTACAGGAATGTGATGTGTGTATTTACCAAGTAAAGCAACACAATTTCTCGTAGTTTCATGGTCCCCTGTGCCAGAGGATAGCTTTGTATCCATGGTCATTACCACATCTTGTTCCGTAGCCAGTGGATCTGTAGAGGCATCATAGTTTTGCCAAGCAGGGCATATGATTAAATTGGGTAGTAATCTCGTAGGCATAATGTATTGCTGCCAACTATGATACCATTGCTCATCGTCTGCAGTTTTACAATCCATATTTTTTCATAGGAAATATTAGCATCTTGTAATGTCTTTTTAGTATCTGTGCCCATTCTATCTCACTATGAGCTTCTCCTAAGTAAATGGTCCACGACTTAAGTTGGGGCATTTTCATTGTTTTCTTCTATGTATCCATTACTTTCTATCATTAAAAATGGCAGCCATTTCATCAATGACTGCCACTTCTACAGTAATGGATATTTCTATCCATCTCATAGATGACTCTTACTTACCAAGGTTTAATCTTGGCAAAATAATTGTTTCACCTTATCACTTAAATTTTTCTAATATGCTTTTGTTTACTTTTTAAAAGTATTTACATCTTCTTTGTTTTTCTGCAGCAAACTCAACTAATAATTGACGTTGCTTTATCCGTCAACTTTTTAGGTGTTTCTACAGTGACAACAACGTGTCGATCACCACGTTGGCTTGGTTGACGTAAATAAGGGACACCTTGTCCTTTAATTCTGAAAGCAGTACCAGTTTGTGTACCTTCAGGAATTTTTTTAATTCTACTTTACCTTCTAAAGTAGGAACTTGTATAGTAGCACCTAGCGCAGCTTGTGAGAAAGAGATCGTTTGACGGATAACAACATCGTTACCACTACGTTCAAACTCCTTATCTCTGGCTACAGAAATATACACATACAAATCACCTTTAGGACCACCTAATGTACCTGGCTCACCTTTCACCCAGACACACGTAAACGTGCACCATCATCGACACCAGCAGGTATTTTGATTTCAATATCACGGCGTTTAATAGCTTGTCCTTGTCCACGACATACTTTACAAGGTTTTTCAACAATTTTACCTTTGTCCACTACATCTAGAACATGTGCGAACTGTTTGCATACGACCAAATGGCGTATTTTTGAATAACAGCCTCTTGACCAGAACCATGACAGTTTGGGCATGTTTCCACTTTAGAACCAGGCTCACCACCGGTACCATGACAATGCTCACATTCTTCATGACGCTGTACATTGACTTTCATCGTTGTACCAAAGCACAGCATCACGGAAAGAAATACGTACGTCTTGACGTAAATCGGCACGCGCGCCTGAGCCACGTTGGCACAGCCACCACCGCCACCAAAACATATCAAAGATATTACCAAAAATATCATCAAAGCCGCCAGCCCGCCAAGCCACCAAAACCACCGCCGCCAAAGCCACCGCCAAAACCACCAGCGGAGTTTCCTCCGCCAGCAGTAAAGGCATCATGACCATATCTGATCATATTGTGCTTTTTCGTGTCATCAGACAAGACCTCGTAGGTTTCATTCACTTCTTTAAAATTCTTCTCTGCCTCTTCTGGATTGTCACGATTTTACGTCTGATGATATTGACGTGCTTTCTTACGAAAGGCTTCTTAATTTCATCTTGGGATGCATTTTTGTTGACGCCAAGGACGTCATAATCACGAGCCATTACCTATGTCCCTTCTTATTATTTTTTGTCTTCGTCAACTACTGTGTAGTCAGCGTCACTACATTATCATCTTGTTTTAGGAGCTTCTTGTCCACCTTGTTCGCCTTGTTCGCCTTGAGCTTGCGCTTGTTCGTACATTTTAGAGGACAATTCATATAAAGGAGCTGTCAATGCTTCGCTATCAGCTTTGATTTTTCAATATCTCCAGACTCGATAGATGCTTTTTAATGTTTCTGTCGCTTTTTCACAGCTTTCTAATTGCGCTGCATCAGCTTTACCTTCGAAGTCTTTCACTGCTTTTTCAGCTTGGTATACCAAGTTGTCAGCATTGTTTTTCACTTCAACTCTTCTTTTTTCGCTTTATCTTCAGCTGCATGTGTTTCAGCTTCTTTTACCATGCGGTCGATTTCTTCATCGCTTAAACCGGAAGAAGATGTAATTGTGATTGCTTGTTCTTTACCAGTACCAAAGATCTTTTTGCTTTTTACATTTACGATACCATTTGCATCGATGTTGAAAGTAACTCGATTTTAGGTACTCCACGAGGAGCTGCTGGGATACCGGACAATTCAAAAACGGCCCAATGTTTTATTAGCTGCCGCCATGTCGCGCTCCCCTTTGTAATACATGAATATCAACGGAAGGTTGGTTATCTGCTGCTGTGGAGAATACTTGAGATTTAGAAGTAGGAATTGTTGTGTTGCGGTCGATAATACGAGTGAAAATACCACCTCATAGTTTCGATATCTAAAGACAATGGAGTTACGTCAAGCAACAATACGTCTTTTACTTCACCTACTAATACACCACCTTGAATAGCAGCACCGATAGCTACATTCATCAGGATTGATGTTTTAGTTGGCTCTTTACCCAATTCTCGTTTTAATAGCTTCTGCACTGCTGGAATACGAGTAGAACCACCAACCAATAATACTTTTATCGATGTCGGATGCAGACAAACCAGCATCTTTCATTGCTTTACGAGTAGGCTCGATGGTTTGCTTCTAAGGTCACGAGTCAATCTTCATCAAATTAGCTACGAGTTAATGTTGCGTCTAAATGTTTAGGACCTGTTGCATCAGCTGTGATGAATGGCAAGTTGATTTGTGTACTTGCAACGCCAGACAACTCAATTTTTTGCTTTTTCAGCAGCTTCTTTTAAACGTTGGTCAGCTAATTTATCATTGGATAAATCGATACCAGTTTCTTTTTGAATTCGCTGATTGAGTAATCCATAATGCGTTGGTCAAAGTCACCACCTAAGCGGTTGTTACCAGATGTTGCCAATACTTCGAACACGCCTTTCCCCTAATTCAAGGATGGATACGTCGAATGTACCACCGCCAAGGTCGAATACAAGGATTTTACCGTCTTCACCTTTATCAACGCCGTATGCTAAGGCAGCTGCTGTAGGTTCGTTGATAATACGTAATACTTCTAAGCCTGCTACTGTACCAGCGTCTTTTGTCGCTTGACGTTGAGAGTCAGTAAAGTAAGCAGGAACAGTGATAACTGCTTGTTTTACAGGTTCGCCCAATGAGCTTCTGCATCAGCTTTAATTTTTGAAGAATCATAGCAGAGATTTCTTGTGGTGTATAGGATTTACCTTCTACATTCACTTTGTAATCTCAGCCCATATGACGTTTAATAGAAATGATTGTGTTTTCAGGGTTGAAACCGCTTGACGTTTAGCTAATTGACCTACCAAACGTTCTGCCATTTTCGCGAAAACCTACTACGGAAGGAGTTGTTCTAGCTCCCTCTTGGTTTGTAATAACAGTTGGTTCGCCGCCTTCCATCACTGCGAAACAAGAATTTGTAGTACCCTAAGTCAATACCAATTACTTTTGCCATTTAACATGACCCTCCTAATACTTCTTCTAATATGTTAATTATAATTATTTATTACTTATCCATTATGAACTACTTTCACCATCGCTGGACGTCCCACACGGCCTTCTATAGCATAACCAGTTTGTAGTACTTCACACACTGTGTCATCTTCCATATCTTCTGCTGGCACGCATGATAAAGCTGTGGTAATTTGGATCAAATGGTTGTCCCACAGCCTGATGACTGCTAATCCTTGTTTGGAAAGGCTTGCCATCAAGCTTTCTGGTGAATCATTACAAATCCATCCATAAAAGCCTTTGTTTCCGGTGTTTCCGGTGCTGAAAGCGCTCTTTCAAAGTTATCTAACACAGGAGTACTCAATGACATGAGATTTAACAAAGACCCCTAGTTGTTCTTTTTCTTGGTTTTGTACGACGTCTGAAGTTTTCAAAATCTGCTTGCAAACGCATGTATCGTTGCTCCCATTCTTTCGTGAGGATCTACTGCTTCCAGGAGCTTCTTCTTCCAAAACTTCCACTCAGGAGTGACCGTTTCTTCTTGTTTATTTTCTTCCATACTTCACCTCTTTACAATATTTATCGTTTTCCTTGTAACTCTTCCATACACTTATTAATATAAGCGAGAATACCCCATAATACGTCCATATTCCATTCGTGTAGGCCCTACGATAGCGAGGGTACACTCACTTGATGAGGAACATTGAAACTTGCTTGGATGACGCTGATATCTTTACCAGTTCATTAGAATGACCTATTTTTACATCAATAGGCTACTAGAGTTTGGGTTAATAATTGGGTTAACTCATCTTGTTGTTCCAGTAAGGCTAACAATGGTTGAGCCCGTTTATCATCGTTCAAACTCTGGCTGTTCAATAGGGATGTAGTTCCTATTGTATAGAATAATTTACGCTAGCAATGGCTCGATATAATGTGTCGCATGACATACGTTGCATCTTGTAAGTCTAAAGTTACCCGCATTTTGTCTAAGTTTTCTTGCGTGATGTCCTGATGGATACATCGTGAAGCACACATATTAAAACGATGCGCATGCATAGCTAATTTTTCTGTATCAATAGGCCTCTGTAGCTCGATCGGTTCATTATCCAAAAGCACCTGTATTCGTTACCACCACCATGACCGCTCGATGTTCATCAATAGGAAGAACATGGATATAGGTTATAGTAGATGAATCATGGCGGGAGCTAAAAACATACTCACTATTATGACTGATTCTAGAAATGAGCTTTGCTATCTCTACGAAAAACTCATCTAGTTCTGTTGATGAGCCTGCCATAACTCTTGAATTACAGGAATATCTTCAGCTGCATCGTCTTCAAATCCTTGTAAAGGTATCTACATAGTATTGATAACCTTTTAGTGGAAGGAATCCGACCTGCTGATGTGTGAGGTTGTTCAAGAAAAGCCAAGATCTTCTAAATCAGCCATTTCATTTCTCGGACCGTTGCAGGACTGATACCTAAATCATAATTCTTTTGCGATGACGTACGAGAACCGACAGGTTCGGCTGTTTTTAATGTAATCTTGAATGATAGCACGCAGAATGCGTTCTTTCCTTTTCATCCATAGTATCACCTCGTTATTATTAGCACTCACTAAGGTTGAGTGCTAACTCAAGATATATAGTATCACATTTACAACATATGTCAAGTGAAAAATTGGTGAAAGTTCAGTAAATACCGTATTAGTCACAAACTTTTTGATTGGATGGTGTGATTTTTAGAGAGCACGGCACATTGTTCCGCAAACCGATCCTTCGGTAGGTTTGCTCCGGAACATGCCGTGCTCTTCTGGGGTTGTCATCAATTAGACTATAAGTTTAACATATCTCACCAACACATCCACTCGGGGTGGCGTTTGGGTGGAATGATGTTTACCTTTTAAATTGTATCGTCGTTAAAAATGATATAATGATATTAAGATGATAAAGATATAACAATGAGATATTAAGCATAGAAACTAACGGTTCTTAGCTTAGTATGGTTTTTAGTTTAATGATTTCTGTAAAGGAAAAGGTAGTATATGAAATTGTACTGTATTACAACGTGATGATATCGAAAAATTTTATACATATTGAGCATCCACAGGTTCATGATTTAATAAACGAAGCACAACATAACGAATTAGCACATATACTGAACTATAGAAAATACGGTGATAAATTACAGTTCATCAAAAAGTAGTACACTGCTACCTAAAGGCCTACGACTGCTGTATATTCCACCATTGGAAGAACTCGGCATTACCACTGGCGAAACATCAATTACACCTGAGTGGACTGGATTAGAAGAAGATACGTTATATCTCATCAAGGATGATGCACCATTAAAACTACGGGATCACCAATCCTAAAGCTGGGGTCTCATTATAAAACTATTTAGAGACTAACTAAAACTTAATGTAAGATTAGGTGCAACAATCCCTACGGGCCTTTGTGCGGAAAATAACCTCCCCTATTATCTCAGAGGGGTTATTTTTACAGTCATACTGACAACTTAGTCACAAGTCCAGAGGAACACCATTAAATGTAGCAGATCTTGTGGCCCTCATTATTACCTAAACATTCACAAACGAAGAAACGAGCAACATGTCCGGAGGAAACCTAACCACTGTATCAGTTTCCGGAGGAATATGTTGCTCGCTCTTTCTTGCCATATTTTAAACGACCAGTACAGATTGTATAGCAGAACAAGTGACGACCCTAACCACTGTATCAGTTTTGCGGAGGAATATGTCGTGCTCTTCCTTTTTGCATAGTTAACCACTAGCCACAAGATTGCATACCAGAACAAGTAACTCACCGAATGGATTCTCAATCGTTGTAACACATGCTCGAACTTCTCTTTTGCTTTCGCATTGGTGCTATACCATTCTAAGAGCTCCGAGATGCTTCTTCTGAGGGATAGTCCTTCTAGCAAGGTGACTGCCTTTCTAGGCAAGGCACCACTTTGTGCCACCTGACTACTAAGGTAAAAAGCCATTTGGTTTTTCCCACTAGCCGATATCTTTAATCATAGACCCCTGCACAGCAACGAGGGCAACCACCGATGCCGATGCGAATTTTATTCGGCATATCCCTGCTATAGTGTTTTTGATCTACCATGGTCGCCATCGGAATAGTTTCCATGAAAGGCGTGGCTACATCCATCTGTACCTCGGCATGCCACGATAGAGTTCACCGATTTATGTTGTACTTGCACCACTCCTTCTGGTAAGTGCTCAGGATAGATGCTTTTGTTCTTTTGTAATATCATAAATTTGGATACCTGTAGGAACGATACGGAACTTTCCATTATGTTTCTTTCGCTAGGCCAAAATCGCTTCCATTTGTTCATAGTTGAACTCACTGAATAAGGCGTGTAAAATAACTGCTGTTTTCATAAACTCTCCTAAATTAACTGTATGGGCGTACATTCCTACTTAGGACGTAAGGGAACTGACTAAAACACATAATTCCCATGCTTGGCCCCTTCCTTAGTGAGACGATATGCATCATCTTCATAAACAAGCAATTGTTTACGCATTGATCCGCAATGACAGATCCATATATATTGTGAAAGTCTAACTTAAATCGACTTTCAAACAAACTAGGTACTAACCCCCACTTCGTGCGCAACGCAAGAAAGCAAAAGTCTTCATAGTCACGAGGGCTCGGATGACTTCTTCCTCAACGCACGGACTTTCACCCATTTCAATGTGATGAATGTAAGGCAACGACGTAAGGGGTATTTTGAAAGCGGCGATTCCCTCACAAAGGAATGGGCACCGGCACCAAAGCCGATGTAATCAGCGCCATGCCAGTATTTTATATTATGACGACTGAAAGCGCCATCTTTACCAAAACTAGCAATTTCATATCTATCGAACATCTGTTTTTCCAACCCTTCTACAAGGTAGTCGTACATCTGTTCGCATATATCTTCAGACGGTAATATGACCGAATGATCCATGACTTGACGATGTAGTAAGGTACTCGGTTCCACTTGTGCCATAGATAGAGATATGATTCATCGGCAAAGACTGAATGACCTCTAGATTATAGGCAATATCTTCCAATGTTTGCTGGGGCAATCCATAAATTTGATCAATGCTAATATTGCGAAACCCTGCCTCATAGGCTTCCAACACTGCCTCTTGAGCCATCTTCGCCGTATGAGTACGGTGTAACACTACTGTAGATGGTCATCACGGAATGTTTGCACACCAAAAACTGAGGCGGTTAATACCCAGCTCAGCTATAAGAGTCGCAGTATTGCATCTACTTCCTGATTAGCCTCGATAGTAATCTCTGCATCACTGCTGATGGTGTACTGTTTATACACCGTATCTAAGATACGACTCAATTCCTTAATCGGATAACACCGTCGGTGTTCCACCGCCGAAGTAAATCGTATCAAAAGGCTCTCTTCCCAAGAAGGATTGACTGGCCTCAATCTCTTGTCGCAACGCATAGACGTACACATCAAAGTAGTCTTCCAATCCTTGGTATGAAGGAAAAATCACAGTAGGTGCACTTTTGACGGCAAAAGTGGGAATGTGGATATACATTCCCCATGACCTACTGGAATACGAGTTGTATTCATTAGTTTTCTACTTTCAAAATCGCCATGAATGCCTCTTGTGGAATCTCTACAGACCCTACGGCTTTCATACGTTTTTACCTTCTTTTGTTTTTCTAGCAACTTTACGTTTACGGAAATATCACCGCCATAACATTTTGCCACGTCTTTACGCTATGCTTTTACCGTTTCATCACGCGCCATATTTTTGTACCTACGCCGCTTGGATTGGAATTTCAAAGTTTTGACGAGGAATCAATTCTTTCAATTTCTCAGCAAGGGCACGACCACGCAATTGAGCACTATCTTTTGTGAACGATAATACTCAAGGCATCTAGCATGATCTCCGTTTCAACAAGATATCCATTTTTACCATTGGCGATTGTTGGTATCCAATTAATGGTAGTCCAAGGATGCATAGCCTTTTTGTAGCAGATTTCAATTTATCAAAATAATCGTAAATGATTTCTCCTAATGGCAATGGTACACGATGGATACACGACTTTCATCGATGTATTCCATACTGATGTATTCTCCCACGTTTGTCCTGTGAAAGTTCCATAATGGCCCCTACATAGTCTTTTGGCATGATAGTTGTAGCCTTCACATATGGTTCTTCTATGTAGTCAATTTCAGTTGGTGGAGGTAATTTAGCAGGGTTATCCACTCGATAACTTCATTTGTTTTTATATACCTTATAGTTTACGCTTTGGCGCTGTCGTAATCAGGATAGATTATACTCCCCGTTCCAAACGCTCTTGGATAACGTCCATGTGTACAGTCCAAGGAAACCGCAACGGAAGCCAAAACCTAGTGCCAAAGATGTTTCTGCTTCGTATTCTAAAGCAGCATCGTTGAGGTTTAATTTTTCTAAGGCATCCTGTAAGTTTTCATAATCTTTAGAATCTGTTGGGTATAGACCACATATACCATGGATACAGCTTTACGATACCCTGGTAATGGTTCTTCAGCTGGATTATCTGCTTTTGTGATCGATCCCCTACACGACAGTCACGAACATTTTTAATACTTGCTGCCACACAGCCTCACAGATCCACATGGTATCTTGAACTGGTAATAAATGCGGTGTAACATACGCCTAATTCAGTGACCTCAAAATCCTTAGAGCTGTGCATCATACGGATGGTATCTTTTTACTTTTTAAAGAACCTTCTTGTACACGCACGTAAGCTAATGGCACCTTTATAAGAGTCAAAGCGAGAGTCGAAAATTAAGGCACGTGCTGGTTTATCAGAATGATCTGGTGGTGCAGGAATTTTCTCTACAATCGCTTCTAAGATATCCTGAATACCAATGCCAGACTTAGCACTTGCCAGAATAGCATCAGATGCATCTAACCCAATAACATCTTCAATTTCACGTTTCACACGTTCGGGGATCTGCACTTGGCAAATCAATTTTATTAATGACAGGAATGATTTCCAAATCATGTTCCAATGCCAAACTAGACATTGGCCAACGTTTGCGCCTCTCACACCTTGTGCAGCATCCACCACCAACAGAGCCCCTTCACAAGCTGCCAAGGAACGTGATACTCATAACTGAAGTCAACATGACCCGGTGTGTCGATTAAATTTAATGCGTATTCTTGTCCGTCCTTTGCGGTGTGCAATAAACGAACGGATTGGGCTTTAATCGTAATGCCCGTTCCCGTTCTAGGTCCATGGGAGTCTAAGACTTGGGCTTGCATTTCTCGTTTCGTCAAAGAACCAGTTTCTTCGATTAAACGATCCGCCAGCGTAGACTTACCATGGTCAATATGAGCAATGATGCAAAAGTTACGAATATGTGATGTACCATGACTTCCCTTTCTAACAAACAATATCTATTACACCACCACCCAGAACTCGACTTCCTTCGTAGAATACGACGGATTGCCCCTGTGTAATGGCGCGTTGTGGTTCCGTAATTAACTTTCATAGTACCGTCCTCTGTGAAAGTAACAGTACATGGTGATGGTTTCGCAGCATACCGAATTTTACCTTCCGCTTGTAATGTTGTGGGCACAACTCCATCTAGGAAGTTATAGTTTTTACACAACATGGTGCGAGAGAATAAACTTTCATTAGGGCCTACGCGATAACCCTCATTCGTTTTCGCCATCTAATTTCACAACATAGAGAGGGTATGCATAGGCAATGCCTCAAGCCTTACGTTGTCCAATTGTATAATTGTATAGTCCATTATGCGTGCCTAAGACCTCACCATTTTCATGGACGATACGCCCTGATTTAGGTTTCGATTTCGATGTTTTTTCGATGAACCCTTGGTAATTGTGATTTGGCAAGAAGCAGATATCTAAACTATCTGGCTTGTCCCATACAGGTAATTCTTTTTCGTGAGCCATTTCACGAGTTTTCGTTTTTGGTTGATGCCCTAGAGGAACACAAGATGTTTTAGAATATCTTGTGTCAGCGTGTATAGTACATAACTGATCCTTTGTTGGATCTTCCCTTTATGTAACTCGTAACGCTGTGCGTGCTTCGTTGTACATAACCTGTGCATAGTGACCTGTCACCATGTGGGTAGCCCCTAAGGATAGGGCACGTTGTAATAGCAAATCGAATTTGTATTGCGATTACAGAACACGCACGGATTCAGTGTACGACCGTTGGAGTATTCCTTGATGAAATAATCTACCACATTGTCTTTTAAAAATGTCTTTCGCATCCACCACATGATGTTCAATACCAAGAAAAATCACCCATCTTCTTTTGCATCAATAACAGCTTGAGGAATCTCATCTTCCTCTGTGTCACTGACCCATAAACGCAAGGTAATACCAAATACTTTATACCCTTGTTCTAATAACATTGAAGCGGTTAAAGAACTATCTACGCCACCGCTCATAGCTACTGCATATACTTTGTCCATGTTATCTCCTACCATCAATTGATACATCAAAAACAGATTGAAAGTCTGAGAGATGTATAATTGAACAAAAATTATACTTATACATATCACTACATTATACCGTATTTTATGGGATTGTGACAATCACTTAAAGGAATAATAGGTCAAATCGATTATTGTTACTAATAGAAAAACCACCTACTTATGCAGGTGGTTTTCATACTCTCGGTGGTGTCGCTACCCCACATCTCAATCCTATTTTTAGTTGTGTAGATGCCACAAATTTTTCTACCTCGAGAAGTTCTTATAGCTATTCTATCAAAATATTAGTAACTGGTAAAGCACTATGCCAAAGTTTAAAGGTCAATATTATGTTTTTCCGCGCACCTTAAAGTTTTATAATATTTATTGTATGAGTTTAATCACTTCTTTAGGAGCCTTGCCCGTCAGCTTATAATTTAGATGCCCTCTTTCATCTCTGTATTCTATATACCATTCTTCGTTTTCTAAAAATAAGGCATTTCCATCATAGATATCATCTCCATTTTTAAATTCGTCATTTCCTTCATTCTTCTCTATCTTTGACATGTCTATCTAACCCCAGTTTTCTTTTAAAAATGTTCACGGATTAAATCGTCATTTAAACTACGGAGTCCTTGAGCCATCTTTTTCCATCTTTATATAAATCACCGGAATCTTCTAAAAACTATAATGTGAACTTTCCTTGACTTAGTTTTCATTAGGTAATTCCACTAAAATGTAGCGATATCAGTATCATCCAATGCACCAAAATGGTGTTCTAATATCAGATTACTACCATATTCTTGTCGCAATTCATCAATACTAGAATAATAAGGACCTCTGGCATCCATAGCTTGGTATATAATTACTTTCATACCTAGTTTAAAATCTTAATGATATGAACGTCCATTCCCTAATTTCACCTTTGTATATCCAGATAGACCATACACATATAAAGTATCGTTTTTCACAACATATGTAAACATCTCATTTCTATCGTCCTTTGATTAAAATAATCTCTTAACTCAAAGACAAAAGGTTATTTCATATCGAAAAATGTTTTTGTATCCAGATACCGATGAATATTAACATATAGATATAGGGTTCCACTATAGCCATTATAAGCATAGAAAAAAATAAATAAAATTTTTCCTTTTTATGCAGTGTCAATCCTAGACTCCTTCATATTAAAATTTGGCATACTCATTTTCTGGAACAATAGATGCTATTTTTATCTTCAGATAAGTTAGGACTCTTAATGCCTAGTTTTTCATAAGACCAAAAGGTCAAAGAGTTCATTATCATACGCTTGTTCTGCTAATACATCGTAACCAAAGTTATTCGAAATATGTAGTTTTTCATCTAACATATAGGAGAACACCGTCCACGGTTCAAGATGACAAGCAATAAATGTATTTCGCATGTAATTCGACCACGAGTGCTAATTGTTCCATTGTAGCATCATAAGTAGCCTTAGAAACCACTCTTCCGATCTACCATCTCATCAAAGTAAGGTATTCATCGTCGACAATGATATATCCTAGTTGACGGCATGCTGTTCCATCATTCTCTACATATAGGTATACCCGATGATATGTACCTGGCAGATAGAATACAAAAATATCATAACTGTTTTGAAGATATTGTGGAATCAAATCGTGAATATCTTCCCCGATGAAATTCCTTAGCTGGATACACATTAACCATTTCTTCTTCCTCCTCTTCAATAAACTGAGACATATCTATGTGCATAGTTCCTGTGATACATCCCTCATGCGATGTGCTATTGCATGCGTGTGTAAAGGTTCCCCATCTGGGAGAAATATCTTTTTTCCCAAGCTTCTACTAAGCTAGCTCATCAGTAAAATTATCTTCTGTGACATTGTCGTATACATACGAGTTCGCCAGTGCGGGATATCGTAGACATAGTCTGAGATGTATATATTTTACTACAAATACGATGTAACTCATCAATTTCATCAATCACCCTTTTACTGAGATAATTAACTCTTGATATGTACATCTCTTATCAGTAGATTGTATATTTCTTAGCCTTATCCATTTATTATCTGTAGTATTAACGTAAAGGTTAATCTTCCATTTTTATCTAACCTATCTAGATAAGTATACTTTTCTTGTTTTTACTAGGTAAATGCTATTAATATACATAATTTGTTTATACAGTAGTTCTCTAGTAAACTAGATATTTTAAGAGTGTGTATTCTACGTTGTAATGTCCTTTTTAGGTTTGCAAACTATACTTAGCAATATGCTTTTCTACTTCTACTTCTTCGTCTCTTATAAATCCTTTTTATTTCCTACCTCCGCATATGCCCCATAAAATATACGGGTATGTGGGTATTCATAGTTACCATACAAATCTTCACTATATATATATATCTAGAATCTCCATTCTTCTTAATCTCAATATTTCAACATATTAAGGTATGCACGTATCTTTTATTCTTAAACTTATATACTTTGAAAATTATGAACTAACATATTAAAAATGACTTTATCACTTTTACGTTCAGACGAAAACAAAAATATTTCACCTTCCGTAATATATGTTCCATCATCAAAAGTAATTATGTATCTTGGTGCTATACTTGACCCCAGCATTCTCCCCACTAAAGTTTCCCAATTATCTTCTAACAAAAGGTTCAATCTAGATTTTAGTAAGTCGATTAATTTAATTGCGACTTTATCTTTCTTTTCTTTACAAACATCTATTCATTCTCCATTAGAAAGAAACTTAGTAACCTCAGGATTATCATCCACTTTTGTATATAACATTAAATCCCATCGGTCGTTTATTCACTCCATCATATACTATATCTATCGTTACCTTTACCTCCTTCCCCTCTTGTAACATTCTTCCATTGATTTTCCATTATTCTATAATCGCTTCTATTTACAATCTTTTCCATAGCAACTAGATTATCTAATTCTCCTGGGCCTCAAAGTTTTAGCTATCAGATGCCCCCTTCGTCACCTAGTAATCGATAAATCACCGCCTGCTTTTTAATTGGTCTCAGTTATTTCTCTGCCAGCTTCTAAGCGATAAGTCTCCTTGGGCTGCTTTTATGCGTCCTAATTCATCGGTTTTGGTAATAATACCCTTTACTCTCATACACAATATTCTCTTTTAATTCTCTTGTTTTCCTCCCCGGTTTATATTGCTCACCATTCCGATAAATATCTGGACTATCAGATAATCTTGTTGTATTTGTAGTAGAGGCTTACCGTTTCAGTAGTAGATTTTTATGGGATATTCATAAATTTCTACACAACATCTAGTTTTAACTATTATTTAGAAATATTGCTTATTTCCCCATTTCTCTTCATATATATAACTAAGAATCATTTTAATTCACGTAGACCTTGTATTACTTTTTCCATCCTTGTAACCATAAGGGGATTTTTCTATAATCGATAAATATTCTTCAGCAATCTTCGTTTCCTTATACAACGAATAAAAATGTATCTAGATCTTCATCATCTATATCTTCAAAATTTGTTAAAAAGAGTAATATTATCTAAATAGCATATCTTAATTCCTCTATACTAGAATAAAAATGAACCTCTTCCCACATCTGCAATATAATTTTTCATATTCCATATTCAGAACTTTAATAATATGTATCCTAATCCTAATTTCGTCTTTTGTATATCCTGATACTCCATAAGTATATAAATAATCATCTTTTACAGTGTAACCATATACCTTATTTTTCTATAGTAAGATTGTTAAAATAGTCTCTTAATTCATAGAAATAATTTATCTCATACCGAAAAAGCGTTTTTGTATCCATATACCGATGAATATTGATATATAGATACAGTGGGCCTATTATAGCTATAATTATTAAAAAGCCACACATATACTTTTCGCACTTTCATCACCTACTAATCATATATAGGACTCATCATGATCGACATTGTGACTGACAGACTAGATTCTGTAAAAATAAAACATTAATCTAATAGTTTGCAAAACATTCCCCACTTTTTAAATATATATACATCATATCATACTGATACGTCAATTTTAGAATAGAATAACCCCTATATATACAAAACCCTTTCACTTTTATATGGCTATATACGTAAGAAAACCACCTACCTAGTAAGTGGTTTCAAGATTTAATCTCTGTGTTTTATATCTTCCAGCACCCTAAAGATACCTAGCATGGAATGTTCAAATACAAGTCCGCCTTGCATGAAGATGGTGTACAGTGGTCGTACTGGTCCATCTGCGCTAAGTTCAATAGAAGATGTCCTGTGCAGAAGGTACCCCCTGCCATGATGATTTTATCTTCGTAGCCAGGCATATCTCCTGGGATTGGATGCACATGTGCATCCACAGAGTCTAGGCTTGCATGCCACGGCAGAAGTATTCCATTTCTTCTGGTCCATGTAAGTTAATAGCTTGGATCAAGTCAAAACGAGGTGCATCGACTTTTGGGAATACTTCATATCCCAATAAGGTTCCCACTGCCGCTGATAGACCGCTCCTTTCAAGGAAGCTTGTAATACCACATGAGGTGCTAAGAATAATCCTTGGAAGAATAGACGATATCCTGGTGCGTAGGATCCCATATGATCCCCCAAGCCTGGAGCTGTTAATTGGTATCCCACTTGCTCTACTAATTCATCACGTCCTACTACGTAGCCACCAGTAGGAGCAATACCGCCACCAGCATTTTTAATGAGAGACCCTGCCATAATGTCTGCCCCCACTTCTAGGGGCTCTCTAGTTTCTGTAAATTCACCATAGCAGTATCCACAAGGTTATGGTCTCCAGGATTCACTTCTTTTACAGCTTTCACGATGATACCAATATCTTCTACAGATAGAGGTTCTCGCGTACTATACCCTCTAGAGCGTTGGATCACCACCACACGAGTATCTTTTGTGACAGCTTGACGAATGCCTTCGATATCATAGGTATTGTTCACTAAGGGAACTTCTTTATAAATAAAACCTTGCTCAGTTAACGACCCTGGTACATGACGTGACGCACCGATGACGGATTGCATCGTATCATATGGTTGCCCTACGGCATAGACGAACTCTTTCCCTTTCGCTCCATTCCCCAAGATAGCTTGCTAATGTGGTGGCTAATGCATGGGTACCGGATACGAAATGAGAACGCACGATGGCACGCTCTCCTTTGAATACGTGAGCGAACACTTCAGTCCAACTTTTCACGGCCCACATCATTGTAACCATAGCCACTGGTTCCATTAAAAATGATAATCTGAAAGCTGACACTCTTTAAATGCTTCCAGTACTTTTTGTATTATATAACGCTACAGGCTCAAATTTTTTTGAACTCTTTTTCAGCTAACTTAAGAGCCTGTTGACGGATTTCTTCTACAGTCATTCTATTCCTTTCTATGTATAGCAAACTAGTTTTGATACATAATCCTCATAAGTTAACTATACCTATCTATGTCATATTTAAAAATCTTGAACTATATTATAGAAGTATAGGGATCGATCAACGCTAGTTTACTCTAGTTATTTTTATCTTTAAACTAGCTTGAACTAGTTCCATAGCTTCCTCATAAATGCTTTCTTCACTGCGATTTGGTGTAATATGAATCCATTGTATATATGGCATCCGTTTATACACGTAATTTGCCGCTTTGCAAATTGCGCGTATGTTGTTGCACTAATTCGATGGCCCTTTCTTTTCGAGTATGTTCCTTGAAAGTATGGGATTACCTCTTTATATCCAATGCCTTTAAAAAGCCTGTGAATCTGGTTGTACACCAGCATCCAAGAGCTGTTCTACTTCCTCAAACAAACCATCTCGAACCATATACTCTACTCGAAGGTTAATCCGCTCGTATAGCTCTTCTCTGGATCGTTCTAACCCGATGACAGGTCCATGAAAGACTAAGCCTTCTTTTGATGGCATTAATAAGGCATGTCCTTCACCAGCTAATACGCACTCAATAGCACGATATAATCGATGTTTATCTTGGAATGGTAAGGTGAGTCCTTCTTTTTCTGCCAATTTATTGGCATAAGCTTGCAATCCTTCTAATCCAGAGGTGTCAAAGATTCTATCCAGTTCGAGGCGCAAACTTTCATTGCGAGGGACAGCTAAAAAATCATAGCCCTCTAGCAAAGATTGCACATACAGGCCAGTGCCACCAGATAAGATGAGAATCTTACCTTTCTTGTTAACAGCATCTGTGACAGTATTAGCTTGTGCATTGAATTCTGCCACACTGTACGAGTCATTTGGCTCATGGTATCGATGAAATAGTGAGGCACTCGGTTCAATTCTTCAAGGGTAGGTTTGGCAGTGCCAATGGTCAACCCTTTATAGATTTGGTACGCATCCCCAGATAGCACGGGAGATTGCAATATTTCTGCCATCCGCAAGAGTGAGGGCTGTTTTCCTACTACAGTGGGTCCCAAAATGGTGATTAACTGATTCATCTTACCTCCTTTCATAGATGCCATAAGCGATAGAACTATATTTACCACCCACCATCTCTATAGGTGGAATGTCTTTAAATAAACGACTGCCTTTGCGCTCTTTAATGACTAAGCGCATCGATTTCTCCAAGGCCAGTTCTACTATTTCTGGAGTGATCTTAGATTCTAGTAAATGACCACGCCACTGCAGAAACTGTGGACTTTCATAGACGGGATTTTCAAACATAGGGTCTATATAGATAACATCATATGTATTGTGTTCTAACTGCTCCAAATAGTCCTGATAGTTGCAAATAACTAATTGAATACGACGCAACGCCTCTGTTACACTTGGATTTTTATGCTGAAAGTGTCGAAATCCATAATTGGTGATATACCTAAAATAGGATGTCCTTCAATAGCCGTATGACGTATTAGTTGTGGACAACCATAGCTGATAACAGCACTATCTGAACCTAAGCCAGCAGTACAATCTAAAACGGATGTGACCGTTTCATAACCGATGGCTCGTAGCAGATAGTCTGTATGTCCACGTTCAATTTCTAACAAGCGCAAATGTGCCATAGATAGATGAAATTGATGGGGTACTCCCTCTTTTGTCACAAAAGAAGGTCCTTCCTTTGTGATGAGTAAAAGCACCAGCACAATGATGGATAGTTAACAAGTCTTCCACAGACTGATGTTTACGAGGTACATAGGACATCTGCAGAGTTGACTTACCTTCTTAGCCTGTTCAATGAGATATGCATTTGTCTTTGAACTTGTGCTGATGAGTACATATTAACTCCCGTAAAAATAATTTTTCCTAATTCGTCAGGGTGTAAATTTAATGATCGTAGGTCGTCCGTGAGGACACACATAGGGCTTATCTGTGGTAAATAAATCATTCAATAAAGCATCAATTTGTACCAAGTTCAGATTATGTCCTGCTTTAATGGCGCCTCGACAGGAGGCATATGCCAACATTTCATGACGTAATTGCGCTGCACTTGGACTTTGATGATCGTGCATGTAGGGAAAAGACGTATTGTAAAATTTCTGGAACTTTTGCTTTCAATGATATCTACAGGATGTCCATCAATACGTAAGGAAGTAGGGCCTCCTTGGTCTACTTGGAATCCTAAGTCTAGCAAAGCATCCCTTTGCTCTTCCGCCAATGTTAATTCTTCTTCGCTAACATCCATGTGCATAGGCATTAATAATTCCTGCATAGGAATGGACTCGGAAAGATTTGCATAGTTTGTCATACCGCACACGTTCGTGCGCTGCATGTTGATCGATAATGTATAAATCATCGCCTTTTTTTGCCAAAATATAACAAGAGCTACTTGGCCCCATAGGAAGTAGTCCGTGATTGGCCGCTGTTTTTACTGGTATTAGTAGTATATGAATCAGCACGATTAATATCATAGGAATCATCTACACCAATAGTTCTCCGTGTAGAATTACCTGCTACTCCTTGTGCTAGTTTGAGATCTCCAGATATCGATTCATTTTCCAGTCTGGTTCATATACGGTTCTACAGAGCTTGGCACTAGGTTAGGCCGTGATTCACGGATGGCTCTGAACCCGATCTTTATCTTCCTGTGTATAACTTTTTGGCTACAAAGTTTTTCATTCACATCCAGAGATTCATTAAAGTTACTTTGTTCGTACACAGTACGTTGTGGAGCTGTATACCCCTTTTGGCGAATCGTATCCAAGAGAGCCTCTGTTTTTCACGCATTACTGTAAACCCTTGAGAACGTCCAGTGAACACTTTATCGTAATCGATGGCTGTGGCAATGGTTTCTTCTTGATTGGTTGTCACGTGATGCGTAGGATGTTCTAAAGCTTGCAAAAATACTGTTATATACAGCTTTAAAAACTGGTTTATCATCGGAGAATTTCACTTCGCTTTTTCCGTGGATGCACATTGATATCCACTGTCCCAGGAGGTACGACAATTTGTAACACTACAAAGGATAGCCACCTTTCGGCAATAGCGCATGGTATGCTGTATCAATTGCTGTAGATGGCTTTGTCGGAAATGACACGTTGGTTCACAATCGTCGTCTGCCATTGACAGCTACTTTTTAGCACCGTTGACACTTACTACACCTCTCACGTAGATGCCTTCTGCTTCATAGGCGATGGGAAATACGTCTTCACTGACTTTAAATCCGTATAGCGCAGCGATGGTATCCACCATTTTATGATTCCCAGGTGTCATGAGTGGTAACTCGGGTATCCACAATGCATTTGAAAGCAATATGTATGGCTCAGTGCCAGTTTGCCAATCATATCTTGAATCTTATTTGCTTCTGTACGGAGTTGATTTTAAAAACTTTCTACGAGCTGGTGTGTTATAGAATAATCTTTCACCTCAATGGTGGTCCCCACTGACGTACCACATGGGTCGCAGTCTACCATGTGACCACCTTCGATATAGATCCGAAAGTACCCATATCATCTGTTTCTTGTCGTGTACGCAAGGTAAACTTAGATACTGAGGCAATACTAGCAATGGCTTCACCACGAAAACCCAATGAGGCAATATCATATGAATCGTCGGCACTGCGAATTTTACTAGTGGCGTGACGCAATGCAGCTAGGCGTGCATCTACTTCGGACATACCGCACCCATTGTCGGTAATGCGCATGTATTCGATACCACCTTCTGCGATTTCCACTTCAATAGAAGTAGCACCTGCATCGATGGCATTTTCTACTAACTCTTTGATAACAGAGGCAGGACGTTCTACCACTTCGCCGGCTGCTATCTGATTAATAGTCGTTTTCATCTAGGACATGAATGGTTGGCATTACTTGCCACCTCCTTGTTTTGCCTCTTCTTGTAAACGATATAATTCACTGATGGCCTCTATGGGTGTCATACTCATTATGTCTAGCTTTAATAATCTGATCCAGAACAGGTTGTGTAAATAAATCACCACTCCCGAATAGAGGGCCTGTAACACTTTGTTTTTCCTTTTTCTTAGGTACTGCTTCCGATACCACTTTTCCATCTTCCAAATGAGATAGAATTGTGTTAGCTCGATCTAGGACAGCCTTAGGAAGACCTGCTAATTTAGCCACATGGATACCATAACTGCGGTCTGCCCCACCTTTTTACAATGCGACGCAAAAATAGTACATCATTGCCTTTCTCTTTGACCGCTACCGTGTAGTTTTTCAGTTTACTATATTGGTCTTCCAGTTCAATCAACTCGTGATAGTGAGTGGCAAACAAACTTTTACAGTGAATAGTTTCACAAATGTGCTCCACCACGGCACGAGCAATACTAAGACCATCAAAGGTAGACGTACCACGGCCGATTTCATCGAGGATGACTAGACTGTTGCACGTTGCATGCTCTGGGATATAGGATACTTCTTTCATTTCTACCATGAAAGTACTTTTTGGCCTGTGGAAATATCATCGCTGGCACCGACGCGGGTAAAAATTCTGTCCACAGGAGCAATGGTGGCCTCTCTAGCAGGAATAAATGAGCCAATTTGCGCCATAATCATGAGCAAAGCCACTTGACGCATATAGGTAGATTTACCTGCCATGTTAGGGACCTGTGATGAGGATAAACTCTTCTTCGGAATGGTTCAACACCACATCATTAGGAATGAATAATTCTTGTTTCAGCAAGGTTTCAATCACAGGATGGCGACCATCTTTGATAGAAATGGAACCATTAGTCACGATAGTTGGGCATACATATTTGTTGGTGAAAGCTACTTCTCTAAACTCAAAATAACGTCTAATTGGGCAATGCCACGTGCCGTTTCTTGGATTTCTTTAATAGTTTTCTTTCGCTGTAAGGCGCAAGTCTTGATACTAAAGAATATTCCAATTTTTGAATCTGCTCTTTTGCATTGAGCATTTTAATTTCAAACTCTTTAAGCTCTGGAGTAATATATCGCTCCGCATTGGTTAGGTTTGCTTACGAATGAAATAATCTGGTACAAGCCACTTGCCTTGAGATACTTCAAAATAGTATCCAAATACTTTGTTATATCCTGTTTTAAGGCGAATCCCTGTAGCTTGTTTTACTCTTCTTCTAAACGATGCAACCATTCTTGACTATTGGTGGCTAAGGAACGTAATTCATCAAGTTCCACACTATATCCATCACGTATGACGTGACCATCTTTTAGTGCCAACGACGGCTGATGCACGATAGCCCGTGTTAATAGATCGCATAAGTCATCATGGGTATGAATCATGCTATGACAGTCTTGCAAAATATTAGAGGTACACTGTTGTAATACCTCTTGAATCATCGGTAAAACCCGTAACGATTCCCGCAAGGATGCAAAATCTCTAGGAGACACACTGCCTGTTTCTACACGGCTTAGAATGCGTTCAAAATCATAGACTGAGTCAATAAAGAACGGGTTGACTGCGCATAGTCGGATTGTCGATAGATTCACCTATCCCCATTTGACGACGCACAATGCGATGAATATCCATTAAAGGATGTTCAATCCATTGTTTTACATACGATGCACCATAGGGGTCAATGTTTTATCCAGTACATCTAGAAGCGTTCCTTTTTGATCCATCTCGAACATTTCTTGTAATCTCTAAATGGCGCAAGCAAAATGTATCCAAGATCGTCCGGTCTCCACAGATAGTTGGTGCACATAGTTGATGTGCGACGTATCTGTTTTAATGACGCCTTCTAAATACAGAATGACATAGCCTAGGGCTTCTAATACATCTTCTTCAAAGCAGTCCGGCATCAGAAAAATGTTCTCGACCTTTCAGACGAATACTGTCCATAGTATCTGTAGGCGCGAACGGAGACAAGGCTATACCAGACATTTGACGGGTTAAAAATCTTGGATACTAGTAGGGTAATTCACTACTACCAGCTAAGATAAGCTCTTTTCGGCTGGTACATAGTGAATGCATCAAATAACGAGCTTTCACTAGAACTATCCATACGTTCCCAGATGACTTCACCAGTCGTGATATCTGTGAACAATACAATGCGCTGTCCCCCTGTATCATAGGTCAAGGCTAAAGTTATTTTCTCCATCTTTTGTGCCATTTTCACTGAGCACTGTGCCCGGTGTGATGACACGGATCGCATCACGTTTTTACGATACCCTTTGCCTCTTTAGGATCTTCTACTTGTTCACAGATGGCTACCTTGTAACCTTTGCTGATGAGCCTTTCAATATAAGCTTCTGCAGAATGGAAAGGAACGCCACATAGGAGCTTTATCTTCTTCACCGGCATTGCGACCTGTTAAGGTAATATTCAATTCTCGTGATGCGGTGATAGCATCGTCGTAGAAAAGCTCGTAAAAGTCACCTAATCGAAAAAATAATAGTTCCTTTTCATAGCGAGCTTTAATACTAAAATACTGCTCCATCATAGGCGTTTGTTTTTTTGCCCATTCTGCTAACTCCTTTCTATAATACAGTGCCGTATAATACCCACGTTTGTCCTTTGTCGATGCGTACATCAACAGTATCCCCGATGTGTAAGCTATCTTGTTTAGGGAATAAGACCATTTTATTGCCCGACGTACGTCCAAACCACATATTTTCATCAGTACGACTAGGTCCTTCTACAATAATATCGTACACGTTTCCTTCCATGGCTTGGTTCAGCTCCAGAAATCTCATTTTGCACATCCATCAAGGCTTGTAAACGAACGCGTTTCACTTCCTCTGGCACTTGCTCTTCAAATTCTGCTGCTGGCGTACCAGAACGTTTAGAATAAATGAAAGTAAACGCCATGTCATAACGTACATCTTTCAATAATTGTAATGTTTGTTGAAATCTTCCTCTGTTTCCCCAGGAATCCCACGATAATATCTGTTGTGATCGTAACACCATCGATTTTTCACGACAATATTGTAATAAATCTTTATATTGTTCTACAGAATAATGACGATTCATACGTTTTAAAATATTGTCAGATCCAGACTGTACCGGTAGATGTAACTGTGTCACAATATTGGAAGATCGTCCCTAAGGCATCTACCATGCCTTTCGTCATATCTTGTGGATGGCTTGTCATATAGCGAATGCGTTCAATACCTGGGATACCATCTAAGGCATCAACTAAAGTACCAAAGTCTGTACCATCTTTAAAAATCCAAACCATAAGAGTTTACGTTTTTGTCCCAACAAAGTGATTTCTTTAAAGCCTTTTCACCCAGTTCACGACATCTTTCACGATAAAGCTACAGGCCAGCTAATTTCACGGCCTCGTACATGAGGTACGATACAGTATGTACAGAACTTATTACAGCCGTTCATGATCGGTACCCACACAAAAGAATGTACCATTTGGTTTCGCCGCTAGTTCTGGCAATACTGTATTATCCATCTCTACATTGACTTGGCGTTTTTTCGTGCGTTGCACTTCTTTGACCATTTCATTGATGTGTTGGATATTATGAGTACCTAATACGATATCAATATGAGGTGCTCGTTTGAACATATCTGCTTGGTTCTTCTGTGCCATCAAACCAGTATAGTAATGATTAAATTTTTATTCTTTTCTTTCAAATGCTTTAACTCGCCGATGCGACCATAAATTTTATTTTCCGCCGTTTCACGAACGCAACAAGTATTTAAAAATAATTAAATCTGCAACAGTTTCACCTCTTCTGTAGGCACATATCCAACAGACTCAACTGATGTGCCAATCGTTCTGAATCACTTTCATTCATTTGGCAACCATATGTATAAATATAGTATGACTTCATATTACTCCCTTATGTTTGTATTTTACTTTTGATGGCTCAATGGTGCCTACCTACCTTAATGGCAAGTCTCTCGATAGACATGCCTGTAATATATTCGATTTCTTGACGTATCGTTTTTGCAGTGTATCCATGATTTCCTTTACCACGAATCCCAGCATAACCGTAACATCAATTTGTAAAATTAACCCATTGGTGACTTCTTTACTTTTTTTGATATCCATACTGCGCACATCGGTCACACCTGGAGATTTTTCAATGCTATTTTTGATGAGTGCTTGAATCACTGCATCTTCAAAAACTAGTTTGCCATAATAGCTGAAAGCTGGGCGTATGACAGATTTTCCCATCCCTCATCTTGCTTCGTAGACAATCTAGTTCTTCGCCAAAACGATTTAATAGGGTCGATTAGAAAGCCTTTAAAGTGAGGCTTTAATTCAACAGTTGGAACAGGAATAATATGTTTTCCCTCTTTTAATCTAGCATGCTGTGCTTTTTCAATATCCTTCGGACTAGCTACATCTTCAATATGGATATAATAGGACGGCCCAGGGATATCCAAGGCTTTCGTAATTTTCTAATCATATTTTCCGATGTACCCAGTATCATAAGTCGTTCTGGTTGAATCTCATCCAGTGCTTTTCGCACACTTTCCACCTGTTTTTTATCTTGAAAGATAGCACGACGAACAGCTTTGATACGATTTTCTTCTTTTTTTGCAGAAAATCCACCCACAATGCGATTATATGAATTAAAAATGCCGTCATCGATAATACAAGATGCGTGGTGTTCATGGGCCACCACCAATGCTCTATGACTTTTTACCTGTTCCGCTAGGGCCAATAAATGCGATTACATCCATACTACACCTCTATGCGCCTTGTAAGGCTTTCATAAACTCTGCTACCCACTCACTTTGTATTTCATATTCTCCTAGGCCGATACTTTCAGAAATCTATCTTGTATGCCGTGAAAGTCAGAACCACCGAGATTAACAATCCCTTATCAGTGGCAAATTGATGGTATTTAGCACTATCCTCGGCGGAATGGCTAGAATGATAGACCTCTACGCCATCAAAAGGAAGTGTTAGTAATTCATGACATAATATTCATTTTCCACTAATTTTGGGATGAGCTAGCACGGCGATACCACCGGCACGATGAATCAAATCGATAGCCTGTTGTGGGGCATACTTTTCCTTCGGCACAAAGCAAGGACCATTGGGGTTTAACATGGTATCAAAGGCTTCCCCTACAGTTTTCACATAGCCGTGAGCAATGAGTAATTGCGCAATATGAGGGCGACCAAAGGACACAGCATCGGTAAAAGTATTTACCAATTCCTCATAGGAAATATCATAACCTTCCTCAGCACATTTATCCACCATTTTATGGATTCTAGAACGACGCACTTCTTTAAAGTGAGAAATATAATCCTGTAGTTCCGGATGGTCTAAGGAAAATTGATATCCCAATACGTGCACTTCTTTCTCATTGTAATAGGTACTAAATTCGCAACCATGATAGATTTGAATCCCTGTTCTATCCTCATTTGTTAATTGACAGTAGGCACCAACTTCATCATGATCTGTAATAGATATCACTTGTATTTGTTTCTCTTTTGCTAATGCCACTAAATCCCTTGGCATATACGTACCGTCTGATACATTCGTATGCATGTGGAAATCGACTAACATAGACCCTCCTTTCCTAACGATTTTGTTCTTTCATACGGCGTTGAATATCTCGTTTTGCATCTCGCTCTGCCATATCTTGTCGTTTATCGTAATTTTTCTTACCCGTCACAAGGCCAATGGTAACTTTTACATACCCATGACTATAATGAAAGTTCAATGGAATCAAGGAATACCCTTTCTCCTTCACTTGTCCTAACAATTTATGAATCTCCCGTTTATGCATGAGCAATTTACGAGTCCGTTCCGGTTCGTGATTGAACTGATTGCCCTGTTCATACTTGCTAATATGCACTTGGTATAAAAAAGTTCCCCATTTTCAATGCGACAAAAACTATCTTTTAAATTAATGCGCCCAGCCCGAATCGACTTCACTTCCGTTCCTGTAAGGGCAATACCTGCCTCATAGGTTTCATGAATATGAAAGTCATGCCGAGCTTTTACGATTATCTACAATTAATGCATTGTTATCTTTCGCCATTACCGTTTCCTCTGTTTCTTTCCTTTATTACGCTTACCCTTTTTATGTATCGTTTCATAAAAGGCTGTTTTCTTTTTTGTGTCTAACTTGCGTAACATTTGCTCTACCGCTTTCGTGGTACCTGTCATTTCTATTATATCATGAGATTGGCTACCACGGCGTTTTCGTTTCTCTTCTTTTTGCTTCCTATTGGATTTTTACTTCCTTTTTTTAGGTTTTGAAAGTGATCCTTCACGACTTTGACCTCTTCGTAAGTAGCCATCGATGTATTCCACTTCTCCAATGACGAAGTCAATTTGACGAAGTTCCGTATCGGCTTTTGATTAATGTTACCGTCACTGGTGTACCCTAAGCGATATTCTTTACCACTTCTTCTACCATAAAGCCATATAATGTGGTTCGTCAAAAACATAATGGTCATCATCCATCAAGTTGTATGGCACTAATCCATCCACCCCATTATCCAGCTCAATGAATAAACCCAAAAGCAGTTATGGAACTTACATAACCTTCGAAACTTTCACCTACATATTGCGCCATATACTGAACCATTTTCATATCCAAGGTTTCTCGTTCGGCTTCTGTGGCGATTTGTTCACGTTCTGAACAATGACTGGCGCCATGTGTTAAGTACGCTTCATCAGCGATTAATGCCAGTACGTTTTGGCTTACCACTAATACATAGCGTAACAATCTATGCACCATCAAATCAGGATAGCGACGGATGGGCGATGTAAAAATGGGTATATGTGTCAGATGCCAACCCAAAGTGTCCAATATGTTCCGAGCTGTATTTTTGCTTGTTGCATGGAACGAAGTACCATAATCTGTACCACCGGTTCAATCTCTGTACCGCTGACGGATTGCAATAATTCCTCAATATGTTTAGGCTCAACCTTACTTGGCAATTTCACAGGATATCCAGAATGATGTAGAACGGTGATGAGTTGTTCTAATTTTGTATCCTTTGGATCTTCATGAATACGATAGATAGATGTATCCAAACGTTCGCTAAGGAACTTTGCCACTGTTTCATTAGCCAACAGCATACATTGTTCAATTAATTTTTCTGCAATGGTTCTATCTTTTTCGTACGATTCGTTGTGGTGTTCCCTATACCATCTAAGAGAACTTTATATTCTGGGAAATTCAAAACTAATGGCTCCTGCTTGTTGGCGCATCTTCATCAATTGATATGCCAATGTCTCCAAAGTTCATACCATCTCCATGAGGGTGCAAATCATCCGGAATGATGTTCTCTTCTAAGGCTAAGTAGATTTCCTTATAACTACAACGGCGTGTAATATGAATGATGGATGGTTTAATTGTGTAGTTCACCACCTTACCTTGAGGGTTTACTTCCATGATACAGGACATGGCATAGCGATCTTCCTTAGCTTGCAAGGAACAAATACCATTTGACAGCTCCACCGGCAACATCGGAATCACACGGTCCACTAAATACACACTGGTGCCACGTCGATATGCCTCTTGGTCAATGATCGAACCAGCTGGCACGTAGTGACTGACATCGGCAATATGAACCCCTAATTCAATATTGCCATTGTCCAAAGCTTTCGCATGCACAGCATCATCTAGATCTTTTGCATCTTCTCCGTCGATAGTAACCATCTTTTTGGTGACGTAAATCTAACAGACCTGTTTCGTCAGTAACTGTGAAAGAAATCTTCCGGGCCTCTTCTTGCACATTTTTTGGAAACTCTTTTGGCAAATCAAAGGTGGCCATCACTGATAATACATCTAAATCCGGTGTAGAACTATCCCCTACGATTTCTACAATTTTACCTTCAGCTTTACGATGTTCCTCTGGCCAAGCTGTCAATTCAACTACTACGGTGGCACCACTTCGTGCATCCATAGTACATTCTAAAGGAATATATATCCTCACCTAATCGTTCATTATGAGGTGTTACAAAAGCCACTTGTTTAGGAAGTCGTTCAAAATATGCCTACTACACGAGTTGTATTTCGAGTCACAACCGACGGATAATACCTTCTGCATTTCGTTCACTCGTACCTTTACGTTTGATAATATATTCTACTTCATCATCGTGCATAGCTGTCCTGCACAACCATTGGGAATAAATACATCTGGCAAAGTTCCCTCTGCAGGTATTACAAATCCAAAAGCCTTTTTGCTCGCTTTATAGATACCAATCAATTTCGTATCTTCTGTTTTTTTGATAGGAACCATATTCTCCGTCTTTGATACGGATACATCCTTCTTCTTCTAACTCATGTAATACTGAAAAATATGCCTGAATCTCTTCGCCTTTATAACCCAAGATGAAAGGAACATCTTCTATATGATATGCTTCAGGCCATATATCTCTAAAAATCCTAAAATTTCTTCTCTCATAGTACCTCAGTATTTCTATAAAAAAACCTACCATAGGGTAGGGTTTTTATGTATTAATAAGAACTTAACACTAAATCTAAAAGCTAAACTAACTAATACGAACAAAGTAGCAAGAATCACCATGCAATAGTGACATCGGTTGCAATTTGGATTTCGATTGGATTTTCCCGATTTGGGTTTTCCCGATTTGGGTTTTCTTTTAGAAAAATCAATATCATTTCTTCATCTTCAAAAATAAAATAATCTACTGTTCCATCAGAATGTCGTGCTCTGCTTGCTAGCAACTCTATCAAGGTCCTTGTCCTGAATGCACTGAATCCAATCCATCTTTTGAATTTTTGTTTCTTCCTTTGGATTATATTTCCAATTTCAGGCTTGGATAACATATAACATTATCCCTTTGTAGCTTTTAAAAATTCTGTCATTGATTAATTTGTGTATTGATGTAAAATTCTTTTTTATTTATCATTTTTCATCTTCCCTCTTGCATTACAGGATAATTAGTGCTATAATTGTCCTACATGTATCTTCTTTGCACTCTTTGAGTGCTTTTTTATTGTTTTCATCTGTTATGGTACCAATCTTAAGCGTTCACAATTCTCTTATGATAAATGTCTGACTGTGGTATATTTCATTTACAGTTGTTCTCCTTGTAGAATCAAACAGAAGTATTTTTGCTTCAGTAACTTTCCTTAATATTGCTTGTCCCTTACAATTTCTTTCCTGTTTCTATCTCTTCCAAAATACTATGGTTTTATATTTTGGACATTTCTCTAAAATTTCTAAATTCTAGCCTTTCCTCCGTTTTAATACTGCATATTGCTATTTGAAAAATACAAATATTGTGATACTATTCAATTTTGTTAGCAGCCAGTTCAAGAATTGCTAAATTTAAAACTTTTAAATAATTATATATATATCAGCTAACTGTAATTACCTCTTAATATAATTATTGGAAGAAAATTATTTTTATGAATTCATTTTAAATCTATCCAAAGTGGATTAAAGCAGCACGTTCAGAGCTAATGATTTATAGTCATTAGAAATAGTAAAAGTTGGTACCTGTAAAGTTGTCTGTGAAAGATTATCCTAATACAATACAAACACTTGAACCAACTGAAATTTATGATGGAATGTTCTAAAACTAAACAAAAGAATATCTTATAGTCAGTGTAACCAAAAATACATGAAAATGTACTCTGTTATTATAGCTAAATTTAAATCAAGTGAAAATTCAAATATTTAATCTTTTAACATTGGTACTGTACATAATTCTATTGTTGGTAATCCAGCAATGCAGTTGAATTTTTGAAAATTCAATTACCAATTTAAGAGATGTGTCTCCCAAAGTCAGAAGATAAAGAACAGTTAGAAAAATTTGCAAATTATCTTGGCTGAAAATAATGATAAAATCGAAAAAATGGTACGAAAAATTTTCTGATTTACTATTTAGAAAACCACTCCAGCCTGCTTTAGCAATTGGAAATACTATTTTCCAATGGATTTATATAATAAAACATGTGTCTATTCCCAACATTTGCCTACATCTTCTTTCATGGAGCAATGCTGAATCTCTTTTAAATTTCTTTTCAAATCACATACTTTTCAAATCATATAAATATTTTCCTGTTTCGTATACATTTTCTCCATCTCACCACCTTTTAATTATCAAATTGAAATCATTTTAAAGAAATTGGCGGACATCGGACTCGAACCGATAAGCGTGTAACCGCTCACAGTTGTAAGCACTCCCTTTAACCTTTCAGGCAACTGTCCGTAAACAACTGGCACAATTTAAAAAGAAATCAGAATCAAACAATAAAATTTTGCGGTCTGTGAGTTTTAACAGGTTACTTCTCTCAAAACCTCCGCAGGGTATAATATATTGTAATATCTCACACTGAAGGAGGTGTTTTTATATCCATAAATAATCAAATCTACTATCCTGAAAAATCATTGATGATACTGATGATTTTGATACTGTCGTTAGATGAAATATTCAAAATAGAGAATTTGATTCTTCAAAAAGCGAATTTACCATCTCGTTAAAATCTTATGAAAGTGCTGTGCAGAACATATAAGATTTTCAAACAGATGAACCAGTAATTACTATTACTAGTCCTTCTTGACTATTAAGGGTAAACTTTTTGAAATTCTCAACTAGAAAAAACTGCCGAATAATTAAGGAAGTTAAAAGCAGTTTCAAGTCCTTTTCTCCTTGTCAATAAACAAGAAATATTTAATTCTTTTCCCAGAAATGATGTCAGAAGTCCTTCCTCTTCAATCATATCACAAATTTTCATCTTACCTACAATCAGTACTTAATTCCTTTTAACCTTTCAGTCTTTCTTTGGTTTGTAGAGGATGTATCTTTTGTTTTTGTCTTCCATCTTTCCTCCTTTTGGTTTTATCGTAAACGGTTGTCCAATTGTAAACGCTCACTTGTTTCATTTAAAACAGAAGGTGGGATTTAAAATTGAAAGTTTTAACGAGGGCTTCTCTCAATATTTGTTGACTTTTGCAAAACAAAATTGCATAAAAAAATTAAATTGACTGTATTTTTTCAAATACAGTCAATTGTTTTGTGTTTGTTTCAAAAGCGTAATGGGCTTTGCCTTGTATATCTGTAATTTTTTCCACATCCACGCCAATTATAAGCACTATCATCATTTTCCTGAACATTTTTGTATTTATAGTTGTATTTTAACTCCTTTATTGCTCTCCTCATTTTCTTCACCTAGCATTATTCTTTTAATTTTTGTTTATATATTTTAAAATAAAGGAGTTCAATTAAAACCTTTGTTTTTTTAAACCTTTTCTATTTTGCCATTTTGTTTTCCTTTTGGAATCCTCCTCACTTAATAACTCTATAACCCATTTTCCCAAACTGCTTTAAAATCTCATGACTACTATCAATAAAGATTTGTCAGTTTCCCATCTTTGAAATCATTTCAGTTAAAAATTTAAATATTTGTCATTAGCTTCACTTGAATTTTCTCATAGCCGTTTGAAATTCCACTTCTTCAAACGATAGCGGATCTAATTCATAAATTCTCATTGAATCAGCGCAAATAGCTCATTAAACTTCGCGGACAATTTCATTCCTTTTAGAAAACTTCATCCTTTGTTTTATAATCTTGTCACTCAATTACTTGTTTCACCTTTTAAATTTGTTCTATAATCATAAGTTTTGTAACCTAAAAGAACGCATAGATAAAACAACTATAACTCCAATCAATAATTTTTCTTTTTGACATTTCTTCACTCAACTAATTTTTAATATATTATACCTCATTTTGAAAAAATTCAAGAAAAAAGAGCCATTAGGCTCTCAATTCGTCTCTCTCCATTTTCTCTTTTGCTCCAACAGTAGTCCTATTTTCTCAAGTTTCGAGCTTTCACTTGTTCTTGATTTATTTTTGCATCCATTATCATATAATTTACTCTGTTTTCTATTAACATCTTGAATATCTTTAAAACTATACATAGTTGATTTCAATCTTGGCCGTTAAATCGTTTCAACATAGTCTTTCTTCATGTTTAGAATTGCTGTTAGTAAAATCAAAATGATATTCCAAATTGCTTTTCCTCGTAAATTTATATTGGGACGTATATCTGATTTAATTCAAGAGTCTTTAACATGCTAGTAACTTTTAACTCACCAATGACCAACTGTTAAAAACCTTATCATCAATAGATAAACATATTGAATAAAGTATGTTTATCTTAGAAATTTTCAATGAAGGCATTCTTTGTTATTTCTTCATCTGCTATTTATTTCTAAGCCATAAACTCTTAAACTTTCCATTGTTTCTCTTGTTTTAAATTAAAACCGAAATATACGTTGTTACAATACCTCTCCACCATCAGACAGGTATATTTCCATCTTTTTCAGTGACATAGATATCTATCAGTAAATTAGAAAAAAGTAAAGGGGTATGAATGATTGAATATCAAATCTACTTCACACTATTTCTGCCTTATTTTTTAACCATTGAAATATTCGTCTGTCATCTTTACATTTCATGCCTACCTACTTGATAATTTCAAATTTTCTATTTTAGAACACTAGTAACTTTTCTTTTTTATTCCTGTTGTTTTAAAAAATCTAATATTACCTACTTGCACAGAAAAAACTTCATATAAAAAGAACAACCCAGCTATCTTCTTTCAACATCAATAATGAAAAATGTACATGTTCTTCAATGAACACCTGAATACTTATCTAATAAAAAGAGTATTCCTGTAAGATAATCAAGTTTTTTATGACCATTATATCTATTCTTTTATATAAAATTATCTTTTAAAGTGTCATAGTCTTTTTCTAAGTTTTATTTGTAATAGAGCAATATCTAAAAAGTTCTCATTTCAATTTCATTTTTGAAAGTATTCTTTTTCTTTCTGTTCATCTTCTTTTTCATTTGATAGTTTTCAATACTAGTAAATCATTTATTTCTTCTTGAGTTATATTTTCCATGTGTAACTTATCTCCTTTTAATTTGTTTTTCCAATTATTTAGCTGAGCTGGTTTTGTTTTCCTCATTTTTTCTTTTAGTATTTCAATGCTCCTACTAAGTTATTTCATGCATTTGTTGCTATTGTTACGTTTATATGGACGGCCTGAATGAAATTCAGGCTTATGGTGGTGATTTACAACTTTGACAAATCTTTCATTTATTTAAACTACTACCGGTGATCAGCCAGAATTGCCATTCTGTTCTCTTTTTGAAATTCTATTCTTCTGTCTCAAATAAAATCACTGGCTCCTTTTCCTTGGCCTACTCCTATTGCAAGCCTATTTGGCACTTCAAATCTGACAGCTCGGTTTCTTTGTTACACATCATAGTCAAAACCCTGTCCCTGCACTTTGTTCATAATGTGAGTTATGTTTGGATATTGTTTTCCAACTATAAACATTGACTCCCATCCGTTTGTACCCTATTTGTTTTTATAGATGCTACTTGTTATGATGGTGATAAATTGATATCATCTTATACTCTGTTTCTTGATGGATATAATATACTAATTTGTCTACTAATATAATGATTCTTTTTATTTCCAGAAACACTATTTATTCATTTAAGTTTAGTGTCAGTTCATTTTTTACATTTAAATGAAAAATCAAATCATGATAAAAGTAAATAATGAGTATAAACGAACAAAGTTATATTTTTAACTAAATACATTGGTAAAACTAAAAGAGCAATAATGAAGAGGTATTAATAGTGGACTGAAAAACCTTTAGATTATCCACAACTGTTTATTAATGAATACCGTTGATTTGATTAGTAATCCCTGATGTTGAAGAAGAAATAAGGGCTGGTGATGGACACATGATTCATTGTCGAGGACAATTGCAAAATCATATAAGAAATAGTGACATGGATCATTTAAACAGTTGTTGACTGAAAAAGCTTTAAGTAAAAGATATTTCTGCCTCAACCGCTTTCGTAAAGATGATTTCAATTCGATTAATGGGTTTTGAAGATGGCTGGATGTTTAAATATTCTGTTTAGTTAAGTTTTTGTTTTAGTGACAGTCTTATCAAAAAAGCCATCTTGAACAGTTCAGAATGGTTGAATTACAGTGTGAAAACACTATTTCCGTAATCGTGAACATCTCAATTTCTAATGTAGGTCGTACCAAATATTTGAAATTGATATTGTTTGACATCCTAGATAACATTAAACATATTTCTGTTTCTTGACATCGATACTTCATCAAGTATCTGATACAACAAAAACGTTGATGTTTCGACCCATAAGTTGTGGTTGGACGATATAGTGTCTTAAATAAAATTTGGAGAACTAATTGTGAATTCATTAAACACAAATATCTGAGACATTTGAAATTCTGACATAAATCTACAAACACAAAAGAAATAATAATAAATAAATTTCAGAGCTATATAGGTTAAATTTTTGAAATACTATTTGAAAAAGTGTTCTGGAATAGAACACCTTTTGAACGACGGGTTAACAAGCGCTTGTGTGTTAAACTAGACGGAAGAGCTTCAGAAGGAGTAATTTAACATTGCAGAAGTAGAAGCGATGGAGTTCAGTTTCATTAACAAAAGCATCTGATTAAATTTTACCAAACATCAGCAATGGTGAGCTTGGATAAGAATTAATTTAAAGAGAAAAGTAAGTTATAAATGAAAAATCTTATGATAAAACATTTGAAAGCTTTCAGAATTCAAGGCGGTGGTTTGAGACTGCCTTTCCTGCCCATACTGAAAGTTTGGTGTGAAATATAATAGCAACAAGAGATGTATCTGGAAGGCTGAAACAAATGATAGATACAGAAGAGACACAAAAGGAAGGTGACCTCAGGTGGGGCGCATTCATTCAAGCAATCTTTAGAAATAACAAATATATGTTGAAAAATATGGAGAAAATTTCCATTACTAATGGGTAATACACAGTCTGGATTTCAACAAATGTGGCTCTGTTCATTTCGGCAAGATCATGATAACAAGTTAAAAAATCACAAAATGGGAAGAATTGTAAAATAGAAAACAATATAATAGTTGATTTGGGAATATTTTGGAGATACACAGAAAAGAACGACTTCAGAACTAAGGCTAATAAGAAAATACAATGTTTTTTGGACGTGGAAAATTGATCAATTAGGATCGACTGTTCTAAAATGGACTTTTCGTGGGGTTAGCATTATAAAAAATAATATCCGTCTGTAAAGATAGGAACAGAAAATTACTGGAAGGCGGTTTGAAGCCATATTGGGGTAAAATGAAAAAAACAATAACGGAATTTGATTCAATTTCTTATATTCTTGGTTTTGTAGTTTTGCGGAGTCAGGAATAATTTACTGAAACAATGAAATAGGAGGAATTGAACAGAAAAATAATTTTATGGTACTTAATATTTTTTATAACGAAACAATCAGTCAAAAGCTGTGTTGTGGCTAATAACAAACGGGCTTTGGATATTTTTATTATTTGGTTGTCATGGCTAAAAAAGTAACTAAATTAAAGGAGGTTTGAAATGGAAGCCTGAAACTTATGAAACAAGTTATATTAGAACTTTCACTCTTTGGCATAATTTAATAAAAGCTTGGGAGAAACAGATATACAATGGGTTTTTAATTTGAAAAATAACCGAAGAAAAGAAAAGTTTTTAAGGTATTTAAAGAAAATGAAAAAAATACAAAATATCGAAGAAGATGTCTTTGAATTTATATTAAATCATAGCATGTTAAAAGAGCACAAAGAAACACTTATTACTACCACTATTTACAGAACATTGATGTATGTATTGTGAGAAAGAAAGATATAAAAGAAAACTTTTAAACATATAATAGATGTTTTAAAGGGGAGATAATTGAGTGTTGTAACAACAAATAATTGTTCATATACTAAAGGGTATAAAATAATGGATGTTGAAAGTTCAAGTGGTTGTCAACTGATGATTGATAATCAGTGAATGGTAAATAAATATGAGTTGGGTTTAATAAGATCGTGCAAATCATGCAAGCACAGTGCTAGTGATTGATTTAATAGAAGATTACGGATGCTCGGAAAATAGAAGTTACATGGGCAAAAGTCAAAATTTTTTTTTGAAGAATGGATGGTTAGTAGAACAGGATATGAATGTTGAAACTGAAGAAGATGAGAATGGGGAAGGATGGATGGTGCTGTTTGATAAAGATAGTTATAACAGGACAGAAGTGGCTGGCAGAAATGGCTGGGCGTTCGGTTGTACCACTATAATGATTCAACAGATCTAAAACCCCACGTTGGTGCGGAAAAACGGAAAAGCCCCTGATGACATAGAAAATCAGGCTATTATCGGGCGAAAATTTACTCATGAGACACTTTAGAGCCAAACAGCTAATAGGTAGCTTGACATGAGAGCCTAAAATATCCATTATAGGTGCAAATTGGGCAGAAGACTCAGGTTGTCAGACGTAAAATTAATAACTTCTTGTTTCAAGATTCAATCTTAATACTATGATGTATGGGTAGCAAGATGACAGATAGGTTGATGCCGACTACTGGCTACGATTCAGCATATCCGGCATTACGGTTGTGCATCTTAATATGAGTATAAAGCGGCATTTCAGAATGACGAACATGTTTAAAGCCATCTATCGCAAGATGAGGAAGCAATAAAGAAATAATGAAAGGGCTGATTCAATTTATTATCATTAATGATATTGAGCCAGTTTAAAGAAAATTACAAATATAGGAGGACAACATATGGGAACGACGTTTAAGTTGTGGAGTTCGAGATAAAAAATTAACACTGTAAAAATGAGAAAATAATATTGAAGAACTGGGGAAAACTTTATGATAGCTGTGAAGAAAATATCTGGCTGAATGAGTTGAAGATGAAATAAAAGGTACTTGGAAGAAAGAACTAATTAAATAAATTAAGAAAAAACAATATCAGAAGAAAGAAAAAGAATTCAAAAAGAAGCTAATGCAGATATTATGAAAGAAAGCTTAGACAACTTACAAGTGCTGAAAAAGAAACAGCATTATCGAACAATATCGCAGAACAAATCAGAGATTTGAGGAGAATATCAGACTGGAAGAGGCAGGAAAATAAAGACAATGTCAGAAAATAGAGATTACTGGAACAATGGTTTGCAGTAAATGAAAAATGGAAAAACAAGACAATGACACTTCATTGAAGAAGAAATAAAAGAACAGTTTGAACACTGGAGTAAAAAGGTGCAACTTTGTACTTCTCAGTGACTGGCAATAAATGAAGAAATAGAAAATAAAATAAGCTTTGAAGATGTGCAATATTTAGATGATTGCAGAATATGACAATGACATTATGAGCTTTCATTTGAAAGACTAAAATCAAAGCTACTGAAGAAAATATGAAGAAAAAGTAGAAGAAGAAAAAGCAAGAGCATTGGAAGACTGGAAAGAGGGAACTGGGAAAAGCAGGAAGCAGTGTGCAGCTACTGAAGAGCTCCTGAGCCAAAATCCAGAAAATACAAATAGGAACATATATCTTTCTGTATCAGAGTTAGTGGACTAAGCGAAGAAGCTACAAATGATTTATTATCAGTAATAAGAAAAGCATGAGTTAAAATATGATGAGGAAGTGAAATAAATGGATGATACAAATAAATTGGCATAATGTGATATGGAAAGAATACTTTAAAAGCTTGTTAGTAAATGCTGATGTTACTAAAAAGAAATTTCAGGAGATGTTAGGAAATAAACGGTTGGTTTTAACTTCGCTTATCAATACAACAAATGCGGAATGCTCAACTTCAACAGGCAGACCCAAACAGTATTTTAAAAGCGAGACAGTGCTGCAACGTGGATTTACCAATAGACCCAAACCTAGGATTTGCATATATAGTGCCTTATATATATAAGGATGAAATAGGAGATTGGCATGATGAAGCGCAATTTCAGATGCTGGGGTATAAAGGGATGTGCAGTTTAACTATTAGAACAGGACGAGTACAAACAGAAAGAATAAATGTTTATCGATGTACGAAGAGACAGTAAGCTATGATCCCATTACAGATGAACTGAAATATAATCTTGAAAATAGACTGAGTGATGAAATAACTCTCTATGTAGCTTATTTTCAGACAATAAAGCAGTTTTGAAAAGTACAACATAATGAGTAAGAAGAAGTGAGAACAGCATGGTATGAAAGTTAGTAAAACTTTCAGAGATCAACTTAGCAGACAGATTTTATTTTCATATGCCAAAAGACCGTATTAAAATTGTTGCTTAGCAAGATTTGGTATACTATCAATTGAAATGCAAAGCTGCATGTAAAACAGATCAGGCTGTAATATGTTAATGCAAAGATGAGTGTTGAAGTTGAGACACGTTGATAATGAAAACAACATAAATGACACAACAGATGATATAGTTATTAATGAATCAGATACAGTAAACGAAAGTAATTCTGATGATGAAGAGCTAGAAAGGAATGTTTAATTCAGAGGCCAGTTTTAAATATCAGAGGATAATTGAAATCAAGGAGGCAGAATAATGAAATGTACAGTAATAGAGTGTTTTGATGATTGCATAGCTGAAAAGATTATAGTCTTTGATAATTGTAATGAAGCAAAGAATATTTTGAAGGTGCTGAGTGAAAATGACAACCTTTACACACCACTTTGAGATTAAAAAGAAGTTCCAGATGACTCAAAAATACTGAAAAGGAAGTAAATTGGTTGTATGGAGGAATAAGAATGGAAAAAGAAAATGTTTTAGAAATAGAGTTCCAGCCTGTTTCTGACAAATGGGCATGGAGAATTACAAAACAAAAATGAGAAAGATATTAAGAAGAGAATTACTTTTTATTGCCAGTAGCATTAAATCTATATATTTACCAGATGATGTTGATCTTATATATAAGAGGTGTTGCTAAAAAGTAAAGATGATTAAAATCAATATCTGCTCAACAGAAGAAAAGAGTTGATAGAGGAAAAAGTAGAAGCTATCAATGAGAAATATGCATTATTAAAAACGTTTGGAGCGCAGATAAACACTAGCACTATTATTTTTGATACTAGATTTAAAATACAAGAATCTATTGAAATGGGTCATATAATAGATATTGAAAGGTATCAAGACGGCGACTATTTCAGAACAAAAGAAGAAGCAGAGAAGTATGCGAATATATGATGTAGCCTTGACGCACGAAAAGAGTGAAAATAATGAGTAGAGAAATTGATATAGAGCTTTGGCTCGAAAAGGAGATGGTTAATGTTGAAACAATAGATTTTTCAGAAAAATCTATACAATATCTCGAAAGAACGAGTATTGATGCATATCTTAAGAACAACATTTTGCGGAGATGCTGATTAATGCAGTATACAGATTACTTGAGTAGCAAAGGTAAAATGATATTTGAGATATGCTGCTATCCTCAAATGAAAATGGAACTTTCTTACAACTAATTGGTTTTGGAGACGGCGAGAGGGATTATGACTCATATGCTGAAAGGATTTAAAGTATTGACAGCTGTACCCTCGAGAGATGCGTGGTTGTGAAATCAGTGAATGTAAAGTTGTATCAGCACAGGAACTGATTAGAAGAGAATATTCGATTATCGAGGAAGGAAGAATATAATTATGGATGGTCAGTGGGCGAGTGAAATAAATGTCAAGAATCCTGAACTGATCGCATTAATAAAAATAGGAGTGAATTATGATTGGGAAAATATTGCATGTACTTGATAAAATTGCTAAAGATAAAGCATGAGACTGCATGATGACATTTACTCTCGCCTTGCTGGCAACTAAGTTCTACGGGTTGTGCAGGACGGTTAGAGTTTGGAAGATACAGTAGAAGAATATATCAAAACTTTTAGATGTGATGAATGCTGGAGAGTATTAAAAGAGAATTTGACAGTATTTCATAAATATAGGAGATACTTATTCAAATGTAAATTCCTAAATTTATATCAGGAGAGTAATAATAAAAATTATTATATTGACAATCAAAAAGCAAAAACTAGGAAAATCAGATATAAGAGAGAAAATCAAAATGATGATTCCTGAAAGATTTTGCAATAGCAATGATTGAGAGAGAAGGTTGGATGTACCAAAATGAGTGTTGGCACAAAACCGAATGTGGTTCAGAAGCGAGTCAGCCAATGAATTTACTAACGACTTTGTGAAAAATATATATACTAAAAACGAGAAATATGAGAAACAATATGGAAGCATTTTCAGACTTTGACTGCTTGTTGGTGAGATGGACATGCCCACAGGAGAAAATGCTTGGAGCTGGTGAAAGGTGAACAGGGATGCGTGGAAATGGGTAAACCCTGGAAAGCAGCATACGATGAGGAAGAAATATAGAGAACAGTGCTGATTACATAAAGTTTTATTGCATTTTGCTTCAGACGAACTTGCTAGAAAGATGTATTCTTGGGATGTTTGAGCAGAATTATATTAGATCCGTTTTAGGAAGTGGAACAACTTCAAGCGCTATGATTAAATAGAAATGAGATAGGATAGAATTAAATCAGATATGTAGAAATTGCTAAAAACAAAATTGAAATGATTTGTTTAACGAGATATAGTAATAACTGATATAAATTAAGGAGAATAATAGCTGAAACTAAAATTAAAGACCTGACGAAAAGAAATAAAAAGGGAAGTTGAAGAAAACTTTGACTTTCATCTACTAATTGTTTTCTATGGCTACAGATCAGCTACAGAAAATTTCATCTGAGACACAATTTGGAATAACAAGGAAAATGAAAGCAGGATCATTATTTACAAAAATATTAAAATAAAGGTCAGCAAGCGGCTTCCAATTTTCAGATTTTAAAGGGATTTAAGCATAACTCAAATTTTAAATCTATGCTGATGTTGCATAATGATGCATTGAAAAATACAACCTTGACAGAATTTATACTGATGTCTTCACAAATGCGTATGACCAGTGTTATTTAAATATGGAATTCTTTCGCTAAAATGGGCAGTGATATGAATGTGAAGATAAAGTTGAGACGTTGAAAACCTTAGCTGATTCTATAGTCAGATTCAAGGTTGTGGAAGAAATAATTTATAGGGATATTGATATAGATGTTCCAACTAGAAAATACATCAGAACAATAACAAAATTCAATATGATTTTTACCATACGTAACAGAAATAATTAGCTTAGGGTATAAATATGAATAAGTAAAAAAGAAAATATTAAACTGTAATGTAAGAATTAAATTACTGGAGCAATAAAGGCTTAAAAAGGAGCTTAATATGTTTTCAGTTTTGAAATGAATTAAAATATACTTATCAAATATACTGAGTCTCTACTAATCAGCTTGAGACAGAGCTCCTAAGAAATACAAGGACTTAAAGATAAATGAATTTGCCACTAGGAACAATTTCAAAGTGCAGTGAATTCGTTCCATTCCTGAACCATGGAATAATCATAGACCTAGGGCAATGCTCTTAAAATTATTTAAAGAAATAGTAGAAATTAAGTATGTCATATGCTTATTTCAGGACAATTTACGAGAGATTCAGGAGATTAGAAAATTTATATTTTCTAGAAAGATTTAGGAGTTTCTTGTAACTGCAAATGAGGACTTATAAAATGGATGGAACATTTGACAAACTACTTTTGATAGATTTGTTGGAGCACAGGAAGAAAAACAGGTATCAAAAAAACTACGGATAGTATGTATAATTATAACACTATGCGGAATTTTAGGTGGAAGCATACTACCATGGTTAAACTTGGTACTCAAATGGGAAAGAATAAAATCATTGTAAGGGCGAAACGCTGGGTTATATATAGAAAATTCTTCTAGACATAATAATAAGAATGAAAAGTGTAAAAAAGCTTGCAGTTAGAAATAACTACAGATCCATACAGTTCAGAGCTGAATGCCTGAACAACTGGATACGAACATATGGGAAAAAGGTAAAATAAACACTTACAAAGGAGAAAGCCGAATACATAGTAACTTCTGAAAAGTACTACATTCTTCAGAGGAATATGCTGAAATGAATGACGTATATACAAAACCTATAAAGTAAATTTACTTCTTAAAATTTCCATATCTTTCACAACACTATTCATTGCAGATGTGGAGATATTTCAGTAACAACAAAAAATAGATACGATACTTATTATCACTACTATAAAGTGTGAAAATGTGCTAAAAGATGCAATGCTACATTGAGCAGGAGATAATCGATACGGCTGGACAAACAAAATCTGAAATATGCTGAAATGAGTTATAATTTCCAGAGTGCGGTTATACGATCAGATATTAACTATCTTGAAATAAAAATCGAGGCAGATCAGAAAGAAAATAATATTGTTGAATTAATCGCTCGAAGGTATAATTTCAAACGACATTTCAAAAGACTTCAGGTACAGTAAAAGAGCACTATCACACATATAGAAAAGGAAAAGACTTGAAGAACAGATTGAAATAGAAGTAGTAATAGAGTCACTGAAGAACATATGAGCGTTTGAAATTTCTTCTCAAAAACTACGATAGAAGAAACGGTCGCGGAATCGAGAGAATTTTTGAATCTGATTGTGCATGGTGACCTACGTACTATGGAGGCGATAGAAATAATATTTTAAAGAAAAGACCCAATAAAATTTTTCAGGTCTATTTATTATCAAAATTGTGTAACTGGCGCACCCAGCAGGAGTTGAACCCACAACCTTCTGGGTAGTGATGGACACTCTGTCAATTGAGCTATGGATGCTGGTGCCATTTAAAATGGCGGAGAAAGAGGATTTGAACCTCGATCAAGTTTTCATCCGGATACTCCTTAACAGGGGCGCATAAGCCTCTCTGCACTTCCGTATATAAATCAATAGCGGGTGAACGATCCCCGAACCACGAGAGCTTTCGCCTTGCCGAGTTTTCAAGACGGTCCCGCCAGCCGTTCGGACATTCACACACGACTTTTGGTATTATGGCATACTATTTATTGAATTTGTCGACTTCTTTCTAGTTACTGAAAATTTAATAATTAATACTGAGACTTCTGCGTTTATAAAACAAAATTCCCATATTTCTGAATCATATCTTCTCTAACAATTCTTTCGAGTGAATATTTGTCAATCCTTTTAAACTCTTTCAATACGCTTGCAAATTTTTGTAAACTTTCCAGCAGTCCTATAATATGCACCAAGAGGCTCTTCTATTATGTCATCAATGCTTCCAAAGTTTAAGGCTTATGCATCCATTTAAAGCTTTTTGCCGCCTCAGCCGCTTTAGCGATCAATTAAAAGTATTGAGGCACACCCTTCGGGAAAGTCTGAATACACTATTTTCCAAGCATAAGAACCGAGTCAGCAACTCCTGTCCTAAAGCTCTCACTTTCCACCTTCTCTGTTATTACAGATGCAATAGGTACTTTCAATCCAAACATTTCAGCAAGATTTTGAGCAATGGCACTCTCCTTGTCCTTCTTGCTCGCTTCTATTCCTGGATAAGCTCCGGCAAGTGTCTGTAAAGTCCAAAATGGGCAATTCAAATCTTTCAGCAAGTCTCATTAGTGTGATGTGCTTTACGATATCCTTCAGACTTGCCATCCCAAAGTTTCTATACATGCTTTGAGTCGAGATCTCTACCCTTTTGATGTCCCTATTATCCATTATCTTATAGCCATCCACAGAAGCCAGTCCACCTACATTGCGCCGCGTCCTTTGAAAAGTCTGTCTCATGAAATAAAATCATAAATATTTCCTATAGTCAAGTGTATAAAATTTTGAATTTCTAAATCTGTATTCGTTCCATGAATCATTTCATTTTCAGTAAAATCCTATATTTATTTTCAAGCCTTTTTCCAGTTCCCTATCTGTTCTAGAAAAATCACTGCTGGAAAATTTTTAATTCTTCTATTTTCTTCGCTCTTTAATTTCATCTTTTAGACTCATGTTTTCCTCAGAAATTTATATAAGTTTTCTAATATACGATAAATAACATTTTCAAGTCTTTCTTTCCTTGGTACATCAACCATACCATTGCTCATTAAAATTATATGAAATCCTTTCAGAAGCATTTTTGGTTTACAGTCTGTTCAATAACTCTGGGACCTCACTAAAACCAATTAATGCATTAGGTTCAATGCTATTATATCTCCAACATGGCAAAGCTGTAACTCCCCTGGTTGGATCCTGACATGATATGCGAAGATGGCTCATTAATCTTTTTACTGCTCCTGAAGTTTGTGTCCATTAAGGAATGATAAATCCTTCACCATCCTTATAAATGGCTTCAATGACCTTTGGTATTTTCTTTCAACCTCTTAAATTATATTATTTTCTCCAACAACGGAACCATGCTTGCTCCATGAGTTAGTTAATGCTATGACTTCTTCTTCCATTTATTTTTCTATTCCTTATTATATGGCATTCTTTTTGATATAATCTTTGAATTATGTCACGTAAT
>BNJS01000857.1_pt1 | contig 81924 bp, 105 predicted proteins | sample 8540461 | NCBI WGS metagenome assembly BNJS01 (sample SAMD00202454, study PRJDB9452) | human saliva metagenome | isolation source: human saliva | place: Japan
TTTTGCTGACTTTTTTACAGAGGGTATTTGGGTAAAATATTGGTACGAGAGTTAGGAATGATAGTTTATCAATTTAAAGAGGGAAATAAGAATAACACCATTAAAATGATTTGCCGGAGGCAGTGAAAGGCGTTGTGAAGCCATGACGATCATAAATCATCTATTGGAAGATATAAAGGTACGCTTCCACTAACTCCCTTGAAAAATCTGTTAGTGAGTTATAAAAGACGATTAGAGGACGATGGGACCTCTACTCCATTTATTTTGAGTCAAATGAATGTTGACATCTCACGTGTGTTGATTGATAATAAGTTGATGTTATCAGAAAGTCAAGCCGAGCAGATCAAAAATTGAGAGAATTATCTGCTATTCGCTATGGTTACTGATGAAGTGCAGGGATAAATCCCTTTCTATAATTTCCAGTCAAATAAATTGCATTCGTTTTCTTAAGCAGGTATACTTATAGTTAGATGAAAAATTCTGAAAATTTAAGAATAGAAAAGAGAACAAATCTTATGGCAAAAGATATTCGTGTCTTACTTTACTACCTTTATACTCCAATTGAAAATGCAGAGCAATTTGCTGCAGACCACTTGGCTTTCTGTAAATCAATCGGCCTTAAAGGCCGTATCCTAGTCGCTGACGAGGGAATTAACGGAACCGTTTCAGGTGACTACGAAACAACTCAAAAATACATGGACTACGTTCACAGTCTCCCAGGAATGGAAGACCTCTGGTTCAAGATTGACGAAGAAAATGAACAAGCCTTCAAGAAGATGTTTGTTCGCTACAAGAAAGAAATTGTCCACCTTGGTCTGGAAGACAACGACTTTGACAACGACATCAACCCACTTGAAACAACAGGTGCTTACTTGTCTCCAAAAGAGTTCAAAGAAGCCCTTCTTGACGAAGATACAGTTGTCCTTGATACACGTAACGATTACGAGTACGATCTAGGACATTTCCGTGGGGCTATCCGCCCAGATATCCGCAACTTCCGTGAGTTGCCACAATGGGTCCGTGATAACAAGGAAAAATTCATGGACAAGCGCGTCGTGGTTTACTGTACAGGTGGCGTTCGCTGTGAGAAATTCTCAGGCTGGATGGTCCGTGAAGGCTACAAAGATGTTGGCCAATTGCACGGAGGAATTGCAACTTACGGTAAAGACCCAGAAGTCCAAGGTGAACTTTGGGATGGGAAAATGTACGTCTTTGACGAGCGTATTGCCGTAGATGTTAACCATGTCAACCCAACCATCGTAGGAAAAGACTGGTTTGATGGAACACCATGTGAACGTTATGTCAACTGTGGAAATCCATTCTGTAACCGTCGTATCTTGACATCAGAAGAAAATGAAGACAAGTACCTTCGTGGATGCTCACACGAGTGCCGTGTTCACCCACGTAACCGCTATGTTTCAGAAAATGAATTGACACAAGCTGAAGTGATTGAGCGCCTAGCTGCTATCGGTGAAAGCTTGGATCAAGCAGCTACTGTATAAGATTAAACAGTCCTTAGGGGCTGTTTTTCTATGCTTTTTACTCAAAAATCTAAAGTTTGTTTCTGTATCTTTCAGAAAAATAAGGTATACTATATGTAAACGATTTCAAAGGAGTCCAGTTATGGTGAAAACATTTTTTATTCCAAATAAACAGAGCATTTTAGGAGAACAGGAAATTTTGACTGCCAAGTCTATCTTGGCCTTGGTAGATGGCTTGGAGTCACATAGCTATGATGCGGTTTATCTCCGTCAGCCTCTTAGCCGTCTTGAGTATATTGAGTGTGCGATAGTGGGACAATCACAATTTCTTTTTAAGGTCAGTTATGCTGATGGTCAAAAGGCTTACCGTGTCGATCTTCCTGATCTACTCACGAAGACAGACTGGCAGATTATCAAAGCATTTTTAGAAGCCCTACTTGCTTATACAGGAACTGAGATTGAGGGGCTAGATGGTTTTGACTTTGAAGCTTATTTCCAAGCAAGTATTCAAGCCCATCTGACAGACAATGCAGCTCGTTTTACGATTTGCCAAGGAATTTTTAATCCTGTTTTCTTTAGTCATGAGGACTTGAAAAGCTTTTTAGAGGAAGATGGATTAGCACAGTTTGAAGCGCGTGTGCGTACGGTTCAAGAGACAGATGCCTACTTTGCAAAAGTTTCCTTCTATCAGGATGGAGAAGGTCAAGTTCACGGTGTTTACCATCTGGCTCAAGGCGTCAAGACTGTTTTGCCGAGAGAACCATTTGTTCCTGCAGCTTATATTGAGCAATTGGTGGATAAGGAAGTCCAGTGGGAGATTGGCTTGGTTCAAATCACAGGAGACGGCTCTAAACCAGAAGACTATGAAGCTATTGCCCGCTTGGACTATGCAAAATTCCTAAAGTCACTACCATCAGCATCTTACCACCAACTAGATGCCAATCAATTAGAAGTGCAACCCATCTTAGACAAAGATTTTAAAACATTAGCACAAGAAAAGTAAAGCAGAAGCAGGTCAATCGACTTGCTTTTTTGACATAAAAAAATCCTGCCATGAAAGACAGGATTGCTACTCAATGAAAATCAAAGAGCAAACTAGGAAGTTAGCAGCAGGCTGTACTTGAGTACGGTAAGGCGAAGCTGACGTGGTTTGAAGAGATTTTCGAAGAGTATGAAGTTTAAAGAAAGGCCAAGATACGAAGATAATCTCCAATCAGTGCGACTTCAGCTACAAAGAAGAGGAGGATAATGACTCCGTTCACAAGGACAGACAAGAATAACTGATAAAAGGAGTCGGTTTCACTTGCTTGACTTGGTCTTGTAATGATATGGAGGCTAGCAAGTAGAATGATTCCAATGCTAATCACACACAAAAGGGCTGTAAATCGTAGGCTATCAAAGAAGGCAAAGAAACTAGCAATAGCAGTGAGGAAGATTGGAATTGCCAAGAGTTGGCTATATTGTTGGAGAACCTTTTCTAGCGTCCAGTCCTTTTCCTGGTAGATAAATCGTCTCACGACGAAACTACCCAAGAGGAATGAAAAGAAGAAGAGTGTTGTTGCTACTAGGATAGAGATAATCGAAAAGAGATTTAATGAAGCAAATTGTTCAGGGAAGTGATTATGCATAGTTGCTATATGTCCATAGTAAGCATGTTTGATGTGGTAGATACTAAAGAAAAAGGAAGATGCAGAAAACAGAATGAGCAAGAGAAAGGCTGTATAACTGTGTGTGCTACTTGTTTCAAGACTGCTTGTAGGAGATTTGAGAGCCTCCACTAGCCAAGACCAAATCAAGCACTTGCTCTTTCCATTTATCCGTAGATTTTGGAGCTTGGTCAGGGATATAGGGACTTTCTAAGGATTTACTGAGAAGAAGAGGCTCTTTCAAGATTGTTTTTTGCTGCGGAAGTGCTTCTTGACTCTCTTCAGCTATAGTGACTTTTTCTGTTTCTTTAGAAAGATCTTGCTCTTCTTCAGTAGAATCTAATGCTTTCTTTTCTTCTATTTCTGTTCTCGCTTTACTGTCTTCAGGCGTTTCAATTTTCTCTTCTTGCTGGCTTTCCAGTTCGACTTCAGCTTGAGAGACTTCCTCCTCTACTTGAGTATTTTTTTCAATTGGTGTATCGAGATCAGCTATCCTTTCTTCAGCCTTGTCTGCAAGATCTTTGGGTTGTTCATCAGGCTTGTTCTTGCTTGTTGTTTTTACAAAATCATTACTTTCAAACCATTCTTGTTTCATGGTAGAACCTCCTTTTTAGTTAGATAAATATGCTTCCATAGTAGCAGATGTAAGCGTTTTTGTCAACGTCTGCTTGGTGTGGATATTAGTTCAATATCATCATCAGATCTAGCAATGAGTTGATCCTTGACATCGGTTTTTTCAGTTTTGTAAGGGTTGCTTAATTCCGTGCCTCTTGATTTAGGCTTTTCTCTTGTGAATTGGTGGATAGAACCATAGTTGCTTGAGATGTCCCAGTTAATTCGTTGGCTCTCTTTCTGGTCTAGGATGATTCTGAGATAATATTTGGCAGTCAGTTCAACCCTACCATGGACTTGGATATTTTCAGCGTGGAAGTGATGTTCTGTTGACTCTAGCTGACTATCTGTAAGGTCTGTATCAAAGATATTAATGATATTAGGGGTTGTGACTTTACTGTTTTTGATACGACTTCCTTCAATTCGGAGGAGATAGGCATTATTGGTATTGAGGGTCGCATTTTCAAGGCTGGCATTGGTGATACTGGTTTGACCGCGATTTGCTGACACGTTGATTCCTTTTAGACTTCTCCCTTTTGGCAATTGGAGAATAACTTCTTCAAAACGACGAGAGTAGCTGCTTGCGATATGGAGAATCCCGCCAATTCCAGAAGAGAGAAATGGAGTTTCAGACAGTTTCTTATCAGTGAGGCTCAGCGTTTTATCGTTTTGATTTGTGATAAGATCATGGTGAGCAGAAAGAGATGGATGGTAAGAAATGTGGATTTGATCATCGAAGAGTCTGTGATGGTCAGCGCGTGCTGGTGGAGAGTAATCTCTAGGTTTTCGACTTCCTTGCCAAAGGTCAACTCTTCCATCCGACTATCATAGACAGGCTCCTTGGACATGGCAAGCAGACTCTTAATCCCGTCAGATTGGATTCCTACAAAGAGCAGGATAAAGCCGATAATGGTAGTCACCACACCAAAAATGAGAAATCCTTTTGTCAATTTACGCATGCTGGTCACCTCTCTTTCCTTTTTTGAGAACAAATTGTACCAGGCGAACAATGAGTAGACCAAAGAAGCGGGCTACATAGGAAATGCCTAGTAAGACTAGTGAAGAAGCACCGATAGCCAGTAAACCAGAACCGAAAATCAAGATAAAGGCTGATTTGGCTTGGGCGAGAACAGTGAAACTTTCAACTAAAAATAGGAATCCGCCGATGATACCAAGTATGGAAACCGCAAAGAAAGCTAGAATGACAGTCAAGGCTGCCACAAGGATTGCGAACAGGGACACGAGGATGGCGATTCCCAGAGGAATACCGATAGGGGCTGCAAGGAGAGCTAACAAGGCGATATGTAAAATTTGTCGGTTATTTTTTTGAGCGGGTGCCTCATTGATTTTTTTATCGAGAAGATTGGAGAGAACTTCGTGGGCCGCTTCTTTAGGAGTTCCCAAGCTAGCGATGAGTTCTTCTTCTCCTTCGACTCCAGCATCGTCAAAGAGTTCTCTGAAATAGTCCATGGCTTCAATTTGGTCAGCCTGAGGCAGTTTTTTGAGATAAAGTTCTAGCTGAGTCAGGTATTCAGTTCTTGTCATGGCGGATACTCCCTTCTATGATGCCATTGATGGTGTCTGTATAGAGTGTCCATTCATCTTTTAGGGTCAAGAGCTGTTCTATACCACCGTTTGTCAAGGAGTAGTATTTGCGCATGCGACCTTGGAACTCTCTAGAATAGGTTGTCAGAAAGCTATTGCCCTCCAATTTTTTTAGGATAGGATAGAGTGTAGATTCTTTGATATTAGCGATCAGCTTAATGGTCTGGCTAATCTCATAACCATAAGAATCACCCTGCTCCAGTACGGCCAAGATGAGAAATTCAATCAAGGCAGAGGATGTTGGAAAGTACATGGGGAACCTCCTTTTCTAATGTGTAAGATTTTTATATATAATTTTTCTACACATACATTGTACATCTAAAAGAAAGCCCTGTCAAGAGAAATGTGTAAAATTTTTATATATAAAAAACTTCTAGCCAAAACTAGAAGTTTAGAGGATTTTATCCGTCTTTATCTAAATTTTATCGTAGATTTTTTATAATCAATATTTTCATCCAATAGTTTTAGTAAAGGAGTTACATACTCAGGGTTCGGAAACTTGGGACCGAAAATGACTTCACCGATTTGAATTGAATTTTTTCGTTCTATATAAAGTTTACCTACTCCAGAGGATTTGTCAATTTTGATTTCCTTATTACTTGGGTCTAGATTAGCATAGCGTAAGATACGAAGTTCGTTTTCATATTTGTAATCGACAGATTTAAATAAGTAGCGAATTTCTTCGATACATTCAGAGATGGCATCTTGATAATTCTTCTCCGTGATTTTTGAACCGATATCTAGTTTTTCTTTTAAACTATTCAACAATTTTTCTAATTCTTCTATTTCCGACTTCTCAAATAGTTCAGTTCGTTCTAGTTTTAAATTTTCCTCTGTATGCTTAACATAGGCAATTCGGTAGAGATAATCACTATTCCCTTTTGAATCACTATCTTTTTCTACAGAATTCGGTTCAGTTCCCTCATCATTAACAGTATCGACCGAATTTTCACTTTCACTCCGAAAGATAGATTTTTCAAAACCACTATTTAATTCATATTTCAGTAAATACATCTTATCAGAGAATTCTAAAAAGTTTTTTTCTTGACGCCAAGAAACATCATTGAAGGAAGTAAATCTAGAAAAATCATCTTCTCGAAGTACCAGACAAACACCTTTAGCATCATCACCATACTGGGACCACATGGCCAAATCATCCGTTTTGTTTGTAAAACTCATTAAAAACCATGAGCTTGGTTCCAAAACATCTCGTCTATCTAAGCCCAATATCTGTTCTATGACGATTCCTTCTTCAGGATCATTCATATAATTAGCATTATATAAGCGAGTTTTTCCAGATACTGAAAAATCCTTCTTATCATTCCCCTCTTGATTTAACATAATTTGGAGAGTGCTTCCCTTGGTGTAGTGGCCGAATTTAAGCATCTGATTTTTATCTTCGTCTTTTAGTCCCAGTTGATACTTAATTTTTTGAACAAGTTGATAAATTGATAGCAAGTTCTTTATTTCACTCGAGTTTTCTTTATAACGCTCTGCCCATGTTTGTAAAATAGCATATTTAGTATTCTTTAAAAGACCTTCTTTTAGGATAAAATTGAATAGCTTGTACTCCTCTCTATAACAAACATTATCATCACGAAAAAATAGATCATCAAAATTTTGTAACATAAATTTTGAGAACTGTTCATAGAGTTTTTTAATTATTTTTGTTGTTTGAAGACGTTCATCTAACTCCGTTTGATGATTAAATAAGCTTGCTAATAGTATACTATATATAAAAGCAATTTCTTCGGATTTTGGAAATTTTTGCTGCAATTTTTCTAATTTCTCGACAGTATCCTCGATTTTCTTTAACTCGGTCTGCTTGATTAATAAAACAAACGAAAATCTAGCATACTGCAAAGCTATGACAGGTGACTCAAGAAATTTTTGCTGCAATTCCTGTAATTTCTCAGCAGTAGTCTCCAGTTCGTTCAATACGGTCTGCTCGAACGATAAAGGAGCAAAGTCCTAGCAAATGCTCCTGCTATATCATGCGATTCAGGGAATTTTTGCTGCAATTTCTCTAATTTTTCAGCAGTAGACTCTAGTTCCTTCAACATAGTCTGCTTGATTGATAAAAGGAGCAAAGTCTTAGCAAATGCTTCTGCTATATCATGCGATTCAGGGAATTTTTGTTGCAATTTCTCTAATTTTTTAGCAGTAGTCTCCAGTTCCTTCAACACAATCTGTTTGGTTGATAAATAAAACAAAGTCTTAGCATACCGCACCGCAATGTCTTCTGATTCAGGGTATTGCTCGTAAATTATTCTTGCTTTTTCTGCTAGAGCTTCACAGGCAGTCTTATCTGTATCCTTTGCCGATAAGTCAAAGAGCTTATCTAACTCTGTTAAACTTTGCTCCAAATTGTATTTTTGTTCATCCATTCTACGTACCTCGTTTAAAATAGTAGCTATATTAGAAACTAATTTATTTTTAGTATGACAATTAGTGTCTATACATTTTATTATATCAAAAATGTCATCTTTCTACTAACAGATGGATAGTACTTTTTGTTGGTATAAGCACCAAAAAAGCCAGACTCTGTCTAGCTTTGCATTATTTATAGTTGTGATAGTTTTTAGAAAAATTAAAGGATTTTATCAGCTCTGTCCACTGTAAAGAGGGCCACAGTCATCAGGATATCGACGAGTAAGAGGGCAGCTACAGCTGGCACCCAAGAGTGGAAAAGATCAAAACTGTAACCAAATAGCGTTGGCCCAAAGGCTGCTAGGATATAGCCTCCTGTTTGAGATAGACCGGACAATTGGGCTGTCTTTTCAGGAGCGCTTGTCTTGAGTGAAAAATTGATCATGAGATAAGGGAAGAGGGCACTGGTTGCGGTTCCGATGAGGAGATGGATGGCAAGCCAGTAAAAGAAATTACCGACTGGGAAAAAGAGCATGGAAATGCCGACCACACCAGCCAGTGAAACCAGAGTGAGCATGAGCTGACGGTTGCGAGTAGACAAGCTGGTTGTCAGGCTTGGGATGGTCATTGAAAAAGGAATGCTAATCAGAGAGAAGATAGAAGTCAGTAAGCCAGCTTCGTGACTGGATAGGCCTGCATGGATAGCCATGGTAGGTAGCCAGGTCATAGCGGTGTAAAAGAGCAAGGATTGAAAACCTGCAAAGACAATCACTGCCCAGACCTGTTTATTATGCATGACCTTTGCTTTGCTTTTTTGTTTTGTTTGTGGAGCCAGTCTGTGATTATAGCGGTGATTAGGCAGCCAGACCAAAAAAGTTGCTAGACAGAGCAGGGTGAGGAGGATGATAAGTCCTTTCCAAGAACTGGCTTGTGTAATGGGCACAGCCAGATAGGAAGCCAGAGCCGTCGCAATCCCCATAGAGGTTACATATAAGGTGGTCAGAAAACCAATTTTCTTTGGTTGATTGGCTTGGATAAGACTAGGAAGCAGCACATTGATGACTGCGATACTTGCCCCAACCATCAAGGTTCCTAGATAGAGCAGGGGCAGATTGATTAGTCGAATGAGAGAACCGATAGTCAAGAAGAAGAGGCTGTAGGTGAAGAGATGCTCCAAGCCGATTTTCTGAGCCAGTCGGGTAGAAAAGAGTGAGAAGAGGGTAAACATGAGGAGAGGAAGGCTGGTCAAGACACCAAGCGAACTAACTTCGACTCCCAGCCCTTGCGAAATATCTCCCAAAATAATGGGTAAAACAGTAAAAGGAGTCCGCAAGGAAACACCAATCAGGATAATACCTGGAACAAAAAAGAGTGATTGCTTTTTCATATAATACCTCTTCTAGCTGATTTTAATAACAGCTTATTTTAAGGTTTTTTCCCTATAATGTCAAGTAAGGTTTCTGGCTTTCAAGATAAAAATGGGAAAGTCTTGAAAATTATGATAAAATAGTGGAAGGAAATCTATACATTGGAGAAAAACTGTGTCTGAAAAGCAAAAAATCAGCGTATTGATGTCGGTCTATATCAAGGAAAATCCGACATTTTTAAAGGATGCTATTGAGAGTGTTCAAAATCAGACCCTGAAACCGAGCGAATTGGTTCTGGTTGAGGATGGACCTTTGACTCCTGAGCTCTATCAGGTATTAGACCAGCTTGAAGCTGAGTCTGATATTCCAGTGAAACGCTATCCTCTTGAGCAGAATCAAGGTTTGGGTCTGGCTCTTCGACAGGGTGTTTTGCAGTGTCAGTATGATATTATCGCTCGTATGGATACGGATGATATAGCTGTTCCAGATCGTTTTGAGAAACAGGTTCAGTTAATGGAGAAGGACAAGCTCGACCTATTAGGTGGACATATTGCAGAGTTTATTGATAATCCTGATGAGATTGTTTCTTACCGTCGTGTTCCGACTCAACATGCAGATATTGTGGCTTATCAAAGGATGAGAAGTGCCTTTAACCACATGACTGTCATGTTCAAGAAGGAAATGGTTCTCAAGGCAGGCAACTATGAGGATGGACTTTATATGGAAGATGACCTCCTCTGGCTCAATATGATTGCTGCAGGAGCCAAGACTGGAAATCTGGATCAAATCTTGTGTCAGGTTCGTGTCGGAGCAGGGATGTTTGAGCGTCGTGGGGGACTGCGTTACCTCAAACTCTATCGTCAAGCTCGTCAGCGAATGCTGAAGAGAGGGCAGATTTCTTACATGGAGTATGCCAAGAGTGTTGCCATTCAGATGGTTGTTGCCCTTTGTCCAGGATTTGTCCGACAGTTTATTTTTATGAAACTGTTAAGAAAGCAATTAAAAGATTGTAGCAAATCGTAAACTAGAGAAAAAGTGTTATAATAACAATATAAATATTCAGCTCTTTTAAGGAGGAGTAGATTGACATGAATAAAAAACTAACAGATTATGTGATTGATCTGGTGGAAATTTTAAATAAACAACAAAAGCAGGTTTTCTGGGGAATATTTGATATTTTCAGTATGGTGGTTTCCATCATTGTATCTTATATTTTATTCTACGGCTTGATTAATCCAGCACCTGTTGACTACATTATCTATACGAGTTTGGCCTTCTTGTTTTATCAATTGATGATTGGATTTTGGGGGTTGAACGCTAGTATTAGTCGTTACAGCAAGATTACGGACTTTATGAAAATCTTTTTTGGTGTGACTGCGAGCAGCGTCTTGTCATATAGTATCTGCTATGCCTTCTTGCCACTCTTCTCCATCCGTTTCATCATTCTCTTTATCTTGTTGAGTACCTTCTTGATTTTATTGCCACGGATTACTTGGCAGTTAATCTACTCTAGACGCAAAAAAGGTAGTGGTGATGGAGAACACCGTCGGACCTTCTTGATTGGTGCCGGTGATGGTGGAGCTCTCTTTATGGATAGTTACCAACATCCAACCAGTGATTTGGAACTGGTCGGTATTTGGATAAGGATGCGAAGAAAAAGGGCCAAAAACTTGGTGGGATTCCTGTTTTGGGTTCATATGATGAATTGCCTGAATTAGCTAAACGCCATCAAATCGAGCGTGTTATCGTTGCGATTCCGTCGCTTGACCCATCAGAATATGAACGTATCTTGCAGATGTGTAATAAGCTGGGTGTCAAATGTTACAAGATGCCTAAGGTTGAAACTGTTGTTCAAGGACTTCACCAAGCAGGTACTGGGTTCCAAAAAATTGATATTACGGACCTTTTGGGTCGTCAGGAAATTCGTCTTGACGAATCGCGTCTGGGCGCAGAACTTACTGGAAAAACTATCTTGGTTACAGGTGCTGGTGGCTCAATCGGTTCTGAAATCTGTCGCCAAGTTAGCCGCTTCAATCCTGAACGCATTGTCTTGCTCGGTCATGGGGAAAACTCAATCTACCTCGTTTATCATGAATTGATTCGTAAGTTCCAAGGGATTGATTATGTGCCAGTTATCGCAGATATTCAAGACTATGACCGTCTCTTGCAAGTCTTTGAGCAGTACAAGCCAGCTATTGTTTATCATGCGGCTGCCCACAAGCACGTTCCTATGATGGAGCGCAATCCAAAAGAAGCCTTCAAAAACAATATCCGTGGAACCTACAATGTTGCTAGAGCTGTTGATGAAGCTAAAGTACCTAAGATGGTTATGATTTCAACAGATAAGGCGGTTAATCCACCAAATGTTATGGGAGCAACCAAGCGCGTGGCTGAGTTGATTGTCACTGGCTTTAACCAACGTAGCCAATCAACCTACTGTGCAGTTCGTTTGGGAATGTTCTTGGTAGCCGTGGTAGTGTTATTCCAGTCTTTGAACGTCAGATTGCTGAAGGTGGTCCTGTAACGGTGACAGACTTCCGCATGACCCGTTACTTTATGACTATTCCAGAAGCTAGCCGTTTGGTTATCCATGCTGGTGCTTATGCCAAGGATGGAGAAGTCTTTATCCTTGATATGGGCAAACCAGTCAAGATTTATGACTTGGCCAAGAAAATGGTCCTTCTAAGTGGCCACACCGAAAGCGAAATTCCAATTGTTGAAGTTGGAATCCGCCCAGGTGAAAAACTCTACGAAGAACTCTTAGTATCAACCGAATTGGTTGATAACCAGGTTATGGATAAGATTTTCGTTGGTAAGGTTAATGTCATGCCTCTAGAAGCCATCGATCAAAAGATTGAAGAGTTCCGCACTCTTAGTGGAGATGAGTTGAAGCAAGCTATTATCGCCTTTGCTAATCAAACTACCCACGTTGAATAAAAAAAAGCAAAACGCATATTATCAGGACTTGAAACCTTGGTAATATGCGTTTTGTTATGTAGAAACTTACTCCATTTTCTTCTGAAATAGAGTCGTTACCCAGTCTATGTTATTGAAAATAATCCAAAACTTCTAAGGGTTTGTGGGCGATATAATCAGGCTGATAGTTTAGTAGATCTGCTTGTTCTCCAAATCCCCAAGTGACGGCTAATTTCTGAATACCTGTTTCTTGAGCTCCCAGCATATCAAACTTGGTATCTCCGATGATGATGACTTGTTCAGGTTTTAGTTGATGTGTCTGCAAGGCTTGGCGAATGACATCTGCCTTATGGGGGGCTTCAGGGCTGGAACCATAAATGCCATCAAAGAAATGATAGATTCCCAAGTTTTTAGTCATGTCTTGAGCGGTTGGAGTATTCTTTGTAGTGGTGATATAAAGAGGGTAATTGCTCGATAACTCCTCAAGCAAGTCTACAATCTGAGGAAAGAGTTGAGCTTCATAGATGCCTTTTTCCTTGTAGTAGGAACGGTATATCTGCACAGCCTCGGGGATTTGTTCTTTGGGCAGGTAGGTCGCAAAACTACTTTCGAGGGGCGGTCCCATAAAACCACGAATAGTTTTGGCATCAGGGCTAGGCACCCCCAGCTCCTTAAAGGTATGGGTAAAGGCATTGTGAATCCCGATAGAACTATCAACGAGGGTTCCATCCAGGTCGAAAAAGATAGCTGAGATAGAGGTCATGATTTCTCCTATTTGATAAGCTTATTCTCCGAAAATTTCTTTTTGGAGGCGACGACCAGTAGGTGTAGCAGCGAGTCCACCTTCAGCTGTTTCACGAAAGGCAGTTGGCATACTTGACCCTACTTGGTACATGGCATCAATCACCTCATCCACAGGTATTTTAGATTCGATACCTGCCAGGGCCATGTCTGCTGCGATGAAGGCAAAGCTAGCTCCCATGGCATTGCGTTTGACACAGGGAACTTCGACCAAGCCGGCAACAGGGTCACAGATGAGGCCTAGCATATTTTTAATGACAAAGGCAATGGCCTGACTGGCCTGATAAGGTGTCCCACCAGCAGCTAGAGTCAAGGCGGCAGCACTCATAGCAGAGGCAGAACCGACTTCGGCCTGGCAACCGCCCTCAGCACCTGAGATAGAGGCATTGTTTGCGATGACTAGTCCAAAGGCACCCGCAGCAAAGAGGAAATCCAGCTGTTGCTCGTGGCTGAGGTCTAATTTTTCAATAGCAGCAGTGAGAACGGAAGGGAGACAGCCAGCACTTCCAGCGGTTGGAGTAGCGCAGACCAAGCCCATTTTAGCATTGTGTTCATTGACTGCAATGGCATTTCGGGCAGCAGAGAGAATTGTATAATCTGACAGAGTTTCCGTTTTTGATGTAGTGGTCCAATTTGGCAGCATCTCCACCTGTCAGGCCACTACGAGATTTATTTTCATTGAGGCCAAGTTGGACAGAGGCTTTCATGACCTCTAGATTGCGTTCCATGAGAAGGAGGACTTCTTCACGTTCGCGACCGGTCAATTCAAACTCTGTTGTAATCATGAGTTCTGCGACATTTCCTTGAAAGTCCAGATCTGCTTGCTCGACCAATTCTTTGATAGAATAAAACATGCTTCCTCCTATTTAAAGAAATTGACATTGTGGAGATGAGGGATTTTTCGAATTTCTTCGATAGCCCCATCACAGTTGCGACTGTCAACTTCGATAATCATAATGGCTTTTTCACCAGCTTTTTCACGAGTGACATTCATCTGGGCGATATTGATATCATAGCGGGAAAGTGCCTCCGTAACAAGGGCAATCATACCTGGAATATCTTGATGAACGATGATGATAGTCGGTGTATTCATATTGAGAGAGACTGCAAAGCCATTGAGTTCGGTTACCTGAATATTTCCTCCACCGATTGAAATACCAGTCACGCTGATGGTCTTGTGGGCATTTTTGACGGTAATTTTAGTGGTATTAGGATGCGGAGCATTGCTGTCTTTCTGAATGGTCCAGACAATCTTGATGCCGCGCTTGTGGGCAATCTCCAGACTGTTTGGGATTTCAGGATCATCTGTATCCATGCCCAAATACCAGCAACAAGGGCTAGGTCTGTCCCGTGACCACGATAGGTCTTGGCAAATGAGTTAAAAAGTTGGAATTCGACTTCTGTCGGAGTATCATCAAAAATGGAAGAGACAATCTTCCCAATACGAACAGCACCAGCTGTATGGCTACTAGATGGGCCAATCATAACTGGTCCGATGATATCAAAGACAGATTGAAAACGAAGTGATTTCATCAGTTTCCCCTTATAAAAATTCTTATCTCTATTATATCAAAGAATAAAGGTCTTGGCTTTAATTGCGGATGAAAACCTTTCTAATACCTCAAATAGTATAAAAATAGTATCTTTTATGACAAAAAATACCTTATTTAGGGAAATAAAAAATAATTTTGTAATATTTCTACATAAAAGTGTCAAGAAACGGTAATATTTAAAGGGTATCATAGAACTATAGAAAGAAGGAGAATTTTCGAATATGAAATCAACAACTAAAAAGATTAAAACAACTCTTGCAGGAGTAGCTGCCTTGTTTGCAGTATTTGCTCCATCATTTGTATCTGCTCAAGAATCATCAACTTACACTGTTAAAGAAGGTGATACACTTTCAGAAATCGCTGAAACTCACAACACAACTGTTGAGAAATTGGCAGAAAACAACCACATCGACAACATCCATATGATTTATGTTGGTCAAGAGTTGGTTATCGACGGTCCAGCAGCGCCAGTAGCACCATCTTCAACGACTTATGAAGCTCCAGCAGCCCAAGATGAAGCTGTTTCAGCCACAGTGGCAGAAACTACAGAGGTAGAGGAAGAAACTCCAGCAGTAAGCGAAACAGTAGCAGAAGAAACAGTTGTTTCAACTGTAAGTGGATCTGAAGCAGAAGCTAAAGAATGGATCGCTCAAAAAGAATCAGGTGGTAGCTACACAGCTACCAACGGACGTTATATCGGACGTTACCAATTGACAGATTCATACTTGAACGGTGACTACTCAGCTGAAAACCAAGAACGTGTAGCAGATGCCTATGTTGCAGGACGTTACGGTTCATGGACAGCCGCTAAAAACTTCTGGCTTAATAACGGCTGGTATTAAGAAATAACGAACAGAATAATATGAAAAGGTCGAGGAAATCCCTCGACTTTTTATATTTTCTTCGGTTGATAATAGGTCTCTACTTCTTTTTTGAGATGAGACAGCATAGAAGTTTCCTCGGTCAGCTCCAGAAGTGAGAAACCTTTTTGGATAAGTCTAGCGTCATCCCTACAAATCCCGATACGGGCATAGCAGATAGCAAGCCTATCGTAGTGCTTCTTTTTCTTGGCATCCTCTAGTAAAGTATAGCAGATTTGTTGACACATGTTTTTGTCTTGATTGTATAAGTAAATGGTGGACAGATTGAGTAGGATTGCCATTCGTAAGTCATATAAATGTTGGTAGTTTTTATAGACTTCCAAGCGTTGCAAGATTTTTTCAGTGATGAGATGGAGGTATTCAATGGGAAAACTGAAAAGAATGGTATTGAGGATTTTCAGGTCACTCTCATACCATGTATCTTGTTTTTCAATTTTTTCCCAAAGTTTTGTGATAGTCTGTTTCACTTGGTCTGACAGTTGCTCTGTACCATGTTGACGGATATGAATGACAATTTCCAGCATATCCTTTATTTCTTCTATAGGCAGGTCGTAGTGGGTCTTGAGATAGTCTTGACATTTTTGAAATAGTTTTTCGAGTTCACTAGTCCCTAGGATTGAGCTCATATTGAGATAGGTTTGCATGATTTCTGTTCGTTGGCTCGGTTGATAGAGATGGCAGATATAGTCAAACTCTTCAAAACTCATATTGATTTGCCGGAGAAGAAACTCCATATTTTCATATTTGGGAGTTACCTTGCCACTTTCAATCTTTGATAGGCTGGTTCTTGAAAGGATATCTCCACAGACCTCTTCTTGGGTCAATCCTTTTGACTCACGTATTTCTTTATATACTTTCCCGAAATCATAACGCATGGGCTTTCTCCTTTTTGTGAAAAAAGTTAACAAATAATAAAATCCTATTAAAAATATTGTATCATAATAACAGGAATAGTAAAAAAGAAAACTAAAATATTGTGTGAAAAAAGTTAACTAATTTTAAAACAGAGTAAAGAAGAGGTATACTGTAGATACAAAATACAGGGAGGAGGGAAAAAGTATGAATAAAAAAGTTTTTCGCTTTTTAGTTATTCTTGCTTTCTTATTCAGCATTGCTACGGTTTTCCCATGGAACTGGCCGATGTGATGAGTTCGTTGTTTAATGGAGGAAGGTGAGACCAATGTACTATGATACTTGGCAATAAATGAGTTTATTTATCTCTATAAAACAGTTGAAAATAAAAAGTGAGAAGAAGTGTTTAAATATGTAATTCTTTTCACTACATTATTAATTTTAGCCTCTAGTAACTTACTTGATGTTACAGTTTTGGATAGAGAACATACTATGAATTAACATTTGGTTATTGTGCAAATTTCTCCCAACAGTTTCAGAATGATTTATTTGATAGGTGTTGGATTAAAATAGTCTGGGGGATAGAACGTTTTAAATCTGATGCAAGAAATAAAAATAGTCAGAGAGAGAGTGATATATAAATTATGCCTTTCCGAACAGTCTATTCAGAAAGCGGACTTAAATTACACATACGAAGAGAGATTACAAATACAAAGTAATTTATCTAAACTTGATGTAGGGCTGTCGGACTAATTTACTAGTACTTTATTGTGTATTATATAATTATAAAATTTAAATCGAGGAGGGATAATATGTTTTTTGATTCGTCATAGAGTAACTAATATGTTGCATAGTTATAAATAATTAAAGGAATGGTATATTTTATGGTAAAAAAAGAAAATTCTTATAAAAACGTAAGTTGGATTGAAGAAATTCAAGATCAAAATTTTAACGATGACGTATTTGGTGCGTGCTCTACTAACACTTTTACCTTAAGTGATTTTCTAGGAAATGATGGTGGTTGGTGTACAATAAGCGTGGAATGTATGGCTTGGTGCCATTAATATTTGGAGGATAGTAATTATGATGAATAACACATTACAATTAGGAAAATATACTGAAGAAGATATGATTGAGCTTACTGAAGAAGATGTGAATGGAGGTGCTATTACATTAGTAACACCACTTACTCCTCAATTCGTTGAGGTTACTGTTGCTGCTACGGCAACAATTTGTCCAACATCTTCATGTACAAGTCGGTGTTGATGTAATGTAAGGAGCAATATGAAATATTCACGAGAGCAAGTGTTTCCAGAAGTAAATAAATTAGATTATGATAGATTGGTTCAACCTCTATTAACATTTAATAGAAATCATCTAAATCTTAAGAAAATTAATCTCCAAAATAAACAGATACTTGTTTCAAATATTTCAGAGAATTATCCTTATCAAAAAATATGTAATGCAGTTGTTGACAGGATTTGGAACGCACATTGGTTAAATGAATTTAATTCTGATTTTGTGAACTATAAATCTTTTAGAAAAACCATCTGTAAACAACTTTCACAGGTGGTTTTTTCAAATTTTATCCGTTGTTTTGCTGAACAAATTCAAGAATTAGAGGATAAGAAACAGAGTTCTCAGGAACTGTATACACTATATAATTCTAATTTGATAGAGAGTAATTTAAAAATATTTGAAGAAAAATATCCCGTTGTTTGGTCTAGATGCCACAATATATTAATAAACAGGATAGAATCGCTAGGTATTATGCTAAGCAGATTAAGAAATAATAGAGAGAAGATATATAATGAATTTGAGCTACATAATAGTGAAAAAATTTATTGTATTCAATCAGGAGGTGATTCTCATAATAATGGTCAAACAGTTAATATTATTGAATTTAATTCGGGTAAAAAAATTATTTATAAACCTAGATCAGTATCGGGGGAAGTGGGGTATCATCAGTTCATAATAAGATTTAATAAATTTTTTAAAACAAACTTACTAAGTATAAGAGCGCTAGATTTTACTAACTTTGGTTTTACTGAATTTATTGAAAAAATTGAAGATGAAACACAGTGTGATATGACAGATGCAGGTAGACTTTTATGTATTATGTATATGTTGAATGCATCTGACATGCATTTTGAAAATGTTCTATGGACTACTTTGGGACCAATTCCAATAGATTTAGAAACACTTTTTCAGCCATTGAGACAAAAGCAAATTAATAAAGTCGAGAGTATAAAAAGTGCATATAGGAAACTCGCTAGATCGGTTTGCGGCACTGGGATACTCCCTTTTTCATTAGATTATCAAGGAAATTCGGATGTGGGATTTACTGGATTTAGAGATGAAAATACCAAGAGTCCTGTTAAAACTATGCATGTTAGTAATGGCTTTACTTCAAATATTAATATTGACTGGTATTCAAATGATAGGTATGAAAAGAACGATTCGTTGCTAGACAAACCTGAATATGAAGTATTAGTTATAGATAGATGCAAAGACGTTATTAATGGATTTACAGAATTATATCTTCAGATTAGTGAGCAACCAGAAACATTTAAAAATATGGTTCTGGACTGTTTTAAAGATATGCAGATTAGATATTTACATAATATGACTTACAGATATGAGCAGATTTTAAGAGTACTAACAGCAACAGAGCCTTCCAAGAGTATTGAATTAGCTCGGATGCTAGTGAGTCGTTTAGCTCTACTAAGTTCAACGAGTGATATATCATTACCACTATCAGAGAGCGTACAAATATGGAATGGGGACATCCCATATTTGTATGTTAAATTTAATAGTAATATAGTCAAAGATATAAATGGAAGTTTAGCAACTCTATCTACTACACCCCAAGAAGACTTTCTTGATAAGATAAAAAATTTGAATAGGGAGGATCTTTATAATCAGATAAGGTTAATAAGAATATCATTTTTATCAAAGATAGCTGATTCACATGAAGGTAAGATATTTGAGTGGGAAAAAATTGAAAACTTTAGAACAGGAACAGATATTGTAGTAGTAGATGCTATTTCTAAATTAATTGAAAGTATAGTAGATAATGCTTTATCTGATAGATTTTCTCACTTACCTGAAACTTGGATTGGGCCAATATCTCGTAGAGGAAGTGGATGGATTCCGGGGGTGTTAGGGTATGATTTATATAGTGGGAGAATTGGGATAGGGTTAGTATTACTTATATATGGTAAACATTTTAGACATAAAGAATCATATAATTTATCTAAAAGTATATTTGAAAAGATTTCTAGTATTCTAAGTACAGAAAGTTTTGATAAGAGAAATCTTTTAAAAATAGGAAATGGAGCATATTCTGGATTATCGGGAGTAATTTGGTCACTATATAAAGCAGGTGAAATTGAACAGAATGAGGATTGGATGACAGTAGCAGAATCTTCATGGAAGTTTATCTTGGAGAAAGATTATTTTGATGATAACTTTTTTGATATTATTTCGGGAAGTTCTGGAAGTTTAATAGTACGTTATAATATGCTTCCCAACTATCAGTTATCTAGTAAATTATTGAATGATATTATAACGAAAGGTTATGAAGAAATTTTAAACGTTGATAATAGCCTTACCTCAGGGGTAGCTCATGGGTTAGGAAATTTGATATGGTTTTTCTCAATAATAAACCGAAAACATAATGATGAGAGAGTTAGAGTTCTAGTTCAGAAAATTCATCAAATTATTACAACTAAATTCATGAATGATGAAAAAGAAATATTGGTGTATAAACTTCAAAATCAATCTAATATAAGTAATTCATGGTGTAACGGGTTATCAGGTCTTTTATTGGCCTATTACGAAGCTTATAAATCTGGTATTATTGAAAAAGATTTTGTTATTATGATAATTAATCAATTAAAAAATACCCAGATTCCTGTAATTCCTACATTATGTCATGGAGGATTAGGAATTATCGAGATTCTTGAATACGTTCGAGATGGTTTTTCATTTGAGGTGGATCCATTATTAAATTATTTATACAATACATTATTTTGTCCAGATAAAGTTGTTGAGTATTTAAATACCTCTAGTTCAAGGTATGCATTAGGCTATGGGCTATTGACAGGAAGCTCAGGAGCACTACTATATTTGTGCAAGCAAATGAATAAAGAAATACAGTTTAATCCGTTGGTTTTGAGGTGATTTTATGAAGAATAAATCTATTAAACTACAACCAACAATGCAAATATCTCATACCGAATGTGGATTGTGTTGCGTGAGAACAATCTTAGAAGCATTCGGCTATAGCGCTTCTTTGATTGAGTTAAGACAAATAAATGAACCAGGTAGAGATGGTCTAAGCTTAAAGCAACTTAGTGGAATTTTAGGAAACTTTGGAATAGATGCTAAAATATATAAAATACACAATATTGACGTACTGAATGATTTAAGATATCCTTTAATTGCATTTTGGAAAAATTCTCATTTTATCTGTATAGAATCATTTAGTTTAAATTCAAACAAAGTGGTAATAATGGATCCGTCTATTGGAAGATTAATTATTACGTTGGAAGATTTTAAAAATAATTTTTCAAATTTTATTTTGCTCCCTCAAATAACAGAACAGTTTGAAGGGCGTTCTAAAGAAAAAGTTTCAACTTTTTAAGAAAAAAATATTTATGGCCTAAAAGGAATTATAAGTATTTATCTAAAAAAATTTTTTTAATAATGCTAACAGTAATGCTAGTCAACTTATCTATCCCATTACTAACACAGACTCTGATTGATAATTTTTACCACGTAGAATATTTATATACGTACGTAGCATCCGGGCTCATTCTTTTCTTATTGCTAAATTTTTTAATTACTTATTTTAAAATATATTTAGCCACCCAATTAATGTATAAGTTTAGCTTACATTTAATGATTGAGGGATTTAAAAGAATGCTTGCTATCCCAGCAAAGTATTTTTCAGTACGAACTCCGGGAGAAATTTCCTATAGATTTAATTCATTACTAAGAATACAGGATATATTAGGGATTTCAATTGTTCAGTTTTTTATTGAACTGCTAAGTAGTTTAGTGTTGTTATCATATGTATATTATTCTTCTTTTAGTATTGGATTAGTTGTAACTGTGCTGATTTTGATAGTCTTGCTATTTTTGTATAGGACGAAATTCAAAATATTAAATCTATCTGATCAAGAAATTCACTCAGGAAGTAAGTATCAGTCAGTTCAATTAGATGCAATAGTTTCCATTAATAGTATTAAGTTAGGTGGATATGCAGAAAAGTATTTTGAGGATTGGAAAAGTAAATTTTCTGAATATCTTAGTTTAGTGAAATGTAGAACTATTTTTCAACAAGGAATTGTTGGCGGTGTTATTTCAAGCTTACAAACTTCAGCTCCATTATTAATACTGTTTATTAGCTTATCGTTAGTTTCGATGGAACATTTAAGCATGGGTCAAGCAGTAGCTTTACAGGCTGTTACATCATCCTTATTTTTTTTAATCACTTCCCTTTTCAATACGTTTTCTAGTTTTCTAGTTTCTTCAAAATATATAGAATTATCAGATGATATATTTGAGTATCCAGTTGAAAGTACTATAGAAAGTTCAGTAAGAATAAAAGATGGTTCAATAGTACTAAAGAATGTTGATTTTAGATATACAAAAGATAGTTCATTAGCCTTAGAAAATATCAATTTAGATATCAAAGATGGAGAAACGATTGCTCTTGTTGGAAAATCAGGTTCTGGCAAAAGTACGTTAGCTAAAATAATATGTACTCTTTTCGAGCCTACTAGTGGTCAAATAATGTTTGGTGGAATAACATATGATAAATATAATTTGTATAAATTAAGAGAATCAATAAGTTATATTCCTCAAGAAGCACATTTGCATAATAGAAGAATTATTGAAAATATAGACTTTGGCTTGATAAGTGATAAAGTATCTTTAATAGAAAAGTGTCGAAAATTAGGATTTCTAGATTTTGTTGAAACGATGCCTTTAGGTTATGATACAGTTGTTTCTGAAATGGGAGGGAACTTGTCAGGTGGTCAAAGACAACGTATACATATTGCAAGAGCGCTACTGTCAAGACCTAAAATTTTAATTATGGATGAGGCCACTTCATCTCTTGATAATATAACTCAGGCTAAAGTTTATGATTTACTTTCAAGGTTGGAATGTACTAAAATAGTTATTGCTCACAGATTAGAAACTGTGCTAAAGGCTGATAAAATTGTAGTTCTTGATAAGGGTAGAATAGTTCAAGTGGGAGAACATGATGAAATGATTAAAGAAGATGGAATTTATAGTCATTTATTCAATTCAAATATGGCGAATTTATAGGTTTATGATTTAATAGACTTGTTAGGACTCCTCTTAACTATAATGTATAGATGTTGTTGTGGCTTGTTTTAATTGAATTTAAAGACGTGAAAACTAAAAACTAATGGCTAGTTGGGACGTTAAAAATTTAATTTCTAACCAGCTAATCTTGCTTCAAATAGTTATCGAACATGGCTAATAAGTAAGATTGTTGTATTTTCATGTTTTACTATCAATAAATTTTTAAGTGTTCAATCATGACATGGGAGCTTCGGTATAATATTGATTTCCTAAAATTTAAAAGCAAAAAATAATGATGATTAATATTTTTTTAGATTTTTAAAATGGAGTTTTTAGAAGTTTTTTTGTAAATCAATTGTATTTATTTCTCCGGCTATTTAAGATTGTTGAAATATGTTTTTATTAGGAGGACTGTTATGGAAGTGTGTGTAACCAAGTATTTTTAAAAAAAGTTTTTTTGAAAAGGAGTTGAAACAATTTGATATTAATTTAGAAGAAATTTCTAGGAAAAAAATGATAATATCCCTACAATAAAAAAATCAATTAAAAGAGTGTTTTTTTATCAATTACTTGATAAAAAAATTTATGGCAGTTGAGTTACAAGGTCTTTGTATATGAATTTCATAAATTTAGGGAAAAAAATAATTACCCAATAGATAAAAAAAATTCATCTATTGCTTTTTAATACCTATGTTTCCCAATTTAACGAGGAGAGTATTTTTTTGAATGGTTTCACAATTATCCTGTTTTTCATAATCTGATAGATAATACAATAAGAAATCTATCAGATTATATACTTACAGTTAATAAGCACTATTATGATGATTATGAGTTGTTATGCTCAACTTTATTTGGTGAAAAAATAAGCATAGTAAAAATATATCCTATGGATTCAGATCCCCATAATGGTGGAAAGATAGTTTTGTGTTTTGTCAATGAAAAATCACAGAAAGTCATATATAAACCCAGATCTCTTTCAGTTGATAAACTTGTTAGAACTATCTTTACAGTAGCATTAGATTTTAAAAATAAATTTAATTTTATTCCTGTCCCAAATATTATTGATTGTAAAAGTTATGGTTGGCAAGAGTATATTGTAAAGAGTCATGCCAAAGAATCTGATTTTAATAAAAGTTATTTTAACTTGGGTTATTGTTCTGCTATTTTTAGTTGTTTAGGAGCGGTAGATTTGCATGATGAAAATATTATATTTAACAATAATCGTCCATATTTCATAGATTTAGAGACTGCCTTTCAACCTGCAAATAAAAGAGAAATCAGGAATCTAATAGACGTAGAAAATGAGATGTTACAAAACTCCATAGTAACTACCTCAATCGTTCCTTCAAGGTTAAATGTATTTCCTCACGATATTTTAATAGGTGGTATTAATACAGTTTATCCTCAAGAAACGAATGAAATGTCTTTTAGGATTAAAAATTTTGGATCTGATGGAGTGGACATCGTAAAAGAGAAAATTAAGTCAACAAAACATTCTACCTCTTTTTTATTTGATAACGCTAGCGATATTCGTACTTTAGAATGTCAAGCAGACTTTCTTGATGGATATGAAAAAGGGTACCATCAAGTTCTTCAAGCTAAGAATTTAATTAGAAAAGTTGTATCTGATGGGAAATGTACATTGCGGGTTGTACTAAGACCAACAACACAATATTATTTGTTAATTGATGCATGTTTATTCCCAGAAAATTTAATTAGTTTAGAAGTACTTAAAAATAAAGTATTAAATTATATGAAATCTCCTAGGATGATTACATCTGATTTGAGTGCTGTAAAAATAATTTCAGAAGAAAATAATATGCTAATGATTGGCGATATTCCTTACTTTTATATAGATTATAACTCTAACTATTTACAGAGTAATTCGGGATTTAAATTAAAATGTTTTTGAGTGTTCTCCAAAAAGAAAAATTTACTTAGTAGATTAGATAAAGCATCAGAAAAAAACAATTGGCTATAGATAAAAGATTTATAGCTGAAGGATATTCATATGTGAGATCTGTTGAACGTAAATTTAGGAATAATCTAAAAAAATGTGGAGAAAAACTCTAATTTATTTGAAAAAGTACTCAATTCTTTAGAATCATTGAATATTGATTATATGGTGGAATTTTTTTAATAGAAAATTCTATCGAAAGTGAATGCTTTAAAAAAATAGGTTGGATAACTGGTGTTTATGGAAACTCTCCGATATCTTATAATTCTGTTGTTCAGGTATCATTTTTCGATTCAGCTGGAATATTTTTTTGTCTTTGAACATTTAGAGAGCGGAGAAAAAAATATGCTGAAAAAATAATTAATGGTTTTGAAGAATTTCAAGATATACTGTATCAATATAAAATGGCGAATAACTGTTCTATTATATCTGGTATAAATTCTTTAAGCTTTTTAAAAAATTATAAAGAAAAACAAATTCTAGAAATAGAAAAAAGATTACTTACAAACACATCATCATCTTATGCTAACGATTTATTTTCTGACCAGATTGGTGTATATCATGTTTTATCAACATTTTTAAACTCTAATTTAAATTTGATAAAGAATCAATTAAAATTTCTGGATTGTACAAATAGACATTTCAAAAAATTTGGAATAGCGCATGGGGAACTGGGGATTAAATGGGCGGAATTTAGATTGAATAATAAAACGAAAAATTTAGAGCAGTGTAATTCAATATTTCATAGCGTTTTAGACATGATGAATTACTCATCTGAGTATGGGAAGGGCTGGTGTAATGGTAGTGCAGGTTTACTCATGGTTTTAGCTGAGATGAGTACTATATTGAATAAAAAAATTGATTTGTTTGAAATTGCGAAGAGCTTTGTTATAGAAGAAAATGATGAAATTGATTTTTCTGTTTGTCACGGAATAGCAGGAATGGTGCAATCTCTATTATTTGTATATGCTGTAACTGAAGATTCCAGATATTTAAATTTAGCAAATAGTTTTTGGAGAAAGTGCCTTGCTTTAAGTAGAGAGGCTTTTGGTTAATACACTGGAGAACGGTCTAGGTATTACCAGGCTTTTGGGACATTTCGTGATTGGTCATATCACTGATACTGCTATTCTATAAGTCAGTATAACCAAGGAGAGAAACTCCTATATTCCTTTAAACCTTAGCTCTAAATCATATCAGGACAAGTTATTTAATTCTAAAAGATATTAATGGAGGAATTGAAAAATGGCAGTTATAAATGTAAGTAAGCATTATGGTCAATATTCAATCATTCTCAAAGATATAAATTTAGACTTAATAAGGTGAAATTGTTATCTTAGTAGGAGAAATTGAGTTGTAGAGTACACTGATGAAAATTTTGGTTCGGAATAATCAACCGATCATAGGAATGTCATAGTGAAAGTGATAATGTTATTTAATCGAAGAACTAAAAATCTTTATTTATCTAAAACGGGTTTAGAGACCAAAATATCGCGGTCAAATTTATGCAGTGCTTAATACAAACCAAGAAAGATTTGGGAGTTTGATTCAAGAACTAGACGACTCCGTCTATTAATAAAAAAGTAAAGACCTATTCTTTGGTACAAACAAAAATTAGCTTTGTTTAACCCTACATGAACCCGATATATATTGATTTTAGATGAACTAATTAATGGTTTATGTTGAATCATCACAAATAGTTTTAGCGGTTCTAAAAATTCTAGTTTTTACAGAAAAATGTGGAATTTCTTTTGAATATCGATTGAATTAGAAGAGTATTGTTAGCACTGTGAGAGAGTTCTTTTCTGAGAACGGGCTTGACATTTCAAAAAGTAGGAAAAGATAGTCATACTCATTTGTTTTGAGTTAGCCATCAAAGGATGTAGATATTTTCTAATACTACAAACAAGAATTCCAGGATATTGTTCAGAAGAGGGACTGAGAGTTACTATGTCTGGGAATATTCAAAGTAGTGAGCTTTTTAAATTTTTTAACGAAAACTCTATTAAAGTAGTTGATTTTGAAACTAAAAAAGAGACGCTTAAAGATATTTATCTAAATCGTTCAAAATAAAGAAAGGTTACAATCATGAAATTAAATAAATTGAATTTTCTTAAGGAAAATATAAGAGATTTATATTCATCAGGCGTAATATATCTCGGTTTGCTTATCTCGTTTATACCGCCCATACTAGTTACATTCTTTATTCTAAAGACTCAAGGGACATCGCTTGGTATTAAGCATATTTCAAACTTTTATGCTATGCTCGGTATGTTAATGGCTGTTATACATGCTAACCGAGTTATTAGTAGAGATTTTTCCCACAATACGATAAGCTTATTTTATAATCAACAGAAGAATCGGATGATTTACGTCTTGTCTAATTTTCTATATGCCATCTCAGTTTCCATTATTTATGCTTTGAATGGCATTGTGCTACTAGTCATCGTAAGTAAATTGGGTGTTCCAGGTGATTTAGGTTTAGATTTTATAGTATCCATTGTAGTCAATACAATTTTGTTAGTCCTATTTTATTTTCTATTATCTTACATTTTCTATTTATACAAATTGAAAAGTGGCTTGGTATTTGGTATTTTAGTAGCTTTACTACTCTTTATCCCTAATATATTAAATACGATTATGATGAATACTAGTAATGATTTGTTTATCAAAGCAATTGAACTTCTTCCTTTTTATTCCTTACCTGTATTTGTGGCTTCAAATACGATGTCTATTAGTCAGTATCTTGTGGTAATCACTACAATCATTTTATTGTATTTTTTCACTCTCAAGAAAAGTAAGGAGTATTCATTTTAGTTTCGTTTAGTATTATTTTGCAGACTTAAAATCCAGCAAAAAATAAAAAGATGTTGCGCTGACTAGAGAAAATTAGAATGTATAACAGAGGTAAACAGATAATTGTAGGGGAATTAAGCCTTCTATTGATGAGCATGAATTTTCTTATAACATTATCCAACAAACTGACCTATGAAACTTCAAAAATTCAAAAACCACACGGTATTCCTTTCAACTTGATTGTATTCAAGACTGAAACTACTTGAAAATATTTAATATTTTTCTTTAATTATTTGACAGGTTATATATGTTGATTTATAATATAGGTAAAACAGGGATTGTGTAAGCGTTAACAAATACAGTACCCTTAACTTTGTATTCAGCAAAGAATTATGATGCAACTAGAAAAGAAAGAACTCTAGCTTGATACAATGTCACCAGTTTTATTTAAAATTGTTATGGAACTATTTTTAAAATAAATACGATTCTTCTGCTTTAGGTAGAGTAGTTAATCAGGAGGTTAAGTGATGAACTACAATGTAAAATATCTCTTATCAGGAATATTTATTATAGTCTTTATAAGCTTCCTAGTCTGGATGCGTTATTTAATCAGAGGAAGGAAGAAGAGCATTCGGATGTGTCTTTTGAAGCGAGGTTAGATAGTGAGGTCAAGGCCTTATATAAACAACTAGGATTGGGTGAGGAGCCTCATTATTTCTTAGCCTATCGCTACCTACATCCTTGGTTCAACTTGGCGATTTTACCACCAACAGTTGAAATTTTCTTAACTAAAATAGCGCTGGTGATGGTAACTCCAGATGAACTACTGATAAGAAATCTTGGGAATGGGATGACTTTCATCAGTGAGCATCATCGTGATTTGTGGCAAGGACTTATCCGCATTCCAAAATCAGAGATGAAAGAATTTGAGATTCGTAACTGGAAAAAATTTTTTGTATTTGGCGATTTTTTGACAATTAAAACAAGCCAACATAGCTATTATTTGCAGGTTAGAGATGATGGACTTCAAAAAGGAAGTCTCTCTAGCAAACATTTCTCAGACTTGAAACGACAAGATTTTTTAGGATTATTGACAGATAAAAGGACATTCTGATAGACAATTGCCCTAGTTGTTTATTGTAAACTTTACAAATGAGCTGTAAACACTAGAATCCATTCAGAAAGGCAATTCCTATGAAAAATAAAATTTTAATCATTGTTTATATTTTAGCCTCGCTAATCATCAGTTTTATAATCTTTTCACTTTTACATATCGACTTTAAATGGTGGACAACTTTGGCTATAAGTGCAGGATTTATTTACACCTATTTAAAATTTAGTAAAAAATAAAAAGTACCTGCACCTATCTCGCTTTCGTCTCTTCACGGGAGGTATCTCTATGAAAAAAATCAGTCATCTTTGTATGCTCCTGCTCTTACTGTGTACTACGTTTTTTGTCCTGAATGTAAATGTTACACGAGAAATAGTGCGGATTCAGGAGATGGGCAAGACAACTTATTCATTTGACTTGTACTTGAAAGATGTCACTAAACCGACAGAAACGATTCTCCAGTTTTTTGAAGAGGTTGCAAGTCAAGACAAGGTCTCTATTATCAAAGTAGATAATGGCGATGAGGCCGTCAAGGCTGGTGTTTTTGATAAGGAAACCTTCCCCTATCAGGAGTTCGGTCTGACTTCTCTTGATTTTTCAAAGAATGAAAAGGGAGTCTACAGCAACCAGGACCTTCCCAATAATCTAGGAACCATTCCCACCTTTTTAAAGGTGAAACTCATTCGACTCCAGACCTTCCGATCCTATATTGAGGATAAATCCCATACTGTAAATGGGCGCTATATGATTACCTCCAGCAAAGAGATAGATCGTGATACCATTCTACAAAAGTGGAGTGATTTTTCCAGATAGATAAGACGATTTTATTAGAACCCACTTACCGAAGTCAGGTTGGAGTGCTAAATCAAGCTTTGTTACTATCTATCATTATCTTTATCTTGGCAATCTTGCTTGTGATTTTAATGACAGTTTATCAGCCGATGATGGAGATGAAACGAGTGGGGGTTCAAAAGTTACTTGGTTTTCAAAGTAGTGCGATTTTAGCTGGTTTTGTAAAGACTAATTTTTATCTTCTCTTGGGTGGAAGTCTTATCATTGACTTGGGACTATTTTTAATGCTGGATTATAGACCAAAACTTCTGTTCCCAAGTTTACTCTTATCTCAATTTCTGCTTTTACAGTTGTATTTGTTTATCAGTTGGCTGACCTACCTGATGATTCAGAAAATGACAGTTAGTTCCATGTTGAAAGGTTTTTCATCTGTCAAACTTGGTCTCATTTTCAATTATGTGATGAAAATAGGGACAACTATTTTACTGACGGCCTTACTGATTGGGGTGGGCAGAAGTTTAGAACAAGAAAACAAAGAACTTGCTTATCAGCAACAGTGGGTAAGCCAAGGCAATTACCTGACCTTAGAAACCTTCAAACTCAATGATAATCTGTGGCAAGAAGAGCTAGCAGGGTCAGGGAAATCTACAGATTATTTCTACCAATTTTATCAAGACTTGCTAGCAAAAACACAAGTAAACTATGTGCGAAGTGGGAGTCTTCCTATCAAACCAGTCATCAAAGCAGAACAAGTGCAGAACTACCAACTGCCTGATAAGGTAGATGTTTACTATGCTAATAGCAATTTTCTAAAGAGCAAGGGATTCAAGTTACCAGATACCGGCACTAAAAAGTTATTTTGATGCCAGCCAGTGATAAAGGACAAGAAGGCAAGAATCAGTTCTTGGGAAAATCCATAGCCTATCTTTCTATGAGGTATGAAGATCAGCAAAAGAAAACAATAGAAGATATGGATGTAGAAATTGCCTACTATGAAGGAGATTGGTCTTTCTTCCCTTATAATAATGAGCGAAAGGAAAATCTCCACAATCCAATCATTAGTCTGGTAAATGATCAAGACATGATGTGGGAAGAAAAGACTCACTTGTCAACGACAGGTTTAAACAATCCGATGAAAGTTGAAAATACAGAACAAAATCAAAAAGTGATTACAGAGTTAGTCGATAACTTATCAGATGGGACTTATTTAAAATTTTCATCGATTCAAGCAATTCAAGAGGGTATGGTTGATACCTATCGGGATTCTGTTCGTAATTTTAACGTTCTTTTTGCCTTATTTGCTCTTCTCAGTATGATTGTTTCCTACTTTTTACTCGTTACCACTTTCTTGTTGAAGCGCAGGGATATCATTACCAAGAAGTTTATGGGGTGGAAACTGGTCGATCGCTATCGCCCTCTCCTAGTCCTGCTCTTGCTGGGCTATAGTTTGCCTCTTCTAGTATTGATTTTCTTTGCCCATGCGCTCCTGCCACTTCTACTGTTTGCAGGTTTTACATGTTTGGATATACTATTTGTGCTAGCCTTGGCTTCTAAGATGGAGAAAAGAAGTCTAGTAGAGTTATTGAAAGGGGGCATCTTATGATTGAGTTGAAAAATATTACCAAAACCATTGGGGGAAAAGTGATTTTGGATCACTTGTCTCTCAGGATTGAGCAGGGGGATTTGGTTGCCATCGTTGGGAAAAGTGGTAGTGGTAAGTCGACCTTGTTAAATTTATTGGGTTTGATAGATGGTGATTATAGCGGACGGTATGAGATTTTTGGCCAGACGAATCTAGCGGTTAATTCTGCCAAGTCGCAAACAATAATCCGTGAACATATCTCTTATCTGTTTCAAAATTTTGCCCTGATTGATGATGAAACGGTCGAGTACAATCTCATGCTGGCGCTGAAATATGTAAAATTGTCTAAGAAAGACAAGCTCAAAAAGGTGGAAGAGATTTTATAGAGAGTAGGTTTGTCAGCTACTTTGCATCAAAAGGTCTCCGAGTTGTCTGGTGGGGAGCAACAACGAATTGCGGTTGCTAGAGCCATCTTAAAACCCAGTCAGCTGATTTTAGCCGATGAACCTACAGGTTCGCTGGATCCTGAAAATAGAGATTTGGTCTTGAAGTTTCTCTTAGAGATGAATCGCGAGGGGAAAACAGTTATTATTGTGACCCACGATACTTATGTAGCCCAACAATGTCATCGTATCATTGAATTGGGCGAGGGGAAATGAGTTCGTTCGGCTTCTTTTGACTGACTGAATACTCATGTTTCCAGAGAGAAATAGCATAAATACGCCTAGGAATGACATTTTTATGTAGTATTTCTAGGTTTTTTTGTTTCAAATTGAAAATTTTTTCAATTTAGGCTTGACAAACGATGAGGATAGGAGTATTATTTATACAACCAAAAAGAATAAACATAAAGGAGGTTTTGTTATGAATAAGATGAAGAAGGTGTTGATGACGATGTTTGGTTTAGTGATGCTCCCCCTACTATTTGCTTGTAGTAACAATCAATCGGCTGGAATTGAAGCTATCAAGTCCAAAGGAAAATTGGTTGTAGCTCTCAATCCAGATTTTGCTCCATTTGAATACCAAAAAGTGGTTGATGGGAAAAATCAGATTGTGGGTTCAGATATCGAATTAGCAAAGGCTATCGCAACAGAACTAGGTGTCGAATTGGAACTATCTCCCATGAGTTTTGACAATGTACTGGCTAGTGTTCAATCAGGAAAAGCCGATCTTGCCATATCTGGTGTTTCTAAGACAGATGAACGGAGCAAGGTGTTCGATTTTTCAATTCCCTACTATACTTCAAAAAATAAGCTAATTGTCAAAAAATCTGATTTAGCCACTTATCAGTCTGTCAACGACTTGGCGCAGAAAAAGGTCGGAGCGCAGAAAGGTTCGGTTCAAGAGACGATGGCGAAAGACTTGCTACAAAATTCTTCCCTCGTATCTCTGCCTAAAAATGGGAATTTAATCACAGATTTAAAATCAGGACAAGTGGATGCCGTTATCTTTGAAGAACCAGTTGCCAAGGGATTTGTAGAAAATAATCCTGATTTAGCAATCGCAGACCTCAATTTTGAAAAAGAGCAAGATGATTCCTACGCGGTCGCCATAAAAAAAGATAGCAAGAAATTGAAAGAGGCAGTCGATAAAACCATTCAAAAGTTGAAGGAGTCTGGAGAATTAGACAAACTCATTGAGGATGCCTTTAAAGCGTCCATTGAAAAATAGAAAGAAGGAAAAGAACATGAGTAAAGAAAAAGTAATTTTGGCCTATTCTGGCGGTTTGGACACATCAGTTGCTATTACCTGGTTAAAGAAAGATTATGATGTTGTTGCAGTTTGTATGGATGTGGGTGAAGGGAAAGACTTGGATTTCATCCATGATAAGGCTCTCAAGGTTGGGGCAGTCGAATCTTATGTCATTGATGTTAAGGACGAATTTGCTACAGATTATGTGCTAGTGGCTCTTCAGTCACATGCCTATTATGAACAAAAGTACCCCTTGGTATCTGCCTTGAGCCGCCCTCTTATTTCTAAAAAATTGGTTGAAATAGCGCATCAGACAGGAGCGACTACAATTGCTCATGGTTGTACAGGTAAGGGGAATGACCAAGTACGTTTTGAAGTATCGATTGCAGCCTTGGATCCCAATTTAAAAGTGATTGCTCCAGTTCGTGAATGGAAATGGTCTCGGGAGGAAGAAATTCATTATGCTAAGGAAAATGGGGTGCCTGTTCCTGCTGACCTTGACAATCCCTACTCTGTCGACCAAAATCTTTGGGGACGTGCCAATGAGTGTGGTATTTTGGAAAATCCATGGAATCAGGCTCCAGAAGAAGCCTTTGGCATCACAACTTCTCCAGAGCAAGCTCCAGATATGCCAGAATACATTGATATTGAGTTTAGTGAAGGTGTTCCAGTTTCCCTCAATGGAGAAGGGTTAAAATTGGCAGATTTGATTCAAAAACTCAATGAAATAGCTGGGAAACATGGGGTCGGACGGATTGACCACGTGGAAAATCGTTTGGTTGGGATTAAATCAAGAGAAATCTATGAGTGTCCAGGTGCAGTGACCTTGCTGACAGCTCATAAGGAAATTGAGGACTTGACGCTTGTGAGAGAAGTGGCTCATTTTAAACCAATTATAGAAAATGAATTATCAAATCTCATTTATAATGCTTTGTGGTTTAGTCCAGCTACACAAGCCTTGATTGCTTATATTAAAGAGACTCAAAAAGTTGTCAATGGGACTGCAAAAGTTAAACTCTATAAGGGGAGCGCTCAGGTCGTGGCTCGGAAATCACCAAATTCTCTTTACGATGAAAATTTGGCGACTTATACTAGTGCGGATACCTTTGACCAAGATGCAGCTGTTGGCTTTATTAAGTTGTGGGGACTTCCAACTAAGGTTCATTCTGAGGTTCAAAAAAGCGCCAAATAGGGCGATTGGATAGAGAGGTGGATGTGATATGGCTAAGAATACAAAATTATGGGGTGGTCGCTTTGAAGGTACTGTCGAAGACTGGGTAGAGCGCTTTGGTGCGAGTATATCTTTTGACCAGAAATTAGCTAAATTTGATGTGATTGGTTCTTTAGCCCACGTTCAGATGTTGGGCCAGACGGGCATTTTGAGTTTGGAGGAGTCAGAAAAGATTCAAGAAGGTTTGAAAGAGCTTTAGAAGAGCTAGAGGCAGGCCAACTTGACTTTGATATCGCAAACGAAGATATTCATATGAATATGGAAGTGTTGCTGACAGAAAAAATTGGTCCCCTTGCAGGGAAGTTACATACAGCTCGTTCTCGAAATGACCAAGTTGCGACAGATATGCACTTGTATCTCAAGGAACAACTAGGTCATGTCCTAGATAAACTGACTCATCTCAAAGGTGTTTTATTAGACTTGGCGGAAAATCATGTGGAGACGATCATGCCGGGTTATACCCATCTGCAACATGCCCAGCCTATTAGTTTTGCCCACCACCTGATGGCTTACTACAATATGTTTCAGAGAGACAGTGAACGTTTTGAATTTAACCAGAAGCATACAGATCTATGCCCTCTAGGTGCGGCAGCTTTGGCAGGAACGACTTTCCCCATTGATCGTCAATTGTCTAGTGATTTGCTGGAGTTTAAGCAACCTTATACAAATTCTTTGGATGCTGTTAGTGACCGCGATTTTATCTTAGAATTTCTATCCAATGCCAGCATACTCATGATGCATATGAGCCGTTTTTGTGAAGAAATGATCAATTGGTGTAGTTTTGAGTACCAATTCATTACCTTGTCAGATACGTTTACAACAGGTTCCTCTATTATGCCACAAAAGAAAAATCCAGATATGGCTGAGTTGATTCGAGGAAAGACTGGTAGAGTTTATGGGAATCTGTTTGGACTATTGACAGTCATGAAGTCCTTGCCCTTAGCTTATAATAAGGATTTGCAAGAGGATAAGGAAGGAATGTTTGACACGGTCGAAACGATTTTAAATTCCCTTGATGTATTGGCAGGTATGTTATCTAGCTTGCAGGTAAACAAGGAAAAAATGCAAGAGTCTACAGAGAAGGACTTTTCAAATGCAACTGAGTTAGCAGATTATTTGGCAGGGAAAGGCTTGCCATTTAGAGAAGCTCATGAGGTTGTGGGAAGATTAGTGCTAGACTCTATCAAGTCTGCTAAAAATATTCAAGATTGGACTTTGGAGGAATTGCAAACCTACCATTCCCTCATTGCCGAGGATATCTATGTCTACTTGCAACCTAAAACTGCTGTTCAAAGACGAAATTCCTTGGGAGGTACAGGGTTTGACCAAGTGAAATACCAGATTGCAGTTGCTAAGAAAGCGAATGAAGCTAAAGTGATAGATTGATAGGTTCAGAATAAGAGGTTGGTCGATTGACAGCCTCTTTCTTGTCTTCTCCAACCAAGCATGTTATAATGAATACTGCTCAAGCGACCTTCAATCGTGAAGCACACACGACCTTCAATCGTGAATAAACGAATAGATGGGAGACTTACCATGAGTGAGAACTCTAAAACACGTGTTGTCGTGGGGATGAGTGGTGGTGTTGATTCGTCGGTGACGGCTCTTTTGCTCAAGGAGCAGGGCTACGATGTGATCGGTATCTTCATGAAGAACTGGGATGACACAGATGAAAACGGCGTTTGTATGGCGACCGAAGATTACAAGGATGTGGCTGCGGTGGCAGACCAACTTGGCATTCCTTACTACTCTGTCAATTTTGAAAAAGAGTACTGGGACCGCGTTTTCGAGTATTTCCTAGCGGAATACCGTGCAGGACGCACGCCAAATCCAGATGTTATGTGCAACAAGGAAATCAAGTTTAAGGCCTTTTTGGACTATGCCATGACTTTGGGGGCAGACTATGTAGCGACTGGGCATTATGCCCGTGTAGCGCGTGATGAGGATGGCACTGTTCATATGCTGCGTGGCGTGGACAATGGCAAGGACCAAACCTATTTCCTCAGCCAACTTTCGCAAGAACAACTCCAAAAAACCATGTTCCCTCTAGGACATTTGGAAAAGCCTGAAGTTCGCAGACTAGCAGAAGAAGCAGGCCTTGCGACTGCTAAGAAGAAAGACTCGACAGGGATTTGCTTTATCGGAGAAAAGAACTTTAAAAACTTTCTCAGCAACTACCTGCCAGCTCAACCTGGTCGTATGATGACAGTGGATGGACGCGATATGGGCGAGCATGCAGGTCTGATGTACTATACAATCGGTCAGCGTGGTGGTCTCGGTATCGGTGGGCAACACGGTGGTGACAATGCACCTTGGTTCGTTGTCGGAAAAGACCTAAGCAAGAATATTCTTTATGTAGGACAAGGATTCTACCATGATTCGCTCATGTCAACCAGCCTAGAGGCTAGTCAAGTCCACTTTACTCGTGAGATGCCAGAGGAATTTACGCTAGAATGTACAGCAAAATTCCGCTACCGTCAACCTGATTCGAAGGTGACCGTCCATGTCAAAGGAGATAAGGCAGAGGTCATCTTTGCAGAACCGCAACGTGCGATTACACCAGGACAGGCAGTTGTCTTTTACGATGGCGAAGAGTGTCTCGGTGGCGGTTTGATTGACAATGCTTACCGCGATGGACAAGTTTGTCAGTACATTTAGATTGACAAATTTTCTCAATTTGCTACAATAATAAAAGCAATAGAAATGATGGTCAAAGCTCATGGATGTTGCAGGCTTTTTTGTCCTGCACTTCTTTGGAGTTTTGACTGTTTTTGTGTCGTTTAAGGGAAAGGACAAAAATGACTCAGCAAGACTTTCGGACAAAAGTAGGAAATACAGTTTTTGGTGTTCGGGCGACAGCCTTGATTGTCCAAAATCACAAGCTTCTAGTCACCAAAGACAAGGGCAAGTATTACACTATTGGCGGTGCGATTCAAGTCAATGAAAGCACGGAAGACGCGATAGTCCGCGAAGTGAGGGAAGAACTGGGTGTCAAAGCTCAAGCTGGGCAACTAGCTTTCGTGGTTGAAAATCGTTTTGAACAGGACGGTGTTTCCTATCACAATATCGAGTTTCATTATCTGATGGATTTGCTTGAAGATGCCCCATTGACCATGCAGGAAGATGAGAAGACGCAACCTTGCGAATGGATTGATTTGGATCAGCTTAAGGGTATCAATCTAGTTCCAGCCTTCTAAAAACAGCCCTACCAGATTGGGGCGGCCAACTAAGACACATTCATCTTGAGGAATAGGAGAGAAACATGACATATAATTTTACTGAAGAATACGATATTATTGTAATTGGTGCGGGACACGCTGGGGTTGAGGCTTCCTTGGCTGCCAGCCGTATGGGCTGTAAGGTCCTGCTTGCGACCATCAACATTGAAATGCTGGCTTTCATGCCTTGTAATCCTTCTATCGGTGGTTCTGCCAAGGGGATTGTCGTGCGTGAAGTTGATGCCCTCGGTGGCGAGATGGCCAAAACCATTGATAAGACTTACATCCAGATGAAGATGCTTAACACAGGGAAGGGTCCTGCCGTTCGTGCCCTTCGTGCGCAGGCTGACAAGGAGCTTTACTCTAAGGAAATGCGCAAGACGGTTGAAAATCAAGAAAATCTGACCCTTCGTCAGACCATGATTGATGAGATTTTGGTGGAAGACGGTAAAGTTGTCGGTGTACGTACAGCGACCCATCAAGAATATGCTGCCAAGGCTGTTATCGTGACGACAGGAACAGCCCTCCGTGGGGAAATCATCATCGGAGACCTCAAGTATTCATCAGGTCCTAACCACAGCCTAGCTTCTATTAACCTTGCTGACAATCTCAAGGAACTGGGCCTCGAAATCGGTCGTTTCAAGACAGGAACCCCTCCACGTGTTAAGGCTTCTTCAATCAACTACGATGTGACCGAGATTCAGCCAGGAGATGAAGCACCTAATCACTTCTCTTATACTTCACGTGATGAGGATTATGTCAAGGATCAGGTGCCATGCTGGTTGACCTACACCAATGGTACCAGCCATGAAATTATCCAAAATAACCTCCACCGTGCGCCTATGTTTACAGGTGTGGTCAAGGGAGTGGGACCTCGTTACTGTCCATCAATTGAGGACAAGATTGTGCGCTTTGCAGACAAGGAACGCCACCAACTCTTCCTTGAGCCAGAAGGGCGCAATACTGAGGAAGTCTATGTTCAAGGACTTTCAACCAGTCTGCCTGAGGATGTCCAGCGTGACTTGGTTCATTCCATCAAAGGTTTGGAAAATGCAGAGATGATGCGGACAGGTTATGCCATTGAGTATGATATGGTCTTGCCTCATCAGTTGCGTGCGACTCTGGAAACCAAGAAAATCTCCGGACTTTTTCACTGCTGGTCAAACAAATGGAACATCAGGTTACGAAGAGGCAGCAGGCCAAGGAATTATCGCGGGTATTAATGCCGCTCTGAAAATCCAAGGTAAACCTGAGTTGATTCTAAAACGAAGTGACGGTTATATTGGGGTCATGATTGACGATTTGGTGACCAAGGGAACCATTGAACCCTACCGTCTATTGACCAGTCGTGCTGAATACCGTCTCATTCTCCGTCATGACAATGCCGATATGCGTTTAACAGAGATGGGACGCGAGATTGGACTTGTGGATGATGAACGCTGGACTCGCTTTGAAATCAAGAAAAATCAATTTGAAAATGAGATGAAGCGCCTAGATAGCATCAAACTCAAGCCAGTCAAGGAAACAAATGCCAAGGTTGAGGAGATGGGCTTCAAGCCGTTGACCGATGCAGTGACAGCCAAGGAATTCCTTCGCCGTCCAGAAGTTTCTTACCAAGATGTGGTAGCCTTCATCGGACCAGCAGCAGAGGACTTGGATGACAAGATTATCGAATTGATTGAAACAGAAATCAAGTACGAAGGCTATATTTCCAAAGCCATGGATCAGGTAGCCAAGATGAAACGCATGGAAGAAAAACGTATTCCAGCAAATATTGATTGGGATGATATTGATTCTATTGCGACGGAAGCTCGTCAGAAGTTCAAACTTATCAATCCAGAAACCATCGGCCAAGCCAGCCGTATTTCGGGAGTAAACCCAGCAGATATTTCTATTTTGATGGTGTATCTGGAAGGTAAAAATCGTAGTATTTCTAAAAATCAAGAAAAGAAAGCATAGAGAAAAACAGCTCCGAAAAATCGGGGCTGTTTTGTTGATCTTGTATTCAATGAAAATCAAAGAGTATTATTCTTCATCTGGTGTGAGGATCATTGGGATGATAATCGGTTCACGTTCTGTATTTTCATAAAGGAAGGGGCGAATGGCGTTGACAATGGCACCATTGACAGATTGAACGCTAGCATCCTTGTTTTTCAGTGCGATACGAATGGCATTGAAGAGGATACGCTGGCTTTGGCGAATCAAGTCTCCGGACTCTCTCATGTAGACAAAGCCTCGGCTGAGGATGTCTGGACCAGACAGAATCATCTGCGATTTGAAGTCAACAGTTGCGACTGCTAGAACGACACCGTCTTCAGATAGATCGCGACGATCTTTGAGGACAGCAGCACCGATTTCACCGATACGATTTCCATCGACATAGATATCTTGGGCGTTGAAATGACCTGCTATACGAGCTGAGTCAGCAGTGAGGGCAAGCACATCACCATTGCTCATGATAAAGATATTGTCCTTCTCGACACCAGTATCCACCGCTAGTCCAGCGTGGACTTTTTGCATGCGGTATTCACCGTGGACAGGCATGAAGTATTTTGGCTTAATCAAGCGGAGCATAAGTTTTTGCTCTTGCTGACCACCGTGTCCAGATGTATGGATATTGTTCACTTTACCGTGGATAACTTCGACACCAGCTTCAGAAATGATGTTAATCAGTTTGTTGACGCTAGTCGTGTTTCCAGGGATTGGACTTGAAGAGAAGATAACGGTATCACCTGGTTGGAGTTGCACCTGACGGTGGGTTCCGTTGGCGATACGAGAGAGGGCTGCCATAGGTTCACCCTGACTACCTGTACAGAGGATCAGAACCTCGCCTGCAGGATAATCTTTGATTTCATTTGGCTCGATAAAGGTTCCCTTAGGAGCTTTGATGTAGCCAAGCTCAATTCCGTTGACAATGGCCTTTCCATAGAGCGACCAAAGACCGCAATCTTACGTCCAGTCTTAACAGCGGCTTCTGTTGCTTGTTGGAGACGGAAGATATTTGAGGCAAAAGATGCAAAGATGATACGTCCTTCAATGCCTTGGATAATCTTCATGATGGATTGGCCAACGACTTTTTCAGAGTTGGTAAAGGTTGGAATTTCTGCATTTGTCGAGTCAGACAGGAGACAGAGTACACCTTCTTCACCAAGCGCAGCCATACGGTGCAAATCTGCTGGTTCACCAACTGGTGTTAAGTCAAACTTGAAGTCACCCGTACAGACAATTTTCCCTTGAGGAGTATGAATGACAATCCCCAAAGGCTCTGGAATAGAGTGAGTAGTTCTAAAGAAAGTTGCCTTGAGATTTTTAAAGGTCAACTCTGTGTTATGGTTGATTTCGTAAAGTTTGGCGTTGCGCAGGAGGCCGTGTTCTTCGAGTTTCCCACGGATCAAAGCCAAGGCAAGTGGTCCAGCATAGATTGGGACATTTGCTTGCTTGAGCAGGAATGGAATCCCACCGATGTGGTCCTCGTGTCCGTGGGTAATCAAAACAGCCTTGACGCGGTCGATGTTGTCTACGATGTAAGAGTAGTCAGGAATGACATAGTCGATACCCAGCAAGTCATCTTCTGGGAATTTAATCCCAGCATCGACGATGATAATCTCGTCTTGGTATTCAATTCCGTATGTGTTTTTCCCGATTTCTCCCAGACCACCGATGGCAAAAACGCCAACTTCTTCAGGTTTAAGAGTATAGGCCATATTAGAACTCCGTAATTTCGAAGGCGCCAGTTTCTTTTTCGTAATCTAGCAATTTGTCAGACAAGAGTTCGATATACTCGATATTGTACTCTGGGCGATTTTCTTCGACAAGTTGGCGAGCAGCGATACGACCCTCAAGTTCTGAGCTGGCATCGATGTCTAGGTAAAGTGCGCGTGTTGTTTCACGGCGTGGGCTACGTTCTTTTGTTTCTTGATAAAAAACTTTGTAAATCATATAGTTCCTTTCTATTTACAGGTCAGCTTATTCCAAACTTTTAGCATAGATTTGTTTGATTTCATTCCATTTTGTGTCTAGATTGACCTTGATTCGTTACAATTATTTCAATTATACCACAAAATGAAAAATTAGTAAAAGACGGAAACGAGAAAGTCACAGGTCGGCTTTTTTAGTAAACGCTTGCAAAAATAAAGAAAATGTGTTATATTGATAACGGGAGTGGAATTTATTGCTTGTCATAATTCCATATAGTTTTTAAGTCAAGGAGGTTGCCCTATGTATAACTTATTTGCTTTTGCTATCGGAGCTCGCTTGGTAGCTTTTATTGTTTTTGTTGCTTGCGTTTATGCGGGGAATCTTCTATTTGCCAAACTGGAACGACGACAAACCAAGTTCTTGTGGAAGATTACCTTTGTGACTCTCTATTCGCTTTTTCTCCTCCTCGTAACCTATGTCGTTTGGTTTGTATTTTACTTTGGATTAAATGCTTAGATGCCCTGCTCATGCTGGGGCTTTTTGTTTGGGGATAAAGAAAATTCCCATGTGCCAGCTTTTGTAGTATAATAGTAAGCAGACAAAAAGATAGGAATGTGTTATGAAAGTATTAGCTTTTGATACGTCCAGCAAGGCTCTTTCTCTCGCTATTTTAGAGGACAAGCAGGTTCTTGCCGAGACGACGATTAATATTAAGAAAAATCACAGTATTACCCTCATGCCAGCCATCGATTTTTTGATGGAGAGTTTGGACTGGACGCCCAAGGACTTGGACCGAATCGTGGTGGCAGAAGGACCAGGTAGCTACACAGGCTTGCGAATTGCGGTAGCAACTGCCAAGACTTTGGCTCATACTCTGAACATTGAGTTAGTTGGTATGTCTAGCCTCTTGGCTCTGGTGCCCTACCAACAAGAAGGCTTGTTTGTCCCCTTAATGGATGCGCGTCGCAACAATGTTTACGCAGGATTTTATGAAAATGCTCAGCCTGTCATGTCAGAAGCTCACCTGCCTTTTGAGCGAGTGATTGAGCTAATCAAGGGTGCTAGTCAGGTAACCTTTGTCGGAGAAGTTGGCCCCTTTGTGGAGCAGATTCAAGAACACTTGCCAAGGACTAATTACAAAGAAACCTTGCCTAATGCAGCCAATCTAGCTCTTTTGGCCTGGGACAAGGAAGTAGACTCCTTGCACGACTTTGTGCCTAACTACCTCAAGCGTGTCGAGGCTGAGGAAAACTGGCTCAAGAACCACACCGAGTCTGGTGAGTCTTACATTAAACGCCTATGATAGAGATCAAACGAATCCAAAAACAGCCTGCCTTGGCTCAAGCCATCTACGCTGTTATGATAGCTGTTTACCCAGTCAGTCCTTGGACGCTGGAACAAATCCAAGCAGACCTGGCTCAAGACCAGACTTGGTATGCTCTGGCTTATGATGGGGCAGAAGTGATTGGCTTTCTAGCTGTGCAGGAAAATATCTTTGAGGCAGAAGTCCTGCAAATCGCTGTTCAAGGAGCCTATCAGGGTCAGGGAATTGCGTCAGCCTTGTTTGCTCAATTGCCGACAGATAAGGAGATTTTCCTCGAAGTCAGAAAGTTAAATCGACGAGCACAAGCATTTTACAAGAAAGAAAAGATGGCAGTCATCGCTGAGAGAAAGGCCTACTACCATGATCCAGTCGAGGACGCTATCATCATGAAGAGAGAAATAGATGAAGGATAGATATATTTTAGCATTTGAGACATCCTGTGATGAGACCAGTGTTGCCGTCTTGAAAAACGACGACCAGCTCTTGTCCAATGTCATTGCTAGTCAAATTGAGAGTCACAAACGTTTTGGGGGAGTAGTGCCAGAAGTAGCCAGTCGTCACCATGTAGAGGTCATTACAGCCTGTATCGAGGAGGCGCTAGCAGAAGCAGGAATTACCGAAAACGATGTGACAGCTGTTGCGGTTACCTATGGACCGGGCTTGGTCGGAGCCTTACTAGTTGGCTTGTCAGCTGCCAAGGCCTTTGCTTGGGCACATGGCCTTCCGCTGATTCCTGTTAATCACATGGCTGGCCACCTCATGGCCGCTCAGAGTGTGGAGCCTTTGGAGTTTCCCTTGCTAGCCCTCTTGGTTAGCGGTGGACACACAGAGTTGGTTTATGTTTCTGAGGCTGGTGATTACAAGATTGTTGGGGAAACGCGAGATGACGCGGTTGGTGAGGCCTATGATAAGGTCGGCCGTGTCATGGGCTTGACCTATCCTGCAGGTCGTGAGATTGATGAGCTAGCTCATAAAGGTCAGGATGTTTATGACTTCCCTCGTGCCATGATTAAGGAAGATAATCTAGAGTTTTCATTCTCTGGTTTGAAGTCTGCCTTTATCAATCTTTATCACAATGCTGAGCAAAAGGGAGAAAGTCTGTCTACAGAAGATTTGTGTGCTTCCTTCCAAGCGGCAGTTATGGACATTCTCATGGCTAAACCAAAAAAGCTTTGGAGAAATATCCTGTTAAAACTCTAGTCGTGGCAGGTGGTGTGGCAGCCAATAAAGGTCTCAGAGAACGCCTAGCAACTGAAATCACAGATGTCAATGTCATCATTCCACCTCTGCGCCTCTGCGGAGACAATGCAGGTATGATTGCCTATGCCAGCGTCAGCGAGTGGAACAAAGAAAACTTCGCAGGCTTGGACCTCAATGCCAAACCAAGTCTCGCTTTTGATACGATGGAATAAGGAGTCAGCTTAAGGCTGGCTTTTTTGCTCTCTTAAATGTCAGAATATTTTGACAAAACCATAAAAATAATGATATACTATATAAAAAATAGGAGGTGGTCAGATGATTGAGAGAATGGAATTGGGAGAATTTTACAAGGAATTGCGCTTGGCGAGAAAACTCAAGCAGTCAGATGTGGCCTGTGAGGGTCTAACAGCTTCTCAGTTGTCCAAGTTTGAACTAGGACAGTCTATGCTATCTGCGGACAAACTGATCTTAGCCATCCAAGGAATCAATGTGACCTTCGATGAGTTTGGTCATAAGCTCAACAATTATCAAGAATCTCCCCATATGCGATTTGGCAGAAAGGTTGTGGATCGCTTTGCCCACCAAGATATCGCTGGCTTAGAGCAACTGTTGGAGGAAGTCGAGCGAGAACAGATGGCAGAGACCTATCGTCGTTTGAATGCCATTGTGATTAAAGATGCTATCCATTCCTTAGATAAAAGCTATCCGCTAGCAGAGGAGGATAGCGAGTTTTTAACTACCTACCTCTACGCTATTGAGTCTTAGACCTGGTTTGAACTCTATATATTCTGTAATACCATGCCTTTCTTGAGCAATCAAGATTTGATATTTTTATCAACCACTTTACTTGAGAAATCTAAGGAATTTAAAGAGTTGGTACATAATAGACTGTATATGAAAAGTGGATTTCTGAATATTATATCAGAGCTCATGGAGCGCAAACTTTTCTCTTACATCCCAATCTTTGAAGCTGAGCTGGAGAGTATGCTTCGTCCATACGATGTTTTTGAAAAAGTATTGTGGCAATTTTTAAAAAAAATGAGTATTTTCCTTCAAACCAAAGGAAACAATCAAAAAGAGATTGAACACTTTATCCAATCTCTGCAAGTATTAGAAAATCCACAATTGATAGCCCTCTTCGAATTGCGTTTTCAGCAATACAAAGAACTTATCGATTAGTTAGAAACGGGAAAATGATAATAATCTCAGCAACGATTGTCAATAATGTTAAAATTTGTTTTTTCATAGTTTCTCCACTCCTCATTAGTAATAACTTTATTATACCAGTGAAATAATCAAATCTACTAAAATCGCAAATCTGAAATTTCTATAAGAAAAAATATCAAATATGCGATTTTCTAAAATACGCCAATTTTCGTGTTATAGTGTTTTTGTAAAGCACTTGAAGCAAATCCTAGGTCGCAGAAGTGGTTTACAAATGAAAATAATTGAAGGAGTGTAAAAAATGTTAAATTTACAATTTGCAGAAACAATGGAATTGACAGAAGCTGAGTTGCAAGATGTTAGAGGAGGAAATATCGTAAATTCTATGGGAGGTGGCGGAAGAGGCGGTATATCTGGTTGGGGTGTCCCAGGAATTTACCCTGGTTGGGGCAATCAAGGGATGAGTCCTAATCGTGGAGCTTTTGATTGGACTATAGATTTAGCAGATGGATTGTTTGGTCGTCGTAGAAGATAGGCTCTTATAGGAGATAATAGGATGAAGAAAATGAAAGAAATGAAATTTCACCTAGCAACTGGATTGTTGATTTTGACTTATTACCTCATTTTTAATGTCACATCAGGCTTAGATTTTATGGTTGCTTTGTCTGATAATATGTACTATGTGTTCCAAGTTTTATTGGTACTTATTCTGGGAACTATAGCTACAATTGCTTTTGTCAAAAGTGAACATTGGAAAGAGTGTGGTCGTTTCCAGTTTCGTTGGTCTTACCTGGGTGTTTTCCTTCTTTCTTTTTTCTTATTGTTCGTGTGGGCAAATCTAACAACCTATATCTTTCCTCGTACCCAGAATGGAAGTGTAGTCGTGGAGGTAGCCACCAGTTTAACAGGAACTAGCTATTTTGTTACGCGAATACTTTATACTAGTATTATCGCACCTGTATCAGAAGAGGTTGTTTGTCGTGGCTTTTTGATGACAAGTTTATCTAAAGTTAAAAGATACTATCTTGATGTTCTTGTTTCCGCTGCCATATTTGGGGCTATGCATGTTTTGCAGTATGGTTGGATAACGACAGATTTCATAAAGTATTTTGGAATGGGCTTGATATTTTGTATGATGTTTCGTTACACTCGCTCCATCTATTGGGCTATAGCTCTGCATGCTTCATGGAATAGTTTCTTACTCATTGTTACTTTATTGGTATTTGGATATTAGAAAGGTGATATATGAAAAAGTTAATTCGAAGCAACCACTTTTTTATAGCAATCCTACTTGTCATTGCTTATCAGTACCTTAGTGGTCTGGTTTTATCTAGCGACTTTGCTCTTGGTCTATCTGACTTTGGCTATTATCTGTCAGATATGATGTTGCATTTTCTTGTGGTTCTATTTGCTTTTATTATTATGATTTGGTCAGGTAAATGGCAACAAATCAACAGTAGAAAGTTTAAAGGATCCTATCTTTTCTATTCCTTCCTAGCTCTGCTTGCTTTTGTTGTTTGGAATTTCATCACCTTTTTTCTTTTCCCACCTACTCGAAATGAAATTTCTTATCAACATGCTGCTCCTACTTTTACAGGAGCTACGGCATTTTTGATGTATTTTTTTTATCCTGTGATTGCAGGTCCCATTTTTGAAGACATGATTTATCGTGGATTAGTGATGACTGCTCTGGAAAAAGGGAAGAAATGGGGACTGGATGTACTCGGATCAGCTATATTATTTGGAATCTTGCACATTAGTAGTCATGGTTGGGTCTTGACAGACTTTGTCTTCTATATGGGTGGAGGTCTTATATTTGCAGTCTTGTTTAGAGTGACAAAGTCTATTTATTGGCCTATTGGGCTGCATATAGTTTACAATGGCATTGGTCAGATTTTGATGCTACTGTAATTTTGGTTGTTAGTAGTATCGCGGTCTGTCCTTGGGGAAAGATTCCCATTTGAATTTAAAAAGGAGTTGTGATGAAAGTATTTCTTCAAAATAGAGATTTTAGACAATTAACCATCAACCAGTGGATTTCGACGCTTGGGGATACGATTTTTTATCTGGCCTTTTTGAATTGTGTGGCAGATGCGTCTTTTGCCCCTTTGGCGATTTTACTTATCACGATTTCAGAAACCCTTCCCCAAGTTCTACAAATCTTTCTGGGAGTTTTGGCGGATTTTCAACATCATCGTGTCCTAAAATATACAATTATTAGTTTTGCAAAATTTTTGCTTTACTCTATAGTGTCCTTGTCCCTCTCAGGGCAGTCTTTCTCCTTGTTGATAGTAGCATTTATTTGTCTGATTAACCTCTTGTCTGACACATTGAGCTATTTTTCAGGCGCCATGCTCACTCCGATTTTCATTAGAATTATTGGGCAAGATCATCTGGCAGAAGCTATTGGATTTAAACAGTCAACTGTTAGTTTGGTGAAAACAATCAGTAATATTTTAGGAGGAGTCTTATTAGGTATTCTATCCATCCAGTTTATTTCTTTACTGAACGCTCTTACCTTTTTAATCGCATTTTTAGGTATCCTATTCATAAAAAATGATCTCTTGAAAGTAGAAAAAACGATTAGCTATCAAGAAGGACTCTCTGTAAAATCCTTTTGCCAGCATTTGCTCCAATCATCGAAATTGATATGGAATATGAATCAGGTGCTCTTGGTTTTGTTTATTATTTCTATTAGTCAAGCAGTGATAAATGTTACAGTTCCTGTTTCTACTCTATTTTTGAGGAATCAGCCCTTTTTAAATTTACAAACAGGTCAATCTCTTGCCTTGTTATCCACTCTTGAATTAGCAGCCCTTATTGTCGGAAGTCTTGTGAGTAGCTATTTGAAAAATACGATTTCTATAAAAACAGCTCTCTATGCCTCACTTGTCATCCAGTTGCTTCTTCTAGTAGGATTTGCCACAGTTCGTTTTGACTGGATTCTTATCTTTAGTGCCTTGGATGCCTTTTTCGCAGGTGTCCTCTCTCCTAGATTACAGGAACTCATTTTTAAACAAATACCTGAGGAGTCAATGGGAGCAGTTCAATCCTCTATCGGTGCTATTACGGTTGTTTTACCTAGCTTATTTACAATAGCTTTGGTAACCATTGCTACTAGCTTTGGAACTCTGGCAGTTAGCTTTGTTTTATTGCTATTTCTTCTAGCTGCCTTTATCATACTCTTGAATATCCGTGAAAACATTTAGCGAAGAATGTGTATATTATATGTTTGAGACTGGATTGCCAGTCTTTTTATGATAGCTACAATCAGCAGACTTTTTTCTCTTTCCTGAATGTGTTATAATAGTCCATGCTGTGGCTGGAGCCTTTTCAGCCTATTTATTAAGACAATATGAGGAGAAAGATGAAAGAAAAAGGATTTTGGGAAGGGGCACAGGCAGCCATGCCAACGGCCCTTGGTTATGTCAGTATCGGACTGGCCTGTGGAATTATTGGTGCGCCCTATGTGACACCTGTAGAGATGGGCTTGATGAGCCTCTTTGTTTATGCTGGGAGTGCCCAGTTTGCCATGCTGGCACTGATTGCGGTTCAAGCACCTGTAGCAGCTATTGCTATGACGGTCTTTTTGATTAATTTGCGTCTCTTTTTGTTGAGTTTGCATGCGTCAACTTATTTCCGTCATACCAGTCTCTGGCAAAATATCGGTATGTCTAGTCTCTTGACGGATGAGACTTATGGCGTTTTGATGGGCGAGTTAGCCCATACAGACAAGGTTAATCCTATGTGGATGCATGGCAACAATCTCAACAGCTATGTGGCTTGGTTTGTGGGAACAGTTGTCGGAACGGCTCTGGGTGGTCTGCTGCCAAATCCAGAAATCTTTGGATTGGATTTTGCCCTGGTTGGGATGTTCATTGGAATTTGCTTCGCAATTCCAGATTATGCAGAGACGGATTCCTGTCCGCAATCTGCTCATTATCCTAGCAGTTGTTGCGGTGTCCTTCTTTTTACTCTTGACAGTGGTGTCTCAGTCACTAGCTGTTCTGTTTGCGACGCTACTTGGTTGTACAATGGGGGTGGTTTTAGATGGTCAGTAAGTATCTTTTATTAGCAGTTATTTTCTCTGGTCTTGTGACTTGGATTCCCCGTATGATTCCCTTCATCTTGGTTAAGTATAAGGGCTTGCCTGCGATTGTTGAACGTTTTTTGAAGTTCTTGCCCGTTTCTATTATCTTTGCCTTGATTCTTTCAAGTGTAGTGACAGGCAAGGTTGGGAGCCTTCCTCAAATTAAATGGCTGGACTTCTTGGCAGTCTTTCCAACAGCTTGGGTAGCCTTTCGCTATCGCAATCTAGTCGGAACAGTTCTCTTTGGAGTGGTTTTGATTGCCGTCTTGCGTTTGGTCTTTTAGATCAGCCATAAAGAAAACCTATCACAGAGATAGATATCATATAATGGCGCAAATGCTCTTTTTCTGTTAAGATTATAAGGTATTTTATTTTGGAGGAAATGACATGAAAAAAATCGTTAAATACTCATCTCTTGCTGCCCTTGCTCTTGTTGCTGCAGGTGTGTTAGCAGCTTGCTCAGGTGGTGCGAAAAAAGAAGGAGAAGCAGCTAGCAAGAAAGAAATTATCGTTGCAACTAATGCTACACCAAAACCATTCAACTATGAAGAAAATGGCGAATTGACTGGTTACGAAATTGAAGTGGTTCGCGCTATCTTTAAAGACTCTGACAAGTATGATGTCAAGTTTGAGAAGACAGAGTGGTCAGGTGTCTTTGCAGGACTTGATGCTGACCGTTACAATATGGCTGTTAGCAATCATCAGCTACACTAAAGAACGTGCTGAAAAATACCTTTATGCAGCTCCAACTGCTAAAAACCCTAACGTTCTTGTAGTGAAAAAAGATGACCCTAGCATCAAATCGCTTGATGATATCGGTGGAAAATCAACAGAAGTTGTTCAAGGGACAACATCTGCTAAACAGCTAGAAGACTACAACAAACAACATTCAGATAATCCAACTGTCCTAAAGTATACTAAAGCGGACTTCCAACAAATCATGGGACGCTTGAGCGATGGCCAGTTTGACTACAAGATTTTTGATAAAATCGGTGTTGAAACAGTCATCAAGGACCAAGGTTTGGACAACTTGAAAGTTATTGAACTTCCAAGCGACCAACAACCTTACGTTTACCCACTTCTTGCTAAAGGTCAAGATGAGTTGAAAACATTTGTAGACAAACGTATCCAAGAACTCTACAAAGATGGAACGCTTGAAAAATTGTCCAAACAATTCTTCGGAGACACTTATCTACCAGCAGAAGCTGATATTAAATAATTTCTTGAAATCATCCATTCTGCATAAGGTGGATGATTTCTCAGTTTTTAAGATATAGTTTTAAACTATATATCTGACTATCTAATAACAATTTGTGAAATCAAATAAATTGTGAGATACTAGTACGGTATTATTTTTAAGGAGAAAGAATCATGAAAATCAAAAAATGGCTTGGTGTAGCAGCTCTTGCTACAGTCGCAGGTTTGGCTCTTGCAGCTTGCGGAAATTCAGAAAAGAAAGCAGACAATGCAACAACTATCAAAATCGCAACTGTTAACCGTAGCGGTTCTGAAGAAAAACGTTGGGACAAAATTCAAGAATTGGTTAAAAAAGACGGTATTACTTTGGAATTTACAGAGTTCACAGACTACTCACAACCAAACAAGGCAACTGCTGATGGTGAAGTAGACTTGAACGCTTTCCAACACTACAACTTCTTGAACAACTGGAACAAAGAAAACGGGAAAGACCTTGTAGCGATTGCAGATACTTACATCTCTCCAATCCGCCTTTACTCAGGTTTGAATGGAAGTGACAACAAGTACACTAAAGTAGAAGACATCCCAGCAAACGGAGAAATCGCTGTACCGAACGATGCTACAAACGAAAGCCGTGCGCTTTACTTGCTTCAATCAGCTGGCTTGATTAAATTGGATGTTTCAGGAACTGCTCTTGCAACAGTTGCTAACATCAAAGAAAATCCAAAGAACTTGAAAATCACTGAATTGGACGCTAGCCAAACAGCTCGTTCATTGTCATCAGTTGACGCTGCCGTTGTAAACAATACCTTCGTTACAGAAGCAAAATTGGACTACAAGAAAGCACTTTTCAAAGAACAAGCTGATGAAAATTCAAAACAATGGTACAACATCATCGTTGCGAAAAAAGATTGGGAAACATCACCAAAAGCTGATGCTATCAAGAAAGTGATCGCAGCTTACCACACAGATGACGTGAAAAAAGTTATCGAAGAAACATCAGACGGTTTGGATCAACCAGTTTGGTAATAAGAAACAGGGAGGTGGGAGAGAAAATTCCACCTCTTGCTTTTGTATAGAGCATGGATTGTCAGGAAGAGTAGTTCATAGAAAGGTAGAGAGAATATGGTTTTTCCTAGCGAACAAGAACAGATTGAAAAATTTGAAAAGGATCATGTAGCCCAGCACTATTTTGAGGTTTTGCGTACCTTGATTTCTAAGAAGTCGGTCTTTGCCCAACAGGTGGGTCTCAAAGAAGTTGCCAACTATCTGGGTGAGATTTTCAAGCGTGTTGGGGCTGAAGTGGAGATTGATGAGACTTACACGGCGCCTTTTGTCATGGCTCATTTCAAGAGTTCGCGCCCAGATGCCAAAACCTTGATTTTCTATAACCACTATGACACTGTACCAGCGGATGGGGATCAGGTCTGGACAGAGGATCCCTTTACGCTTTCAGTGCGCAATGGCTTCATGTATGGGCGTGGGGTTGATGACGACAAGGGTCATATCACAGCTCGTTTGAGTGCTTTGAGAAAATATATGCAGCACCATGATGATCTGCCTGTCAATATCAGTTTTATCATGGAGGGTGCGGAGGAATCGGCCTCGACAGACCTAGATAAGTATCTGGAAAAACATGCGGACAAACTCCGTGGTGCAGATTTGTTGGTCTGGGAACAAGGGACCAAAAATGCCTTGGAACAGCTAGAAATTTCTGGTGGAAATAAGGGGATTGTGACCTTTGATGCCAAGGTAAAAAGCGCTGATGTCGATATCCACTCTAGTTATGGTGGGGTTGTGGAATCAGCTCCTTGGTATCTCCTCCAAGCCTTACAGTCTCTTCGCGCTGCAGATGGCCGTATCTTGGTTGAAGGCTTATACGAAGAAGTGCAAGAACCAAATGAACGTGAATTGGCCTTGGTGGATACTTACGCCCAACGAAATCCAGGGGAAATCAGCCAGATTTATGGTTTGGAATTGCCTCTCTTACAAGAGGAGCGTGCAGCCTTTCTAAAACGTTTCTTTTTTGAACCAGCCCTTAATATCGAAGGGATTCAGGCAGGTTATCAAGGGCAAGGAGTTAAAACGATATTACCTGCAGAAGCTAGCGCTAAGCTAGAAGTTCGTTTGGTTCCTGGTCTAGAACCGCATGATGTTCTGGAAAAAATTCGGAAACAGCTAGACAAAAATGGCTTTGATAAGGTAGAATTATACTATACCTTGGGAGAGATGAGCTATCGAAGCGATATGAGCGCACCAGCCATTCTCAATGTGATCGAGTTGGCCAAGAAATTCTATCCACAGGGCGTTTCAGTCTTGCCGACAACAGCGGGGACAGGGCCTATGCATACGGTTTTTGATGCCCTAGAGGTGCCAATGGTGGCCTTCGGTCTAGGAAATGCTAATAGTCGAGACCACGGTGGAGATGAAAATGTGCGAATCGCCGATTACTACACCCATATTGAATTAGTAGAGGAGCTGATTAGAAGCTATGAGTAGAGATATTATCAAGTTAGATCAGATCGATGTGACTTTTCATCAAAAGAAGAGAACCATCACAGCGGTCAAGGATGTGACCATTCACATCCAAGAAGGGGATATCTACGGAATCGTTGGATATTCTGGAGCAGGGAAATCAACCCTTGTACGGGTGATTAACCTCTTGCAAAAACCATCTGCAGGGAAAATTACCATTGACGACGATGTGATTTTTGATGGTAAGGTGACCTTGACGGCCGAGCAGTTGCGTCGTAAACGTCAGGATATCGGAATGATTTTCCAGCATTTTAATCTGATGAGTCAAAAGACAGCAGAGGAGAATGTAGCCTTTGCCCTCAAACACTCTGGACTCAGCAAGGAAGAAAAGAAGGCTAAAGTAGCCAAGTTGTTGGACTTGGTTGGCTTGGCAGACCGTGCTGAAAACTACCCTTCACAACTATCTGGAGGGCAAAAACAGCGTGTGGCCATTGCGCGTGCCTTAGCAAATGATCCAAAAATCTTGATTTCAGACGAGTCAACTTCTGCTCTTGACCCTAAGACAACCAAGCAGATTTTGGCCTTGTTGCAAGATTTGAACCAAAAATTAGGCTTAACTGTTGTCTTGATTACGCATGAAATGCAGATTGTCAAAGACATTGCCAATCGTGTGGCTGTTATGCAGGACGGGCATTTGATTGAAGAGGGCAGTGTTCTTGAAATCTTCTCAGACCCTAAACAACCTTTGACCCAAGACTTATCTCAACAGCTACAGGTATTGATGAAGCCATGGTTAAGATTGAGAAGCAAGAAATCGTGGAACACTTGTCTGAAAACAGTCTCTTGGTGCAACTCAAGTATGCAGGTGCTTCAACAGATGAGCCACTTTTGAATGAATTGTACAAACATTACCAAGTGACGGCTAATATCCTCTATGGGAATATCGAAATCCTCGACGGCACTCCTGTTGGAGAATTAGTTGTGGTCTTGTCAGGTGAAAAAGCAGCGTTGGCAAGTGCTCAAGAGGCCATCCGTCAGGCTGGTGTGCAACTAAAAGTATTGAAGGGAGGACAGTAAGATGGAAACATTGATTCAAACCTATTTACCAAATGTCTATAAGATGGGCTGGGCTGGTCAAGCAGGCTGGGGAACAGCCATCTACCTAACCCTTTATATGACAGTTCTTTCCTTCATCATCGGAGGTTTCTTGGGACTAGTGGCAGGTCTTTTCCTTGTCTTGACAGCGCCAGGTGGTGTCTTGGAAAATAAGATCGTTTTCTGGATTTTGGATAAGATTACCTCTATTTTCCGTGCGGTGCCATTTATCATTCTCTTGGCAGTCTTGTCACCCTTCTCACACCTAATCGTAGGGACAAGTATCGGGCCAAATGCGGCTATTGTACCCCTATCTTTTGCAGTCTTTGCCTTCTTTGCCCGTCAGGTGCAGGTTGTCTTGGCTGAGCTGGATGGCGGTGTCATTGAGGCGGCTCAAGCGAGCGGGGCGACCTTCTGGGATATCGTAGGTGTTTATCTATCCGAAGGTCTTCCAGATTTGATCCGTGTGACGACTGTGACCTTGATTTCCCTTGTTGGTGAAACAGCCATGGCCGGTGCGGTTGGAGCTGGTGGTATTGGTAACGTAGCCATCGCTTATGGATTTAACCGCTACAATCACGATGTGACCATCTTGGCAACCATCATTATCATTTTGGTTATCTTTGCAATCCAATTCTTGGGAGATTTCTTGACTAAGAAATTGAGTCATAAATAAAAAAGAGCTAGGACATCTGTACATCATTCATAAGAGTTGTCGGTATAGTCAAGACTTAAAATTCTCTGTACTGGTTGCTATCAACCGTTACTTTTATGAGTAAGAGAGTTAAGAATTGTGGGGAGTCAATATGCAAAATCTGGGAGAAGTTTTTAAAGAATTGAGAAAGAGTCGGAATGTATCTCTACAGGAGGCGACGGGAGGAGAGTTTACTTATTCCATGCTGAGCAAATTTGAGCGTGGAGAAGCAGACTTATCATCTATGAAATTGATTACTGCCTTAGATAACATCCACTCTGATTTGAATGAATTTATGTACTTGGTACGTGGTTTTTCTCAGAAAAAGGTTTTGGCTTTTCAAGAAAATCTTTGGGATTTATATGACAGAGAAGGGATTGATTCTCTCCATTCCTTGTATGAAGAGACGACTCAAAAGTATAGATCAAGTGGTGAAACAAGCTATCTTTTACAAATGATTCGTATCAAAAGCCTTCTTGTGTTTTTTGATTCAGAAATAAGAGCAACGGATGAAGAACTGACTTTTCTCTATGACTATTTTTTTACTATTGACATCTGGGGAAATTATGAATTGGAACTATTTTCAACGATTTCTACTTTGTTTCCTCTGCCCCTCTATTTTAAATATTCTAGGGAGATGTTACAAAAGACAGATTTATTAGGCTCTTTACCTAGTAACAAAGTTGGTATTGACACCATTTTAATTAATGGACTCTTTAAAGCGATAGAGGAAAAGGATAAATTAAAAGCAGATTATTTTATCTTTCAGATTGAAAAACGAGATTTACCAGAATCTCAAGCTTATCTTAAAATCATTTATATGATTGCTAAAGGGTATTATGATACTAGTTTTAAAGTAGAAAATAAGGGGCTTGAAAAAATCCAGAGGGGCATTACAATCTTACAAGATTTAGAGTATGTAGGTGGTGCAAGATACTATGAAAACTATTTTGCAAATCAGCTCTCAAATGAAGATTTGTAATATATTCTCATTACATCGACTGATGAAAAATAAATGGATTTGTAGATGGAGTGATAAATAGCAGTATCTAGGAGCTAGAGTTCCTATTTTCAGAAAAAATATATTACAAAAAAGTGGGGAGTCCCGCTTTTTTTGTTATACTGGTTCCATAAAACAAAGGAGGTAACAGAAATGACAAAATTTGCAATGACTGCATCAAAACATGCAGAACCAGTCAAAGAATTTGTAGCTACTTACAAATGTTCAGTTCATAAAGGATAATGAACTCAGATTGGCAATATTTTATAAGGAGTATAGATTTGTATATCATACTCCTTTATCTATTTGTAAAAAGGTGAACTATGGATAGAATGGACTTCACATACTATAATGATAATTTATATAAATTGGAAGAATTTGGTTTTAAAATTCATATTTCTGCTACTATAAAGAATTATACACAAGTATTTGATATAGTTAGTAAGTTGCTAGAACGAGAAAGAACTATGTATAAATGCTTGTCTGACTTTGATAAAATTTATAAAAATTTTTCAGAAAATGAATCATCTGCAGAATCAGGGAAGTTTATAACTATTTATCCAAAGAATAGAGAGCACTGTATAGATTTACTTGAAAAGCTTTATCAAAAAATACCTTGTGATTTCCAAGGTATTTATATACTAAGTGATAGAAAATATAAAAAAATTCAAATAATATTTTCTACAGATTTGGATGTAATATTGTTAATGAAGCGCATTTAATTGACGGCTTACCTAGTATGTATGGACCAGATGGGGAAGTTTGGCAAGATTATCAAAAATCTTATTTTGACTTACCTAAATGGATTGAAGATATTCAAGAACCTCAAATATTTGAAGATACATACATGTCTAATAATTATGAAATAAATTCAATAATAAAAATCTAGTAATGGCGGTAATATCTATTTAGCTAATTCAAAAAAATATAATAGGAAAGTTGTGATAAAGGAATGCCGTAATTTCGTTTTATCATATATAAATGTAGAAAAGAGGGAGTTTAGAGAAAGAGAGTGGGAGTTATCTAAGAAGCTAATCAAATATATTCCCAAATCGCTTGAAAATATTAATGAATGGACAAATGGATATTTTATTTATGAATTTATAGACGGCTACACATTAAAAGATTTTTGTAGATGATTATAACTTATATTCTTATTCTAGTAGTGACATTATTAAAAAAATTACTCCAATTTTTCTTACTTTATTAAGAATTTTTTTGAAAAAAATAATTGAAGTGGTTGAATACTTTCATAAAAGAAAATATTGTGTTGAATGATATTCATTCAGATAATATTCTGATTACAGAAATGTTAGATTTGTATTTTATTGACTTAGAAAAACTCATATCAATCATCTGAATCTCCGACAGTAGGTATTTATAATGACATTTGTTTAAAAAAATGGAATTGTATAGAAGGTAAAAAAAGCAGATTGTTATAAAGTTGCAAACTTGATGTTATTTTTTTACTGGGGAGATTACACTTGAGAGAAGAAGATGCTTTAAAAACTAATAAAGTAAAAGAATTACTTCTTCAAAAAGGAATAGTAACGAATATAGATATTCTAATAAATTATCTATTTAGTGATAATCCAGATATACATACTGCTAAAAAAATATTTTCAAATATATATGCAGAGAGACAGACAGAAACAAACATTACATCCTCAAGTACGGAATTTATACCACTAAGCGATGAAGAATTTCTGAATTTATTAGAGTCAAGCTTTGATTTTTACAGAAAGTATAGATATAACCTCTGATGAATCGTTGGATATATTTGATAGTTTTAATACTTATGGTTTAAATGGTTTATCGGGATTTTTAATTTTTTTACATAAAATTTCTTTCAGCAGATATACTATAAGTAGAGGTATTGAGATTGTATTATCTAATCTGTTAGACATAGGTGGTAGAAAATTTTTGAAAAATTCTGCCACAACAGTTTCTCCTTATTTGTTAGATGGAACATCTGGGGTCATAAGAATGTTGTTATATATTGATCCATTTAAATACAAAGATATTATTTTGGATCTGAGTTCGAGTATATTGGTTGAGTATGCTCAGTTTTCTGGATATTGGATGGGAATGGATGGGTTAGCAGATACTCTGTTAGCAGTTAACAAATATTTTCCTAATAATGAATTTATTGTAGCAGCAAAAGAATTATTAATAACTAGTTCTATTCTAAAGGACGTGGAGTCAAATACAGAAAATCTTATTCCTAGAGTGAAGATGGATAGTTTACTGGATTGCAAAGGAGGTCTGCTATGAAATTATTTTTAAAACATCATTTATTTAGAATACTGACCTTATCAAGGTTTTTGAGCTCAAGTGGAGCTTATATTTATAATCTGGTATTTATCGTTTATGCTGCGAGTCTACCCTTTAAAAATATAGCTGTATTTATGGCGAATATGATTACGATTTTACCTTTCCTATTTACTTTTTATGTTGGGATTAAGGCTGATCATACTCGGAATAAAGCAGGGACAATTATCTGGGTTGGTTGTGTGCAAAGTTTGCTATTTCTTTTGATTGCTAGTGTGATTCATGATCAGAACTTCGTAACGTTTGCTTTTATCTGTATGGTTAATATCTGTTCAGATATTTTATCGGATTATACAGCAGGCCTTCGTATGCCGATTATCCAGCATAATATTTCGGAAGATAAGCTCTATGAAGCTTATTCCTTTACTCAGTTTGTTTCCTATTTATCAAATCTAGGAGGTCAAGCCTTAGGAGTGTGGTTACTCACAACAAGCCACCAAGATTTTTCTTTTGTTGCAATTGTGAATGCTGGCTTCTTTTTACTATCTTCTCTCATTTTGTTCAAAAATCGAAGAGAATTGACGCATTTGTCTGTAACGGTAGAGAATGAACCTATTAGTTTACTTCAACAAGTTAAGGCAATCTATGCGGACATGGATGATATCTTTAGACAGAGAGAAAGTAAATCATTGTTTAAAATTATTCTTGTCATTTTGGTAATGAATACTTTGGGAGGAGCTGTTGGAGGTATTTATCACTTTTACTTATTAGACCATACTATCTATCATTTCAGCTATGCTCAAGCCCTATTTTTAATTGAATGTGTTAGCTTGGGAGGAGCTATTCTTGGTAGCTTAACTCCCCATGATTATTTTGGGAAATGGTCTTTTTCAAGCTTGTTATCGCTCAATGCAATTCTGTTTGTATTGCTTGCTACTGCTAATATTTTAGATTTTTCTCCTCTAGTAGGTGTTGTTTGCTTAGCCTTTGTCATGTATTTGATGTCGAAATCAATGCCTAAATTAGATACTCTGTTACTGTCTAATTTGAGTGCGGATGTATTAGCTAGAAGTAATAATCTCTTGAGTATGATTTTTTCCCTAACATTACCCTTGGGGATGTCTGTATTTTCCTTCTTAGCTTTGCAAGATATCAGGCTTTGTTGGTGGGTATTTTTGGTAGTGAGTGTGATAGGGTTGATTTTATCACTAGAAAAAAGAAGTTTTTCGGGTAAAAAATTTTAATCTAGGAAAATCAGGCTTACTAGAAGGTCTTCCAGATTTGATCCGTGTGACGACTGTGACCTTGATTTCCCTTGTTGGTGAAACAGCTATGGCTGGTGCGGTTGGAGCTGGTGGTATTGGTAACGTATCCGTCGCTTATGGATTTATACTCTTCAAAAATCATCTTCAAACCACGTCAGCGTTGCCTTGCCGTAGGTATATGTAACTGACTTCGTCAGTTTTATCTCCAACCTCAAAACAGTGTTTTGAGCAACCTGCGGCTAGCTTCCTAGTTTGCTCTTTGATTTTCATTGAGTATTAACCGCTACAATCACAATGTGACCATCTTGGCAACCATCATTATCATTTTGATTATCTTTGCAATCCAATTCTTGGGAGATTTCTTGACCAAGTCTTGAGTCATAAATAAAAAAGAGCCGCCTGGCTCTTTTTTAGTAATCAGATTTTCTGTGCAAATTTTTTACTCAAGGCTTGTCCAATTAAGGCACCAACTAGGGCTCCGATGACAATACTTGCGATAAATAGAAAGGATGGTTCCAGGATTTGGCGCAACCATGATACGGGTCGATATATTCTTGTGATTTTCCTCTTGCTAGAAGGGTTGCCATATAGGCTTGGGGTGCAATCCACATAAGTAAGATTGGACCAGTTGAGCTAAAGGCAAAGAGAATGAAAGAAAGGAAGTTCTTTGTTTGGTTCTTGTATTTTCCGAGGCTAGCTACTCCATCTGCTAGCAGCCCACAGATAATTCCAGGAAGGAAGGCACCAGCACCGTGTTTAGTTCCCAAGAAAAAGAGGGCGATGACAAGGCCGATAGTGGTAATGGCTCCAAAGCGCGGAACTTTTGCGACTAGGATCATATAGACGCTACCGCCGACAAGGGCAGTAAAGGCAGGCGCATAAAACATGTTTCCAGTTTGGTCAAAGAGATTGCCCAAAAGGACACCAATCCCCATGCAGAGGAAGTAAAGAACTGCAAAAAGCAGTGTAGTTAAGATAGATTTTTTCATGAATTGTCTCCTGATAAATTTTTCATAATTCTCATTGTACCACGGTTTGATGGGATTGTAAATGGCTAGTCTATGTGTTTTGAAAACGCTTGAAATATGATATAATAGTTTCATAGTTATTTTTTTAGGGAGGATATCATGGGGAGATTTTTAGACTTTGTCTTTAATCGTTTCTTTTTAGGGATGATTGCGACAGCCTTCTTTTGGCTATTGACATTGGCAGGAGGGATTATCCTTGGTCTAGCGCCGGCTAGTGCCACCTTGATGAGCCTATATGCAGAACATGGTTATAGCTTTCGGGAATACAGTTTGAAGGAGGCTTGGTCTCTTTATAAGCAAAATTTTGTCTCAAGCAACCTGATTTTCTATAGCTTTTCTAGGAGTGGATCTAGGTTTTGGTCTATGGCTTGTATCTCTTGGTGCAATTGCCTCATCAGACTATTATTCATTTGATTGCGACCTTTTTGAATGTTCTAGTAGTTGCCCTGCTGTTTTTGGCCTATACAGTATCTTTGAAACTACAAGTTTATTTTGACCTGTCCTATCGAAATAGCCTCAAACTATCCTTGATTGGCATCTTTATGAGTCTAGCAGCTGTGGCCAAGGTTCTCCTTGGGACTGTGCTACTTGTGGCAATTGGTTACTATATGCCTGCTCTACTTTTCTTTGTAGGAATTGGGATGTGGCATTTCTTTATCAGTGATATGTTGGAACCGGTCTATGAAAGTATCCATGAAAAATTGGCGACAAAAGTAGGATGAAGCAGTTTTGGCTACATACGCTTCTGAGAACCTATAGTTCAGTTATGATGATTATTATTGCGAGTTTTGCAATCTTACTCTCTTACGCTGACTGGGATTCACGGGAAAAGGAAGCTCAGAGAGTAGCCCAGCGTGTAACCACTCGAACAGTCGAAGAGGTGGAATATTATTATCGCGAGTCAGCCCAGCTAGCACAAGATTTAGTAGCCAATCAAGATCGTATACAAGGGGTTTATAAGTACTTTAGCTTGTCAACTTCTGAGTATTTTTTTATTGGCTGTTTAGAGCATCAAGCAGCTTCGTCAACTTCTATTTCTCTGTATGAAAAATATTGATGACCTCTATGTTCGAGAATGACTATGTAACTGGAGTGTTGCAATCGTCTTGCAGGACTTTACAAAGAAGTTTATGTTTCGAGCAGAAATGAGAGAGGGTCATTCGAGTACAAATCAGGGCGGAGGCTTTTCAAACCAGAGGCCAAATAGTTTTGGAGTTCCTATTTTAGATCCAGCGACGGATCAATCGATAGGGGTTGTTTATATCTCCTTGGATCCAGAAATCTTATACCATGCTGTAGACAATACCCGAGGTCATATCCTGATGGCTGTTACTGTGACATCGCCTTTTGATACGGAGATTTTTCATATTGGTGAGAGGGTCAATAGGGAGCAGGAAAACTGGTTTGTCGGTGTGACCTCTCATGGCTATCAGGTTCAGGTGGCAGTTCCTAAAAACTTTGTTTTACAAGGAACGGTGACCAGCTCTGCTTTGATTGTGAGCTTTGAGCCTGCTCTTTATTGTCATTCTCTATCTGACTTTGAGGCAGACCTTTGCCAACTATCAAAAGCAGGTAGTGGATTTGGTGGATTCCATTCAAGCTATTGCCCAAGGACAGGAAGGTCTTCGCATTGATACACTTGAAAAGGATCAGGAATTGCTCTTAATTGCGGAGACGACCAATGATATGTTGGAGATCGTTTGGAAAAGAATATCCATGATATTTATCAGCTAGAGCTTAGTCAAAAAGATGCCAATATGCGAGCCCTGCAGGCGCAAATCAATCCTCATTTTATGTATAATACGCTGGAATTCTTGCGCATGTATGCAGTCATGCAAAGTCAAGATGAGTTGGCAGATATCATTTATGAGTTCAGTAGTCTCTTACGTAACAATATTTCTGACGAAAGAGAAACCCTTCTCAAACAGGAATTAGAATTTTGCCGTAAATATAGCTATCTCTGCATGGTTCGCTATCCCAAATCCATTGCCTATGGTTTCAAGATAGATCCAGAGTTAGAGAATATGAAGATTCCTAAGTTTACCTTGCAACCGCTGGTAGAAAATTATTTCGCGCATGGTGTTGACCATAGACGGACAGATAATGTGATTAGCATCAAGGCGCTTAAACAGGATGGTTTTGTGGAAATTTTGGTGGTCGATAATGGCCGTGGAATGTCGGCTGAAAAGCTGGCAAGTATTCGAGAAAAGTTAAGTCAGAGACATTTTGAACACCAAGTTAGCTACAGTGAAAAAAGGCAGTCCATCGGGATTGTCAATGTACACGAGCGTTTTGTGCTCTATTTTGGGGACCGCTATGCCATTAGTGTAGAGTCTGGAGAGCAAGCAGGTGTTCAGTATCGTATTACAATTCAAGATGAGTAGAAAGGGAGAAAATGTATAAAGTATTATTAGTTGATGATGAGTACATGGTGACAGAAGGTCTGAAGCGTTTGATTCCCTTTGATAAGTGGGATATGGAGGTCGTCGCAACAGCCAGTCATGCCGACGAAGCTCTAGAATATGTTCAGGAAAATCCTGTTGATGTGATTATTTCCGATGTCAATATGCCAGAAAAAACAGGGCTTGACATGATTAGGGAAATGAAAGAGATGTTACCAGATGCGGCCTATATCCTGCTCTCAGGTTATCAGGAGTTTGATTACGTAAAAAGAGCTATGAACCTTAGTGTGGTGGACTATCTGGTCAAGCCTGTTGATAAGGTAGAGTTGGGAAATCTGCTGGAGAAGATTGCAGGTCAGCTCGGCGAGAGAAGAAAGAAAAGTCAGACTCTCAGTCAAGATTTAGACGAGGCTGGATTTGTTAGTTATCTAGGAGGTAAGGAGAATTGGTGGATAGGTCTATCCAAGGAAAAGCAAGGTCCCTTCACCATTCCCTACTATGTGTTAGGTCAAGACTGGCAGATTTTTATTTCTGATCAACCCCTAGATGGTTTAGTTGTTACAGCTTTTGAAGCTCCTTATCAAGAACGCTTTGAACGCTGGAAGCTGAATGCTGAGAAAGCCCTCTTTTATGGCTCTGTAAATCTACAACAGTCTCAGAGTCTCTTTGCCTACTACGAACCGATTTATAGGGTTATCATTCAGGGGAATCTCAATCAAATCGTGGAAGAGTTGAATCTTTTGGAGAAGGTAGTTCTTGAAAATACACCTCGTGTTCCGATTACCAAACAGCTTTTTATCCAGTTTGTCATGGATGTTTTCCATTTATTTGAGCATCTCAAAGCTGATGATATGACGGACATTGTCAAAACGATTCATGCTATTAAATCCTTCGATGAATTGGTTCCTTATATCAAGGAAACTCTGACCCGATTCTTTGGGCAATATCGTATGAATGAGAATGTGGTCAGCGTGCTAGAAGTCATTGGTCGTGATTATCAGAAAGAACTTTCTCTCAAGGATATTAGTAAGGATCTCTTTATCAATCCTGTCTATCTAGGGCAGTTGATTAAGCGAGAAACCAATTCGACCTTCGCAGAGTTACTAAACAAACAACGTATTAAGGCTGCCCAACAACTTTTGCTTTCGACCAGTGACAGTATCGAAGATATTTGTTATGCTGTTGGTTACAGTAACGTTGGATATTTCTATAAAGTGTTCCGAAAATTGTGCGGAAAGTCTCCCAAAGCCTACCGAAAACAGGTAGAAACTATACTATAAGATTTGTATTCCCTTACAAAAGGTGCTATAATATAAATAATAATAATATCAGGAGGTTCTATCATGAAAAAGAAACCGATTTATCTATGGGTCTTGCTAATCTTGTCTGCCCTTATTTCAGCTATGTCTCTGTTTGGAATGTTGAGTCCCTTACCTAGCAAAGAAGCTCTTCGTGCCGCTCAGAAACAGGTTGCAGGGGTCAGTGCTCAGCAATTAGAAGACCAGCTTAATTACAACTATAGAGTAGCAGAAGCATATCATTCTATTTTTAATATGGCCTTGATTGTGCTATCTGCTATTTTAGTGGTCGTAGCGATTGTCTTCCTTATTCGTAAGAATTTGCAATATGCAAACTATACTTACGTTGGCTATGTTTTGTTAGCTATTATCGGTTCGATTTATGGCTATGTTGGTTTACAGGACGCTGTGCAGTTGGTTCAAGATGAGACCATGCGTTTGACAATGAGTATTGGTTCAAAAGCTGTCAGCATTTTCTATATCGTCATCAATGTTCTTTTCCTAGCCCTTGTCTTCTATAAGATGTGGCGTCAACAAAAAGCCTTGGCTGAAGAAGAGGAAACAGAAGATCTTGCCTAAGTATTGACAAAAAAGAACTATCAAGATACAATCTTGGTAGTTCTTTTTCGATTAAAAATAAAATCATGGAGGTACATATGAAGACAATTTCTTTTGTTTATATCAGTCTGAGTGGGAATACTGAGAGTTTTGTGACGCGCTTGAAAGACTATCTCTTGTCCCAGTACGAGGGAATTGAGGTTCAAAAGATTCATATCAAGGATTTGGTCAAGGAAGGCCAAGATTTCTATGAGATGGATAATCCTTATGTTGCTTTTTTGCCGACTTACCTAGAAGGTGGGAATGGCGTGGATAACGGAGATGTTGAGATTTTGACGACACCAGTGGGAGATTTTATCGCCTATGGTGATAATGCTAGTAAATGTTTTGGTGTAGTTGGTTCAGGAAATCGTAACTTTAATAACCAATACTGCCTGACAGCTAAGCAATATAGTCAACGTTTTGGTTTCCCTGTATTGGCTGATTTTGAAATGCGAGGCATGCTAGGAGATATCAAACGTGTCGCAGCTATTATCGCAGATTTGTATGAGTTGGAAGAGGAAAATTAAGGTAGTTATAAGAGGCAGTTGGGATTTGCTAACTGCTTTTTGATTATAAGCAGTCTTTAAGAAGGTAAAAAAGCATAAGTTCAGGTCTTCAAAACCTTGTTCTTATACTTTTTATCATAGAAATATTTGCTGAATTTTTCTCTTGAAATGAAACCTTATATTCATCTCGCGCTTGTCGATTATCCTGCTTTTCCGATTGCGAGTGCGTAGATAAAGAAGATGGCGAAGCCAAAGAGGAAAATCAATCCTGCAATGGCAAGGTGTTTGAGCCAAGAAGGAAGATTTTTGTTTTCACGCGTTACCAAGGCGTAGTTCAAAAGAGCGAAGAATGGTGTTGTCAGGAAAGAACCAATCATAGCAAAGCGGAGCATGGTTGAAACCTGACCAGCGAAGAACTTGATAATGACGATACCGATGATAGCAGTGATGGTCATCCAGATGTTCAAAGATTTACTACTGTATTCTTTTTGACTGATTAGCAGTCGTAGAGATTCTTGATTGACACGAGAGTAACCATCGATAACAGTAATAACTGTTCCAAAGATACACAGGAAGGCAATAAAGGTAATCAAGTAACGGGACCATTCGCCAAGAACAGAGGCATACATGCCCACGAATTGAGAGATGTATTTGGCTGAAGCGGCTTCAACTGCTTGCCCTGTAGGATACTGAATTAGTGCTCCCAGTGCTACAAAGAACACAGCTAGGATAGCTGTTCCAATGTAACCAACGTTAAAGTCAAATAGAGCGTCCTCTGTGTTAAAGTTGACGGTCTTTTTCTTTTCAGCAGACCAAAGTGAATTGATAGCTGAAATTTCAATAGGAGCTGGCATCCACCCTAAGAGGGAAACGATGAAGGGTAGAGCTGCCATTTGCCAAGGTGTTTTCTCGACAAAATCAGAGCTGTATTCGGGATGCTTGACCGCCGCGATGATAACTGCAAGAACAGTTGCAATGGTCAAAGCTGACATGATCCATTTTGCCATGCCATCTAAGAGTTTGTAGCCTCCAAAGAGTAACATAGCCCAAATGATTGCAACGAGAATGAGGGACCACTGAGTGATGCTAAGACCGATCATTGGGAAGGCACTGGCGATGATAGCTGAGCATAGAATGGCAACACCAGCCGTGTTGACCATAGCCGAAAAGACATTTAGGATAAAGAAAATCCAGAGATAGAGTTTCCCTTTTTCGGCATAACCTTCAACCAAAGTCTTTCCGGTATCAGCTGTGTATTCAGCACCAAAACGGAAAAATGGATATTTAAAGACATTGGCTAAGATGACCAAGAGGAGTAGCGACCACCCATAAGAACCACCAGCTTGAGTAGAAGATACAATGTGAGAACCTCCAACAGCGGCAGAAGCCATTAGGATTCCAGGCCCCATTGCTTTTAGTTTACTTGTCCAGGTTGATTGATTTAACGAAATAGCTTGCGACATGATAAATACTCCTTTTTGAATTTTCAGAATAATCTGGATATGTAATCTATATTCTACAAAAAACTTTGGGAAAATGCAAGAATATTTTGAAAAAAGATAGAAATTTACAGAAAATTTACAAAGAAGATCTGAAAATAACTGCTATGATAGTAAGGTACAGCAGGGTAAATAAAAACCGAGAAGTTTCTTTCTCGGATTTGCTTATTATGAGGTTCTTACTTTTCTATGCTCCAAGAGTTGATTGATATGGTCTACTTTTTTTGATGCTCTTTTATAGGAAATAGTCCAAATGATGAGGTAGACAATCGCAAACTCGATAATGAGTTGGAGATAGAAAATCCAGTGGAAGGGGAACCAACCTGCTAGGGTTGCTAATGGGATAAATCCTACTAGCATAAGGAAGAAATGGGTCAGAGTTGCACGGAGCAAGCTCCAGTCACGACTGAATAATCGCTTGCCAAAGTTGAAGAGAATACCGATGGCTGCCCAGATCAGTGTGCAGTAGAGCAAGACCAGGGCACCGTGAATCTGATGTTGGGTCATCACTTGGCCGATGAGAGAGTCGGGACTTAGTGGAGCGTAGGTATTTGGTGCATAAATGAGTGAAAAGATGATAGAGAGGATGAGGCCGATGAGGACACCAGTAGCTGCGTCGTGGAAGATTTGTTTTTTCATAGTTCTAATTTCTCCTTGATGGTTTTTAGATAACGGCGTGAAGAGTAGGTGAAGCTTTCGTTTTTCAAGAAAATTTCTACTAGGCCGTTGGGGGTGAGCTTGAGATGAGAGATGGAATCGATATTGATGATTTCTGATTGGGAAATTTGGATAAAATTGGTTGGCAGAATTTCAAGGACCTGATAGAGTCGCAAATCAATGCTGTAGGTCTGACTCGCGGTTTCTGCTAGAACCTTCCGATTCTCGATATAGAAGCGTTGTATCTTACCAATCTTAACTAGATAGACCTGATCATCGATTTTTCCTTTGATTTTTTCTGTTCGGTCCAGATTTTCTGCGAAATCGATGACTTTCTGGACTTTATCTGTCGGCTGAGGTGCTTGAACAATCAGCTTTTCCTCTTCGTAAGTCTCACTAATCTGTAGTTCTACTTTCATAAATTTTTCTCCTTTTTAGTTATACAAGGTTGTGATCACTTCTTGTATACCTTTATTAAACACTATTTTATGCCCCCTTGCAAGGGACTTTGTCTATGTGGAGGGATTTGGCTCCTATGTGGTGGAGCTTTTCTGTCCTGTCTGAAATATGGTATAATAGCACTAATCAATTTCTAGGAAAACAGATACAGAAAGGGGCTGAAAGAACTAGGGGAACAGTTGGAATTAGAAAGTGATAGGTATGAAAAGTGGCGTTGAAGTTGGATGAGTTTATAAAGCGTTTGAATGAAGAAATGGAAAGTAAATAGGTTGACGATGAATTACAAAAATAGATTTTATTTACAATTTGTATCTTTCGAATCATTTATTTGGATTTTAGATTTAATCATGTTACAATTAAAACTGAAATCAAATAGAAGAGGAAAATGCAAACGTGGGCACACTATTAGCAACAAGATTAAAAAATAGACGGAAAGAATTAAAAATGTCTCAGCGAGAACTAGCTGAAGGTATCTGTAAACAGGGGCAAATCAGTCGATTAGAGAGCGGAGAGTTTACCCCTGGAGCAGATTTCCTGCATGCCCTTGCTAAGAAGTTAAAAGTCAGTATGGACTACTTTTTTGATGAGCAGGTTGTAGAGGAAGTTGATGAGTTATCAGAGTTTAAGAAATTAGCACAGACTTTTATCACAAATCGTAATTATGAATCATTGAAATATATATATGAATTGGAGAATGTAAAAGCTCACCGCCTATCTTTAGCAGATAAAATCTACATGGAGTGGATAAAATCTCTGATAGATTTTTATTTTTACGGACAGAAAGAAGATGCGATTGTACGATTAGAGGGGGTATTATCACAGTTAAGTGTATCTGATTTGAACTATCTCCAAGTTTCAAACACCCTATTCAATTTTTATTATGATATTGGAGATTTAGGTCGTTTCAATAAAATTCGTGAAAAACTAGAGTATCAAGTAAATCAACTCAATTTGAGTACAATCGAAGAGTTAGAACTATCTATTAAGTTTAACTACAACGTTTGTCGTTATCTATGGTTACAGAAAAATATTGAAGAAGCTATTACTAAAATTACAGCTACTATAAAACAATGTAAGGCTTACAGAACGAATTATCTTTTGGCTGATTTGTACTTATTGATGGGAAACGTAAGTGAAAATTTTTCTTCTAAAAGTTCGGTGAAAGAATATTTTGAGACAGCTCATTTCCTTTACAAATTAGAGGAAAGCATGTCAATGGCTTTGAAAGTTGAGCATTACATTGCAGATATAACAGAATAATAACTACGGTGTTCAAGTGAGCATCCTTTTTTAAACTCAATTTAGATACAAAAAAGCATTAAATAAAAAAAAATAAAAAAACGTTATAAAATTGCTTGACGAGCTAATTTTGAAGTGATAAAATAAATGAAAGAAAAAAAGAGAGGTATATGAGAAGTTTGTTTAAGAAAATAGTTGCTGTATTAGCTATTGGCTTGATTCTGTTAGGAATTGCGAGAACATCTCAAGTTCATAAGATGGCTAGAGGGATTGATCCTGGTCCTGCGAATGGGAAAGCTCTCTAACTATTCAGACTAATCTATAACGACATTATGAGGTTTGATAAGATTTCTCCTCACCGGATAAAAATCTTAAATCTATTTATGGAAGAATAGCTATGGAAAATACAGAGCTTACTTTAAAACAAGAAGATATTTCTATTGATGTTGACGACATTGATGTAGCTGCTATCTTGATGGGAAGAAATCAGCCAAGTCAGCGTGCATGTTAAAGTGCATTTTGTTGAGTCAGGGGGGATAATCATTATCGCTCCTGATTTTTATTAGGTTAATTAATTAAAGAAGTTATAAAAGAGTCTCGAATGAAAAAATATTTTTATCAAAATCCCTTTTTAGTAGGTCAATTCTTAATAGTAAATATTATTGGAGCAATTTCTGTACTGAGCTTGGCTTTTGTGCTAGAAGGCATTATTGATTCTATTTCAAATGTTAATTCAAAAACATTCATCTTATATGTAGTGTTGTTGCTAGTCTACATAGTTTTTGATTCTGCAATGGAGTACTGTGTTGAAGTTTCAAATCAGAAATTAATTCAAAAAATTTTACATGATATACGAAGTGATTTGACTGATAGTAACGGAAGAAAACCATTGATTGATGTTTATCGTAGTAATCCTGAAATGCATATTTCAACCTATACTAATGAATTAGAAGTCTTAGAAAAAAACAATATTTAGAGCAAATTATTAGTATAACTAATGATATTTTAGTTTTTATTTTTGCCTCAGTCATATCTTTGTTTGTACAACCGTCATATACTATCATAATGGTCGTTTTGAGTTTACTTCCTCTTTTTTATCCGTTGTTAACTCAAAATTCTTTACAAAATGCAAGAGATGTAAGTGTAAAATCAAAAGAAAATTATTTTAATGTGGTATCAGATTTTTACTCTGGTTTAAAGACAGTAAAACTATTTAATGCAGTAAACCCTTTCACTGATATTGTGAATTCAAAAAGTAAGCAGTTAGGACAATCTAATGTAGCTTATTACAAAAAGGCAAACTCAATAGAGGCAATATCATACGCAATTACAATGGTTGTAAATCAGGGAGCTTGGGTAGTTGGAGGATTTTTTGTACTCAAGGGAAGACTTTCTCTAGGAGAATTTATTGGACTTCGTCAATTAGTTATGTATATTACTTATCCAATTACTAATATGAAACATAGCTATACTGATATATTATCTTCAAAAAAATTGGTTAATAATCTGGTTGCAACTATAAATCGAGTACCAGCGGATACCGCTAATATGAAAAATGTAAAAATTAATACAATTGAGCTTGTTGATTTTGGAATATCTGGTGGGGAGCAAAATATATTACAAAATATAAATTTAACATTTAAGGTAGATAAAAAATATCTCATTGTTGGAAAAAGTGGTAGTGGGAAAAGTACGCTTTTGAATTCATTAATAGGTTTGATACCAGATGGTTTTAATATTAATGGAAACATCTTAGTTAATGGACAGAATTTAACTAGTATTAAGTTAGATTACTCGTCAGTTGCTTACGTGGAGCAGAAAACCTTTATTTTTGATAAACCAGCTATTGATAATTTGACAATGTATAAAGATTATGATAAAAGTCTAGTTCATCAAGTGTTACAGAAGGTAAGCTTAGAAAATATTAATTTAGAGGATAGCATCAAAAATAAGTTGTCTGGGGGACAAGAGAGGAGACTAGATTTTGCTAGATCTCTACTTGCGAATAAGGAAATTTTACTTTTGGACGAGGTTACATCGTCTCTAGATAAAGAAAATAGATTGCGTATTGAAGAATTAGTCGCCTCAGTGCAAGGGAAAATGGTTATTTGTATTGCTCACGAACCATCAGATAATTTCATCTCAATGTTTGATGAAGTAATAACTCTTGAAGAAGGAATGATTACTTAGATGTAAAAATATTACAATAGACTTAGGAAAAATTTATGAAAAAAGAAATACTACCTCAATATGTTTATAGAGATAAAATGGGTAATAGTGCAGCTTTAAAGGAATATTACTCGCTAAAATTTGATAAGGTAGATAGCTGCTATGAGTATATTTGGAAAAACATTTTACTTCAAGAAGCAATTTTACTTTGTAATCGAACTATTTTTATGGAGTTATCAAATTTTTTTATAAAAAAATCAGAGAAAAAAATCAGAGAAAAATAAGAGAAGACTATTACGAACTTTAGAAAATTATTTTATTAGATTTTGTACACGCCCCTCAACATTCTTCACGTTTGGATATGTAGGAGTAGGAGAATTTTCTCATGGTGCGATAGAAGAAAATCTGAAATGTGAATCAAAGAGTGTAGAAAAGATAACAGATATTTCTACAGAGTGGGCTTTTGATTTTTTAAAATTGATTTTGAGAGAACGAGATGTATTAAAAGAAGACTTTTATATTCACTGCCAGTTGAACAAGAGATAAGTAGCTAATTGTATAATGAATTATTAGAGATATTTGATAGCAGTGGAAGTTGGAAATATGATGATTCATATCTTTGCCATGGTTATGCTGGAATGAGCATTATGATGTGTGCATTTAATTACACAGGAAAAAATAGAATTTTTGTAAGAGAGAAGCTTCGTGAAGAATTACAAAATAGTAAAAATTTACTTGGTAATCTAAATCAATCACCGAATATCATTGAAAATTGCTTAGGGGTCATACTGGCTCTTATTAATGATTATTCTAATAAAGTGGAAATTCTTAACAAAATCATGCTAACACTATGAAAACTGAGGCAATCTCGGTTTTTTGTTTATCCCAAACATATAACTGTTTCTTTTATAGTTGCTTATTTTAAACTAAGCAACTATAACTTACTCTTCAAACCACGTCAGCGTCGTCTTGCCGTACTAAAGTACTGTCTGCGCCTAGCTTTCTAGTTTGCTCTTTGATTTTTATTGAGTATACAACTATTTTATGCCCCCTTGCAAGGGACTTTGTCTATGTGGAGGGATTTGGCTCCTATGTGGTGCTTGGTTTTCTGTCCTATCTGAAATATGGTATAATAGCACTAATCAATTTCTAGGAAAATAGATACGGAAAGGGGCTGAAAGATGTCTCATATTATTGAATTGCCAGAGGTGCTGGCAAACCAGATCGCGGCTGGAGAGGTCATTGAGCGTCCAGCTAGTGTTGTTAAGGAGCTGGTAGAAAATGCTATTGACGCGGGCTCTAGTCAGATTATCATTGAGATTGAGGAAGCTGGTCTCAAGAAGATTCAAATCACAGATAATGGTCATGGAATTGTCCACGATGAGGTGGAGTTGGCCCTGCGTCGTCATGCGACCAGTAAGATAAAAAATCAAGCAGACCTCTTTCGAATTCGGACACTTGGTTTTCGTGGTGAAGCCCTGCCCTCTATCGCGTCTGTCAGTGTACTGACTCTGTTGACTGCTGTGGATGGTGCAAGTCACGGAACTAAGCTAGTCGCGCGTGGGGGTGAAGTTGAGGAAGTCATCCCAGCGACTAGTCCTGTGGGAACCAAGGTTTGTGTGGAGGACCTCTTTTTCAACACGCCTGCCCGCCTCAAGTATATGAAGAGCCAGCAGGCGGAGTTGTCTCATATCATTGATATTGTCAACCGTCTGGGCTTGGCCCATCCTGAGATTTCTTTTAGTTTGATCAGTGATGGCAAGGAAATGACGCGGACAGCAGGGACTGGTCACCTGCGCCAAGCTATCGCAGGGATTTACGGTTTGGCGAGTGCAAAGAAGATGATTGAAATTGAGAACTCTGACCTTGATTTCGAAATTTCAGGTTTTGTGTCCTTGCCTGAGTTGACTCGTGCTAACCGCAATTATATCAGCCTCTTCATCAATGGCCGTTATATCAAGAACTTTTTACTCAATCGTGCTATTCTTGACGGTTATGGCAGTAAGCTCATGGTGGGGCGTTTCCACTGGCTGTCATTCATATCCATATTGACCCTTATCTAGCGGATGTCAATGTGCATCCAACCAAGCAAGAGGTGCGGATTTCCAAGGAAAAAGAACTGATGGCCTTGGTTTCAGAAGCTATTTCCAATAGCCTCAAGGAACAAACCTTGATACCAGATGCCTTAGAAAATCTTGCCAAATCGACTGTGCGCAATCGTGAAAAGGTGGAGCAAACCATTCTTCCACTCAAAGAAAATACGCTCTACTATGAGCAAACAGAGCCGACAAGACCTAGTCAAGCTGAGGTGGCTGATTATCAGGTTGAATTGACTGATGAAGGACAGGATTTAACTTTATTTGCCAGGAAACCTTGGATCAATTGACCAAGCCAGCAAAACTGCATTTTGCAGAGAGAAAACCTGCTAACTACGACCAGCTAGATCACCCAGAGTTAGATTTAGTTAGTCTTGATAAGGCTTATGACAAACTAGAGCGAGAAGAATCATCAAGCTTTCCAGAGTTGGAATTTTTCGGGCAAATGCATGGAACCTATCTCTTTGCACAGGGACGAGATGGGCTCTACATCATAGATCAGCACGCAGCTCAGGAACGGGTTAAGTACGAGGAGTACCGTGAAAGCATTGGTGATGTTGACCAAAGTCAGCAGCAACTCCTAGTGCCCTATATCTTTGAATTTCCAGCGGATGATGCCCTCCGTCTCAAGGAAAGAATGACACATTTGGAGGAAGTGGGCGTCTTTCTAGCAGAGTACGGAGAAAATCAATTTATTCTACGTGAACATCCTATCTGGATGGCAGAGGAGGAGATTGAGTCAGGCATCTATGAAATGTGTGATATGCTACTCTTGACCAAGGAAGTTTCTATCAAGAAATACCGAGCAGAGTTGGCTATTATGATGTCCTGCAAGCGGTCGATTAAGGCCAATCATCGTATCGACGATCATTCGGCCAGACAGCTCCTTTATCAACTTTCTCAATGTGACAATCCCTATAACTGTCCCCACGGACGTCCTGTTTTGGTGCATTTTACCAAGTCAGATATGGAAAGATGTTCCGACGCATTCAGGAAAATCACACCAGTCTCCGTGAGTTGGGGAAATATTAAACTAAAAGGAAAACTATGTACGAATATTTAAAAGGAATCATTACCAAAATCACTGCCAAATACATTGTTCTTGAAGTCAACGGTATTGGTTATATCCTGCATGTGGCCAATCCCTATGCCTACTCAGGACAGGTTAACCAAGAAGCTCAAATTTATGTGCATCAGGTCGTGCGTGAAGACGCCCATTTGCTTTATGGATTTCGCTCAGAAGATGAGAAAAAGCTCTTTCTTAGTCTGATTTCGGTATCTGGGATTGGTCCTGTATCAGCTCTTGCTATTATCGCTGCTGATGACAATGCTGGCTTGGTTCAAGCCATTGAAACCAAGAACATCACCTACTTGACCAAATTCCCTAAAATTGGCAAAGAAAACAGCCCAGCAGATGGTGCTGGACTTGGAAGGAAAGGTAGTAGTTGCAGGAGATGACCTTCCTGCTAAGGTCGCAGTGCAAACCAGCGCTGAAAACCAAGAATTGGAAGAAGCTATGGAGGCCATGTTGGCTCTGGGCTATAAGGCAACCGAGCTCAAGAAAATCAAGAAATTCTTTGAAGGAACGACAGATACAGCTGAGAACTATATCAAGTCGGCCCTTAAGATGTTGGTCAAATAGGAGCAGAGCATGACAAAACGTTGTTCGTGGGTCAAGGTGACCAATCCGCTCTACATTGCCTATCATGATGAGGAGTGGGGTCAACCCCTCCATGATGACCAAGCATTGTTTGAGTTGTTGTGTATGGAAACCTATCAGGCTGTGCTGAGAGCTTTCTTCTATACTAATAGACGAAAGGGTGTGAAAATGATTTTTAAATGATACTGTGGAACGGAACAGTAGCCCTAGTATTGACTACTGTCGTTTCTATTCATATTGGCTATTCTAGGACTGAGATGAAAAAATCTATAAATGCTCAGAATAAAATTGAACCCGCAAATCTCCCCAAAACAATGGTGAGTCATGTACTTGTATTATTCCGAAAAAATACACCTCTGGTGCAGTGAGACAAATTGGTGTATCTTATAGTGGCTTCGTAGATGAAAGCTATACTCTACTATCACTCTTTGATGATGTAGAACAAATTGAAAAAGATAATAGACTTCAGACAGCTATTGATGTTGTCAGAGAACAGTTTGGTTTTTTAGCCATACAAAAAGGAACCGTCCTAACTGAAGGTTCCAGAAATATTGAACGCAGTAAACTTATCGGTGGTCATTCCGCGGGTGGATTGGAGGGATTAAAATGAAACAAGAAAAAAATACAGTACAATTTTCAGAAATCCGTAGCAAAGGATGTAATGATATTGAAATGCTTGAAAGATTTTTACATGGAATCGTTGAAACAGCAACTTCAAAACTTCGTCAGAGAAAACTCAAAACAACTGAAATATCGATACGACTAGTACATGCTAAATCTGAAAACCGATTACCATTGGAATTTACATTTAGCATTAAGCCAACAAGCTCATCTGTGATAATCTATACTGAGGTAATCAATCGCTTTAAAGAATGTTACACAGGTGGGGGAATTCAAGGTTTTACGATTCAATTTGATAAAAATACCCTTGCCTCTGCATAGAAAGGATTTGATATGATTGACCGTTCATATTTACCATTTCAATCAGCAAGAGAGTACCAGGATACAAAGATGCAAAAATGGATGGGCTTTTTCCTATCTGAACATGCATCAGCACTCTCTGATGATACAAACAAAGTAACGTACATGTCTGACTTATCACTAGAGAAGAAATTATTACTCCTCAGTCAAGTATACGCCGGGCAGCTACGCACACGCATTCAAGTGATTGAAAAAAACAAGCGTGTTTCCTACACTGGAACAATACCAAGTCTGACCAAAGATTTCATTTTGATAAAAACTACAACAGGTCACATCAATTTGAAATTAAAAGACATTATTAGTATTGAACTTGTCGAGGAGGTGCTCTATGAATCAGCTTGAGTTTCAGCGTAATCACCTACAAATGGACTATTATAGCGAGAGCTACCAAGATTTTGAACGTGACTTCTACCGCTACTCTAACATGAATATTCCATTGACCTTCCTAACTGATGATATCCTAAAAACAATGGCGACTTCACGTAAGAATTACTTTGTCCTCAATAAGGAAAAGTCCAGAGATAACCGCGATCACTTCTTCATATTTGAAGTAAGTACCGTAGATGAGAATCCGCTAATCTATCATTATACATATAAGAAAACTACAATATATTTAGCAGAAAAATAGGAGCAGTTCAATTGACTGTTCCTATTTTTAATATTCATAAAATCTAAAGTCTTTATACTCTTTAACAATGGAGTCGCCAACCAGAACAGACTATACTGACCAGCGACTACCTTAAATTTAATGTTTCAGATTTATTTTCTTATCTCTAATTTCATAAACTACATCTGCTACATTTTCGAGTAATCGTTTATCGTGGGTGATAAACACGATAGTTCCGGTGTACTCCTTCATTAGTATTTCCAAAGCCTCTAAACTTGGTATGTCAAGGAAGTTACTGGGTTCATCCATTATTAGGATGTTATATCTACCCATGAGCATTTTAGCAAGCAACAATTTTATAATTTCTCCACCGCTTAAAACAGATAAACTTTTTCCAATATCGTTCTGTTTGAACCCCATAGATGCTAGCACTGAACGAATTTCTGATATATTGTAGTCACAATCCTTCTGCATAAACTCCATAACATTCTGATTACTGTTGTACCTTAACCATTCTGTGCAAAGTAACCTATTTTTGCCTTAGGCGAAATAGAAATTCCTTCTTCATGGTTTAAGATCATTTGGATTAAAGTTGTTTTTCCGATTCCATTACCACCAGTTAACGCCACTTTTGCTCCTAACGGAATTTGAAAAGATGCATTTTCAAACAGAGCCTTATCCCCAAATACTTTATTAATTTCTGCACCGACTATAGGGTATGGATTATGGAGCTCCAATGCTTTACTTTGCCTGAAACGAATTCTGCGAATGCCTTCCGGAGCTTCTACTTTTCCTAAGGCCGCAATCCTGTGCTCTAGGGTTTTAGCAGCATTATACATCTTTTTTTCCTTACTTCCTATTGATTTTTGATGAGCTAAACGCCCTCCGTCTTCAGTACTTTTTCTTTGAAGAACCTTTTTGCCTTCTGTTCTATTTTACGAGCCTGTTTTCGCTTTTTCCTCCGCAGCCCTTTCCAATCGAGGCACGTTCCGCAATAAATTGTTCGTATTCTGCAGCTTGGCTCTTACGTTCTTCCTCTTTCTGACGAAGATAATCAGAATAGTTTCCCCAATACTCAGTGATTTTGCCATCTTTCAGTTCCCATATTTTATCTACTATTTCATCAAGAAAATAGCGGTCATGGCTAATAACTAACAGTGCACCTGTAAAATATTTTAGCTGTCCTATTAGAAAATCAATTCCTTCACGGTCTAAATGAAAACTCGTAGGTTCATCCGCTAAAATACCATGAACCTGTGCCGATAAGGCCTGTGCTATTTTAAAGCCTTGTTTCTTCACCACCGCTCATAGTCTGTATGTTAATTGCTCAACACCTAGCTTGCCTACAAGTGCAAAATCTTTTTCCTCCTGCAGAGTTACTTCGTCCAACTGGGGAATATAGGCAAGTTCACCCAGACGATTCATTTTACATCCTGGGGGAGTTAATTCTCCTAAAAGTACCCTGAGTAAAGTGCTTTTTCCAGCACCATTTGCTCCTACTAAACCAATACGGTCATAATCATATACTTCTAATTCATTTATATCTAAAACATCGCGTCCTTTGAATTCCACACGAATGTCTTTTGCTTTTAATATTAATTCCATAACATTTCCTCCAATATTGTTTATTTTAAATCTAATTTTCTAACCTCAGTTATCATTTGGCAAACTATAGCAATGCCAATAATTAAAATACCTGATAGTAAAAACCAATGATTTACACCGATTTTATCAGCAAAGAATCCAGAAAGAATTAACGCAATTGGCATAGCAAGTGACATGATACTTCCGATCAAAGAAAATACACGTCCTAAATATTCAGGCTTAATTTTCTCCTGAAAAAGAGCTGTTTGCACACCGCTATAAAATGGCACCGAAAGCCCCATTATTGCACAGCAAACTACGAATATTACAAATCCATTTTGGAGGAAGTATTCCCGAAACAGCTAAACTGGTCCCCATTATAAAAATGAACTTGTTATTAGTAATACATGCTTTTTCGAAGCCCCTAATCTTTCCTAATAATAAGCCTCCTGCTAGCATCCCAAATGCAAAGGAAATTTCCGTAATAGAAAATATGCAGAGCGTTCCATTAAAAGTGTTCCATGCTTATTAAAGGAAATAGTGCATTGATTGGCATATAAACAAAAAGTATATAGTGTTCCTAAGAGTAATAAGGCAAACAATCCTTTGTTTTGTCTCAGAACCCAACTCCTTCTTTCATCTCCCTTATGAAATTTGGTTCTAAACTTTTGCACTTGATTACCCAGCTTAGGTATACGTACCAATTGCTACCGTAATAGATGCAATCCACAGCACCCAATACGTCGATGGCAATAATAGCATTTAAATCCCAAACGGAGTATAAAGAGTGCTGCAACTGCCGGACTAACAATATAGCTTATAGACTGCAAAGACTGACTATAGCCTGCGCATTTTCGTTAGCTGTTCTTCTGGTACTAAAAAGTGGTGTAACCGCATTGAGTGCTGAGGGTGTGAAAAAGCTGTTCCAATGCTACGGATAAACAATACTATCATAATCATCCAGACAGGTAGCTCCATACAGAATGCAACAATAGCAAGCACTGCACCAGCTGCTGCGATAATTAAATCGGCACCAATCATTATCTTCTTCCTATCATGACGATCCACTAGCACACCAATGGCAGGGTCCCAAAATCGCATAGGGTAAAAACCTACTAATGAAGCCATAGACAAGACCATCGCAGATCCTGTTTTTCTGTAAGGTAAAAATAATCGCCATTTGCAGGATGGCACTAGTGATTAATGATGCTGCTTGCCCTGCCCATATTGCATAAAATTTTTCGTTTCCAATTGTTGTATTTTTCCATTTATATTATCTCCTGCATATTATTTTGCTTGAATTTCTATTTTTGAATAGCATTCTAGGGCAATAAAAAAATGCAGGCCAAACCCTCAATGTGGCTTTTGGTCTGCATACATACAATTTGGAAACATTCATATTAAAGACATAGTTAAATAAAGGTATAGTTAAATAACCAATATCCTCACCGTAACTAATGAATGCTCAATATCGTATAAAATAAGCACAACAAAAAGCCTATCATCGGGTATAGATTCTGCTTTTTTATTGCCAGCTTATCTTAAACGCATTGAGGCTGTCATAGTTTCAGTTCCTCCCTACATCTTTGTTTATATCAATTTATAGTATAACACAACAAGATGATATGTTCAATATAAAAGTTATGGAATGAGACTCATACTTCCAATTCGATGCCAGATTTAAAGGATATGACGAAGTTTTCTTCATAGACTGTAACGCTCTGGATTATCTTCCTTAGTAGCAAGCGATTAGCTTTCACAAAATCTTCTGTTTGTAGTTTTAAAAATTCATCAGGATTTTCTAACTCAACCTCAAAATATTTCATTTTACATTCCCTCATTTCATTTATTGATAAATTGAGTTTGCAAAAAAGAGTGGACAATTTTTGTCTACTCTTAACCTTTAAAATAGTTTTTTTTAATCGATTTGAAGTTGCCTAAATTATTACTTATTCGGTAAAATGAAGTATTGCTTTCAACAGATTTCCTTCAACTACACTTCACTTGATTCAAACAAGGTGGGTACATTTCTATTCCCACAAACTCCTTGTCAATGGAAACAAACACGTACCCACAGGGTAAATGGAAATAGAAACTGATAATTTCTAGCTATCACTTCTACTCATTCCAAAAATTTTCTCACTCTGATACTTACCCACCATAAAGCAAAAAGCCTTGCAATCAAGGCTTTCATTATCCCTTTCGTTCAAAGGTTTCTAAGCTTTTACGAGCAGAGCGACACACTCAGCGGTTCGCTATCTCCGTTCTGTCTGCGTGCTAGCACTTGTCAATCACGGACAGCTATCGCATGGGCGGAAGTAAATGCTAATCTTCGTCGTTTTACTCCTTGACTAGCAAACTTACCGCCTCAACATGGTCTGTCTTGGGAAACGGTGCTCAACAAACGTCAAGCTTTCCGAGAAGCATTTTATGGCTATCAAATTCAAGCGGTCGCAGAAATGACCGATACTGAATTGGAAGACTTGCTGGATAATCCAGCCATCATCCGAAATAGAGCCAAGATTTTTGCTACACGCGCTAACGCCCAAGCCTTTCTACGACTACAGGAAGAATATGGCTCTTTTGATGCCTATCTTTGGTCTTTTGTTGAGGGGAAAACGATCGTTAACGATGTTCCCGATTACCGCCAAGCCCCAGCTAAAACACCTTTGTCTGAGAAATTAGCCAAAGATCTCAAAAAACGAGGCTTCAAGTTCACAGGCCCAGTCGCTGTCTTGTCTTTTCTACAGGCTGCAGGGCTAGTTGATGACCACGAGAATGATTGTGAATGGAAAAGCAGGAATTAGTGTGTACAGGTAACTAGCATATCTGAGAATATAGAAAAAAGCTGAGAAATTTTTCCCAGCTTTTTATATATACTATTAGATTTGTTAGAGTGAAGTCAAAAAAGTGATTCCACCTAAAATAACACCAGCTGAATTTGGAATGATTAGTATCCAATCCTTCTTAGGTTCCTTTGTCCATCCATAAATAACCCAGATTAAGCAAGATATAGCAGCTGATAAAGGTTGAAATGGTTGAGCTTTATTTCCCTGTAAATTAGCGATAATTTGAGGTATGTAGGCAATAAATACTATAATTCCAATAAAGGCACCAATAGAACCTACGATTCGATTAATTTTTTGTTTTGTCATATACACCTCCTTCAAAAGGATATCATAGAAATTAGCGAAATGCAATAAATTCAGATACAAATTGTAACGAAAACGAATACAAAGCACAAAAATAGAGAAACTATTTATTTTTTGTTATAGTCAAAGCGAATGACTTGTTCCTGTGCATCTACATAGGCGTGAACTCCGAAGGGAACAATGGCTCTTGGAGTTGCGTGGCCGACATTCAGATTATAGACAATTGGGATATTGCTGTCAATAATATCCAATAGTGCCTCTTTATAGTCGTCATAGAAAGTTTCATCCATAGGTTTTCCGACCAAGAGTCCACTGATGACCTCGAATATACCAGTGTCTTTTAAAGTCCGCAACATATTTTTAAAGTCTTCCAGCTCAGGCTTTTCTTCGCTTGTTTCTAGTAAGAGTATTTTTCCTTTCCAGTCTGACAAATCAGGGAAAAGTTTGTATTTTTGACAGAGCTCCGTGCTATCTGTGTATCGAGAGTTGTCAAAGATATCGTAGAGGGATTCGAGGCAACCACCGAGGATTTTTCCCTCGAACTGTGCATTTCCTTGCAACAACTCAAAACCGGTATTTGCATGACTGACACGAGGTGTCCCCAGAGCCTTAGGACTGAAGTCAGTCCTTTCATCATACCAAACGTCACTAGGGCGGATTTCTGAGATTCTTCCAGTCTCAATCAATTCTTTAAAGTAGTGAAGGCTATAGGCTAGCATTTCTTTGTCTAATTCACAAATGTCTGCTAAAAAGGATTGACCATAAAAAGTCTTGATTCCTAGTTTATGTAACATGAGATGGTTCATGGTTGTATCCGAGAAGCCAAGAAAAATCTTTTGTTTGATAACTTTCGGTAGTTGGTTATTTTCAAAAAGATAGGGTAACAAACGGTAGGTGTCGTCTCCACCGATGGCACATAGGATCATGTCGATGCTATCATCAGAAAAGGCATGAATCAAATCCTCTGCACGCGCTTCAGGATGGTCCTTGATAAAGTCTAATCCATTTAGCGAATGGGGCAAAAAGATAGGATTGAGTCCCAGGTCCTTGAGACGTTGGATGCCCAAGTCCACTTCGTGTTTGACAAAGTCCTCTCCGATAATGCCACTAGATAAACTAACAATACCAATAGTAGAAATCATATTTTATCCCCCTAGAAATAGATTGAGCCTATTTTATCACAAAATATAAGAGGAAGCTATGTGGGATTTCAGAAAAATGCTTTTAAATCAAGAAAGTAGTAAAAAAGCAACCGCACCTGCAGTTGCTTTCATCATTCTTCTTAATAGCGTGTTGGTCCTGCACTTGCGCTACGGATATTCAAGCGTTTCTTGAGATAGAAGCGAAGGGCTAGGAGGACTGCTCCGATAATAGCCAGTGGCAATGGAGCGAGTACGGGGTTAAGGCTAGCTGGTAGGAAGCTTGTTGCAAAGAAGACAAGCAACCAAAGGAACATAGAAGCTAGGATAACTAGTACAGATTTCCAGAA
>BNJS01002890.1_pt1 | contig 81918 bp, 91 predicted proteins | sample 8540461 | NCBI WGS metagenome assembly BNJS01 (sample SAMD00202454, study PRJDB9452) | human saliva metagenome | isolation source: human saliva | place: Japan
TGAGAATGAAAAAGATACAATTGAGGCTAAAGGAATTGCTGTTCAGGTTTATACTGAGGATTTTGAAAGTGAATATATTAGTCTTACAGATATTGCAAGATATAAAAACCCTCACGAACCTAAAGATGTGGTGAAGAATTGGTTAAGAAGTAGGGATACTATCGAATTTCTTGGTTTATGGGAGACCCTTCATAACCCTAAATTTAAAGGGGTCGAATTCGACTCCTTTAAACAAGCTTCAGGGTCAAATGCTTTTACGTTATCTCCACAAAGATGGATAGTAAATACTGATGCGATAGGGATAGTATCTAAGTCAGGTCGCTATGGAGGAACATTTGCTCATCCGGATATAGCGATGGAATTTGCATCGTGGGTTTCAGCCGAATTTAAACTTTATTTGATTGAGGACTATAAACGCCTCAAAGCAGATGAAAATTCAAAACTGTCATTTAATTGGAATTTAAACAGAGAAATTTCTAAGATTAATTATAAAATCCATACAGATGCAATCAAAGAATATTTAATGAGAGATCTTACAAAGGAACAATTGAATTATAAGTATGCTAGCGAAGCTGATATACTTAATGTCGCATTGTTCAACAAAAGAGCAAAAGAATGGCGTGAGCAAAATCCAAATTTAAAAGGTAATATGAGAGACTACGCTAGTTTAAATGAGTTGTTAGTACTAGCGAACATGGAAAGCTACAATGCAGTTTTAATAACTAAAGGGATGAAGCAGAAGGAGAGAATGATTGAGTTACGAACTTTAGCAAGAAATCAACTTTTTTCAATAGAAAAACTGAATGGGAGAGGGCTTAAAGAATTAGAACGACTTAGTGAAAGGTAATAGAAATAGAGAATTATATTACTAGCAAAGTGTTAAAGTGAGCGAATTATACGAGAGTGAAATCTCGCTGAAGACAGAAGAAGGTTATCGCCGCATTGCAGTGGAAGAGATTCTGCAAATTCAGTTGGTGGAAGGTGAATAAATATTTGTGTTGCGATTGTATCGCAAATGTGTTGTTTTCTGATGTTGTTTCTTTTATAATAATAGTACTAGAATAACAGAGGTGAGACTATGGCAAATATGAAAACAGCGAGTGTCAACGTAAGAATACAAGAAGATATCAAAAAACAAGCAGAAGAAATTTTAGATCAATTAGGACTTCCAAGAGCGGTAGCGATAGATATGTTTTATAGACAGATTATCCTAAACAAAGGTATTCCTTTTGAGTTAGTGATTCCAACTGCTCCGAAATCACGTGAAGAACTCACAAAAGAAGAATTTGACAAGATGATGAAAGTAGCTGTTGAGCAAGTAGAAAAAGGACAAACAACACCGGTAGAAGAGGTTTTTGAGGAACTATATCGAGGTATGTAAATGGAACATTATAGGATAGAGATTTCTGATTTAGCTAAGGCACAGTTAGTTGAAATTAGAGATTATATAGCTAAAGAGTTATATTCTCCAGCAACTGCCAGAAAGACGCTACATTTATTAGAAAATAATATCCTTTCTCTTTCTAAATTACCCCATCGACATGAAAGTGGAGGATAAGGAATGGGGGAATAAAGGGATTAGGAAGTATCAGGTGAAGAACTTTCTCATTTATTATTCTATTCATGAAGAAAGTCGAGTTGTTGCGATTCTGGGTATTATGTATGCTAAAAGGAATCCAGCTTATTTATTGAAAAAGTTACAGTAAATGAATATTCAAAACACTGTTTAAGAGTATCCAATTATTGAACGTCCCCCGTTATTCACTAGAGTTGACGGGGACGTTCTTTTTTGCTAAAATAGTCGTGTTGTAATTGTGAAGCACCACAGCTACAACCGCTCGGATTAGAGTACAAAAGACCGGAATCGGCACTTTAAACTGGCGAGTCTTAGTCTAAAATATAGGAGGTGCAATATGTACGCAATCGTAAAAACTGGTGGAAAACAAGTTAAAGTTGAAGTTGGTCAAGCAATCTACGTTGAAAAATTAAACGCAGAAGCTGGCGACAAAGTAACTTTCGAAGAAGTAGTATTTGTAGGTGGAGATGACGTTAAAGTTGGTGCTCCATTCGTAGCAGGTGCAACTGTTGAAGGAACTGTTGAAAAACAAGGCCGTCAAAAGAAAGTTGTAACTTTCAAATACAAACGTCGTAAAGACTCACACCGTAAACAAGGTCACCGTCAACCTTATACAAAAGTTGTTATTGACGCAATCAACGCTTAATCACGATGATTCAAGTGACTGTACACAAAAAGAACCAACGTATCGTTTCCTTTGAAATGACTGGTCATGCAAACTTTAGTGAACATGGTTCAGATATTGTTTGCGCAGGGGTATCGGCTTTAGCCATTACAACTGTGAACAGCATTGAGAAGTTAGCAGGATACCAACCGATTGTCGAAGTCGACGAGGTTGAGGGTGGTTACTTATATATGGAAGTTGTAGAAGACTTGACTCAAGAGCAAGAACATACAACTCAAATTTTATTAAATAGTCTATTACTAGGGTTAGAAGATATTCAATCGGAATATCAAGACTTTCTAGCTGTAACTGTTGCATAATCAATCAAGGAGGTGCACAACTATGTTAAAAGTGAATTTACAATTATTCGCCCATAAAAAAGGGGGCGGTTCTACATCAAACGGACGTGACTCACAAGCGAAACGTCTAGGTGCTAAACGTGCTGACGGACAATTCGTTTCAGGTGGTTCAATTTTATACCGTCAACGTGGAACAAAAATCCATCCAGGTGAAAACGTAGGTAGAGGTGGAGACGATACTTTATTTGCTAAAGTAGACGGAATTGTACGTTTCGAACGTAAAGGCCGTGACAAAAAACAAGTATCTGTATATCCAGTAATCGCTGCTGAATAATATTGAGTAGGATGTGACATTCAGTCACATCCTTTTTTTTAAGAAAAATGAGATTTTAACAAAACTACTTCAAACGTTTCAGATGTCTCTATAATTGCTATACTAGCAGTATCGGAGAAAGCCATGCGTGGCTATTATAGAATCTGAACGTTCTGCGTAGTTTTGTTAGAAAAAAATGTGAACGAACCTATTTCATATCATTCAAAGCTCAAATACTCTTAAAAAATAGAAGGAGGGATTCTTATCGAAGCAGGTAAAGAAATCAAAGCGTTCGAAGAATTGGCAAAAGCTGTAGAGGTGCTTCAAAAAGAAATCGGTTATTCGAATGTGGAGGCGCTAGGTGAGACGTTACAAAATATCGTCAATAACAATACTGCGCAACAAGTCGAAGGATTGCCAAGTAACGAAGTCGCTGAAGAATTAAACAAAGCGTATCAACAATTAGATTTAACAAGCTATTCGAGTGAAGAGATTCGCCGTATGATTCAATTCACGTTCTTGAAAGCCGCTAAAGAAGACGGTTTACAAATGAACCATCAAATGACGCCAGATGCCATCGGATTACTCGTGGCGTATATGATGGACCAAATGACGAAGAAAGACGAACCGTTGCAAATTGCGGACTTTGCTGCAGGAAGCGGGAACTTACTCAGCACGATACTATTATTCTTACAATCTGCTGGTAAAACTGCGAGTGCAACAGCCATCGATAATGATGAAGTGCTTGTGCATTTAGCCCTACAAGCATTCGCCTTAGAGCAGTTGGATGTAAAGACTTCCTTACAAGATGGCTTGCAAGATTCACTCGTGGATCCGCAAGACTTCGTGGTCAGTGATTTACCAGTCGGCTACTATCCAGTAGATGCGAACGCCGCTCGTTTTGAAACGAAAAACGACGAAGGACATTCATTCGCGCATCACTTACTCATCGAACAACAAGTGCGTTACTTGAAAGAGGCAGGAGTTGGATTCTTTATCGTTCCAACGAACCTTTTTGATACACCTGAAGGAGAGAAGTTACTTTCTTATTTACAAAAAGAAACATACGTGCAAGCCATGTTGGCATTTCCACGCAATCTCTTCAAAGATGTGCAATTTAGTAAGTCGCTTTAATCGTTCAAAAACGTGGAAAAGGCGCAAAACAAGTGAGTCAAGTACTCCTTGGAGATATCCCAGAATTTAAGAACAGAGAAAAATTCAGAAAATTCACTCTAACATTCGAAAAATGGGTACAAGAAATGTTATAATAAATCTGTTAGACCCACTAATGGGCTTAATTTGAAATTAAAGGAGAATGTGCATGTCAAAATCAATCGCGATTAATGCAGGAAGTTCAAGCTTGAAGTTCCAATTATTTAATATGCCACAAGAAGAAGTAGTGGCTAAAGGTTTAGTAGAACGTATTGGATTGGGTGATTCAATCTTCTCAATCAGCTATGGAGACGACCAAAAATTTGAAGTGGTAGAAGATATTCCAAACCACGAAGTTGCGGTAGAAAAATTATTAGAACAATTAGTAGCTTTAAACATTATTTCTTCATTCGACGAAATCACTGGTGTTGGTCACCGTGTCGTTGCTGGTGGGGAATTATTCAAAGATTCAGCTTTAGTTGATGACACTGTTATCCAACAAGTTGAAGACTTAGCAGAATTTGCACCATTACACAACAAAGCTGAAGCTGTAGGAATGCGCGCATTCAAACACATCTTACCAGATATTACAAGTGTTGCTGTATTCGATACTTCATTCCATACAACAATGCCTAAGAAAGCTTACTTATACAGCATTCCAATGGAATACTACAAAGAATTCAAAGCTCGTAAATACGGAGCTCACGGAACAAGCCACCGCTACGTTTCACGCCGTGCTGCTGAATTATTAGGTAAACCAGTTGAAGAATTAAAAATCATCACTTGCCACTTAGGTAACGGTGCTTCAATCACTGCAGTTGATGGCGGTAAATCTGTAGATACTTCTATGGGATTCACTCCATTAGCAGGGGTTACAATGGGTACTCGTTCAGGTGATATCGATGCTTCATTAGTAGCATTCTTAATGAACAAATTAAACATTACAGACGTTAACGAAATGGTTGACATCTTAAACAAAAAATCAGGTCTATTAGGCCTTTCAGGTGTATCAAGCGACATGCGTGACGTTGAAGCTGCAAGTGCAACAAACGAAGATGCTAAAGTTGCAGTGGAAATTTTCGTTGACCGCGTTCAAAAATACATTGGACAATATGTTGCTGTTATGAACGGTGTGGACGCTATCGTCTTCACTGCTGGTATCGGTGAAAACTCTAAATCAATTCGTTCTCGTATCATCAATGGTTTAACTTGGTTCGGTTGCGATATCGATCCTGAGCGTAATGATACTCGTTCAGAAGCGATCATTTCTTCTGAAGGTGCGAAAGTGACTGTATTAAACATCCCAACTAATGAAGAGGTTGAGATTGCGCGTGACATCGAACGTTTACGCAAATAATAAAAATACAAACCGAAGGTTTGAAGAGAAACTTCTAAATCCTTGGATTTGTTTATAGTAGTGATTGTAGGAGACCGGCTCGAGCCTGTAGTCTCTCACCTATCGAATTCAAAGAGCCCCATGGCGGAACATCCGCTGTGGGGCTCTATTTCATTTCGATTCTTATTCTCAAACTTATGGATGCAGCCACTTTAAAAAGCTTTATAGAAACAAAAATGCCTAGCTTACAGAAATGTTTGTGAAGCTCTAGAGGAAGCTCGAATAAATGTTGCGCTTATTCTTGCAATTCATCTATTCATTTCCTCTGTTATAGCTCTAGGGGACTCCAAATGACACATAATAATTTCACAAAAAAATTTATTTGACACATTAGTATAAAAAGATATATACTAATTGTCAGAAACGGAGGTAAAAATGAAACAAATAATGGAATCTGCTTTTTCTTTTGAAAAAAGTAAGCAGAATGATGATTTATACAAAGAAAAGAGGAAAAACGATGATTAAAAGAAAAAAATGGATTGTGTTTGCAATGTGTCTGGGAGTCTTTTTGACCCTTATTGATACAACAGTAATGAATGTTGCCATGCCAAATATTCAAGCTTCGATTCATACAACAATGGTGGGCATGAACTGGGCTCTAAATATTTATAGCTTACTGTTTGCAGCTTTAGCAATTCCTCTAGGCCGATTTGCTAGTCGTTATGGGGTTCATAGGTCTTTTGTCATTGCGAGTGTTGCTTTTTTAGTAGGGTCGGTAGTTTCTGGAATTTCAGGTTCTATTCAATTACTAATTGTAGGACGCATTATGCAATCAATAGGCGCGGCTATCATTTTACCTTTGGGCATGGCTATTGCTTATAGTACTGCTGATTCTGTGGAGGAGCGGGCTCCTATTGTTGCAACTGTGGCTTTGACACAAGGTTTAGCAGGAGCATTGGGACCTAGTTTGGGAGGTGCCTTGACGCAGTATCTCAATTGGCGATGGGCATTTTATATTAATATTCCATTGGTTATTGTCATTATTGCTATTTGTCTGGCAGCACTTGATTTGAAAAATGAACCGGTTAATAAGCAAAAAAATGACTTTATTGGTTCGTTCATTTCGATGGTTGGTCTTTTTTCACTGACACTCGCCCTTATTCAAGGTCGATCATGGGGCTGGTTGAGTATATCAATTATCAGTTTATTTGTATTTTCAGTCATTGCCCTTATTTTATTCATTATGTATGAAAGAAAGATTGACTCACCTATGATTCCAATGGAATTATTTAGTTTTCGCAATTTCAATGCAGCTTCTTTAGTAATGGTCTTTTCAACAGTGTTTCAAGTAGGACTCTTTATTGTTCTCCCTACTTATTATTCACAAGTTGTTGGGCATACGACGTTAGCTTCGTCGTTGTTACTTATGATTGTATCTATTGCACTGACGATTTGTTCACCTCTCGCATCCATGACTCTATCTAAAATTGGACCACGGTTCACTGTCATGCTTGGTTTTGTGCTGATGGGTATTTCTTACCTTCTTTTTGGAACAATTACGGCTACGAGTACGTTGCATCTATATTTGGCTTGCTTGTTCTTAGGAGCGGGATATGGGCTATTACTTGGACCTTCTCAAGTGCTGGGAGCTAGTGATTTTGAAGGAGATTTATTGAACGCATCTCAGTCTGTTCTATTTGTTTTTCGTCAAGTAGGACTGGTATTGGCTTTCGCTATTTTCTTGTCTCTTTTTAATGGGCATTTACAAGAGTTGGGATATATTTACGATAAAGTAACAGTATTTACGTCAATTTACAAGCAGTCTACAATCTTAGTTTTTGCATGTGTCTTACTAGGTTTTTTGTTTAAGAAAAAAGGGAATAAATGAAATCAGTTCATTATTTAAAGACTTTTACAAAATGTACTGTCAAGAATATCGTTCCACCCCCTGTAACTAAAATAGAAAGTGATGAAATTTAGAATTAGATATTCTTCTCTGAATATCAATGATTATGAAGGATATAAACCGCAAAAAACTATCTTAGTGAAATTGATTAATCTATTTCAAGAATTGTCGACTTTTGTTGCTATGTCAGTGAACTGATTTAGTGTATTTATTGATGTTTTAATGGTACAATTTAAATATATCAATAAGGTGAATGGAGGTGTACTATGTCATATTCAGCAGCCTTTTCTCAAGCGGTAGAAATTGTACTATATCTAAGTATCAAACAAGAGGAAGATAAGTTGAAATATTTATCAATTCAGGTTATTTCAGAGAAATTGGAAATTCCTATTCCTAGTGTTAAGAGATTGGTGTCATTATTGAAAAAGAAGGTATCATTTCATCAAAAAAACAGGAATAGCAGGTGGATTATCTATTCAAAAAGATGTTGAAACCATCACTTTATTTGATATTTTTCAATCTATTGAGGGAAGTAAAAACCACTTTTCAATTTTTTTACGATAGCTTTTGATTTATCACAATTTGAAAATAGTAGCAATGTAGAATTATATCTCAATAATTTTCAAAAAAATCTTGGCAAAAAGCTGAAAGTGCCATGATTAAAGAGTTGAAATCGTGTACTATATCGGATTTACTTTAGAAAGTATAGAGTGGATAAAAATGAAAATATAACAAAGATAGCTGTAGACGAAACTGACCCAAAATAGTGAGAATTTAATAAAAAAACACCCTTAGGGCTATCGTCTCCGGTATTCAACCGGAGACAGGTAGTCCAATTTTTGGTTGGATTCGTTTTTTTATTATAATTTTTGATGTAATTTTTCTACAATTTGAATTACATAGAAGATGAAGTTGTTACTTCACCACTTTAGGGAATTGATTAGAAATCAAAAGTAGTGAATATGAGTTCGTAAACAAGAGAGTATAAATCATCGATAGTGATGAGATATACTCTTTTCTTAATTTATACGAAAGAATGCGTTTTTAGGAAGAACTATTGGAAAATTCGAAACTATATAGATTTCCTTCTAGATTATGTGGAATTAGAATTTTCGTGGAAAGAAACGGGTTCATACATTTGAAAAATTTTTAAAGGTAGGAAAGGATTTCTAAAAAGGGGTTTGGAATTTTCCATAAAAAGCAATTCGAGCTTCAAAGTCCATTCTTAAAATAGAAGAGTGAAGAATGAATCGAATGGAGATGAAAATCATGATGATTTCAAACGGAAAAAAGAAATTCTTACTAGCGGCTGCGCTCGTTGGGCTTAGTGCTGCGACGCTCGCACCGACAAATGTGGTAAATGCGGATGAGATTTACTACGAAAATCAATATGGAGCCAATCAAAACTATCTTCGCTATGAAGCAGTAGATGGTCAGTTGAAGAATGCGGAAATTGTCAACAACCGTACATTCGACGAATTGGCGTATGAAGCTTCCGACAATTCATATGTGAAAGTGAAGAAAGATGGAAGTGTGACGTTCACGGCGAAGGAAGGCGCAGATGGATTGACGATGCGTTATTCTATTCCAGATGGAAAAGAAGGCGATGTTACGATTTATGTGAATGGTGAGCCTATGCGCACTTTCCATTTGGATTCGAGCTCTGCTTACCAATATGTGGATGGAAGTAATGTCTACGATACCAAGGCGACAGATCATAGTCATGCGCGCTTTAGTTTTGATGAAGTGCATGGATTCTTCGGAGTTCATGTGAATCCTGGAGACACAGTGACGATTGAAAATAATGGTGTCGAATTGTCACTTGATTTTGTGGAGTTAGAAAATGTCCCTGCACCTATCCCTCAACCAGAAAACAGTATTTCAATCACAGATTCAGCGTATGGTGCAAAAGATGGACAAGATAGTACAGTTGCGTTTGAAAAAGCCCTAGATGCAGCGATTAAACAAAAGAAAACTCTTTATATTCCAGTCGGAGAGTTCAAGATTAACAAAAAAATTGATTTTACCGCTGACGGCTTAACGGTTACAGGGGCAGGAATGTGGTATTCGAAATTAAATTTCACAACGAATGAAAAAGGACAAGGCGGATTCGAGATTGGCCACGATTCAAATCGATTGACGTTTAGTAACTTTGCGATGACATCAGCCTTAACGTCACGTTATGACCATTTAGATGATAAGGCTCAATACAAAGCCTTTGCGGGAAGCTTCGGTAAAGATTCAAGAATCGACCATATGTGGATTGAGCACTTCGAATGTGGAGCTTGGATTGGCGACTATGATACGAAAATGAGATACACGGATCATCTCGTGATTGAAAATAGCCGTATTCGTAATAACTTAGCAGACGGGGTGAACTTCACGCAAGGAACACGTAATTCTGTTGTGCGCAACTCGAATATCCGTAACAATGGGGATGATTCGCTAGCGACATTCTCAAGTAGCATCCATACCCAGGAATACGCATCAAACAATTCATTTGAACATAACACCATTGAACTTGGTTGGAGAGCTGGTGGTGTTGGTATCTTCGGCGGGAAAAATCATAAAGTGACGAATAACTTGATTAAAGATAGCCGTGGTGGCGCTGGAATTCGTGTGTCCACAGTCTTTGCGAAAGAAGGCGAAGGACTTGGATTTAAAGACAATAACGAGATTTTAATTAAGGATAACATGATTGTAAATTCAGGAACGACGAATGATTTCTATTTTCCTCATTCAAAACCTCGTAGCAACATCGACTTTGAAGAAACATATGGTCCTATTACAGGTATTACTGTTCAAGATAATGTATTCGTGAATCCGGTATATACGGACGAGGCGATTACGCATGCCGGTGTGAAATTAGATGGAAAAATCAAAATCATTAATTCAAACGTTCAAGGCAATACCTCTTCGGATCCTTATAAGGTAGATGCAAGTATGAGCCATTCTGTTGAAAACGGAAAAGAAGTGTATAACTTTACGTACGGTGATCAACCAACTTTCCTTCCAGAAAACAGCACGGCGTTTGAGCGTGACTACAACTATCGTGGCGAACGCGAAGTGGACGGCCACATCATCCGTCTGTGGGAGCACAAATAAATATTGAAGAAAAAAAGCATTGCTGGCTTTCCGGGACTGACCCCAAAAAGTGAGAATTTAATAAAAAGACACCTCCATGTGGATTTGATTATATTGTGCCAAATCCAACTTGGAGGTGTTTTTATTTAGTTCTCATTTACGGGGGTCAGTGCAAAAAAACACTTGACTTAATTAATGAAAAGGGTCATACTATGTTCAAACGAATACTTGAATGATATTGAGGTGAGAATATGATTAAAAAAGATACTTGTGAAATTTATTGTTATGACGAAGAAAAGGTCAATCGAATACAAGATAATTTACAGACAGTAGATATTTCTAGTGTTGCCCAAATATTAAAAGCTATTGCAGATAAAAATAGAGTAAAAATTACCTATGCATTGTGTCAAGATGACGAACTGTGTGTGTGTGATATTGCAAATATTATAGGTGTTACGGTTGCAAATGCCTCTCATCACCTACGAACGCTGCATAAGCAAGGGATTGTTAAGTTTCGAAAAGAGGGAAAACTTGCATTTTATTCATTAGATGATGAGCATATCAGACAAATTATGATGATTGCATTGGCACTTAAGAAAGAGGTGAAGATCAATGTCTAGTGGGAAAGCAAAACAGTTCGAAGAAGAAATGAAAGCCTATCGTGTTCAAGGATTTACTTGTACTAACTGTGCAACCATTTTTGAAAATAATGTTAAAGAACTTCCCGGTGTTCAGGATGCGAAAGTAAATTTCGGAGCATCTAAAGTTTATGTTAAAGGGACGACAACCATTGAAGAATTAGAAAAAGCAGGAGCATTTGAAAATTTAAAAATTCGAGATGAAAAAGAACAAAGGGTAGAAGGAGAACCTTTTTGGAAGCAGAAAGAAAACATTAAGGTATATATATCAGCTCTTTTACTTGTAGTTAGCTGGTTCTTAGGAGAGCAGTATGGTGAAGAGCATGTTCTACCGACAATTGGTTATGCAGCGTCCATTTTAATCGGCGGATATTCGTTATTTATTAAAGGTCTCAAAAATTTAAGCAGATTAAATTTCGATATGAATACGCTTATGACTATTGCCATTATAGGAGCTGCAACTATTGGTGAATGGGGTGAAGGGGCAACCGTTGTTATCCTATTTGCGATTAGTGAAGCATTAGAGCGTTATTCAATGGATAAAGCACGTCAATCTATTGAATCTTTAATGGATATTGCCCCAAAAGAAGCGTTAATTCGACGAGGCAATGAAGAAATGATGATTCATGTTGATGAGATTCAAGTTGGAGACATCATGATAGTTAAGCCCGGTCAAAAGTTAGCAATGGATGGAATAGTGGTTAAAGGTACATCGACATTAAATCAGGCTGCGATTACAGGTGAAAGTGTTCCAGTAACGAAAATCACAAATGATGAAGTATTTGCAGGAACCTTGAATGAAGAAGGGTTACTTGAGGTTAAAGTAACAAAACGAGTTGAAGATACCACTCTTTCAAAAATCATTCACTTGGTAGAAGAAGCCCAAGCAGAACGGGCCCCCTCTCAAGCGTTTGTCGAGAAATTTGCAAAATACTATACACCAGCTATTGTCATACTAGCTCTTTTAATTGCAGTAGTTCCACCATTATTTGGCGGAGACTGGAGCCAATGGATTTATCAAGGATTAGCTGTATTAGTGGTTGGTTGTCCTTGTGCCTTAGTAGTCTCAACTCCAGTTGCTGTGGTTACAGCAATAGGAAATGCAGCGAAAAATGGTGTATTAATTAAAGGTGGTATCCATTTAGAAGCAGCAGGACACTTAAAAGCGATAGCCTTTGATAAAACAGGAACATTAACCAAAGGGATTCCAGCTGTAACAGACATTGTGACATATGGTAGAAATGAAAATGAATTAATAACCATAACATCAGCCATTGAAAAAGGATCGCAGCACCCTCTTGCTTCAGCGATTATGCGAAAAGCAGAAGAAAATGGATTAAAATTCAATGAAGTAACAGTAGAGGATTTTCAATCCATTACAGGTAAAGGCGTTAAAGCCAAAATAAATAATGAAATGTATTATGTGGGAAGTCAAAATCTTTTTGAGGAATTACACGGAAGCATTTCAAGCGATAAAAAAGAAAAAATTGCCGATATGCAAACTCAAGGTAAAACGGTGATGGTGTTAGGAACAGAAAAAGAAATTCTTTCGTTTATTGCCGTAGCCGATGAAATGAGGGAATCGTCTAAAGAAGTTATCGGCAAGTTGAACAATATGGGAATCGAAACAGTGATGCTAACAGGCGATAACCAAAGAACGGCAACAGCCATCGGAAAACAAGTTGGTGTTTCGGATATTAAAGCTGACTTACTTCCAGAAGATAAGCTTAATTTTATTAAAGAACTTCGAGAAAAACATCAAAGTGTGGGGATGGTCGGAGATGGCGTGAATGATGCTCCAGCCCTTGCGGCATCTACCGTTGGTGTAGCAATGGGTGGTGCTGGAACTGATACAGCTTTAGAAACGGCTGACATCGCCTTAATGTCTGATGATTTGAGTAAATTGCCATATACAATAAAATTAAGTCGTAAGGCTTTAGCAATCATCAAGCAAAACATTACCTTCTCTTTGGCGATTAAATTAGTGGCATTACTTTTGGTCATGCCCGGTTGGTTAACACTTTGGATAGCGATATTTGCTGATATGGGAGCAACTTTACTTGTAACATTAAACAGTTTACGCTTATTGAAAATCAAAGAATAGGTTCTAAAATGGTTGTACTGACCCCAAAAAGTTAGACAGAAAATCTAACTTTTGGGGTGTTTTTATTTAATTCTCATTTACGGGGGTCAGTGCCTTCCAGTAATGCTTTTTTTCTTCAAGTCATTTGTCATGTGTTCTCGTTCGCTATATAATAAAGATATCTATACTTTGAAGGAGTACTTATGACTCAAGGAATTATTATTAAAGCGTTGAGCGGGTTCTACTATATCGAATCGGATGGAGTCATCTATCAAACTCGTGCGCGCGGAGTTTTCCGCAAACGAGGCCAATCGCCACTTGTTGGGGATGTGGTGGAGTTCGAGAGTAGTAACTTGCAAGAAGGAACGCTAACGAAAATCTTGCCGCGAAAGAATGCCATCGTGCGTCCGCCTGTTGCCAATGTGGATGTCGGGATTATCGTGATGTCGGCTGTCGAACCAGAATTTTCAACGCATCTTGTCGACCGTTTCCTTGTCTACTTGGAAGGCTTGGATGTGAAACCAGTCATCATGATTACGAAGACCGATTTGCTGGATGAGGCAGGGATGTCACGTTTGGAAGACATTAAGGCGAAGTATGAAAAAATCGGCTATCCGGTTTATTTCGGACAAGAAGTGATGAAGGATAAGGCGCCATTGTTAGAAAGCCTCCGTGGTGAGAAGGTCATCTTCTTAGGGCAGTCTGGGGTTGGAAAATCCACCTTGCTGAACGAGATGATTCCTGAATTAAACCAAGAAACGGGAGAGATTTCGAATGCGTTAGGGCGTGGGCGTCATACGACTCGTCATGTATCGCTTCATGAAATCGAAGGCGTATGGATTGCGGATACACCGGGATTCAGTACGGTTGATTTTATGGATATTGAAAAAGAGGACTTACCGCATTTATTCCCAGAGTTTGTCGAAGTAGAGCATGAATGTAAATTCAGAGAGTGTTCGCACCAACATGAGCCAAACTGCGCTGTGATTGCAGGAGTGGAGTCAGGAGATATTTGGCAAGAGCGATACGACCATTATTTGAGTTTCTATGAAGAACTGGACCAAAGAAAACCAGTATATAAAGAAAAAAATAGTCAGAGGAGACAGAACATGAAAGTAGCACCATCAATTTTAAGCGCAAATTTTGCAACATTAGGAGAAGACGTTAAGAAAGTCGAAAAATTAGGAGCGGACTGGATTCATATCGATGCGATGGACGGACAATTCGTTCCAAACCTAACATTAGGACCAAACATCGTTGAAGGCTTACGTCCTGTGACGGATTTAGTATTAGACTGCCATTTAATGGTCCAAAATCCAGAACGTTTCATTCCACAATTCGCAAAGCAGGAGCAGACTACATCTCTGTACACGTGGAAGCAACGCCACATATTCACCGAGCGCTTCAAGCGATTAAAGCAGAAGGTGTAAAAGCAGGTGTTGTAATTAACCCAGGAACACCAGTAAGTGCCATCTCAGCAGTTTTAAGCGAAGTGGACTTAGTATTAGTAATGACAGTAAACCCAGGATTCGGCGGTCAATCATTCATTCCAGAAACATTGGATAAAGTACGCGAATTAGTCGCATTGCGCGAAGAAAAAGGCTACCGCTACTTAATCGAAGTGGACGGTGGAGTGAACGGCGAAACAGCAAAACTTTGCGCTGCAGCGGGGGTAGACGTTGCCGTTGCCGGTTCATATGTATACTACGCAGACGATATCAAAGCTGCGATTGATTCAATCAAAGAAGCATAAGAGGGACGAAGATGGAAGTTGTGATTGTCTTGGGAGGACCCAACACCAAAGAGAACATCAAGGAGCTCTTAGAAAACCGATACGGTAAGGCCTATGAAGACTTCCGTTTTGTCGGAGTCGATGGTGGCGCTCTTCGATTATTAGAGCAGCACCTTCCCATGGAAGTAGCGATTGGGGACTTTGATTCTGTCACAAAAGAACAGCGCGACTTGATTCATGAAGCAGCAGGTACTATTGTCCCGCTCCCTTCTGAAAAAGACGATACTGACTTTGAGGCAGCCTTGCTATGGGTGAAGGAGCATTACAAAGAGACACCGATTCATGTACTCGGTTCTTTTGGCGGGCGAGTGGACCACGCGATTAGTACTTTATGGACGATGATGCGACCAGACTTAGCACCGCTTATTCCGTATGTGGTGTTTGAGGATGCAACGAATGTCGTGAATTTCATCCAGCCAGGCACATACACGATTGAAAAGATGGACTTTACGAAGTACCTTTCCTTTATTAGTATGACTCCTGTGGAAAATGTCACCCTCATCGATGTTAAATACACGCTCGATTCCAAAAGCTACGCATACCCAGTGGCACTTGTTAGCAATGAGTTTACAAGTGACAAGATGACCATTTCCTTCACAAAAGGACTTATCTTAGTAGCCCAAACCCGAGATCATTGGAGATAAAACAAAACAGCGCACAATTAGGATGAATTACCTACACCAAAACCAAAAAGAAAAAATAATTAAATCCTTCGCTTGTAGAACTGGGAATTTATAATTTGACGAGGAGGAAACATGAATTTTAATAGGATGATTCCTGAATTGTCAGTTTTTGATATTGAACGGACTAAAAAATTTTATAGAGAATTAGGATTTAAAATTGAATATGAACGTACTGAAGATAAATTCGTTTTCATGTCATTTCAAGATAGTCAGTTTATGTTTGAACAAATTCACGATGATGGTTGGAATATAGGTGAACTAGTATATCCATTAGGAAGAGGAATAAATTTTTCAATAGCTGTTGATGATATTGAAGAGCTTTATAAATTAGTGAATCATTTGAATATAGAATTATACAGAGAACTAACTAGAAACATATATCAAGTTAATGGAATAGAAGAAATGCAAATAGAGTTTTTAATACAAGATCCAAATGGGTATTTGTTGAGATTTACAAATTAACAAATACCAGTTTGTCTAATTAAATACAAAACACAAAGACGATAGAAAAATCAAAAATCTATCGTCTTTTTTCATGCCTATTTTCAATTTATATAGCGATTAATAAACGAGTTCACAATATTAGTTGAAATCCCAAAATTCACTTATAAGTGAATTTTGGAATTTTTACGTACGTTGTTATTTTCAAAGAGAGGTGCTCTATGTTTCTTATAGATAAGCCTTTTTCGGAAGTTGCAAATCCAACAAACTTCAGAATTTACAAATGATGTAAATAGATTTCATTTTATTGAGAAGCCTTCAAAGCGTATAACAATGGGCTTTTCACAAACTCCATTTTTTTGAAATAAAACTCAAAAAAGGCACTTTTATGTAACCTCTGAGACGCACCATGTTGAGGCGGTAAGTTTGCTAGTCAAGGAGTAAAACGACGAAGATTAGCATTTACTTCCGCCCATGCGATAGCTGTCCGTGATTGACAAGTGCTAGCACGCAGACAGAACGGAGATAGCGAACCGCTGAGTGTGTCGCTCTGCTCGTAAAAGCTTAGAAACCTTTGAACGAAAGGGATAATGAAAGCCTTGATTGCAAGGCTTTTTGCTTTATGGTGGGTAAGTATCAGAGTGAGAAAATTTTTGGAATGAGTAGAAGTGATAGCTAGAAATTATCAGTTTCTATTTCCATTTACCCTGTGGGTACGTGTTTGTTTCCATTGACAAGGAGTTTGTGGGAATAGAAATGTACCCACCTTGTTTGAATCAAGTGAAGTGTAGTTGAAGGAAATCTGTTGAAAGCAATACTTCATTTTACCGAATAAGTAATAATTTAGGCAACTTCAAATCGATTAAAAACTATTTTTAAAGGTTAAGAGTAGACAAAAAAATTGTCCACTCTTTTTTTGCAAACTCAATTTATCAATAAATGAAATGAGGGAATGTAAAATGAAATATTTTGAGGTTGAGTTAGAAAAATCCTGATGAATTTTTTAAAACTACAAACAGAAGATTTTTGTGAAAGCTAATCGCTTGCTACTAAGGAAGATAATCCAGAGCGTTACAGTCTATGAAGAAAAACTTCGTCATATCCTTTAAATCTGGCATCGAATTGGAAGTATGAGTCTCATTCCATAACTTTTATATTGAACATATCATCTTGTTGTGTTATACTATAAATTGATATAAACAAAGATGTAGGAGGAACCGAAACTATGACAGCCTCAATGCGTTTAAGATAAGCTGGCAATAAAAAAAGCAGAATCTATACCCGATGATAGGCTTTTTTGTTGTGCTTATTTATACGATATTGAGCATTCATTAGTTACGGTGAGGATATTGGTTATTTAACTATACCTTTATTTAACTATGTCTTTAATATGAATGTTTCCAAATTGTATGTATGCAGACCAAAAGCCACATTGTGGGGTTTGGCCTGCATTTTTTATTGCCTAGAATGCTATTCAAAATAGAAATTCAAGCAAAATAATATGCAGGAGATAATATAAATGGAAAAATACAACAATTGGAAACGAAAATTTTATGCAATATGGGCAGGGCAAGCAGTATCATTAATCACTAGTGCCATCCTGCAAATGGCGATTATTTTTTACCTTACAGAAAAAACAGGATCTGCGATGGTCTTGTCTATGGCTTCATTAGTAGGTTTTTTACCCTATGCGATTTTGGGACCTGCCATTGGTGTGCTAGTGGATCGTCATGATAGGAAGAAGATAATGATTGGTGCCGATTTAATTATCGCAGCAGCTGGTGCAGTGCTTGCTATTGTTGCATTCTGTATGGAGCTACCTGTCTGGATGATTATGATAGTATTGTTTATCCGTAGCATTGGAACAGCTTTTCATACCCCCAGCACTCAATGCGGTTACACCACTTTTTAGTACCAGAAGAACAGCTAACGAAATGCGCAGGCTATAGTCAGTCTTTGCAGTCTATAAGCTATATTGTTAGTCCGGCAGTTGCAGCACTCTTATACTCCGTTTGGGATTTAAATGCTATTATTGCCATCGACGTATTGGGTGCTGTGATTGCATCTATTACGGTAGCAATTGTACGTATACCTAAGCTGGGTAATCAAGTGCAAAGTTTAGAACCAAATTTCATAAGGGAGATGAAAAGAAGGAGTTGTGGTTCTGAGACAAAAACAAAGGATTGTTTGCCTTATTACTCTTAGGAACACTATATACTTTTGTTTATATGCCAATCAATGCACTATTTCCTTTAATAAGCATGGAACACTTTAATGGAACGCCTGTGCATATTTCTATTACGGAAATTTCCTTTGCAATTGGGATGCTAGCAGGAGGCTTATTATTAGGAAGATTAGGGGGCTTCGAAAAGCATGTATTACTAATAACAAGTTCATTTTTTATAATGGGGACCAGTTTAGCCGTTTCGGGAATACTTCCTCCAAATGGATTTGTAATATTCGTAGTTTGCTGTGCAATAATGGGGCTTTCGGTGCCATTTTATAGCGGTGTGCAAACAGCTCTTTTTTCAGGAGAAAATTAAGCCTGAATATTTAGGACGTGTATTTTTCTTTGATCGGAAGTATCATGTCACTTGCTATGCCAATTGGGTTAATTCTTTCTGGATTCTTTGCTGATAAAAATCGGTGTAAATCATTGGTTTTTTACTATCAGGTATTTTAATTATTGGCATTGCTATAGTTTGCCAAATGATAACTGAGGTTAGAAAAATTAGATTTAAAATAAACAATATTGGAGGAATATTTATGTATCTTATTTTTCATGTAACTCTTCCTGCTAAAAATCGCAGGGTTTTTCCCTGCATACAAGCAAATGAAAGCATGCGATTATAGACAGGAGGAAATGTTATGGAATTAATATTAAAAGCAAAAGACATTCGTGTGGAATTCAAAGGACGCGATGTTTTAGATATAAATGAATTAGAAGTATATGATTATGACCGTATTGGTTTAGTAGGAGCAAATGGTGCTGGAAAAAGCACTTTACTCAGGGTACTTTTAGGAGAATTAACTCCCCCAGGATGTAAAATGAATCGTCTGGGTGAACTTGCCTATATTCCCCAGTTGGACGAAGTAACTCTGCAGGAGGAAAAAGATTTTGCACTTGTAGGCAAGCTAGGTGTTGAGCAATTAAATATACAGACTATGAGCGGTGGTGAAGAAACAAGGCTTAAAATAGCACAGGCCTTATCGGCACAGGTTCATGGTATTTTAGCGGATGAACCTACGAGCCATTTAGACCGTGAAGGAATTGATTTTTCTAATAGGACAGCTAAAAATATTTTACAGGTGCACTGTTAGTTATTAGCCATGACCGCTATTTTTCTTGATGAAATAGTAGATAAAAATATGGGAACTGAAAGATGGCAAAAATCACTGAGTATTGGGGAAACTATTCTGATTATCTTCGTCAGAAAGAGGAAGAACGTAAGAGCCAAGCTGCAGAATACGAACAATTTATTGCGGAACGTGCCCTGATTGGAAAGGGCTGCGGAGGAAAAAGCGAAAACAGGCTCGTAAAATAGAACAGAAGGCAAAAAGGTTCTTCAAAGAAAAAAAGTACTGAAGACGGAGGGCGTTTAGCTCATCAAAAAAATCAATAGGAAGTAAGGAAAAAAAAGATGTATAATGCTGCTAAAACCCTAGAGCACAGGATTGCGGCCTTAGGAAAAGTAGAAGCTCCGGAAGGCATTCGCAGAATTCGTTTCAGGCAAAAGTAAAGCATTGGAGCTCCATAATCCATACCCTATAGTCGGTGCAGAAATTAATAAAGTATTTGGGGATAAGGCTCTGTTTGAAAATGCATCTTTTCAAATTCCGTTAGAGCAAAAAGTGGCGTTAACTGGTGGTAATGGAATCGGAAAAAAACAACTTTAATCCAAAATGATCTTAAACCATGAAGAAGGAATTTCTATTTCGCCTAAGGCAAAAATAGGTTACTTTGCACAGAATGGTTACAAGTACAACAGTAATCAGAATGTTATGGAGTTTATGCAGAAGGATTGTGACTACAATATATCAGAAATTCGTTCAGTGCTAGCATCTATGGGGTTCAAACAGAACGATATTGGAAAAAGTTTATCTGTTTTAAGCGGTGGAGAAATTATAAAATTGTTGCTTGCTAAAATGCTCATGGGTAGATATAACATCCTAATAATGGATGAACCCAGTAACTTCCTTGACATACCAAGTTTAGAGGCTTTTGGAAATACTAATGAAGGAGTACACCGGAACTATCGTGTTTATCACCCACGATAAACGATTACTCGAAAATGTAGCAGATGTAGTTTATGAAATTAGAGATAAGAAAATAAATCTGAAACATTAAATTTAAGGTAGTCGCTGGTCAGTATAGTCTGTTCTGGTTGGCGACTCCATTGTTAAAGAGTATAAAGACTTTAGATTTTATGAATATTAAAAAAATAGGAACAGTCAATTGAACTGCTCCTATTTTTTTCTGCTAAATATATTGTAGTTTTTCTTTATATGTATAATGATAGATTAGCGGATTCTCATCTACGGTACTTACTTCAAATATGAAGAAGTGATCGCGGTTATCTCTGGACTTTTTCCTTATTGAGGACAAAAGTAATTCTTACGTGAAGTCGCCATTGTTTTTAGGATATCATCAGTTAGGAAGGTCAATGGAATATTCATGTTAGAGTAGCGGTAGAAGTCACGTTCAAAATCTTGGTAGCTCTCGCTATAATAGTCCATTTGTAGGTGATTACGCTGAAACTCAAGCTGATTCATAGAGCACCTCCTCGACAAGTTCAATACTAATAATGTCTTTTAATTTCAAATTGATGTGACCTGTTGTAGTTTTTTTTATCAAAATGAAATCTTTGGTCAGACTTGGTATTGTTCCAGTGTAGGAAACACGCTTGTTTTTTTCAATCACTTGAATGCGTGTGCGTAGCTGCCCGGCGTATACTTGACTGAGGAGTAATAATTTCTTCTCTAGTGATAAGTCAGACATGTACGTTACTTTGTTTGTATCATCAGAGAGTGCTGATGCATGTTCAGATAGGAAAAAGCCCATCCATTTTTTTGCATCTTTGTATCCTGGTACTCTCTTGCTGATTGAAATGGTAAATATGAACGGTCAATCATATCAAATCCTTTCTATGCAGAGGCAAGGGTATTTTTATCAAATTGAATCGTAAAACCTTGAATTCCCCCACCTGTGTAACATTCTTTAAAGCGATTGATTACCTCAGTATAGATTATCACAGATGAGCTTTGTTGGCTTTAATGCTAAATGTAAATTCCAATGGTAATCGGTTTTCAGATTTAGCATGTACTAGTCGTATCGATATTTCAGTTGTTTTGAGTTTTCTCTGACGAAGTTTTGAAGTTGCTGTTTCAACGATTCCATGTAAAAATCTTTCAAGCATTTCAATATCATTACATCCTTTGCTACGGATTTCTGAAAATTGTACTGTATTTTTTTCTTGTTTCATTTTAATCCCTCCAATCCACCCGCGGAATGACCACCGATAAGTTTACTGCGTTCAATATTTCTGGAACCTTCAGTTAGGACGGTTCCTTTTTGTATGGCTAAAAAACCAAACTGTTCTCTGACAACATCAATAGCTGTCTGAAGTCTATTATCTTTTTCAATTTGTTCTACATCATCAAAGAGTGATAGTAGAGTATAGCTTTCATCTACGAAGCCACTATAAGATACACCAATTTGTCTCACTGCACCAGAGGTGTATTTTTTCGGAATAATACAAGTACATGACTCACCATTGTTTTGGGGAGATTTGCGGGTTCAATTTTATTCTGAGCATTTATAGATTTTTTCATCTCAGTCCTAGAATAGCCAATATGAATAGAAACGACAGTAGTCAATACTAGGGCTACTGTTCCGTTCCACAGTATCATTTAAAAATCATTTTCACACCCTTTCGTCTATTAGTATAGAAGAAAGCTCTCAGCACATGTTGGGTGAGTAGCTTTGCTTGTAAAAGCGTAAAAAACTTGAAACGAAAGGAATAGTAAAAAGCCTTGATTGTAAGATTTTTTTATATTCCAATGAAGAACTTGACATTATTAGTTACTTCCACTAGAATAAAGTTACATACCATCGGTATGATAGAAAGGGACTAAGATGGCAAGAAATAGAAACTCACATGAAACTAGAAAAAAAATACTAGAGGTCTCTAAAAATTTATTTTTAGAAAAAGGATTTGATAATACGTCAATACAAGATATCATAGATGGCTTAGGTGGATTAACGAAAGGTGTCATTTATCATCATTTTGAGTCTAAATATGATATACTGCAAACGATCATTAGCGAAAATAATCAACAAATTTTAAATTATAATTGGAGAGGAAACACTGGATTAGAAAAGATACAAAATTCTTTGATGGACTCTTTCTCTAATTTTGAACATCAAAAGCTCGTTTACTCTGCCTCAATCATGCTAAGAAGTCCACGTTTGTTAGGAGAGCAGTATCTAGATTTATTTTCTGATTTTTTATCCGAAATTAGAAAAAAAGTTTACGAAGGTGTTGAAGATGGATCTATTAAAACAGAATATCCAGAAGAGCTAGCAGATTTAATTGTTTTAACACTAAATATTTGGATTGGTTTTCAAATTTCCGTTTTTTCATTAGTGGAATTAAAGCGTAAAATGAATTTCATTAAACTTACTTTTGAAGGTCTAGGGGTACAGTTAATTTCTGATGAAATGATAGAGGTGATTTTCAACTTATTTGATCACTTAAAAAAAGTAAATAAGTAGTCGCATGACATTCTTGTTATTACTAATTTCTATTTATGTATTATTAATTGAATAAATTATTTTACATAATTGATAATTAAAAAAATAACATACATTAAGTGTGTTATTAAAAAAATCTTTTATACATACCGCAGGTGTGTATAATTTTTTAGTGTATACATACCGACAGTATGTATAGTGCTGTTGTCTGAAAAGTAAGCTTATTTTTAAATATTTGTTGAGATTAGTTTGGATAGTTTATTTACATTTTGGAGGAAAGAATCTATGTTGTCGCTTATTAAAATTGAATTAAATAAAGTTTCTAAATCTAAATTATTTTTTTATCCTGGGTGTGTACTATATTTATAGTATTAGGCATTACAGCAATAATTATTATGGGATTAGGTACTGACAATAAACTAGGAGAATTCACTGGACAGGATTCTAATGTTATTAGAATTACTGGTAAATGGGAAGGTTGGGCAATTGTAGCTTCATTGTTTTCATCTTTATTTACAAAAGCAGCATTTTTGATTTTCGAATCTTATTTATTATCTAGGATTATTATTGATGAATTTAAACGAAGAACAATTTTTCAGTTGTTTTCTTACCCTATTCCTAAAATTAAGTTACTATGGGGAAAAATTATTTCAGTCATTCTAATAGCATGTATTGCCCAATTTTCTGCATATTTAGTTATTCAATTATTAATTAAATTAGTAGCAATTTTAAATGAATCAAATTATATTCCAGTAGCTAATCAATTGATTAACTTAGCTGGAATAACGTTTGGAACAGTACTAATAGGCTTACTACCATTTGTTTTAGGTATGATTAAGCATTCGACAGCTATAACAATATTTACTGGACTTGGTTTAGCAGCATTACTTTCGAATGCCAGTCCAGGAAGTTTATCTAATAATATTGCTGATAACCTATTCTTTTTGATATTTGCAAGTTTCATAAGTTTAATGATTACTTCTTTTTCAATCTCTAGTATTTCAAGACAAGATCTTAGTATCAAGTAGCATACCTGAGTTTAATTGAAGGAAAGTGATAATTCCTTGATGATTTCTATAAAAAAGAGACTGTATAAGTTGGTATTTATGCACCGGAAGAAAAATCCTGGCATTTAAAGCTAGATATAGAAAGAGAGATAGAAATGAGAAATATTGTTGAAATAAAAGAAGTTTTTAAAACAATTGATAAAGAAGAAATTTTAAGTGGTATCAACCTTCAAATTGCTGAAGGAGAAATCTATGGTTTTTTAGGACCGAATGGTGCTGGAAAAACAACGTTAATGAAATGTATGTTATCCTTATCAACAATTACATCAGGTAGTATTGAAATTTTTGGGAAAAATCTACAAGAACACAGAGAAGAAATCCTAAGTCAGATTGGAAGTATTATTGAATCACCAATTTTTTATGATAATTGCACTGCAAAAGAAATCTTGGAAATTCACGCTCAGTATATGGGAAAAAATATTATTGAATCAGATATAATAAGAGCCTTAAGAATGGTCGGATTAAAAAATACGACTAAAAAAGTAAAAGATTTTTCGTTAGGAATGAGGCAAAGGCTTGGGTTAGCTCGTGCCTTTCTAACAAAACCTAAATTGTTAATTTTAGATGAGCCAATCAATGGTTTAGATCCGATAGGGATTCAAGAAATTCGAAATCTTTTGTTGTCGCTTTCTAAGGAGCATGGAATTACTATTCTAATATCGAGTCATATATTATCGGAAATTTCACAGATAGCAGATAAAATTGGTTTTATCAAAAATGGAGAAATTGTAGAACAGGTTTCTATGAAAGAGATTAGGAGAGAGAATATTGACTTAGAAGAATATTTTATGTCACATTTTCTAAATGAAATTAAGAATTATGAGGTAGATTAAGGATGAAACAATTGATAAAGAACCATCAGAAGGCTTTTTTTATGCTTTCATGATATTTAATATACTGGTCCCTTTAACTAACGTTGCTTTTTGCTTATTCTATTAAAGGTATTATTGATAGTGGCATGTCCCAAAAATAAAGAAGCCTTAACTCAAGCGGTACTAGTAGGAGCTACTGTTATTTTCATCTATGCAGCACTCAACTTTATATCTCTTCGATTGAGAAATAAACTTGTTAGGCAAATCATGTCAAGATACAAAAACAAGGTGTTCCAATCTATTTTAGATAGGGATTATAGAGATTTTTCTAAAGAAAAATCAGGGAAATTTATTTCCGTATTAACCGAAAATATGAAGAAAATTGAGCAAGATTATCTATACCAGTATTTTAATATTTCAAAAAACCTTTCCTTAATGATTTTTTCACTTCTAGCTATGTTTATAGGTAATTGGTTTTTGACCTTATTAGTTATCATTGCTAGCATTATTCCAATGATGATTTCAGGATTTATTGGACAAAAATCAGCCTCTCTACAAAATAGTGCTATGATTGCAAATCAGAAGTATTTAGCTAAGGTTAAAGATATTTTAGCAGGATTTCTTGTTATCAAAAGTTTTAATGTGAAAGAGGCTATCTGTGAGGATTATAGTCATGAAAGTGAAAAATTTGATGAAATAAATTTTATAAAAGGGAAATTTGATGTTTTAGCTAATGTTATTTCGCAGCTTTCAGGGATGATTGTTTTTTTGGTAGCCTTTGGTGGAGGAATGTATCTTGTTTTTAATGGCTATACCACAATTGGAAGTGTAACAGCTATTGTTCAACTGGTCAATTTTGTAGTAATGCCACTAAATGAAGTTGGTATGGGAATGAGTAAATTCCGTGAAGGTCAGGCAACACTAGATGCATTTGAGGTAAAAGATGTAACCGAACTTCAGACTGGTGAAACGAAAGAATATTTCGATGATGTTATTTCTTTTTCAAATATAGACTTTTCTTATCCTAATGCTGAAGAAAAAATTTTTAATCATTTATCTTTGAAGATAAAAAAAGGAGAAAAAATTGCAATTGTAGGAATGTCAGGGAGTGGGAAATCAACTTTGCTCAATCTATTACTGCGTTTTTACTATGTAACAAGTGGACATATTTCAATTGATAATCAAGATATACAAGCTATTTCAGCAGAGAGTCTTTATAACTTAATGACTATTGTTCAGCAAGACGTTTATATTTTTGATGATACTTTAAGAGCGAATATTACTCTTAATCAATCCTTCACTGATGAGGAAATAAAGCAAGCTGTACATCAGTCAGGTTTAGAAAGTTATGTTTTAGAAAATGAATCTGGCTTACAAACTTTATGTGGCGAGAATGGATCAAATCTATCTGGTGGAGAAAGACAGAGACTTAGTATTGCGCGTGCCTTGATTCGAAAAACACCAATCTTATTATTGGATGAGGCTACCTCATCTTTGGATAATCAAGTAACTAATGAAATTGAAAATTCAATCCTGGATATTCAAGATTTGACTGCACTTGTAGTAACCCACAAGTTGAATGAGAACATTTTGAAAAAATACGATAGAATTCTCTTTATGAAAGCGGGGGTCATTGTTGAAGATGGTTCTTTTTGTGACTTGATGGATAGGAGAGGTGAGTTTTATAAGTTGTTTGAGTTGAGTGTGTAATTCTTTTTATTTTATAGTATAATTTTATAAAACACTCAATCACTTTCGTATAATATAGAAGTTTGCTATCTCGACACGCTGAAAGTGTAGCTTTGCTGGTAAAAGCATAAAAATCTTGTAACAAAATGGATAATGAAAAGCCTTTCTTGTAAGGCTTTTTCGCATTTTTGTGATAGAACATGGTTAGTTATAAAGCGAGAGCAACTAAGAAGAAATAAAAACATTATATATAAATTAATCAAGATAAAGAAAAATATCACCACACACCCATGGTCCCTTGGTTTCCTGGCATTAATCTCAGGTAAAGTAGCACCTGTTTAAAGCAGATAAAAACTTAGGCGATTCCCAAGCTCTTTTTATAAAGTAAGGCTTAAAACAATTGCGGTTCAATCATAAAGCGTGAAAAGCTGCTTGAGGAGGATAGCGGTCATTGTAATGGAGAAGTAACCAATGTGAATTACCAAGGGTTAGCGACTGGTCGCTTATCCTTGGTTTGAAGCTTGGTAGGCAAGGAGACCCTAGATTCCTGCCGGTACCATTACAATGATGTCCGCTATCCAAGACGTCAAGCAGCTTGGAATGCGAGTAGTATTCATTAGCTATTGTTTTAAGCCTTCGGCTTATTTATTTTTAGAAAAACAAAGAGCTTAGGGATATCGCCTAAGCTCTTTTTAATAGTGCTCTGTATTAAACACGTTCTACTTTACCTGATTTTAATGCACGAGTTGAAACCCATACTTTTTTAGGCTTGCCATCGATTAAAACGCGAACTTTTTGTAAGTTTGGTTTCCAAGTACGACGGTTAGCGTTCATAGCGTGAGAACGAGTGTTACCTGTTTCAGCACGACGTCCAGTGAAATAACATACTTTAGCCATTGTTATTCTCCTCCTTTATTTAATTCATTATCAGCTGATATAATTTTGAACTAAATCATATACTTAAATAATTTAGCATAGTTGACCTTAGAATGCAAGCGTACTGGTTAATGAGTTTCTAAGAGGGTTAAAAATTGGTAAAAGGCTAGGTAAACCGCTTGGAATATGATATTATAGTATAGAAATAATGTGTCAATCTGTCTAAAAATTAGGCAGACACCTTTATACATTTAAGGGAGGTATTTGTATGACAGTAAAAATTCAAACAGAAAATGGACAAATTGAACTTAGCAATGAAGTGATTGCAACGGTTGTTGGTGGGGCCGCTACAGATAACTATGGTGTTGTTGGTATGGCAAGCCGCAATCAAATCCGCGACAACTTTAATGAAATCTTGAAGAAAGAAAACTTCACTCGTGGAGTTGTGATTCGTCAAGAAGACGATGGTGTTGCAGTGGATGTCTACATTATTGTAGGTTATGGTACTAAGATTTCTGCGATTTGTAGAAACGTACAAGAACAAGTGAAATATAACTTAGAAACAATGTTAGGATTTGCTGCAAAAACAGTGAATGTCTATGTTCAAGGAGTTAAAATCATCGAAGCGTAATGCTTGTTGATTCTAGTCAGGAGGAAGTAAGAATAATATGGCAACTATGAAAACTATTACGGCTCAAGATTTCCGCGCAATGGTGGAAATCGGTGAAATGCGTTTATCTGAAAATGCAGAATTCGTAAACTCATTAAACGTATTCCCAGTACCAGATGGAGACACAGGGACAAACATGATGCTCTCATTCAAATCTGGGGCGGAACGTGTTGCGAACTCTACAGCAACAACTGTAGGTGATTTAGCACAAGATTTAGCAAAAGGATTATTAATGGGTGCTCGTGGGAACTCAGGGGTTATCTTATCTCAATTATTCCGTGGTTTCTCTAAAGCCGTTGTCGGTAAAGAAGAAATCACTGGTGAAGAATTAGCGCAAGCATTTACGAACGGTGTGGAAACTGCTTATAAAGCGGTTATGAAACCTGTAGAAGGTACAATCCTTACTGTTGCTCGTGAATCAGCTAAACGTGGCGTTCGCAAACTAGAAACTTCAAACGACATCATCGAAGTAATGGGATCTGTTTTACGTGGTGCTGAAAAAGCATTAGCGAAAACTCCAGATTTATTACCAGTATTAAAAGAAGTTGGCGTAGTGGACTCAGGTGGTCAAGGTCTTGTATTCATTTACAACGGATTCTTCGAAGCATTAACAGGGGAAGCAGTTCCTGTTCAATCATTACAAAGCAATAAAATCGATTTAACTTCAGTGGCTCACCACGAAGCAGGCGTTGACTACGAACACGTATCAACAGGCGACATCAAATTCGGTTACTGTACTGAAATCATGGTGAAAATCGGTGAAGGCGAAACTGTCGTAGATACTTTCGACTACGATACTTTCCGTAACTACTTAAACGAACTTGGAGATTCTTTACTAGTTGTAGCTGACGATGAAATCATCAAAGTACACGTGCATACAGAACGTCCAGGTGAAGTCATGAACTACGGACAACGCTTCGGTTCATTAATGAAAGTGAAAGTAGACAACATGCGCTTGCAACACGAAGAAGTGTTAAAAACTGACTACACTGCAAAAAGTTAAAGAAGCAGCGCAAAAACAAAAAAAGCTGAATACGGAATCGTAGCGGTTGCTGCAGGTGAAGGAATTCAAGAATTATTCAAGAGCATGGGTGTAACGACAATCATCAACGGTGGTCAAACAATGAACCCAAGTACAGAAGATATTCTTCAAGCGGTAAAAGAAGCACATGCTGAAAAAGTAATCGTGTTACCAAACAACAAAAACATTCAAATGGCTGCAAACCAAGCGGCTGAAGTATCAGAAGATGCTGCAGTTGCTGTAGTTGCAACTCGTACAATCTCAGAAGGGTTAGCTTCATTATTAGCCTTCAACCCAGAAGCAAGCTTAGAAGATAACAAAGCTGCGATGAGCGAACAAATGGCGCTTGTATCAAGTGGTCAAATTACAAACGCTGTTCGCGATACTAACATTGATGGCGTTGAAATTAAGAAAGACGACTTCATGGGTATTGTAGATGGCAAGATTTTAGTAAGTATTGCGGACCGTAAGGAAGCAACTCTTGCGACGATTGATAAAATGATCAACGACGATTCGGAGATCCTAACAATCATCTATGGTGAAGACGCAGAAGCAAGCGAAGTGGAAGAAATCACTGAAGCTGTAGAAGCGAAATACCCTGATGTAGAGGTTGAAGTCCATGAAGGAAACCAACCAGTATACACTTACTTATTATCTGTGGAATAATAAAAAATAATTGAAAGACTTCGAATCCTTACGGATTCCTCTATAATAACTGTAATGGGGTACCGGTTCGAGCCGAAGTCTCTCACCTTTAAAGCCTCAAAGCTGGAGTAAGGAATAAATTCCTAACTCCAGCTTTTTCGCATTTAATACCATTCCCCATTACTGTTATTATAGAATCCGTAAGTTTCTCCGTCTTTCCTTTTTCTCCTATTAATGAGTATGTGTATCTGGTTGGTTTTCGTGCTCACATCAGGGGGTGCGCTGGACAGCTACTGCTTTCTAAATTCCGCGTGCTTTTGAGTCTTCACTCGCCTCCAAATGGGAAAAAGCAGACTTTGTGGGTGCTCCCCAGTATTTTTATTGCGGAAAGGTTCAACGAGGGGAAGACTGCACTTTGTGGAATGCAGATCCAAACTCCCTGCACTGTAACGGTCAAGGAGAGAGAAAGGAAAATGAGGGAAGGAAGTGCCTTGAAATATTCCTGGGAAGCCTTTCGGATTCTATATTCGCATGAATAGCGAGCGTACTCGATGCGAATTACTGATACTTGGAAAGAATTTCCTAGTATCAGTTTGAGGCTCGAGAGGAAAGGAGACAGTAGGCTCCTTCCGGTACCGCTATTCACGCGAATATGAAGATATCCGAAAGGATGAAAGGAATATTTAGCAGATAAATACGCTTATCCCTCATTTTCCTTCCCCTTGACGTTTAAACCGGACTTGAATTACACTTATTAAAGTAGAAAGGATGTGATTGGATGAATGAAGTCTTTCAAAGTGTGCAAGTCTTGCCGGGCGTTGGACCAAAACGATTAGAACCATTAGCCGAGCTTGGCATCGAGACAGTCTATGACTTGTTAACGCATTTTCCGTTTCGTTATGAAGATATACAGATTCGTGATGTGCAAAGTATCATGGACCAAGAGAAAGTCACACTGAAAGGGCTTGTGGCGACACAACCGGTTGTCAGCTACTACGGCTTCAAGAAGAATCGATTGGCGTTTCGCATGGCGATTGACCTTCAAGTCATCCAAGTTGCGTTCTTTAATCAGCCGTATTTAAAAGATAAAGTGGTTCAGGGCGAAGAGATTGCTATCTACGGGAAATGGGATGCGAAGCGTTCTACCTTGATGGGGATGAAAATCTTATCGAACCGAAACGTGGAAGACGAAGAAGGCGACCAAGTCGAGGCGGTTTACCGCACGAATAAATCGTTGAAGCAGGCGACGATTCTCAAACTCGTTCGTACGGCGATGGATCGTTTTGAAGATAAAATTCCAGAAGTATTGCCGCAAGAGTTAACGGTGTCGCACCACTTGATGGGGCATAGAGACGCTGTACGGGCGATGCATTTTCCAAAAGATGAACTGGAAAGACAGAGTGCGCAGTATCAGCTCGTCTACCAGGAGCTCTTCTTATATCAACTGCGCTTGCAATGGATGCGTCAGAAGCGACATCAGCAAACAAAAGGGCAAGAGGTGCTGTATGATAATGCTCAGTTGAAGTCGTTTATTCAGACGTTACCGTTTGAACTGACAGATGGGCAAAAGAAAGTCGTGAATGAGATTTGCTTTGACCTGCGTGCGCCTTATGAGATGAATCGTCTCTTGCAAGGGGATGTTGGGAGTGGGAAGACGATTGTGGCGACGATTGCCATGGTCGCAACGGCTCTAACAGGTAAGCAAGCGGCGCTCATGGTTCCTACAGAAATCTTGGCGGAACAACATATGCTGACGATTGAAAAATTGATTCAAGGAACACCGATGAAAGCAGTGTTGTTAACCGGAAGTATGAATCGTTCGCAGAAGAAGCGTAAAGAGTTACTCGCACAAATCGAGAGTGGAGAGGCAAACCTCATTATCGGGACACATGCCTTATTCCAACAAGATGTGAACTTTAAAGACTTGGCCTTTGTCGTCATCGACGAGCAGCATCGCTTCGGGGTGCAACAACGTCAGGCACTCGCTGGAAAAGGAGCGGGTGTGAACGTGCTTCAAATGACGGCAACGCCAATTCCTCGTACGCTTGCTATTACGGCTTTTGGGGAAATGGATACTTCTATCCTCAGTGAAATTCCTCGTGGTCGTCAGCCCATAAAGACATCTTGGGTTCGCGAGCAGGAAATGGAGCAGATTTTTAATTTCGTGGAACGTCAAATTCAAGAAGGGCGACAAGCGTATATGATTTCACCACTGATTGAAGAGTCGGAACATCTCGATGTGCAAAATGCCGAGGAGATTTACCGCATGATTTCAGCGCATTTCTCAGACCGCGTGAAAGTGGGACTCCTACACGGGAAGATGCCGTCGGAAGAAAGAAGCGGTGATGGCGGACTTTAAAGCCAACAAGCTACAAGTACTCGTCTCCACAACGGTGATTGAAGTTGGGGTGGACGTGCCGAATGCCACAGTGATGGTGATTTTAGATGCGGACCGCTTCGGGCTAGCGCAGCTGCACCAATTACGTGGACGTGTCGGTCGTGGCCAACATGCCTCAAGCTGTATTTTGGTAGCGAGTCCAAAGACCGAAAACGGGAAAGAACGCATGCGCATTATGTGCGAGTCAACGGACGGATTTTATCTCAGTCAAAAAGACTTGGAGCTTCGTGGCTCTGGGGATGTATTTGGGGTAAAACAGTCCGGTATTCCAGACTTTAAGATTGCCGATTTAATACGAGATTATGATATACTAGAACAAGCACGTAAAGATGCAATCCTTTATGCCTCGGAAGATCCAGCAGGAGAAAAAGCCGAGACAAAACGCATGAAGGCATTTATCGAACAAACAACGAAAGAAATCAATGGATAACTTCACGGCCACGTGGCTAGAAGAGGAGGAACAACAATGGTAAGAATTGCAATTGACGCGATGGGTGGAGATAATGCTCCAAAAGAAATCGTCCAAGGCGTCGTCCTTGCAGCAAAGGAAATGCCAACTGTCGAGTTTCAATTATACGGAGACGAAGCAAAAGTGAACGCATGCTTGGAGGAATCCCTTCCAAATATTCGTGTGATTCACTGTTCAGAAAAAATCAACTCTGATGACGAACCGGTTAAAGCGATTCGTTCGAAGAAAGACGCTTCAATGGTCGTTGCGGCTAAAGCGGTGAAAGAAGGGGAAGCAGATGCGCTCTTCTCTTGCGGAAATACAGGAGCTCTTCTAACGGCTGGATTGTTAGTGGTTGGCCGTATTAAAGGAATCGACCGTCCAGGATTAATGCCAGTGTTGCCTGTTCTTGGAAAAGAAAACCGTCAATTTATTATGATGGACGTTGGTGCAAACGCGGAATGTAAACCGAAAAACGTTCACCAATTCGGTATTCTTGGTAGCTACTATTCAAAATACGTTCTTGGTTACGAGAACCCAACAGTCGGCTTATTAAATAATGGAGCTGAAGAAGGAAAAGGGAACGAACTCGCAAAAGAAGTTTACGGACTCTTGAAAGAAGACGATAGCTTAAACTTCATCGGGAACGTGGAAGCTCGTGAAATCTTAACAGGTGCTGCGGATGTTGTCGTAACAGACGGATTTACAGGAAACGCAGTATTGAAGACAATCGAAGGAACAGCGCTTGCGATGATGGGACTTCTAAAAGAAGGCATCAAAGGGCAAGGTATTCAAGGAAAACTTGGAGCGCTCTTATTGAAGAATACGTTCTACGGATTAAAGAATACATTGGACTACTCACAATTCGGGGGTGCGGTGCTCTTTGGTCTTAAGGGAGCAGTTGTGAAATCACACGGTTCTTCAAAATCAGATAGCGTGTACCATGCGATGAAACAAATCGACACAATCGTATCCAGTGGAGTCATCAACGACTTAGTTGCTCACTTTGAACAAACAGCGGAATAAAGAAATAGGACTCTCTTCTATTACAGAAGAGAGTTTTTTGATAAATTTTATGAATTTCATAAAGTCGCAATAAATTCTTAGGAATTCTAGCAAAAAAAGGGTACAATAGATAAGTACATAAAGTTGCGGATGCGACTAAAGGAGGAAAGTCTATGTTCAAAGAAGTGAACGAGCAAATCTTAAAATTAATCGAGAAGAATAGTCGTTTAACACCAGAAGAAATTGCCTCTTTATTAGAAATTGACGTGGATGAAGTGAAACGTCGTATTAAAGAGATGGAAGAAGCCAAAATTATTTGTGGCTACCATACATTAATTAATTGGGAAAAAACTGATAACGTGAATGTTTCAGCGATTATCGAATTAAAAGTAAATCCTCAAAAAGGAAAAGGATTCGACCGTATTGCAGAAAAAATCTATCATTTCCCAGAAGTGGAAGCTGTCTACTTAATGTCAGGTGGATATGATTTCATGGTGCAATTGAAGAAAGCACCAATGCGTGAGATTGCGAACTTCGTATCTTCACGTCTTTCAGTGATTGACGAAGTACAATCTACTAAAACACATGTTGTATTAAAACAATACAAAGATCACGGCACAATGTTTGTCGGTAAAGCAGATGATAAACGTCAGGTGGTTACTCCATGAATTTAGAAAATATGTTAAATAATAAATTAAGGACTTGAAACCTTCAGGAATTCGTCGTTTCTTTGATATGGCGAGTGAATATAAAGATATTGTTTCCCTAGGGGTTGGAGAGCCTGATTTTGATACGCCTTGGCATATTCGTCATGAAGCGATTAAAGCGTTGCAAGAAGGCCGTACATTCTATACAGCTAATGCAGGGTTAAAAGAGCTTCGTGAAGAAGTGTGTGTCTTTACAGAGGGCCGTCACGGGGTAAAATACGATTCAATGCACGAATGTGTGATTACTGTTGGGGGAAGTGAAGCCGTTGATATTTCAATGCGTGTTCTCTTGAACCCAGGGGATGAAGTGATTATTTGTGACCCAGGTTATGTATCATACGTTCCAGCCGTAACAATGGCCGATGGGACTCCTGTGATTCTTCCGTTAAAAGAAGAAAACCAATTCCGTATCACGCCAGAAGATTTAGAAGCAGTGATTACACCAAAAACAAAAGCGATTTTAATGAACTTTCCAAATAACCCAACTGGGGCTGTAATGGGACGTGAAGACTTAGAAGCAGTTTGTGAAGTGTTGAAACGCCACGATATTATCGTTGTTTCTGACGAATTATACGGAGAGTTAACATACACAGGAAAACCTCACGTATCTGTTGTCGAAATCGATGGCATGCGTGACCGTACGATTTTAATCGGAGGATTCTCAAAAGCATTCGCGATGACTGGATGGAGACTTGGGTATGCCTTAGCTCCAGCGCCAATCATGGAACAAATGTATAAAATTCACCAATTTGCGATTATGTCAGCTCCAACACTTAGCCAATATGCGGGTGTGGATGCGCTTCGTAATTCAGATGATGATATTGCAGAAATGCGCGATAGCTACAACCAACGTCGCCGTTACTTGGTGAAACGTTTCAAAGACTTAGGCATTCCTTGCTTTGAACCTTTTGGAGCTTTCTACATCTTCCCAAATATCTCTCAATTCGGTTTGAGTTCTGAAGAATTCGCAATGCGCTTAGTAGAGGAAGAACGTTTAGCCGTTGTTCCAGGAACAGCCTTGGGGACTCTGGGGAAGGTTTCCTACGTATCTCTTACGCTTACTCAATCGAAGACTTGAAGACAGCGTTAGATCGTATCGAACACTTCATTACGAAGTTAAGAAATGAAAAATAACAATATGAAAGAATGAAGCTACGGTTATGTACTTCATTCTTTTTATTTTGCAAAGAGTACTGTATTTGGAACGGTTCTATGCTATATTGGGAGTAAAGTAAATAATCATTAAGAGGATTTAACGCTTATGAATACAAGTGAAATCAGAAAACTACATGAATTGTTAAAGGATTTATTGGAATTTTTGCAAAAGCATAGAGGACAAAGAAATATTAATTTTTTTACGGATACGATTTTGGATATGATGGATATACTAGAATATATGTGTCAAAATCCAGATTCGCATGAATATGTTGATTTATTACGCAGAAAATATAACAGTATGTTTTTTCCTAGAGAGGGTCTTTCTGATTTTTATGTGATGGATTCAGATTCACATCGCATGAGAGAATATAATACTCAATTGAGTGATTTATTGGAAGAAATTCATCAAACAGAATTATTGAAAAGATAGTTAGTTTTTCCTATTTAAAGTAGATGTGACTACTGTAGTCTGGCCTTGCTGCTACAGTAGTTTTTTTGTTTATTAAAAATCGATTAAAATAAATTTACTAGTTTATAGGGTTGTGCTACACTATGCTTACTAAAAGAGAGGAGATAGTGCTTGAAAGAACGTTTTACCAAGTTTATTGATACGATTATCGCACTTGATAAGGGTGACCATACATTAACCGATAAGCAATGGATGAAGAAGCAAAGATGGATCTTCGCCCTGAAGCTGTTTTGGGTGATTGTACTAGTGGCGACATTCCTTCTAGCGATTAATGTCTCCGTCAGTTATTTTGTCTATTTCTTCTATTTTGTTAGTGTACTCTATATTCTGACAAAAATATTAGAGATTTTTATCAATCGAAGAGTGGCGCAATTAGCCGAGGAGGAATAGAAAAAGAATGCGAGTGGTGTATTTTATTATCGCGTGGATTTCGCTAGCGCTGGGGCTTATTGGAATTGTGCTCCCAGTACTTCCGACGACGCCGTTTCTGTTGCTGACAGTGTTCTGCTTCTCTAAGAGTTCTACTCGTTTGAGGCATGGTTCCAGCAGACGAAACTGTATCAACTATACGTCGCAGATTACCGTGAAACGAAGTCGATTGCGCGCAGTCGTAAGAAGAAAATTATTGTTTATATCTATATTTTAATGGCCATTTCCATTTACTTGGCTCCGATTTTGGCGGTGAAAATTGGACTTGGCGCGCTGACAGTGTTTATTACTTACTATCTATTTTGGGTAATTCCGGATAAAAAATAGGAGGGATTCAGATGGTTGAGAAGTTTAAGGAGAAGTTTAGAGCGTTAATAGAAGATTATAAGGTGACAAAAAATCCTGGTGAAGATTTCGTTTTTTGGTATATTCACCGAGTAGCGCCTTTTAATTTTCGCTATGTAGTGGCTGCAGGGCTGATTCTTTGTATCGCTGCAATCTATTATAATATTCAATACGTGCTTGCAACGATACTTGTCTTATGGGTGATTGCAGCGACGATTACCATCGCAGAAAGAGTTTATCGAAAACTAAAACAATAATAGAAGATACAGAAGAATCTAGTTTGCGCTAGGTTCTTTTTTTTTACCTATCCTTAGGAAGAAATTTCAGGGGCAATTTCTGAAGAACTCTTTGAGAAATAGCGCGAATAGGACTATAATTTAAATGTATAAACAAAGTAAATGGAGGTAGTTTTTATGAGATTTGACCAAGAACATGATTCATGTACAACGATTCTTGTCGGAAAGAAGGCCAGCTACGATGGTTCAACGCTAGTAGCGCGTACAGAGGACTCATGTAATGGAGAGTTCACTCCAAAGAAATTCATTGTGGTACGTCCAGAAGACCAACCACGTCACTATAAAGCAGTGATTTCAGGATTTGAAACAGATTTACCAGACAATCCTGTTCGCTATACGGCCATGCCAAATGCTATCAATAACGAAGGCATCTGGGGAGCTGCAGGGATTAATGCTTATAATGTTGCGGTGAGTGCGACAGAAACGATTTCGACAAATCCGCGTGTATTAGGGGCCGACCCACTCGTGGAAACGGGGATTGGGGAAGAAGACATCTTCACATTGGTGTTGCCTTATATTAAAACAGCACGCGAAGGGGTCGAACGTCTTGGACACTTCCTTGAAACAGCAGGAACCTATGAATCAAACGGAATTGCAATTTCTGATGTGAATGAAATCTGGTGGCTTGAATCGATTGGGGGACATCACTGGATGGCTCGCCGTGTACCGGATGATGCGTATGTGGTAAATCCAAACCAACTCGGCAGCGACTTCTTTGATTTTGAAGACAAAGAAAACTTTATGTGCGATCCTGATTTGAAAGACTTTATGATTCGTCATCACTTGAACTTGAATTTTGACGGAGAATCATTCAATCCACGTTACGCATTTGGTTCCCAACGTGACAAAGACCGCTTGTATAACACACCTCGTGCTTGGGATATTCAACGCATGTTTAACCCTGAAGTGGAACAATCTCCAACGAGCTTTGAAATTCCATGGGCACGTGTTCCATACCGTAAGATTACCGTCGAAGATGTGAAAGAATCGATGAGTACGCATTATCAATTTACGCCATATGATCCTTATGGAAACTTAGGCGATGGTAAGAGTAATCGTCGTTTCCGTACGGTAGGAATTAATCGTACGAGTCAAACGGCCATTCTCCAAATTCGTCCAAATCGTCCGCATGATACAACAGGAATTCAATGGGTCTCTTATGGTTCAATGCCATTTACAACCGCTGTTCCATTCTTTACACAAGTGGACACAACGCCAGCGTATTCGCCAATACGACTGCGAAGGTTTCAACGGATTCCTTCTACTGGTCAAGTCGCTTAATTGCTGGACTTGCGGATGCGCATTACTTAGAACATCAAGCAGATATTGAAAGTTATCAAAAGAATACATTGTGTCGTGGGGAAGCTATGATTGCCCAAGTTGACGCTCGTCTTGAAAAAGGAGAAGTGGTAGACTTTGAGGCGGAAAATCAACAAATCAGTGATTATATTGAAGAAAAAACAGCAGCATTACTGGACAAAGTATTGCTTCGTGCAAGTAATTTGATGGTCAACCGTTATTCAGTGAGTGACTAATCAGCAATTCGTTTTAGGAGGTTAAAAGATGGAAGAAAAAAATGAAAAACAAATGAGTTGGCTGATGATATCCCTCATTGCATTTAACTTTGTGTGGGGACTTGGGAATGTGGTGAACAATTTCGCCCAACAAGGGATTGTGGTGATTACATCATGGCTCATTATTTTAGTGATTTACTTTATTCCATATTCATTAATGGTTGGACAACTCGGTTCGACGTTCCAAGATAGTGAAGGGGGAGTCAGTGATTGGATTAAACAGACGTCTACAAAGAAACTAGCGTATTTTACCGCATGGACGTTTTGGGTGATTCAGATTCCTTATTTAGCGCAAAAACCACAGACGATGTTGATTGCGCTCGGATGGGTATTCCAAGGACACTCAGGAATTGTCGATGAACTGCCAATTCCACTACTAGTAACAGTCTGTTTAGCCCTATTCTTACTCATTCTCTATATTTCAACAAAGGGAATTCGTGCGTTGAAATTCTTAGGAATGATTGCGGGAACAGCTATGTTTGTGATGTCGATTTTGTTCATTCTATTAGCCGTTGGGGTTCCATTGATTAAACCCGACCTGCAACTAGCAACAGCGAATATGGATAAGATTGAAACGTATATTCCAAAGTTTGATTTTTCATACTTTACAACGATTGCGCTTCTTGTCTTCTCGGTCGGAGGGGCAGAGTCTATGTCACCGTATGTGCATAAAATCAAGAATCCAGCCAAGAATTTCCAAAAGGGATGATTGCGATGGCTGTGATGGTTGGAATCTGTGCGGTCTTTGGATCTCTTGCAATGGGGATGATTTTTGATAGCAACAATATTCCACAAGACTTGATGCGAAATGGGGCCTATCAAGCATTTGCCGTATTAGGAAACCATTGGAATATAGGAAACATTCTTGTAACGATTTATGCATTGACGCAATTTATTGGGCAAACCGCTACATTAGCCTTATCGATTGATGCACCACTTCAAATCTTCCTTGCTAGTGCAGATGAAGAATATGTTCCGCGTTGGCTTCGTGCACGTACAAAGAATGGTACGTTAAGAAACGGATACATTCTTACAGGGGTCTTGACAGGAGCATTGATTGTCATGCCGGCTCTAGGGCTTAAGGAAATCGATACAGTTGTTGTTTGGATGACAAACTTGAATGCCATCGTGTCGCCAATGTGCTTCTTGTGGGTATTCGTCGCCTTCATGTTCTTGTATCGCCATTGGGATCGATATAAAAATGCTGAATATAAATACATTAACAATAAGACACTTGGGTTCTTAATGGGACTATGGGGATTTGCCTTCACGGCCTTTGCATGTATTCTCGGAATGGTGCCACAAATAGATTATGCGCAAATCCGTCTGAATGGTGGTTTGTCTTAATTTCAAATATCATTATGCCATTTGCACTTCTTGGACTCGGACTTGTCCTTCCATGGATTGCACGTAGAGAACAAAAACAACAAGCATAAATGAATAACAGTATTGTCGAAGCCTTCTTCCATGTGAAGAGGGCTTTTTTTCATAAGAGGATTAAGGGAGCCAAACTGACAAAATGACCGAAAAATGGTATAGTGAATGAGACAAGTTTACTAGAAACGAGAGGTAACCCCCATGAAATTATTAACCATTGCAGTCCCATGCTACAACTCTCAAGAATATATGCATTATTGCCTTCAAACGCTCCTTGCTGGTGGCGAAGAGGTTGAGATTTTAATTATTAATGATGGTTCTAAAGACAACACAGCTCGCATTGCTGACCAATATGCCGCAGCTTATCCAACGATTATCCGTGCCATCCATCAAGAAAACAAAGGTCATGGTGGAGCCGTGAATACGGGGATGGCGAACGCAACAGGGAAGTACTTCAAAGTCGTCGATAGTGATGACTGGGTGGATGTCCGTGCGTACTTAAAAATCCTAGAACAATTACAACGCTTCGAAGAAACTGGCGAAGAAGTCGATGTGTTCATTACGAACTTCGTCTATGAAAAAGAAGGCGCGAAAACGAAGAAAATCATGCGCTACACTTCAGCATTCCCTGAAAATCAAGTGTTTACTTGGGATGATGCGAAGCCGCTTCGTCGTGGGAAATACATGATGATGCACTCGCTTATTTACAATATGAACTTGCTTCGTAAATCCGGATTGCAGTTGCCAGAGCATACTTTCTACGTGGATAATTTATTTGTCTTCGTACCGCTTCAATGTAGCAAGACATTATTTTATATGAACTTGGATTTTTACCGTTACTTTATCGGTCGTGAAGATCAGTCGGTCAATGAGAAAGTCATGATTAGTCGTATCGACCAACAAATTCGTGTGAATGAATTATTGATGGCGAACTACCATAGCGATTGGCAATTTCCACCAGTCTTGAAAAACTACTTATTAAACCACTTAGAGATTACAACCGTGATTTCTTGTGCGTTACTCAATAAGGGTGGCCAAGCCGAGCATCAAGAGAAGAAGAAAGCCTTACTTGCGGATTTGAAAGAAGCAAATCCAGAAGTTTTCCAACTCATCACTAAAAATCCGGTATGTAAAATCGCGATGGCGAAGAATAAACCGGGTCAAATTCTCTCAAACGGACTTTACACAGTGACACAACGTTTCTTCGGTTTTAACTAAATAGCGTTTTGAACTACCAGGCATGAAGTGCACCCTAAAAGTTAGATTTTTCTGTCTACCTTACATAAGCCGGTGGATATTTATTGCAAATCAGACTGAAAGTTCCAAATTTGTCTATTTATTTTATTGATATTTTTCTTTATCAGAAGATGTATGATATTTTTATATATTTAAACTATACTATATCGGAGGTATTGGTATGAAATTTTTCTAATCGTTTATTGTTGTTCCTTACAGGAGTTGTTTTTTTGCCTCTTTTAGGACTTTTTGCTATTTACAAACCCAGTAGCTAATCTTGTTGCTTACAGCTGGTGGATTGCATTTGGTTTACTGGTTGCTTCTATAGCAGATATTTTAGGCTATTTCTCTGCACCAAAAGAGCTTCGCTCACCTGTTTATCTTTTCCAAGGGTTTGTTAGTCTTCTCTTAGCTCTTTACCTCGTTGCTTATGGCTTTGTGACCCTGCCGGTCGTCATTCCGACCATTGTAGGAATTTGGTTAATTGTAGAAGCCATTATTGCCTTCATTAAAGGCAATCGTCTAGGATTGATTTTCCCTATTATTGGTAGCAATATCACGTGGGTAGCCTTGCTTGCATTTTTACTAGGTCTAGTTATTCTGTTCAATCCAGTGGCTACAAGTGTCTTTGTCGTTTATGTCAATGCCTTTGCATTTTTAGTTACTGGCTTCACCTACATTATTGAGGCCTTTCGTAAATAGTCTAGTTGCTATTTCTATCGCATTCAAAAAGCTGGGAAATCATATTCTCAGCTTTTTCGTCTCTTTAACTATCACTTTTTCGCATCCCATTCTGCGTAGAATTGCTCCAAGTATTCTTCCAAAAAGTGATGGCATAGCGCTCTGGCATTCGATAATCTGCAATAATAACCGGTCGAGAACGGGGCATCGACTCAATCATACCGAAAAAAAAAGAGCGAATGTTATCTGCAAAAAGAAAGCTTGGATTTTTTGCGATTTCAACAAAAAAAGCACTGTTTGTACTGACCCCAAAAAGTTAGACAAATAATTTAAGTGAAGGATTTAGTTCTGTATTGCACAGGACTAAGCCCTTTTTAGTTTTACCTTAATTCGTTTGTTGTTGTAGTACTCATTGTAGTCAACAATAGCTTGTTCCAATTGGTTAAGTGACTTAAATGTTTTTCTCATCTATGTCAGTCATCATGATGACCAAATTCACGCGCGCTATCCTTTCTTGCTCTACATCATTGCTCTTGCGACATTCATCAATATCATTACAGCGATATCTAATATCATTCGTATCCGGAAATTTCATTCTCCAGAGCTCAAATCTAGTAAAAATATCAGTTTTTGCTTCCTCTCCTTTTCTATCTTTTTCTTGCAAACCATGATGATGAAAAGAGTATGGAAGTGCCGATATTCCTCAAAAATTGCTTTTTATGAATATCACTTTGGGAAGTGTCGTTTTCTGCGTACTCGTCATTATTGGCGCCTATATGATTGTAAAATCAAGAAAAGCAAAGCGAAATTTATAAAGTGTGAAAAGGAGTGAAAACTTTCTTTTTTCTAATTAAAATAGCGGAACAATTAGAATTGGAAGATCCGTTTACAGGAAAATATAAATAGGTGCTCGTCGCAGGCCACACGAGCGCTCTTTGAGGCGTCGCTCTGAGATCAGAGCTATGCCCGAAATTGAAAAGCCACCCGCTAAGCCACTGGATATTTATTATGGGAGAAATTATCATATATGATAATTTTCGTAAAGTGTGCCTCATCGATTTGGTTCGCCTTGAAGGGTCCATGGTATAATAAACAAGACAAAATAAGAAATGGGGAAACCACATGAAACCATTTGATTACATCGTTGTGGGTGCTGGATTATTCGGTGCAACCTTTGCACACGAAGCAGCAACACGCGGTTATAAAGTAAAAGTGATTGAGAAAAGAAACCATATTGCGGGGAATATTTATACAAAAGAAGTGGAAGGGATTCAAGTGCACGAATATGGTGCGCATATTTTCCACACGAGCGACAAGAAGATTTGGGATTACGTGCATCAGTTTGCGACATTTAATCGTTATACGAATACTCCAGTTGCCAACTTCAACGGTGAGATTTACAACTTGCCATTTAACATGAATACTTTTAATAAATTATGGGGTGTCGTGACGCCACAAGAAGCTGAAGCAAAAATCGCTGAGCAGCGTGCGGTACTCGGCGATAAAGAACCTGAGAACTTAGAAGAGCAGGCGATTTCTCTTGTTGGGGAAGATATTTACTATAAACTCATCAAGGGCTACACGGAGAAACAATGGGGACGTTCGGCTACAGAATTACCAGCGTTTATCATCCGCCGCTTGCCTGTTCGCTATACTTACGATAACAACTACTTCAACGATACGTACCAAGGAATTCCGATTGGCGGCTATACGAAGATGATTGAAGCCATGCTAGACCACGAGAATATCGAAGTAGAGTTGAATGTCGATTTCTTCGCGAAAAGACGAGTACTTAAATAGTGGCGCCAAAATCGTCTTCACGGGAATGATTGACGAGTTCTTCGATTATGAACTTGGAACGCTGGAATACCGTTCACTACGATTTGAAACAGAAGTCGTGGACGTAGAGAACTACCAAGGAAATGCGGTGGTGAACTATACAGACCGCGAAACGCCATACACTCGTATCATCGAGCATAAGCATTTCGAGTTTGGCACTCAGCCGAAAACGGTAATTACGCGTGAGTATCCTGCCGATTGGAAAGTGGGAGATGAGCCTTATTACCCAGTGAATAATAAAGTGAACAACGACTTGTACGCACAGTATAAGAAATTAGCGCAGACGGTTCCGCAAGTGATTTTCGGAGGACGCCTTGGACAGTATCGTTATTACGATATGCATCAAGTCATCGCCGCAGCATTAGAAACAGTGAAACATGAATTTGAATAAATGCAAAGACACCCTATTTGGTTAGATTCAAATAGGGTGTTATTGATGATGGATTCCTTCGAATTCTAGCGGATTTTATCATAACTACAATAATGGGGTACCGGTTCGAGCCTATAGTCTCTCACCTTTAAAGCTTCAAAAAGGACGTAAGGAATAAATTCCTACGCCCTTTAATTCACATTTAATACGATTCCCCATTATTGTGGCTATGAAATCCGCAAGATTCTTTGGAATCCACACACAATAAATCAATCAAAAATGTTTTTCGATTTTAATCCAATTAAGCATTTACTGTATCTAATTCTTCGCTGATAGCTTCTAAGCGAGCTACAACTTCTTCAAGAGATAGGTTGTGCTCTTGCACGTAGCGGTTACGTGGATGAACACGACATTCATGGCAGCAACCACGTAAGTATTTGTCTTCGTTTTCTTCAGAACAGAGAATGCGACGGTTACATTCTGGGTTACCACAGTTTACGTAACGTTCGCAAGGTGTCCCATCAAACCAATCTTTCCCGATAACCACTGGGTCTACGTGGTTGATGTCGACAGCGATACGCTCATCGAATACGTACATTTTTCCATCCCATAATTCGCCTTGAACTTCTGGGTCTTTTCCGTAAGTTGCGATACCGCCGTGTAATTGACCGACATCTTTGTAGCCTTCACGAACCATCCAGCCAGAGAATTTCTCACAGCGAACGCCACCTGTACAGTAAACAACGACACGTTTGTCCATGAATTTCTCTTTGTTATCGCGAACCCATTGTGGTAATTCACGGAAGTTGCGAATGTCAGGACGGATGGCACCGCGGAAGTGACCTAAGTCGTACTCGTAGTCGTTACGAGTGTCTAGTACAACAGTGTTTTCGTCAAGTAGGGCTTCTTTAAACTCTTGTGGAGAAAGGTAAGCACCTGTTGTTTCAAGTGGGTTAATATCGTTATCGAAGTCGTTATCTTCTAAACCAAGGTGTACGATTTCTTTTTTGTAACGAACGAACATCTTCTTGAAGGCTTGCTCGCTTTCTTCGTCGATTTTAAACCATAAGTCTTCCATCCCCGGAAGAGAGTGAACATAGTCCATATATTTTTGAGTTGTTTCGTAATCACCAGATACAGTTCCGTTGATTCCTTCGTCAGCGACAAGGATACGTCCTTTTAATCCGATTGATTTGCAGAATGCTAAATGATCTGCCGCAAATTGTTCCGCATTCTCGATTGGAACATATTTATAGTAAAGTAAAACACGAATGTCTTTTGCCATAATGTAAATCTTTCATCCTTTTCTAATTTGTAATGATTCTATTGTAACTTTATTGAGAATGATTATCAATGAATTCGATTGTGAAAAACTTCGAAAGGTATTGACATGACGGCGTTTTCGAGTATAATTGCAGTATAACGTTAAATTTATCAGATTGGAGGAGAAATCAATGAACAACTTAAACGTAAAACAAGTACATGATTTTGAGAAACCTTCCAATTTTGGTGAATGAAGTATAGCGCATTTTTATAGATAAATTTAAGTGAGCCGTTACTTTTTCCATGCGTGGGGAAGGTTACGGCTTTTTTGATGGAGGAAAACGATGAACGATTTATTGAAAGTCATTATTAATTTTATAAAAAAACATCCGATGCGCTACCTTGTTAGTTTCATTTTGATGATTGCAAGTAGTATTGCGGCGGTGTACCCAGCTCGGATTATCGGACAAGTCGTCGATAGCATCGTGGCGAGTGAACTGAACGCCGAGTGGCTTTGGACACAGCTTGTGGTTTTAGTCGGGATTATTCTTGTGGCCTATATTACGGAGAGTATTTGGACATATTTTATTTTTATTGGGTATTATGAAGTTCAAAAAGAATTACGTGTGAAGTTACTGCGCAATAATTTACGGAAGAAAATTCCGTTTTACGCGCATTTTAGAACGGGCGATATTATTACGCGTAGCAGTGAAGACGTTTCAACGATTGGTGAAATGATGGGGTTCGGTATGTTTGCCTTGATGAACTCTACATTACTGGGGAGCGTATCACTTTATATGATGGTTACAACGATTTCATTGCCACTGACCATCGCAGCAGTTTTGCCACTGCCAATCCTTTCGTATCTTGTGTATAAATGGGGATTCGATTTAGAAGAAGAGTACAACAAGGCGCAAAATGCAGTTTCACAATTAAATAATGAAGTGCTGGAGATGATTGACGGGACGTATGTGATTCGAGCTTACGGACAAGAAGATGCGATGATGGATGAATTTCGTGCGAAAACGAAAAAGGCCATGAAGCAAAATATCGTCGTGGCAGAGATTGAGTCTCGTTTTATTCCACTCGCGCAATTATTTATGATGATCAGCTTTACCATTGCGCTTCTCTACGGTGGGTATCTAGTATCGACTGGGGACATTCTAGTCGGGGATGTCATTGCATTCCAAGTCTATATGGGGTCGATTATGTGGCCGATGTTTATGATTGGCGATATTATCACGAACTATAAACGCGGAAAAGTAGCGACCGAGCGTATTAATGAAGTGTTGAAACATGATGATGAAATTGAACGCGGCGGTACCAAAGTGCTCGAGACAATCGAATCCATTGAGTTTAAGGACTTCAACTTTACGTATCCAGGCGAAGAGACGCCTTTATTAAAAGAGATTAACCTTACATTAAATAAAGGTGAGACACTTGGAATCGTTGGGAAAACAGGTTCTGGGAAGACGACGCTCTTGATGCAATTATTACATCAATTTCCGTACCGAGGAGAGCAGCTTCTCATTAACGGAGAACCATTGATTGATTATGATCCTCAAATGGTGGCAGGGCATCTAGCCTATGTGCCACAAGAGCACACCCTTTTCTCACGGACGATTCGTGAGAATATGTTATTCGGGAAAGAAGATGCAACCGATGAAGAAATCTGGGAAGCATTGACGTTGGCGTCATTTGATGGGGATGTGAAACGCATGCCGCAGCAGCTCGATACGATGGTCGGAGAAAAAGGGGTATCGCTTAGTGGTGGACAAAAACAACGTCTATCGATTGCGCGTGCCTTCTTACGCAACCGGGAATGTTTGATTTTAGATGATGCGTTATCCGCAGTTGATGCGAAAACGGAACGCGAAATTATCTCGCACTTGCAAGAAGAGCGTGGCGGCTGTATGAATATTATTTCTGCACACCGACTTTCTGCGATTCGTCATGCCGATGAGATTATTGTGATGAATGAAGGACGCATTAGTGAGCGCGGTACCCACGAGGAGTTACTCGCACAACGTGGTTGGTACTATGAACAGTACCTGATTCAAGAGATAGAGGAGGAGATCGAATGAAAACGATGAAGCGATTATTAAGCTACCTCCGCTATGAGAAAAAAGGAGTTCTGATTGGACTCGTCTGCTTGTTGATTTCAACCATTGCGACTTTAACAGGACCTCTTGTGGCAAAATATATGATTGATAATGTGATTACACCGATGGGACAATCGCATGTTTTCGATACTGGAAGTGTGCTCCTATGGGTAGGCATTTACGTGGCAGTGAACTTAGTTGGAGCCGCTGGTGGATATTTAAACCGTTTATATATGAAGACTCTCTCGAACCGCGTGGCCAAACGCATTCGTGACGAAGTATTCGAACATGTACAAACCTTGCCAGTATCGTATTTCGACCATTTGCCTGCCGGAAAAGTCGTATCCAGAATCACGAGTGATACGGAATCGGTGCGTGCAAACTTTTATGTCAATGGGATTTCGACGCTCCTTAGTACGGTCGTGATGCTTGTTGGGGTGTATACAACGATTTTCTTATTAAATGCAACGCTTGGATTCGTGTTATTATTCCTAGTTCCGGTTATGATACTATGGCAGCGAACCGTTGCCGTAATGCAGAAAAAATGCTATACAGAGAGTCGTGAACTATACAGTCAGTTGAGCGGACAGTTAAATGAAAGCATTCAAGGGGCTGGTATCGTTCAAGCCTTCCAACAAGAAGAGAAGATTGTCGCGGAATATGATGCGACGGCTACGTCTTGGGTAGAGGTTGGTCGCAAGGAATTAATTCTCGATTCGTACTTCTCGTGGAGTTTAGTGAGCTTACTTCGTAACTTTACGCTATTTGGAATCGTGTATTTCTTCGGGATGCAATTTATAGGAGGAACGCTTGGGATTTCAGCTGGGCTCCTCTATGCGTTTATTGATTATATCAACCGTGTTTATGAGCCGATTCAAACCTTTATGAATGTCGTGTCTGGTTTCCAACAATCAATGGCTGCCGGTGACCGTGTGTTTGAATTGATGGATACGCCAAGCGAGGAAAGTGGCGAAGACCTCTTCACGTTCGATGAAGGACGGATTGAATTCAAAGATGTGAGCTTTGCGTATACACCAGGCGTTCCGGTGTTGAAGCACTTGAATTTCACGGTAGAACCAGGTCAGACGGTGGCCTTTGTCGGACATACCGGTTCAGGAAAATCATCTATTATGAACTTACTCTTTCGATTCTATGACCCAACGAGTGGAGCTATCTTGATTGATGGGAAGAACACGCGTGACTTTAATAGACGTAGTGTTCGAAGCGAAATGGGTATCGTGCTTCAAGATCCGTACCTATTCACAGGAACGATTGCTTCAAACGTCGGGCTCAATAATGAATCGATTCAACCGGAGACGATTAAAGAGGCGCTTGTTAAAGTGGGCGGAGGACATCTACTCACAAAGAGTGACAAAGGACTTGACTACGAAGTAAAAGAAAAAGGGATGGACTTCTCTTCAGGGGAACGCCAACTGATTTCATTTGCTCGTGCGATTGTCTTTGACCCGAAAATTTTGATTTTAGATGAAGCAACTTCGCATATTGATACCGAGACGGAAGAGATTATTCAAAACGCAATTAATGTCGTAAAAGAAGGGCGTACAACCTTTATGATTGCGCACCGCTTGTCAACGATTGCTCATGCCGACCAAATATTTGTGTTGGATAAAGGGGAAATTGTGGAACGCGGAACGCATGATGAATTACTTCAACTACAAGGGCAATACGCCGAAATGGTGGCTCTTCAAAAAGGCTAATCCTATAGACTCTGTTTCCTTTTGAAACGGAGTCTTTTTTGATGCGTGCGGTAAACAGAATTTTTATTGTTTTTCAAGGGAGTTCATGGTGCATAAAGCCGCCTAGTTTGTTACAATGTGTAGGAAACAGATTGGGGAGAGAGTTATGATTACAAAAGAAGTTATTGAACGCGCAACGGCACATCGCCGTCATTTACATATGTATCCAGAAGTATCTGGAACGGAAGTCGAAACGACTCGCTATATCCGCGAAGTCCTAGAAGCGATGGGACTTACATGCTGGGATTTAAAGTCTAAGACAGGAGTTGTCGCAGAAATCGGAAACGACAATGGGCCAACATTAGCCTTACGTGCCGACATCGATGCCTTACCGATTGTGGAACAAACAGGATTAGACTACGCTTCAAAAAATGAAGGAGCGATGCATGCGTGTGGACATGATTTCCATACAGCAAGTTTACTTGGAGCCGTGCAAGTGTTGAAGGCACAAGAAGACAAATTACAAGGGAAAGTTCGTTTCATTTTCCAACCGGCAGAAGAGAGTAACCAAGGAGCACGCGCATTGATTTCTGAAGGCGTGCTTGAGGGAGTCGATGCCATTATTGGTTTCCATAACAAACCAGAACTTCCAGTTGGAACGATTGGTGTGAAGGAAGGACCACTCATGGCAGCAGTCGGTCAGTTCAAAGCCGAAATTACAGGGGTAGGAACGCATGCGGCAGCACCGCACAATGGGAACGATCCAATCGTGACGGCTTGCCAAGTGATTGCGAACGCTCAAGCCATCGTTGCTCGTCATACGTCTCCACTAGAACCAGTGGTATTAAGCGTATCGCATATCGAAGCAGGAAATACATGGAATGTGATTCCAGAAAAAGTATTTTTTGAAGGAACGATTCGTACGTTTAATAAAGAAGTCGAACGTAAAATGACCGAGCAGTTCGAGAAGATGATTGTCCAAACCGCAGATGTTTACGGACAAAAAGGAAGTATCGAATGGATTTTAACGCCACCAGTCGTGCATAATGATGCCGCAGTCACAAAAGTGGTTAAAAGTGTGACGGAGAAATTTGCGACAGTGGTAACACCGGAAGTGACTTTAGGAGCGGAAGATTTCGCTAATTATATGGAACACGTTCCAGGATGTTTCGTCTTTATTGGAACAGGCTGTCCACGCGAATGGCATCACCCAGCATTCTTAGTGGATGATGCAGCATTACCGTTTGCGATTCAGTATTTTGTCGACAATACAAATGCTCTCTTAGAAGTACTCTCACAGAAAGGAAACGCGTAATATGAAAACAATGGTGGTGATTAGCCATCCAACGGTTCAAACGTCCTCGACTCAACAGTTTTTCCTTGCAACTTTAAAAGGGGAAGAAACTGTAACAGTTCGTCACTTGGACGAAGTGTGGAGTGAGAAAAAGCCTCATTTTATAAGAGCCACAGAAGAAAAAGCGTTGGTAGACTCCGAGGCCGAACGCCTGATTCTTCAATTCCCGATGTATTGGTACCAGGCACCTTCAGTCATGAAGGAATGGATCGATACGGTGATGAGTAAGAGTGCACTTTTTGCAAAACAAATTAAGGAACTCGGAATCGTTGTGACACTTGGGGTGAAAGAAGAAGCCTTCCGTGCAGGAGGAAAAGAGCAATTCACGATTTCGGAACTCTTGCGCCCGTTCCAAGCACTAGCTAATGCGATGGGATGGACCTATTTACCAATTTTCGAAGTGCATCAGTTTGATTATAAGACGGAAGAGGCAAAACAAGCGTTACTCGTTGAGTATTTACAATACGTGACAAAAGAACATCACGGAACATTAAAAGAAACCGAAGAGTGGTTTATCCAGCGTGCACAAGCATTACCTGGTGCACACTGGGAACAAATTGCTGAGTGGATCAAAGAGAACCAGGATGAAAGATTGGAACTCGAGATGCATCTGAGTCATTGGGAGGAGAGTCAATATGGAGATTATTGAGAAATTCATCTACTCGATGCATGGATTCTAGAAGCAAAAGAGTATAAAGAACGCGCATTGCTGGTAGCCGCAAAAACTCTTCTTTTAGAACAAGCGAAACGAATTGAACAAGCACATGGTGAGTTGGATGGACGGATGTGGAGTCCTGAAAACTGGGCCGAATAAGGAGAATGAGATTGAAAAAAGATTATTTAGGACTACGACTCGTGTTATTAGTCATTGCCTGTTTTTTAATCGGACTAGGCGCAAAGCTGGCAGGTTCGAGTACATTAGGAGCGGACGTTGTCGTTCTTGTGTGGGAAGGATTAAATCGTACATTTGGAATTAGTATGGCAATGGGGAACATCATTGTTTCGCTAGTATTCCTTGTTGTTACGCTTAGTATTAACTGGAGATATATTGGATTTGGTACGGTTGTAGGGATGTTCTTACAAAGCTTCTTTATTGATCTGTTCGATTTTAGGGCGCTTGCTGAAATGGATATTACAGTAAAAGTGGTTGCAATGGTAGTTGGGATTGCCTTAATTGCCATGGGGTGTGCAGTGTATGCACTGGCTGAATTAGGAGTTGGACCGTATATTGCCGCAACACTTGCTTTACATGAGAAATTCAAAACCTCAATCCCTAAAAATAAGTTCTTTATCGATGCGAGCTGTGTCATCACCGCCGCAATATTGGGACAATGGCCAACGATTGGACCTGTAGTATCATTATTGATTAGTGGAGTCATTATGGACCAAACAATGGTAATCTTGAAGAAGTTTTTACCAATTAAATAAAAAAGACAAAATGAAACCTATCTACACGAGAAACCCTTTTGTAGATAGGTTTTTTAGCGCTTTATTAAAATAATGAAAGATGATACCGTTTCCAAAGAGAGCAAAATAGTACAAGTCAAAAGCAAAATAGTTATTGTGAAAGCGGTTTTTTCGTTGTAAACTAAAAGTGTCTTAAAAAGTAATAGAACTAGGGGGAGACAACATGAAAAAGAAAGTATTACTATCAAGCGCAGCATTATTAGCAGCTGTATCTTTAGCAGCTTGCGGAAATAATAGCAACAGCACTAGTAAAACAGACTCAACAACACAAGGAGCTTCTAAAGAAAAAGTTACTCTTAAATTAGCAGCTCTAGAGAGTGGTTACGGCGCAGAAATGTGGCCAGCAATCATCAAAGCTTATGAAGAGGCTAATCCAAACGTTAAAGTGGAATTGACTCAAGATAAGGAAATTGAAGATAAAATTACGCCTCAAATGAAAGCTGGCGATTACCCAGATATCGTAATGTTAGCTTTAGGACGTAAAAAAGCTTTACCAGAAACATTAATTAAAGAAAAAGCTTTAGCTGACTTAACTGGATTATTCGATATGAAAGTTTACGGCGAAGACAAAAAAGTTTCTGAAAAATTATTAAACAACGTATTAGGAACAACAGTAACTGACCCTTACGGAGACGGAAAACACTACTTAGCACCAATGTTCTACGCTCCAACAGGATTATTCTACAACGAAGCATTATTCAAATCTAAAGGTTGGGAAGTTCCAAAAGATATGCCTGGTATGAAAGAATTAGCTGAAAAAGCTAAGAAAGATGGCATTTCATTATTCACTTATCCAGTATCTGGATACTTAGATAGCTTCTTCCCAGCATTATTAGCAAACGCTGGCGGCGTTGATTTATTCAACAAAGCAATGAAATACGACACAGGAGCATTCACTTCTGACGGCGCAACTAAAGCGTTCGAAGCATTAGGAACATTCTTACAAAACGTTGAACCTTCAACAGTAGCAAACGCAAACCCACAAAGCTTCACTAAGAACCAACAATTAATCTTAGACAACAAAGCTTTATTCATGCCAAACGGTACTTGGGTAGTTGGGGAAATGGCTAAAGCACCTCGTGCAGAAGGCTTCAAATGGTCTATGACAGCTGCACCTGCAATCGAAAAAGGTGGCAAACGTTATGTTTACTCATTCTTCGAACACATCTGGGTTCCAAAAGAATCTAAGAACCAAGAAGCAGCTAAAGAATTCTTATCATTCTTATACTCTGACAAAGCAGCAGAAATCTTTGCTAAATACAACGCAGCTCAACCAATTAAAGGTGTAACAGCTAAATTACCTGATGAATTGAAATCATTATACAAAGTTGTAGATGAAGTTGATGGCGTAATCAATGGTAACTTCGTAGCTACTAAACCTGTTGAAGGCGTAAGCATGAAAGACACATTATATGGTCAAATCGACTCTGTAGCATCTGGTCAAAAAACAGTTGCTGAATGGCAAAAATCTGTAGAAGAAGTTAGCCAAAAACTAAAAGCAGCAGTTGAATAATTCAAATAGAATGAATTAAATAAGAGTGGGATGCGAAGCGATTTTCGAGGATGAAAATTCCTTCCACCCACTCTCATTTTATCTAAAAATGGTCGAAAGAGGGCAGAACGATGAAAAATCGTAGAAAAAGAGAGAGAAATTTATTTATTCTCGTGTGTCTATCACCTGCACTAATTTTATTCTTTACGTTTTCTAATTTACCCAACTATTGAAGTATTCCGCATGTCCATATTCAAATGGGGCGGATTTTCAAACAACCAACAATTTGTTGGATTGGATAACTTTAAAATCTTATGGCAAGACGAAAACTTCTTTAGAACGATTCAGAACACAATCTTACTAATCGTAGTGGTAACACTCTTTACAGTAGTATTGGCAGTTCTTTTCGCGGCAATCCTTTCAACAGAAAAGATTCGCGGAAACAACTTCTTCAGAATTATTTTCTACATCCCTAATATTTTATCAATCGTAGTTATTGCAGGTATTTTCTCAGCAATTTATGATCCAAAAGCTGGACTTTTAAATGCTGTATTACCAGAAGCATGGAATAAATTATGGCTGGGTGATCAAAGTATTGTTATTTACTCACTTGCATTTGCATTAATTTGGCAAGCGATTGGGTACTACATGGTTATGTATATGGCAGGGATGGCGAATATTCCAGCAAGCTTGTATGAAGCAGCTGACCTTGATGGAGCTGGAAAAATCGGTAAATTCTTTAACGTTACATTACCATTGATTTGGAATAGTATTCGTACAACATTAACATTCTTCATTATCAGTACGATTAACTTAAGTTTCTTACTTGTACAAATCTTGACAGACGGTGGACCAGACGGATCAACTGAAGTGTTCTTAAGCTACATGTTCAAACAAGCTTATACAAACTCTTCATACGGATACGGTATGGCAATCGGTGTAGTTATCTTTATATTCTCATTCGGATTATCAGGTATCGTAAGTCATATTACGAAACGCGATATTCTTGAATACTAGGAGGGGAGATCATGAAAGGAAATACTCGTTCATTCGAAAAGCTGTATAAAGCTTTATATACGTAGCGCTAATTACATTAGCGATTAGTATTATTGTACCAGTGGGCTGGGTCTTCTTAGCTTCTGTTAAAGAGAATAGAGAGTTCTACGGATCTCCATGGACAATGCCAGAAGGATTCTACATCCAAAACTTTGTGGATGCTTGGAATAAAGCAAAAATGGGTGACTACATGCTGAACTCAGTGATTGTTACAGCATTAGCGTTAACAATCTTAGTAGTTGTAGCCATTCCTTCTTCATACGTATTAGCACGTTACAAATTCCCAGGAAGTCGTTTCATTAACTCTTTACTAAAAGGTGGATTATTCATCAACGTAAACTATATCGTTGTACCAATCTTCTTAATGTTACTCGACTGGGATAAAGGACTAAAAGGATTCGGCATTAACGGATTCTTCTTGAACAACATTTTCGTCTTAGCGGTTGTGTATGCAGCGACATCATTACCGTTTACGATTTATCTATTATCAAACTTCTTCAAGACATTGCCAACAACGTTTGAAGAAGCAGCATCTATCGACGGTGCAGGATATTTCACAACAATGATCCGCGTCATGACACCAATGGCAAGACCAAGTATTATCACAGTAATCTTATTCAACTTCCTCTCATTCTGGAATGAATACATTATCGCTCTTACATTAATGCCAGGTAAAAACCAAACTTTACCAGTAGGGTTGAAAAACTTAATTCAAGCGCAACGTGGGGCAGCTGAATACGGACAATTATACGCAGGGATGGTATTAGTAATGTTACCAACATTAATTCTATACATTCTTGTTCAAAATAAACTAACACAAGGGATGACACTAGGCGGCTCTAAAGAGTAATCGTCATCGCAGGAGGAAAGAAAATGGGTAAAACAAAAGGGCGTTTAACCCTACCAAGTGAATCGAATTTTCTTGAACAGACTAAAGAATTGCTCGACCGTTGGGGTGCAGATGCAATTCGTGATAGCGATGGAACGAAACTCGATGAAGCAACCAAACAATTAGATGCAAAAATCTATACAACATACTTTGTAGCACGTAACCATAATGATTTCATCAAAGATCATATGGAAGAGTGCCAACAAATCTTCGTCATGTCAAAATTCTGGTTAGCAACAGAAGATACGCTAACGATTCCATTTATGGAAGGCTACTTCGAAGACCAAGTGCAACCAGACTATGTACATGATCCAAAAAGATATTGGGAAGTCATCGACCGTACTACTGGAGAAGTAGTTCTGGTTGAGAAATGGACTGTCCATGAAGAAACAACACGATTACGATTGAAGGCACTCGTCCTTTCCATGAGTATACAGTGTCGTTTCTAGTGTATGCGATTTGGGATCCAACTCAAATGTACAATCATATTACGAATAACTGGGGCGATGTTCCTCACGATATTCCATTTGATGTACGTGGACCTCATTCAAATCAATTCATGCACTCTTATTTAAAACAATGGTTAAAAGATAATCCGGATACTGATGTGGTTCGTTTTACAACGTTCTTCTATCACTTCACATTAATTTTCAACAACTTAGGAAAAGAAAAATTTGTGGACTGGTTCGGATATGGTGCTAGCGTTTCAGTCGCAGCACTTGAAGCTTTTGCCAAGGAAAAAGGCTATCGCTTAAGAGCAGAAGACATTGTGGATGAAGGGTACTATAACTCAACATTCCGCACACCAAGTAAAGCGTACTTAGACTATATCGACTTCATTCAAGCATTCGTTGCTAGAGAAGCCAAAAAACTAGTCGACGAAGTACACGATGCTGGTAAAGAAGCCATGATGTTCTTAGGAGATAACTGGATTGGTACAGAACCATACGGACCATACTTCGAACAAATTGGATTAGATGCAGTGGTAGGTTCTGTCGGCGGCGGAGCAACACTTCGTATGATTTCAGATATTCCACACGTAAAATATACAGAAGGAAGATTCTTACCATACTTCTTCCCAGATGTATTCCGTGAAGGAAATGATCCTACGATTGAAGCCAATAAAAACTGGTTATCAGCAAGACGTGCCATCATGCGTAACCCTGTAGACCGTATCGGATACGGCGGTTATTTAAGTCTTGCATATAAATTCCCTAAATTTGTCGACTATATTGAACATGTAACAGATGAATTTAGAGAAATCTATGATATCGTTAAACATACAAAACCATATACTGGTTTGAAAGTAGCCATCTTAAATGCATGGGGGCGTTTAAGAACTTGGCAAGCGCACATGGTTGCCCATGAACTTCCATACAAACAAATTTATTCTTACCTTGGAATTATGGAAGCCTTAAGTGGTGCGAGTGTGGACGTAAGCTTTATCAGCTTTGACGATATCATTAACGATGGAGTTCCAGAAGGTGTGGATGTCATCATCAATGCGGGAGATGCCGGTACTTCATTTAGCGGTGGAGAGGTTTGGAAGAATGAAACGCTCATTACACGTATTCGTGAATTCGTGTATAACGGCGGCGGATTTGTCGGAGTTGGGGAACCAACAGCCGTTCATCATCAAGGAAGATTCTTCCAACTTGGAGATATTTGGGTGTTGAAAGAGAAATGGGATATAGCCTTTCAACAGATAAATACTTTACAAAAGAATTGAAAGAACACTTTATTATCGAAGATATTGAAGATGTTCATAAGATTGACTTTGGGGAAAATATTAAAAACGTGTATGGCTTAACGAGTGCCACAGAAGTACTTGAATTTAGCAATCCGAAAGTAAGCGCAGGTGGCGTCGAAGAAGGAATCGTTCTTCCAGCCAATGCCGAAGGAAAAGAATTTGGGGAAATCCATCTTGCAGCCAACCCTTACGGAAAAGGTCGTGGCGTTTACATTGCAGGACTTCCATACACACCAGAAAATACAAGATTATTAATGCGTGCGTTATTCTACGCAGCGAATAAAGAAAGTGAATTAACAAAATGGTATGCAAGCAATCCATTAGTGGAAGTACATGCTTATCCTGAAAAAGGAGTGTATGCAATCGTGAATAATACGAACGAATTGCAATCAACACTCGTTTATGATGGAGCAGGTGTATCAAGAACAGTGGAACTTGAGCCAAGCGAAATTAGATGGGAGAAGATATCATGAATCCTAAAGTGAAAATTTGGATCCGCGTCGTATTGATGTTGGTATTCTTATATGTAGTTATTTTGGGGCATCAGATGATTGGCAAAGAAGGCGTTGCAACAATGCTTGTTGGCTTAGCTGGATTACTTCTCTTGCTATGGGATTACAATCGTCCGTACTCTAAATCGATGAAGCGTTAATAAAACTTAACTAGGAACAGGGGCTTGTTTACCAACAAGCCCCTGTTCCTGTTTGCATAGACACAATATTAAAAAACAACATAAGATAAAATGCGCAAAACCTGCGGTTTGTGATTACTGCGAAGATTTGTGGGTTCGTTTTATAGTAGCTGTAATGAGGGACCGGCTCGAGCCTGTAGTCTCTCATCTTCAAAGTTCAAAATAGGAGTAAGGGATAAATCCCTAACTCCTATTAATTCACCTTTGATCCTTTTCCCATTACTGCTACTATAAGAACCCGACAAATCTTCTTCGTAATCACAATATTATTTTTAAATATTGTGTCCGTGCACGAAAAGGGAGGGTAGGAGGAGGTAGAGGGATTTGGTACAAACGAGTCTTTTCGTAATCACAGTGCTATTTTTAAATATTGTGTCCTGCCAAGAAAAAGGGGAGGAGAAATTGGTGAAATTTCTTATAGGAATTTGGTTTATTAAAAGATGAAAATATCGTATAATAGAAAAGAAATTGAAAGGAATGGGGGATAATATGAAAGGATTGTTTATCACGATGGAAGGTCCTGATGGCGCTGGGAAAACAACTGTCATCAACCAACTGATTCCTTTGTTACAAAAACACGCGCTAGTGGATATTGTTTCAACGAGAGAACCTGGTGGAAGCCGCATCGCTGAAGATATTCGAAATGTCATTCTGGATGTGAACAATACAGAAATGGACGAGAGAACAGAAGCGATTTATATGCAGCGGGTCGTCGCCAGCATTTAAAAGATCGTATCTTACCAAACTTAGAAAAAGGGAATATTGTTTTTTGTGATCGTTTTGTCGATAGCTCGTTGGTGTATCAAGGAGTGGCTCGTGGGATTGGTGTAGAAGAAGTTGCACAGTTAAACCATTTTGCAACGGATGGCCTAGAACCAAGCACGACGCTTTACTTAGATGTGCCGGCTGAAGTTGGATTGGAACGTATTCATAAAGCAAGAGGGAACCGTCAATTTGATCGCTTAGACCAAGAAGGCTTAAGTTTCCATACGATGGTTCGCAATGGATATTTAGAATTAGTGAAAAAATATCCGGAAAGAATTGTATCGATTGATGCGACAAAATCCATTGAAGAAGTAGTGGAAGAGTGCTTCCGCGTTTTAGTGGAACGTTACCCAAAATATTTTACAAAATAGGAGAATGAAATCATGAAATTATTAATTGCGATTGTACAAGATAAAGATGCACATTTATTAGGAGATGAGTTTGCACAAGCAAATATTCGCGCAACTCGTTTATCAACAACAGGTGGATTCTTACGCGCAGGAAACACTACTTTCATCATCGGTATTGAAGAAGAACGTGTACAAGAAGCGTTAGACATTATCAAAGAAAACTGCCAATCACGTGAACAAATGACTGTGCCACCAGTGCATATCGACAGCATGCTTGATAGCGCGCTAACAACTCCAGTTCCAGTTCGTGTAGGTGGAGCTACAGTATTCGTATTGCCTGTAGACTCATTCTTCCGTTTCTAAGATGGAAAAGATGCAAGAAGCATTTATTCGTGCCATCGATAACGGTCAGTTGAGCCATGCCTATTTGTTTGAAGGAGCAAAGGGGATTGGGAAAGCGGAGATGGCTAAGGAAATCGCAAAGATGCTGAACTGCACGAAGCGAACAAAAGGCGAGCCTGCATGCGGCGAGTGTGAACACTGCACAAGAATTGACCATGGAAACTTCCCTGATTTTTATCGTGGTAGAACCTGAAGGCACAACGGTAAAGGTGGACCAAATCCGTACACTGAAATCACAGTTAACGAAAACAGCGATGGAGTCGAGTGCGATTGTTTGTGTGATTCACGCGGTCGATACGTTGACACAAGGTGCTGCGAATAGCTTATTGAAGTTTTTAGAAGAACCAACGGGAAATATCCATTTCATTCTTCTAACAGAGCAACTTAGCAAGGTTCTGATTACGATTCAATCGCGCTGTCAGATTATTCGATTCCAATCAGATGCAGGAGAAAATATTGTTTCCACGCTGAAAGAACGAGGGGTTCCAAACGCAACGGCGCAATTATTGTCTCAATTGACGAGTAATATTGACCAAGCAGTAGAGATGCTCGAGAGTGAAAGTTTTGGACAGATTCGTCAAGAAAGCTGGAATTGGTTTGTCCGCGTATTTACGAATCGTGCGATGGCCTTTGTGACGATTCAGTCTCAAGTGATGCCACTGCTAGCGACAAAGGCTGATAGTGAACTGTTTTTAACACTATTACAAATTTATATCCGTGATGCTTTGCTGGTTTCTCGAGGAGTCGAAGGAGCCGTTATTCAAAGCGATAAGCTCGCTACGATGAAGAGTTTTGCAAATCATCTTACCGTGAGTGAATGGATTAAAGAACATGAAAAAATGACCAACGCCATTGCCAAAGTAAGTGCCAACGTTGGAGTTCAAGCAGTATTAGAACAATGGGTGTTAAAAATCCCAAAATAAGATAGGAGGTGCGTGAATGCCAAACAGACAATTGTATGATCGAATCGAACGCTTAACAAAACAAACGTTGTTGCAACTACATGAGCTCGAACAGATTTCTGAAGAGTTGCAAAAAGTCATCGAAGAGAATCATAATTTAACGATGGAAAATCGTCACTTGAAAGATCGTTTAGACGAGTTAGAGCCAAACACGCACACGAAGAAAGTGGCTAAAAAGAAAAAAAGAAGCCAATCCATCATCAACTTAGAAAATATCTACGACCAAGGATTCCATATTTGCAACCTGTACTATGGAAAACGTAGAGAAAACGATGAAAGTTGTATGTTTTGTACGGAAATCTTGTATAGCGAAGATTAATGCGTGAAAAGAGCAAGATTGTCATATAAAGCCAATAAAGTACTAAAAAGAGCCTGTCCATGGACGGGCTCTTTTGTTATAATAAAAGATGAAATCGTTTTAACTTTTTTGGGGGCAAAAGTATTATGAATCAAAAACAATCAAAACCAAATGTCATCCTCATCGTAGTGGACCAAATGCGTGCCGATGCATTATCCATTAACCGTAGTGATGACTTAGTAGTGACACCAACGATGGATATGATGGCCAGCATGGGATATAACTTTGAGAATGCCTACTCGCCAGTGCCAAGTTGTGTGCCTGCTAGAGCAGCTCTTTTAACTGGGATGGATCAAGAAGCGTCAGGAAGAGTCGGATACGAAGATGAAGTGCCTTGGAACTACACGAATACACTTCCTCAAACATTCAAGGATTTAGGGTATCAAACAGAATGTATTGGGAAGATGCATGTGTATCCAAGCCGTAAGCGCATGGGATTTGACCATGTTCTCTTACACGATGGCTACTTACATGTCGACCGCAAATACAATAAAGCATACGGAGAAACGTTTGAACATTCGAGCGATTACTTGGATTGGATCAAACAAGAACTCGGCAGCGATGCAGATATTATCGATGATGGGGCGAACTGTAATTCATGGGATGTCCGTCCTTTTGAACTTCCTGAAAAATACCACCCAACCAACTGGATTGTGAGTGAAAGCATTCGTTTCTTGAAGAGACGTGACCCAAGCGTTCCGTTCTTCTTGAAGATGTCGTTTGAAAAACCTCATGCGCCTCTCAATCCGCCGAAGTATTTCTATGATTTATACATGGATAAATTAGGGGACGCATCGGACTTGCATATTGGGAACTGGGAAGAACTCGAAGAGAAGATTCCAAGCCTCTATGCCAAACGCGGTAAGATTCCAGCGGACGCGCAAAAGAGAATGTTGGCAGCGTACTACGGTTTAATCACGCATATCGATAATCAATTAAGTCGCTTTTTAACAGCCGTTGAGGAATTTGATTTACTCGAAAATACGATTTTCTGGTTCGTGAGTGACCACGGGGATCAACTTGGGGAACACTATTTATTCCGCAAGGGTTATCCTTACCAAGGAAGTATTAAGATTCCAGCGTTTATCTTCGACCCAGGTAACTTGATTGCGGGTACGAAGAAGAGCGTCACACAACTCGTGAAGATTCAAGACGTTTTCCCTTCACTTGTAGAGCTTGCGACAGGTGAAAAAGTTGAAACAGACGGTAAGAGCGTTCGCCAATTATTATTCGGCGAATTTGCAGGTTGGCGTAATGAATTCCACGGCGAACATAGCCTAGGTGAGGATTCGAGCCAATATATTTTAACAGATGAATGGAAATTTATTTGGTTCCCTGTCAAAGACGAGTATCAACTCTTCCATATGACAGAGGATCCAGAGGAAAAATGCAATTTAATTGCGGAAACGAAGTATGCTTCTCTTGTGAACGAGTTTAAAGCGAAACTTGCTCGCATTTTACAAGACAGAGAAGAGGGCTTTGTGAGAGACGGGCAACTTTGCCAAGTACCATTAGAACGCATCGTTGCCACTCTAAAGAGAGGTCGATAGTATGAATTTTGTGCCTTTAAAATCTGGCATCTTTCAAATGGGAGATGCTCTTGGCCAAGGCTTTATCGAAGACCATGAGGCACCACCAGTCATGAAAAAGGTGCTTGCGTTTGAAATCGCGGATACGACCGTGACGAATCGTGAGTTTAAAGCCTTTATAGATGCGACAGGTTATACCACAACGGCAGAAACGATAGGAGATTCTTATGTATTTCACCTACTCGTTGTGCCAGAAAAAAGAGCAGAGTATGGACATGTATCAGGCTCACCTTGGTGGCTTCTAGTGCCCGGTGCTTGTTGGAATCATCCCACAGGGCCCGAGTCTTCCATTGACGATGTAATGGACCATCCAGTGGTGCACGTATCTTTGCAAGATGCATTAGCTTATTGTGATTGGGCAAACGTGAAATTGCCGACAGAAACGCAATGGGAATACGCAGCACGTGGTGGGACAACCACGCAGTTTCCATGGGGAGATGAACTCGAAGAAGACGGAGAGTTTCATGCCAATACGTGGCAAGGGGATTTCCCTAATACGAATACGAAAGCAGACGGATTTTTAGGAACCGCACCCGTGAAGAGCTTTGAACCAAACGGATTCGGACTCTATCAAATGATTGGAAATGTCTGGGAATGGTGCTGTAATCATCGCGGAATTCCGTTTGAAGAAATCGAAGAAGACGCTTCTCGCCCTATTAATTTTGAATACGAATATGCCATTCGTGGAGGGTCCTTCTTATGCCATTGCTCATACTGCAACAGGTATCGCGTCGCCGCCCGTAATGGCGCATTGTGGGACTCAACCTCGAGCCATTTAGGATTTAGATGTGTCCGTAATGTTGGAGGTCGCTAATGCATATTATTATTTATAGTATCATCGTCCTCGGCGCGACGATGATTGGAGCCATCACTGGCTAGGTGGCGGTATTATTATCAAGCCAGCGTTTGATTTTGTGGGCATCGATACCACGAGCATGATTAGTGTGTACTCGACTGTGGCCGTGTTTACGATGTGTCTTGTTTCGATTTATAAACGAAGTAAGCAAGGCTTTCATGTCCAAAAACAAATCGCTTTAGGTCTGGCGTTCGGGTCGATTGTCGGTGGGAAGATTGGAGATGTGATTTTCCTTCATGCAGTAGACAGCTGGGGCAGCCAGGTAGTGAGCGCGACACAATCCGTGATTCTATTCTTATTACTCGGTGGAATTATTTTATTCACGCTCAATAAGGAAAGCATTCGAACGCTAGAAGTCTCAAACCTTGTGGCGATTGTGACGATTGGGCTAACAGTTGGTATGATTTCTGTTTATCTCGGCATTGGCGGAGGACCGCTGAATATTGCACTTTTGGTTTACTTCTTCTCGATGAAAGCCAAAGACGCAGCAGCGTATTCCATTTTGATGATTTTCTTTGCACAGATTATTAAGATGGGCACTGTCATTCGTGACTTTGAAAAATACAACAATGTCAGTCTCGTGATTTTAGCGATTGCGATTTTTGCGGTACTCGGTGGTTGGATTGGAACAAAAATCCAATCGAAACTCACGCACGAAGCCGTTGAGAAACTCTATCTAGGACTGATGGCTATTTTAGTATTTATGACCGCCTTCAATGTTTTTAAATTTATCGGAGTATAAACAAACACCCAAGCAGCTTTGCTTGGGTGTTGCTGTTTGTGTTCAATCGTAGAGGAAACCATCATAAAATTTATAGCATGTTGATTATGGAAAATCTTACGGATTTATTTATGCATGAATCTCTTTGTAGACTTCTTGTTTCTTCAAACCAAGATGTTTTGCAACAGCCTTAATCGCATCTTTTTGTGTGAGGTTTTGATGCTCCATAAACCAGTCGACTTGTTCGGCAATCGAAAGTGAAGCGTCTGGAGTATTTTCTTCTAACGCACCAGTTAGAGCAGTTGTCACTTCGTCTGGATTTTTAGAACCAATCAAGATGCAGCATTCGCCTTTTAATTCTTCCTCGTTTACAAGGGCAACGAGTTCTGCGGCTGTTCCGCGAATAAACTCTTCGTAAGTTTTCGTCAACTCACGGCATAACACAACAGATTGGTGTTCGCCGTAGACGGTTTGAATCGCCGAGAAAGTATCTTTCAATCGGAAAGGTGATTCGTATAAAATCACAGTCTCGCTATGCGTGCGCAATTGCTCGAGGGCTTCGATTTTTTCTTTCTTTTTACGTGGTAAGAAACCATAGAAATAGAAAGGTTGAGGAACGAGGCCGCTCGCGATAAGAGCCGTAATTCCCGCGTTCGCCCCTGGAAGAGGAATCACTGGGATAGCAACTTCAACGCAGGCTTGCACGAGTTCAAAACCTGGGTCACTAATCGAAGGTGTACCAGCGTCGCTCACTTGTGCGATGTTTTTTCCTTCTTGCAACCACTCAATGACCTGAGGGATTCTCTCCTGAGTATTATGTTCATGGAAACTCTTTTGCGGAGTCTCGATTTCAAAATGATTGAGTAACTTTTGCGTATGACGTGTATCTTCGGCTAGGATTAAATCCACGTCGCGAAGAGTATTAACCGCGCGGAAAGTCATATCTTCTAAGTTACCAATCGGAGTAGGAACAAGGAATAGTTTTCCTGTGCCTTCAGTCCGATAACTCTGTTGTCTCATGAGGCTGTTCTCCTTCTAAATAAATAATGACAGGACGGTCGACACTTGCGCCAATCGTCTGTAGAAATGTTTCCTTTTTGGGGCGAGAGAACTTCTTGAACGCCGCTTCCGCCTTCATCGCTTCTTGCTTTGTGGCAAATTCTTTAGCGTAGAGCAGTGTCACGGGAGTTCTCACCCTTGTATATTTAGCACCTTTTCCGGCATTGTGAGTCGCGATTCGTTTTTCCAAATCGACTGTATAGCCGGTATAAAAGGTCTGATCCTTGCAGAGAAGGACGTACATAAAAAACTGGCTCATGCGTCGTCCCCCCAGAGGATGCTTCTAATCTTCTGCGTATATTCTTGATGCTCGTCGAAAACCGTAATCGGTGGCAATACTTTAAGACCTCCTGGTAGTCCATCCTTCATTAATTCTATGAGGACGATGTTGCTTTCTTTGCCTTCTTTTGGATAGACAAATTGCACGCGTTTCGCTTCGAGGCGGTGATGCCTTGCCTCGGATAAAATATCCGTGAGGCGGTCGGGTCTATGAACGAGATAGGCTTTTCCTTTCATCTTCAATAACCCTGAAATCGTCTTGAGTAAGTCTTCGAGTGGCAAATGCACTTCATGACGGGCAATCGTGTAAGCTTCCTTCAAATTGGTTTGATTGGTTTCCTTCACCTTGAAGTAAGGCGGATTGCACGTAATAAAGTCGACCGAGTCTTTCGGGATAATGCCTTTCAACTGACGAATATCCTGATTGATAAAGGTGATGCGGTCTTCTAAGTTGTTGAGTTGGTTGGTACGCATCGCCATGTCCCAAAGCTGTTCTTGGATTTCAACAGCGGTAATGTGATTTTTGGTTTTATGGCTGAGTAAAAATGCCACCGCACCATTACCAGAGCAGAGATCCACGATTGTAGCTTTTCTACTTTGGCGATATTGGCAAAGTCGGCTAAAAGGACGGCATCCAGCGAAAATGAGAAGACCTCACGACTTTGAATGATATCGATATTTTCTTTTTCGAGTCGATCGAGTCGCTCATGCGATTTCAATGGGACTTCCTTTTTTGTCATTACTTTCCAACTCCTACAATTACTGTATTCAAAGTGTAACAACAAATTGGTAATGGCGCAAGAAGGGACACTATATAAGAAAGATTCCTTCGAATTCCTACGGATTTATTTATACATTGCTGTAATGGGGTACCGGTTCGAGCCAAGGTCTCTCACCTTTAAAGCCTCAAAGAGGATGTACGGAATAAATTCCTACATTCTCTATTTCGCATTTAATACAATTCCCCATTACTGCAAGTATAAAATCCGTTGAATTCTACGGAATCTTAGAACGTCATTATCAAATTGTAGGGGGAGGAAAGATAAAACACTCGATATACAACTTTAGGTTTAGAGAAGTTTGGACGAAAAATCCACCTTAGGACCTATGTTTTCGTTTTGGAAGTTCGGTACACTAAGAATGTAATCAAGAACGAACCGATTTAAGGGGGAAACGAAAATGAATCAAAAAGATAGAATTTTAGAATTAGTAGACAAAGGAATTATTTCAGCAGAGGAAGCAGTAGTCTTACTCGAAAAAATGGGTGAAAAGGCTAGTGCAAAAGAACAACCAACTTCAAGCCAAGTCGATTCTGTATTAGAAGGCGTAGCGAGTGTATTTACAAAATTCTCAGCTCAAAGCGACCAAACAAATGAATCGATTCAAGCGGTCTTAAAACGTACAAAAGAAATCGATCGTCGTATCGATGAAATCAAAACGGCTGAGCAACTTGAACCGTTGACAGTGGATGAAGAGATGGAACTGGTTCGCTTGCAAGAAGAAGCGGAACAGTTGAATAACCAATATAAGAGCTTGTTACAAGAGAAGAAACAAGCCGATGCAAAAATGAAAGCTGAAAAGAAAGAAGAATGGGAAGAAAGCTTAAGAAAGCGAAGAAGAAAGTGCAAGACACTGACTGGGAAGATAAAACTCGTAGAACAGCGGGAAATATCTCTTCATGGGCTGCAAAATTCGCAGACTCAATTGTGACAGCGGTGGGATCAGTTATTCAAAATACAGAAGTGAACATGCCTTACTTAGAAGCCAAAAACGGCAAAAAAGTACCGTATCATTTCCATCAAGTGATTGATGATGCGAGTATTCTCGATTTCAAAGTGGCCAACGGAATTGTTCGTGTGAAGACTGTTCCTGGTAACACAATGACGATTGAAGGAAATTGCCGCGTGGCTGCGCAAGACGAAGAGTTCTTCGATGCGGAAGGATTTGTTCGTGACCGTGTGAAGGTTGGCGTGGACGACGATAAGATTGTCATCAAGAGTGTCAGCAAGCGCGTATACTGCGACTGGACCATTTCCCTTCCGCAAAAAGTGTATGATTATGTAGCCATCAAAGGATTGAATACAACACTTCATTTGAAGGAATTAGAAGGAAAAGATTATTACTTCGAAGTGGATAATGGAGATATTCGCTTGAAGGATGTCAAAGGGGTTCTTCTTGAAGCAGAAACTGTAAACGGCAACCTTAAATACGAACACCTCGAATTCAAAGATATCGTGTCTGAAACGGTAAACGGAAATATCCATCTCGATGGTAAGTTCCTTGGTACAAAACTAGAAGCCGTGACAGGGAATATTAAAGTATCAGTGGCACATCCTGAAACGAAAAAAGTCGATGTGGAAACAGTAAACGGCAATATTAAAATCGAAGTTGCTGAAGAAGTCGGACTGGAAGCCGAAATTGAAACGTCACTTGGTTCGATTCACTTTGATGAAACAGTCTTTGAAGTGATTCGACAAACGAAGGATTTAGCAGAAAGAAGTGCATTGATTCGTAAAACTCGAAACTCAATGACAAGAGTAGTCGCAGAAACTACAACTGGAAATATACAAGTAAATCAGCTACAATCAGATTCAAGTAGCAAGAAAGAAGGATAAACAAAATGAAAAAATTAAGACGCTCAAGAAAGAACAGAGTTGTTTGTGGGGTTATGGGCGGTATTGCAGAATACTTCGATGTAGATCCAACAATTGTACGTGTGCTGTTTATTATTTGTAGTTTCTCAGGTTTCCCTATCATCCTTTACATCTTACTTGCTATCATTATTCCAGAAGAAAGCACTGGGTATTATCGTGACAATAGACGCAGAAATACTTACTATTACACTTCTGGAAGCTCTCGCCCGCGTAAAAACAGCGCGCCGCGTAGAGGAAGATGATGACGACGATTGGAGTGATTTTTTTAGTGTCATTTACTAAAAAAAGATTGCCATCAACACATTAGGGTTCTTGGTAATTGCGTGGTTTGTTCCACAATTTTACGTTACGAACTGGGTAGCAGCGCTTGTTGCAAGTATCGTTCTTGCGGTACTAAACCTATCTGTTAAAACCGATTTTTATTCCTTTTTAACATTACCAGTTACAATTGTAACGTTTGGATGCTTTAGCTTTGTAGTTAAAATGCGATGATGTTAAGCTTAACATCATTGTTTGTAGGACCTGGATTTACTTTTGCGAGTCCATTCATTACCTTAGTGGTGAGCGTTCTGTTAACGATTTTCCAACGCTTTGTTGAAAATCTAGTTGACTAATAGACCAAACAAAAAAGCGACCAATTGGTCGCTTTTTTTGTTTGGATTCAATTAGTATTTCACAACCATTAATTGGCCGTTATTGTATTCTGCAAGGAATACATCTGAAACATCTTGAATATCTTGAGCAGCTAGTTGTTCAGTAACCCAATCTTCTGTTTTGTCGATGACTTCTAAAATGTTTTGTTGAATGACACCATCTGTAATGATTGGATATTTTGGATTTTCTTCTCCAGATTTTGTCAGGATGAGTTGACCATTTTGCTCTAAAATTGCACTTTTTACATCGCGAATAGAGAAGACTCCTTGTGAACGTAATTTAAAAGCAACTTCTTGAGCCGTTAGACCAGCTAAACGCACATTTTCAACATCAATTTTCCCATGTTTAATTAATTGTAAAGGTTCACCGTCAAGCATCTTCTTCACTGTACGATTATTTGTTTTTACCCAGCGAAGGGTTAGTACTAACGCAAACCAAATTAATAAGATGATGCAGTATTGTAAGATGGTAATGGATGGATTATAAATCACACCCCCGAGAATTCCCCCGAGTACATAGTTTTGTATTTGGTCACTTGCAGATGTAGGGGCGAGGTTTCCTTTCCCAGTGTAGTTGATTACAACAATTAATGATAATAGTCCAAGTGCAAGTTTGATTGCGACATCGATATATGAAAGGTTCAACTTATTCAGCCTCCTTAATCGTAACTTTTGGATTTTGCAATTCCATTTTTTCGAGTAGGTAATGTTCCGGGCTATCTCCTGTTAATACTCGATAGAATTGATCGCCAACTTTGACGATGGCTCCATCCTTTGCGGCTTCAGTATTAATATAGACATCTTCTTTATTAACATGTAAATCTTGAGCGATCGTTTCAACGAAGCGAAGGGCTCCAGAATATTGATTTTCTGAATTTTTAGAAGACTGTAAGTCAGCAATCTTAGAACCAGCAAGAATTAAGATACCGATGACGGCGATTAATGCTAATTCGCGAAATTTTGTGTCTTGTTTATTTTTAAAATAACGATATAAGGCAATTACTAAAAACGGCAATGACGAAGAGTATTAGTCCTAATTGAATATAATCAATTTGTTGAACTTTACTTTTTAAAAAAATTCATATGAATAAAAATATCATGTTTTTTTCCTCCTATTCAGAAACTTAGCCTATTATATAAAAATTCTATAAAAATATTCAAGTAGGTTGCTCAATTTTTAAAAAAAAATATTTTTTTAGATTATTTGGCAGAATGAAAAGAAGTTTAATAAATTCTAAAAGCATACAAGAAAGCGCTCAAATATGGTATAGTAGAAGGGTATAAAGAAATGAGGGATAATATGAAAAGTGTTACGGTTAGAGAATTAATCAAGAATATTCATTTAAAACCAATTTATGGAGAGGAGTATCTTGACCGTCCAATCGTTACAAGTGAAATTTCAAGACCGGGATTAGAATTAGCAGGATTTTTAAATTTCTATCCAGCAGAACGTATCCAGTTATTAGGTCGTACAGAAACTTCTTTTGTGGCATCCATGGATGAAGGGATTCGATTAGAAGTGATGGAACGTCTTTGTAAACCAGAGACACCATGTTTTATTATTTCAAGAAAACTAGAACCGCCAAAAGAATTAGTGGAAGCTGCTGCAAAAGCGCAAATTCCAATCTTACAAGCAACTTCGAAGACAACACAAGTATCAAGTAGTGTCACAAACTTCTTAGAAGGAAGATTGGCGGAGCGTTCTTCGGTACACGGTGTATTACTCGATGTATTCGGAATTGGTCTGTTGATTACAGGTGAAAGTGGCGTCGGTAAATCTGAAACTGCGTTAGAGCTTGTGCAAAAAGGACACCGTCTTGTTGCGGATGACCGAGTAGAATTGTATCAATACGATGAATTAACATTAATCGGGGAAGCACCAGAAATCTTGAACAACTTAATCGAAATCCGCGGTGTTGGTATTGTGGATGTGATGACGCTCTTTGGTGCAGGGGCAATTCTGGATCAAAAACAAGTCGATTTAGTGGTTCATCTTGAAAACTGGACACCTGATAAGAGATATGACCGTTTAGGTGGATATATGGAAAATGTTGAATTGTTGGGTGTTGAGGTTCCGAAAATCCGCATCCCAGTGAAGACTGGTCGTAACGTTTCGATTATCTTAGAAGTGGCATGTATGAATTTCCGTGCGAAGAAAATGGGATTCGATGCAACAGAAAGCTTCACGAATCGTTTAACACAATTAATTGCAGAAAATAAAGAAGTTTAGAGGTTAGTTACATGAATGTTTTAGAAATGGTTTCGGCCATTAATCCGATTGCGTTTGAAATCGGTGGATTACAAGTGCGTTGGTATGGGATTATTATTGCTTTTGCAATTTACTTAGCAACAACATTGGCGGATAAAGAAGCCACTCGTAAAGGATACCGTAAAGAATTTATCATCGATTTAGTATTTTGGGCTGTGCCTCTTGGATTCGTGGGTGCGCGATTGTACTATATTCTATTTGAATGGCAGTACTACTTAGCAAATCCTGGTGAAATCATCCAAATTTGGCATGGAGGAATAGCCATCTACGGTGGTGTCATTGCCGGTGCAGCAACTGTCTACTGGTTTGCGAAAAAAGAAAAAGTATCGTTTGCATTACTCTTAGACATCTTGGCACCTGTCGTTTTACTCGCACAAGCGATTGGGCGCTGGGGAAACTTCACAAACCAAGAAGCGCATGGAGAAGCTGTAACGCGTGCATTCCTAGAAGGCTTGCATTTACCAACTTTTATTATTGAGCAAATGCATATTGATGGTGTTTATTACCATCCAACTTTCTTATATGAATCACTTTGGTCTTTTGTCGGCGTATTAATTTTATTCTACTTACGCAGACGTAAAGGCGTAAAAGTCGGAGAAATCATGTCAGGATACTTATTATGGTATTCATTTGCGCGCTTCTTTATTGAAGGAATGCGTACAGATAGCCTCTGGATGTTTGGTATTATCCGAATTTCGCAATTAGTCTCAATTGTGTTATTCTTATTAGGCATCGCTATTATCGTGGTGAGAAGACGTAGAGTTCCAGCCGTGCCAGATTATGTATCGATTGACGATCCACAATCTCCAGTATTGTTTGGAAAAGCGTAAAGGAGAACAACTATGACAAAAGTAGCTATTTTAGGAGCAGGTTCATGGGGGACAGCACTGGCAATGGTGCTCGCAGAAAACCATCATGAAGCTCGCTTATGGGGAAATAACGAAGCTCAAATTCAAGAAATTAATGAGCGTCATACGAATGAACATTACCTTCCAGGGGTGTTTCTGGACCCAGCAATTCGAGGCTATTTAGATTTAGCCGAAGCCGTGAAGGGTGTGGATGCGGTCTTATTCGTACTCCCAACAAAAGTCATTCGTTTAGTAGCCAAACAATTAAATGGATTGCTTGAAAACAAACCGATGATTATTCATGCAAGTAAAGGGTTAGAACAAGAAACGTTTAAACGTATTTCAGAAATTTTAGCAGAAGAATTGGACCGTGACAGCTACGAGGATATCGTGGTGTTATCTGGACCAAGTCATGCCGAAGAAGTGGCGCGCCGTGATATTACAACCATCACTGCAGCATGCGAAAACTTGGAATCTGCTAAATACGTGCAAACTCTTTTCAGTAATTCTTTCTTCCGTGTTTATACAAATACGGACTGTGTCGGAGTGGAAATGGGAGCTGCACTTAAAAACGTTATTGCGGTTGGAGCAGGGGCTCTTCATGGTTTAGGCTATGGGGACAATGCAAAAGCTGCGTTAATGACAAGAGGATTATCAGAAATTAGTCGCCTAGGAATTGCTTTTGGAGCAGATCCACTGACCTTTATTGGACTTAGTGGTGTGGGCGATTTAATCGTAACATGTACGAGTATTCATTCTCGTAACTGGAGATGTGGGGACCAAATCGGGAAAGGCATTCCGCTTCCAACGATTTTGGAAAATATGGGAATGGTTGTAGAAGGGGTAGAAACGTGTAAAGCCGTCTACGCTTTGGCACAAGAGAAGAACATCGAAATGCCAATTACAACTGCTGTTTACAATGTTTTATATAAAGGACATGATGTTCGCGAAGAGATTCAACGCCTAATGGGTCGTGAATTTAAATCAGAAGCATCAATTAAAGAACACCAATAAACCAAATCGGAGGAAAAGACCTATGACAAAAGTTAGAAAAGCCGTTATTCCAGCAGCAGGACTCGGAACTCGTTTCCTTCCAGCAACAAAAGCGATGGCGAAAGAAATGCTGCCAATCGTAGACAAACCAACGATTCAATATATCGTTGAAGAAGCTCTAGCATCAGGGATTGAGGATATCTTAATCGTAACTGGTAAGAGCAAACGTCCAATCGAGGACCATTTCGACTCAAACATCGAATTAGAATCAAACCTTGAAGCAAAAGGGAAGACAGAGTTGTTAGAACTTGTTCAAGAAACAACAGGAATTAACTTGTACTTTGTGCGTCAGTCTTATCCAAAAGGGTTAGGAGACGCGGTTCTTCAAGCAAAAGCATTCGTAGGTGGCGAGCCATTCGTGATTATGCTTGGGGACGATATTATGCGTGATGAAGTGCCTTTAACCAAACAATTGATTGAAGGGTACGAAAAAACTCATGCTTCAAATATCGCGGTAATGGAAGTTCCTCATGAAGAAACGTATAAATACGGAATTATCGATCCTGAAAGCCAAGTGGAAGAGGGATTATATAATGTACGTCGTTTCGTAGAAAAACCAAAACCTGAAGATGCGCCAAGTAACTTAGCGATTATCGGTCGTTACTTATTAACACCTGAGATTTTTGAGATTTTAGAAAAACAAGAACCAGGTGCGGGTGGCGAAATTCAATTAACAGATGCCATTGATACATTGAACCTTACACAAAGAGTGTTTGCGAAACAATTCAAGGGTGAACGTTTCGATGTGGGTGACAAGTTTGGATTCATGAAGACAAGTATTGAATTCGGTTTGGAACATCCAGAAATCAAAGACAATTTAAAACAATACGTCATTGAATTAGGTAAAAAACTCGAAGGAACTTTGGATGAGCAATAAAGTTGCCGTTTTAAAGGGAGTATCTTACACTTAAAAATGAAGAGGAGCGTTGGACTATGTCTCAGCGCTCTTAGTTTATACAAAAGGAGAATCTCTGATGGAAGAAAGAACAATTTATGATGTAGTCATTATCGGAAGTGGCCCTGGTGGGATGACCGCAGCGCTATATACTTCTCGTGCAAATTTAAAAACATTAATCCTCGAAAAAGGTGTTCCTGGTGGAGAATTATTAAACACTTCGGATGTAGAAAACTATCCTGGTTTCCCTACGATTTCTGGGCCAGAATTAGCCGACAATATGTATAAAGGTGCGATGCAATTCGGTGCAGAATATGCTTACGGCCAAGTTTCAAAAATTGAATTAGAGGGCGACCTTAAAGTGATCACAGCCGGCAAGAAAACATACTATGCTTATGCAGTAGTTATTGCGACGGGGTCTTATCACCGTAAATTAGAAGTTCCAGGTGAAGAAGAATACGCTGGACGTGGTGTTTCATACTGTGCGGTATGTGATGGAGCATTCTTCAAAGATAAGAAAATCTTCGTCATCGGTGGAGGAGACTCAGCCGTAGAAGAAGGAACGTATTTAACACAATTCGGACAAAGCGTAACCATCGTTCACCGTCGTGACCAATTACGTGCGCAAAAAGTATTGCAAGACCGTGCATTCGCCAACGAAAAAATCGACTTCTTATGGAATTCAACCGTTGAAGAATTCGTAGGAGACGGTTCTAAAATCACAGGCGTTCGCGTAAAAGATGTAAATACAGGCGAAGTAACAACGCATGATGCGGATGGTGTCTTCATTTATGTAGGCCTATTACCAGTTTCTGATCCATTCAAAGACTTAAACATCACAGATGCTGAAGGTTGGATCGTGACAAATGAGCAAATGGAAACATCTATTCCTGGAATCTTTGCAGTGGGCGATGTTCGTCAAAAAACATTGCGTCAAATCACAACAGCTGTTGGGGATGGCGGACAAGCAGGTCACATGGTTTATAACTACGTGGAAGAAGTTAAAGAAAAATTAGCTAAATAATCGAAGAAACTCTAGTGTGACTCGTGTTGCATTAGAGTTTTTTTATTTTTTGAAATGAAAAAGAACCAAATTTATATAAAATTTTTTTCATTATCATTACAAATTCATGGGATAAAAATACTTTTTTTATAAAAAAATTGTGATAGAATAGATAAAATAAAGAAGGTGGTGAATGAATGAATCGCAAAGTTTTAAAAGGATTAGGAATCGCAGTTTTTGTACTGGCGTTAATGGCATGCTCTCGCAGACCAGAGCAAACAGCCAATAACTCGGCTCCAGTCGTTCAAATTTCTAAAAATAACGCTGAATCTAGTGAGTCTGCTACAGCTCAAGCTACAACGGCTGCGCAAGAAACAACAAGCGATACTACACGCAATGCGAATAATTTAGCGCGTGAGGCCATTGCAGAAATTGAAAAACGCAAAAATGTCGTTTTAGGTGAGAACTATGAGATTATCATTCAGGCACAAACGAATGACTCGGTTGATGTACAAGTACGTCATGTAGAGAATTCGAACACCTCCATTTATGGGTTCTTCCGCTATCATGCCAGTGATAAAAAGTTAGAAGAGATGGATAGTACCACTGGGGAATTTAAATCAGTAGAGTAATCTCGGAAAGTAGGGTTTATATGACAAACACAGTAAATTTAGATTGGAATAATTTAGGATTCGATTATATTAAAACAGACCTACGTTACATCAGCTATTACAAAGATGGCCAGTGGGACGAAGGTGCATTGATTGAAGATAATGTCTTAAAAGTAGACGAAGCGGCAACAGCACTTCACTATGGACAACAATGTTTTGAAGGATTAAAAGCATACCGTTGTAAAGATGGTAGCATCAACTTATTCCGTGTCGACCAAAACGCTGCTCGTATGGCGCGTTCATGCCGTCGATTACTCATGCCTGAATTTCCAGAAGAACGTTTTATTGAAGCAGTGAAAAAAGTGGTGAAGGCGAACGAACAATGGTTACCACCTTATGGAACTGGAGGAAGCTTATATATTCGTCCATTCATGATTGGGGTCGGAAACAATGTAGCGGTTCGTCCTGCAACAGAATATATTTTCTCAATCTTTGTAATGCCAGTAGGGGCATATTTCAAAGGCGGATTAACACCAACGAACTTCATCGTTTCAGAATACGACCGTGCAGCACACGTAGGTACAGGGGCTGCTAAAGTCGGCGGGAACTATGCGGCAAGCTTACTTCCTGGTAAAGAAGCGAAAGAGCGTCATTTCAGTGACTGTATTTACCTTGATCCATTGACACATACAAATTGAAGAAGTAGGGGCAGCGAACTTCTTTGGAATTACTAAAGATAATCAATTTATCACACCTTACTCTCCATCAATCTTACCAAGTATCACAAAATACTCATTGCTTTGGTTAGCAGAACACCGTTTAGGCATGACTGTTAAAGAAGGCGATGTATATGTAGACCAATTAGATATCTTTGCAGAAGCAGGGGCATGTGGTACTGCGGCAGTTATTTCTCCAGTTGGCGGCATTCAAAACGGTGACGACTTCCATGTGTTCTATTCTGAAACAGAAGTAGGTCCTGTCACACGTCGTTTATACGATGAATTAGTAGGCATCCAATATGGAGATGTAGAGGCTCCAGAAGGTTGGATTCAAAAAGTTTTATAAGAATAAATTTTTCAAAAAATCCGTGGTAATCTGAATTGACAAAGCGCACTGCATTTGTTAATATATACCAGTATGAAACTCAATGAGTTAATGAAATAAATTGAATGAGAGGTGTCATCCATGCGTATCAACATTTTATTAGAATGTGCTGAAACAGGTGAACGTTTATACTTAACAAGCAAAAACAAACGTAACAATCCAGAGCGTTTAGAATTAAAAAAATATTCTCCAAAATTACGTAAACACGTTGTCTTCAAAGAAACTAAAAAATAATTTTGAGAAATTCGGAAGAGTTAGGCTGATGCCTAACTCTTTTTATTTTAAATAAATGAATAATAAGACCGCAGGTCTTATACGAATCATTTGGATCTCTATAGTAGCTACAATAGCTGTACCGGCGTGAGCCTTTCGTCTCACCGCCTATCGAGCCTCAAAGCAGTAGTAAGGAATAAATTCCTAACTACTGCTAATTCGCATCGATTACACTCGCTATTGTTGCTACTATGGACCAAATGATTCTTCAGACCTGCTTGTATAAAAAAGGTTAGGAGTGCTTAACTTTTTGAAGTGCTTATTTTTTGTTTCTTTGAACAAGGTGTTTAGTAATTTTGCTTCGGGGGGAACGAAATCAAGTTTGAGTGTGCTTCGTACGGGCTAGAAATAGAATAAGGTGGTACTTAAAATTACGTGCTTTGAAATTTTGTTTTGCAAAATAATAGGAAGTTATTTATTCACCAAATCTGGTGAAGAGAGACAGAGCAGGACACTTTTTCTACCTTTTAAGATGCAGTGAGGCTCGCGAGGGGACATGGGATTCTATAATAGCAGTAATAGGGGATGTCGCTAAAAGCGAATTAGCGGGAGTTAGGAGGTTTTCCTTACTCCCGCTTTGAGTTTTAGAGGTGAGAGACTTCGGCTCTAACCGGTGCCCTATTACAGCTGTTATGAAGAAATCCCATGGCCAAAGAGCGAGCCTCCTTCGCTCTTTAAAAGTACAGAAAAGTGGATTTGTTCATGGTTTGTGTTCACAGCAGTGGGGATATCATGTATACTAGAACAGGTGATTATTTGGAAAAACAAAATTTTATAACGACGGGGCACATTAATCGGGTGATTTTAACGATTGCGACTCCGTTAATGATTAATAATTTAATTCGAACTTTATACAATTTGACAGACGGGTTATATGTGGCGCAACTTTCTGCAGAAGACTTTGCGGCAACCGCGTTTATTTGGCCGTTGAATTTCTTATTTATTTCGCTTGGAATGGGGATTAGTGTCGGAGCGACGGCGCTTATTGCTCAGTATTTTGGAGCAGGAAAATATAGAGATGCGAAGCGTTATGCAGGGAATGCGATGGTATTAACGTATTTCTTTGGGTTTGTGCTGTCCGTACTTGGTTATTTCCTTGCACCTCTATTCGTGGAAATGATGGGAGCAGAGGGAACCTTTCTGGCAAAATCCGTGGCATACTTGAAGATTAACTTTGTTGGGTTGTTCTTTGATTTCTGTTACTTTGGCTATCAGTCCTTGCTAAATGCCCAAGGGAGAACGCGTACGATTACGATGATTAGTGCGGCGTCTTCGATTGCTAACGTTATTCTAGATCCAATCTTTATTTTTGCGACGATTCCTTTTGTCGGCCTCACTGGCTTGAACTGGGGAATTGAAGGGGCAGGATGGGCGACTGTGATTGCAAAAGTACTATTATTAGCACTTGCCATTCGTGCCGTTCGTAAGGAATCAGATATTCAAATCTACTTAAGACATGTCAAAATTGACAAAGAAGTGATGAAAGAAATTCTTAAAGTCGCATGGCCATCTGCCTTCGGGTATGGTGGAGCTGCATTAGGTTTCACCGTTTTAAATGGACTCATTCAGTCGTATGGGAACGTCAGTACTGGCTGCGTATTCGATGGTAAACCGTATTTCGGATTTACTAACGCAACCACAGATGGGAATTGGGGCGGCGCTAACAGCCATCATCGGACAAAACATGGGAGCAGGACTCTACGACCGTGCGCATGCTATCTTTAGACGAGCGCTACTATGGGTGCTCATGATTTCAACAGTTGGCTGTATCATCGTCTTCTTCTTCCAGTCTCCGATTCTTGGAGTCTTCATTAAAGATAGAAGCGATGCCGTTCTTTGGGCAAATGCCGTTGAGTATTTGAACTATACCGCCTTTATCATTTTTCTTCATGGGAATGTTCTCGGCGTACAATGGATTCTTCCAAGGATGTGGCGTGACGAAATACTCGATGAATATGTCAGTTGGACGTTTATGGGTATTACGCCTGCCAATTATTTGGGTGCTTGGAGCCTTTACAGCACTCGGGGCAACCGGTGTATGGATTGCCATGTTATTATCAAACGCGTTAACGGTTCTTTATGGACATATCGTCTATAAGACAAAAGACTGGAGCGCGTTGCATTATGCGAAAGGAGAGCAATCGTGATTAAAGATTTTATTCATTATTACAAACCGTATAAAAAATTATTCTTACTCGATTTTACCTGTGCGGTGATCGTGGCCATTCTCGAACTTGCCTTTCCAGTAATGGTGAGAAGTGTCATCGATAACATCGTGCCGTCTCAAAACTTACAACAAATTATTCTCGTGGGGGCAGGGCTACTTGCGCTGTATGCCTTCTCGACAACTTTGAACTTTATCGTGGTGTACATGGGGCATATTTTAGGGATTAACATCGAAACGGATATGCGCCGTGAGTTATTCGCGAAGGTTCAAAAACAATCCTTCTCGTTCTTCGATAATATGAAAATCGGAGAATTGATGAGCCGCTTATCGAGTGATTTATTCGATATTAGCGAATTGGCACACCATGGGCCAGAAGAATTCTTCATCGCCATTATGACCTTAATCGCTTCGTTTGTGTTGATGTATCAAGTGCATCCAACGCTTGCATTATTGACGATTTTCTTCGTACCGATTATTGCGGTGGCACTGGCGGTATTTAACCGCCGCATGTCTAGTATCAATCGAAATATCTACAAAGGGTTAGCCAACTATACGGCAGGCTTGGAGAATGTACTGAGCGGAATGCGTGTAGTGAAGGCTTTTGCGAACGAAAGACACGAGCAACAACTCTTTGAAGAGCTTATTCAAGAATATCGATCAATTAAAATTGCTTTTTATCGCACGATGGGAACGAGTAGCAGTTTCAACTACTTATTAATGCGCAGTATTAATCTCTTCAGCTTAATCGTAGGGAGCGTACTTCACGGTCATTGGTGATCTAACAGCTGGAGAATTAGTCGGCTACATCTTACTGTCCAATGTGTTCGTGGGACCGATTAATAAAATGAATTCTATGATTGAATTGTATCCAAAAGGGTTTGCGGGCTTCCGGCGTTTCAAAGAATTAATGAATGTCGAAATCGATATCGAAGACGCACCCGATGCCATTCCTGCACCTGCTTTTTGAAGGACGAGTGGAATATAAAAAAATGTCGGTTTTTGGATATGAGGAAGATAAGAAAGTGTTGGAACATATCAACTTGACGGTAGAACCAGGTCAAACGGTTGCCTTCGTTGGACCAAGTGGGAGTTGGGAAGACAACGCTCGTGAACTTATTGCCTCGCTTCTATGATTTAAAAGAAGGGGAAATCTTGGTTGATGGAACCAATATTAACCGTTTCACCTTACAGTCCCTTCGCCGTCAAATCGGTATCGTGCAACAAGATGTGTTCCTCTTTAATGGAACGATTCGCGAGAATGTATTGTACGGTAGACTCGATGCGACAGATGAGGAAGTAGACCGTGCCATCGAGCAAGCAAAACTGAAAGAAGTCATTGAAGATTTAGAAGATGGAGTGGATACACATATCGGAGAACGCGGTGTGAAATTATCCGGTGGACAAAAACAACGCCTCTCAATTGCCCGTATTTTCTTGAAGAATCCTTCTATTTTAATCTTGGATGAAGCCACAAGTGCGCTCGATACGCAGACAGAAAAATTCATTCAACAATCGTTTGACGAGTTGGCAAAAGGCAGAACGACGTTTATTATCGCTCACCGCCTGGCTACGATTAAAAATGCAGACCGTATTATTGTCGTTACAGAAGATGGACTGACAGAAGACGGCACTCATGAAGAATTGCTCGCCAAAAACGGTGCATATGCGGCTTTATACAAAGCGCAATTTAAATAGTAGAAAAATGCGGAGTAGGAATTCGTTTCTTGCTCCGTATTTCTTTTTGGCTTTTTGAATTTATCGCAAACTATGATACAATGACCCAGAGAAAACTTAAGGAGAACGTTGATGAGTATTTTAAATGTAGAAAAATTAACACACGGCTTCGGCGAAAGAGCCATCTTCAATGATGTGAGCTTCCGTCTATTAAAAGGGGAACATATCGGACTCGTTGGAGCAAACGGTGAAGGGAAATCAACCTTCATGAATATCGTGACAGGTCAATTACAACCCGACGAAGGGAAAATCGAGTGGTCTAAAAAAATGTAAAGGTGGGATACTTGGACCAACATACCGTCCTTGAACCAGGAATGACGGTTCGCAGTGTTCTTCAAAAAGCCTTCGACGATTTATTTGTGGCTGAAGCGCGTATCAATGAATTGTATATGGCGATGGGAGAAGCAAACGAAGACGAGATGAACGCAATGCTGGAAGAAGTGGGCGAGTTGCAAGAGCGATTAGATAGCCACGACTTCTATATTCTTGATGCCAAAATCGATGAAGTAGCGCGTGCATTAGGCGTTGCAGCCTTTGGGATGGATAGCGACGTAAGTGAACTCAGTGGTGGGCAACGTACAAAAGTGTTACTGGCAAAACTATTATTAGAAAAACCAGATATTTTATTACTCGACGAGCCGACAAACTACTTGGACGTAGAGCACATTGAATGGCTGAAACGATACTTACAAGAATACGAAAATGCATTTATCCTCATTTCGCATGATATTCCGTTCTTAAATAGCGTCGTGAACTTGATTTACCATATGGACAATCAAGAGTTGAACCGATATGTCGGGGACTATGATCAGTTCCAAGAAGTGTATGCGATGAAGAAATCTCAACTAGAAGCGGCATACAACCGTCAACAAAAAGAAATCGCGGACTTGAAGGACTTCGTAAACCGTAATAAGGCGCGTGTGGCAACACGTAATATGGCGATGTCTCGTCAGAAGAAACTGGATAAGATGGAAGTCATCGAATTAGCCAGTGAGAAGCCAAAACCAAAATTTGACTTCAAGACTTCTAGAGCTCCCGGTCGTTACATTTTCCAAGCCGAAGATTTAGTGATTGGATATGACCGTCCATTAACAGGACATGTGAATCTTGAAATGGAACGCGGCCAAAAGATTGCCATCGTCGGTGCGAATGGTATCGGGAAGACGACACTCTTGAAGAGCTTATTAGGGATTATTAAGCCATTGAACGGAAAAGTAACACGTGGCGACTATATCGATCTTGGGTATTTCGAACAAGAAACGCCAAAAGGAAACCGTAAGACAGCCTAGAAGAAATCTGGGATACCTTCCCATCCATGACACAACCAGAAGTACGTGCAGCGCTCGCTCGTTGTGGATTAACAAGTAAACATATCGAGAGTCAAGTGCAAGTACTAAGTGGGGGAGAACAAGCAAAAGTTCGTTTCTGTAAATTGATGAATGAAGAGTCAAACGTGCTCGTGCTCGATGAACCAACCAACCACTTGGATGTAGATGCCAAAGAGGAGCTCAAACGTGCATTACAAGAATATAAAGGAAGTATATTAATGGTGTGTCACGAACCTGAATTTTACGAAGGATTAGCAACAGATATTTGGGATTTTTCAAAATTCGCATAAAAATTATATTCTTCACTTTTAGGGAAGAAAGTTGATACAACCGCTTAAAAAGCAGGACTTGAATTTAGTTCAAGTTCTGCTTTTTTTGTGCATCAAAAAAA
>BNJS01003065.1_pt1 | contig 81859 bp, 109 predicted proteins | sample 8540461 | NCBI WGS metagenome assembly BNJS01 (sample SAMD00202454, study PRJDB9452) | human saliva metagenome | isolation source: human saliva | place: Japan
ACATGGAAGATGAAATTAGAACTGAACATTCAGAGAATACCGAAAACAAACAATACGAAACAGAAGAAAAAAACCACGAGGTTGAATCTTCTCCAGAAAAAGATGAATCAATTGATATTTTTCAATGGGCGAATTTAACAGATGGGGTTAAGGGCGATCTTGATGTCGAGTTTTTTTCTTTTTCAATAAAAATTTCGCTCCTTTTCACTACAAGTTTTTGCGGGCGAATTAAACTCACAAATTAAGCCACTATTTTTATACGACATGATTAACTTCGTAAATATGGGGGCGGGCACTGGCTTGAGTGTGCGTAATTACGAAACCGATGGTGGAGCAAGCAAAGATGTGCTTTTGAAAACTGAGTTGAAAAAAGTTCAACATGCGGATGCGCTTTTGAATGTGATTGAGACGCAATATTCTGACATTCCTGAATTTAATGAAAACGAGCACGACTTTAAGCGGATTAAAGGAATTTTGGCGCGCTTCACAAATCTCAAAAAGGTGAAAAGTTCTATGTTGCTAAACAAATTATGCAAGGCCAGGTTTTGCGTGGTGCGACAGCTTGGGAATTTCGAAACGGTAAATTTGGCGCTTTCGAACCTGAATTTGGTTTAAAAATCCAGCCAGATAATCAAGTTTTAATTGTAAATAACGACATCTTTATTTTTAACCAAAGTAAATTCGAAAAACTCTTCAATTATGATTACAAGAAACAAGTTTTGGCTGATCAAAAAGTGCTTGAAATTGAACGAAAATATAAATTGAGTTTTTCCAGATGGCTTTAGATTTGCAAACATTAGTTCGTGATCATAAAAGCCGCAACAAAACTACAAAAAAATGGATGAAATTGGCGAGATTTCACAAGAAAAAGTGGTTGAATATGCTGATGAAATGCAGCTTGAACTTATGACAGATGACAATGGTGCGATTATTATTATGGACGGCAATGATTTGGATATGTTCGTAAATCTGATTAACGAAGACTATATTATGAGTGAAATTACGGGTCGTCGATATGAAATTAAAAGCAAAAAATTACTTGATGAGCCAGAGGGCGAACCGCCACGAATGATTGGGGAGCGAATAGTCTTCGAAAATGAAACAAGCGCTAGCTTTAGAAATTATGCTTTCGGGCGAGAACGTCTTTTTAACTGGGGCGGCGGGAAGTGGAAAAACTTTCACGCTTAACCAGTTTATTAAGCTTGCAAAAAATTCTGGAAAAAAGGTTAGCGTTACGGCCACTACTGGTTTGGCGGCAACTCATCTTGGTGGAAACACAATTCACGCTTGGAGCGGAATTGGTATTTATGATTATCTTTCCAAGAAGTTTTTCGAAAAAATCCCTAAAAATCGTGCGGAAATTATTAAAAATACTGATATTCTAGTGATTGATGAAATTTCAATGTTGCATGATTTTTCGGCTTGATATGGTTGAAGAAATTTGTCGCACAATTCGCCAAAACGACAAACCTTTTGGCGGAATTCAAGTAATTTTGTGTGGCGATTTTTTCAGCTACCGCCAATTAATCGAAATGGTAGCCGAACCGGTGGCTTTTGCGATTCATTCTGAAGCTTGGCGTCTAGCGGATTTTACGGTTTTGTTATCTTGAGGAGAATTATCGCCAGAAAGATAGTGAGTTGACTGAAATTTTAAACGCACTTCGGGCGGATGATTTGCGCCGAAAGCACGCTGAAAGCTTGCTTAATCGTGTTGATGCCGAGCCAGAATTTGAAAATGAAGATTTTTCGAAAAACCTAACCGAACTTCACACTACGAATATTGATGTCGATAAAATCAACGAGCAAAAACTTGCCGAACTTGAGGGTAAAGAGTTTCATTTTGCTCAAACCACAACGGGCGCAAAAAATTATGTTGAAACTTTGCAAAAATCAGTTCTTGCGCCAGAGCTTTTGCGGCTTAAAAAGGGTGCTTTAGTTATGGCTGTAAAAAATGCACAAAATCGTCAATATGTAAATGGCTCAATTGGCGAGGTGATTGATTTTCGAAACTTTAACAGATTATCCGATTGTGCAATTTCAAAATGGAAAAAGTCGTTACAATGGTTCCAGATACCTGGGAGATGCGCGATGGTGAAAGAAAACGAGCAAGTATTATGCAAATTCCACTTCGGCTGGCATATGCAATTACGGTTCATAAAAGTCAAGGAATGACCCTTGATGCTGCGCGAATTGATCTTCGAAAAGCTTTTTGCCGAAGGAATGGGTTATGTGGCTCTTTCACGAGTTCGATCGTTAGATAGGTTATATTTAATTGGGATAAATCGAATGGCGCTAGTTGTTAGCGAAGAAGCGCAAAGAATTGATACGCGACTAAAAATGAAAGTCAAAAAGGCGGAGAAAACGTTTTGCTCATCTGTTAGAAATTGCCAAAAAGCGCGAGGCGGGTGATATTATTGAAAAGGCTCCAGCAAAAAAACAACCTGGGCGCAAAACTAGAAAAAAATGCGAGAAGAATTTCCAAATGCGTATCGACCATGGAAGCTTTCCGATGATGCACGCCTTCAAGAGGCGATTTTTCGAAAACGGCAAAATAGATGAAGCGTTAATATTAAAATTAAGCAAAAGAACTTGGCCGACATAAAGGCTCGATCGAAGCGCGTATTAAAAAGCTTTTTGGTGAAGATTCTTTGCAGTAATTATTGACCTTTTTCTCCAAACAATGATAAAATCAAATAGACATAAGAGTAATGGAAAAAGTAAGGTGGAATAAACAAATGCAAGATTTAAAACTCAAAAAGCTTATCTGTCTAGATAAGCCTGCAGAAAAACAATTTGGTTTCTGCAGCTCCATCTCAACAACAGATGGAAAAACAGAAACTGTAGCTGTTCAACCAGCTCCAAAAAAACATCCAAGCTCCAAACACTGGAGTGCAAAACACAACAGGGAATTATTACAACAATCCTTGTTCTGGCTCTAATCCTTGGACTAACAACTCTCATTGCTTCAAAGCTAAGCAAGAAATCTAAAAAGATTATTCTTTCAATCTTCATGCTAGCTACAGCTACATTCAGTGGAATTAACGCTTTCTCGAAACTATCTTACGCCGAAACCCTAGTTGACGGCAAACCCTGCCAAACCACTGGCTACACTGACTATGAGGTTGGGGCAAACATTTCTCTAGGTCTTAAGGTTAATGAAGATGGGGTGGAGCAAAGGTGCTAGTGTGGCTGCTGGCGTGAAAAGCTCTTCATCAAAGTCAAAGGTACTGGCGATCCAGAAAAAGACAAAGCAGCTCTAGCCGCAGAAATTGACAAGCTAAAGGATGACAAAGATTTACTTAAAAAAATTCAAAAGACAACTATAATGCGGTAAAAATGTACTGGACATGCTGGAAATGACGAATATTGTATAGATATTGATATAGATATGTTTCCTCTAGAGGTAGGTAAAAAAATATTACCACAGAACCTAAGGTGAGTGACGAAAAACAACTTTATGAAATTAGTGCATTAATCCAACAAAAAGGTGGTCTTGGGGTTATTGCAAATCTACACATCTAGAAATAAATTAAAAGACGACCAAGTGGGGTTGTCTTTTTTTATTTTGCTTGTAAGAAATAAAGGAGAAAGGTCTGATTGAGTGGTGGAGGTCAAATAGGGGTTTATTTAATATTGGCCTGAGTTTATTTTAGTTTTATCTTTTTGCGTAATAGAGGTTAATTCTATGGCGTTAGCTACTACAAAAGAGGTGCAAAACAGGTTTTATTATGAACACAATAAAAACAGATAATGTCATAAATAAAATAAAACAATAGAAAGTCAAGCGAACAAAAGTTTTGGCAAGGGAAAACAAAATGTTTTAGAATATTGTAAAAACAAAACTATTGACTTTTTAAAAACTTATGCTATTATATAAACATACAAAACAATTAAGATTAAATAAGTCAAATAAAAATAAAAAGGAATAAAAATGACAAAAACAAACAGAAACTAAAAATTGTTAAAAACTCCAGCTAAAAAGATGCTGCATCAAACTGCGAAAAGTTTCAAAAAAAGATAATGAAATCAAAAAAAGCCAAAGACTTTATTAACAAACAATGGAATTATTATTGCTGAAGACGGAACAGTAGTTGTAGACCAGGTCACTCAAGACTTTTCGAAGCGCTGTTTTGGTTCTTTCACTCGCAATTAATCTCGTTATTTTTTTGTAACTTACTTAATTCTTATGTCTACAAGTAAGTATGACGCGGCACTAGTTAGTGCTTTGTTGCCACGATAGGTTGGTTTTTCAACAACTAAACATAAGCTTTGTGGAAAAACAGGGAATATCTGTTATTAGCCTTGCTTTTCCACATAGTTGTGGAAAAATATATAAAAATTATTTCTATATTTGCGTGTTTGTCAAAAAATAGGTCTTGCGAAAAAAATAAATTCGCGGTAAACTTGAATCAGTGGAAACGACAGAAACCAAACAGAAAAACCCACTAAACAAAAACAAAAGCACGTTAAAAATAGATGTAGTTTTTAGTTTAAGGTCAACTACCTGGTGATTAAACAGCTGGACAAATACCAGTAACCAGGTTAAAAATAATAGCTGGAGCACATTCTAAAACCTCCCAAAATAAAACTCCACCTCATATATAAGTCTCTCAAACAGCAATATGGTTGGCTATACGCCAAGCAAAAAGGCTAAACTTATAATGAATCTTAAAACAAAAAAATAAACAAAAACAAAAGTTTAATCATCAGATAGGTGGCTTTTAAATTATGAATTACACAGAAAAATCAGTTCACATACCAGTTCTATTGCAGGCTAGCTTAGCACAAATCCAGCCAAAAAGGGGAAAGTTATCTCGATTTTACGGCAGGATATGGCGGACACGCTGGCGAGTTTTTAAATATTACTAAAAATTTTGAAGACTCAGTTTTTGGTAGATAGGGATGAAAATGCAATTTGCACGCTTCAACGGTTTAAAAATGAAGGCGCAGAGCTTTTTGCATATGGATTTTCTTTCTGCAGCAAGGGAATTGGTAAAAGAAGGTCGAAAATTCGATATAATTTTGGCGGATTTGGGTGTTTCTTCACCCCAGTTAGATATTGCCGAAAGGGGATTTTCTTTTCGAAAAGATGGATCACTTGACATGCGAATGAATCCTGCTCAAGAAAAAACGGCAGCGGATATTGTTAATTTCGCAAATAAGAGTGAGTTAATGCAAATTTTAATTGAATTTGGCGAAGAGAGACGCGGATTTGCTGAAAGAATTGTTTCGAAAATAATAGAAGTTCGAAAAAAGCAGAGAATTGAGACCACAACACAATTAGCTGATTTAATTTTAAGCGTGCATAAAGGCGGATGGCAAAAAACACATCCCGCAACGCGCACTTTTCAGGCGATTCGAATCGCAGTAAATAATGAACTTCAACAGGTTGAAGAAGTTTTAGGATTGCTTCCAAAACTTTTTAAATCATGGCGGAAGAGTTGGAATTATTACTTTTCATAGCCTCGAGGATAAGCTCGTGAAGAATTATTTTAAAGAAGATTTGAAAAAAGGTTTGGAATCGAAATTTCAAATTATTACTAAAAAACCGCTTGATGGCGCGAAAGAAGACGCTAACAATCCGCGAGCTCGTAGTGCGAAATTGCGAGTGAGCATTAGAAAAATAAAAACAAAAAGGAGGCGAGATGCCAAAAACAATCAAAAGTAAGCTACGCTAACGAACAAGCTCGCGTAAAAGTTAATTTTTCGATAGTATTTAAAGCTTTCGAAAAACAAAAAAACAAAAAAATTTGAAACAAAAAAATTAAACTTTAAAGCACCAGCCAATGACTGGTTTGGTGCTTTATTTTTATTGAACAAAAATTAAAATAATAGTAAATTTAAACGCAACATCAATGTATAAAGACAAACACAAATTATGTTAGTCGCCGTCGTCAAACACAGGCTTTCGTCGCGATCATATGGAAGAAATAACAATATCGCTATTTTTTTCAACCTACAGCAAAACTTGGTGCGGTAACGCAATTTTTGATGCTTGGTATTTTGATTGCGGTACTTGGAATTATCTTCCTAATGAATTCTTCAAAACCAGCACTTTATGGAAATGAAATTCAACAAATTGATTCGAAGATCTCAGATTTAGAGACAAAAAAGCTGATTTAGAGGTTGAGAACGCGCGACTTACAGCGCTTTCGAATATTGAAAATAGCGAAGTTGCAAAAGAAAAATGACAACTCCGGCGTCAGTTTCTTACGCAAAATAAGAATAAGTTTAAGCTTTTTCGAAAAAAATCACAAAAACTGTGATACAAATATAAATATATGATTTTTAGGTTTTTAAAAGTAAAAAAGTCGAACTGGTTATCTAGCGGTCTCAATTTTGAGCATTTTTGCGATAATCATTATGCGACTTTTTTTCTTGCAAAGTTATTGAAGGCGCGGATTATCGTGCGCGTGCAGACAAAAGGTCAGAGGAAGCAATTTGAAATTAAATCTCAAAGAGGTTTAATTTATGCTATGGATGGCAAAAAGCTTACGAAAATGGTTTTGAACGAAACTGTTTATACCCTCTGGATTGATCCGCAAGAAATTGCTAATTCGAAAAAGTAAAAGAAAAAGTGAAATTATTTTCAGAATTTAGAAAAGTTGCTGGCGGAAATCTAAAAATGATTTCGAGAAACTTTTCGAAAAAAACAGATACGAGATATCAAGTCGTTGGAACGAAACTTTCATTAAAACAAGCTAACGCGATTCGTGAAAAAGTTCCACGGAATTGGGTTTTACAGCTGAAGCGAGAAGAGTTTATCCGGAAGGTAATTTAGGTGCGCAGATTCTAGGTTTTGTGAATGATAACGGTGGAAACTACGGTATCGAACAAGCAATGAATAAAGAATTAACCGGAACTGATGGCTACAAAAAAATTACAACAGATGCGTTCAATCAAACGATTGAAGTTGGAAGCGAAAATATCGAAAAACCAGCTGTGAATGGAAAAATATTGCGCTTTCAATAGACCGAAATGTTCAAGCAAAAGTTGAAAAGGTACTAAAAGCGCAAATGGAAGCTAAAAATGAAACATGGTGCGGTTTTAGTTATGAATCCAAAAACTGGTAAAATCATGGCAATGGCGAATTATCCAACATATGATCCGGCGGCTTTATGCTAAAGTTGAAAATAGTTCGGTTTATAACAATAACACAACAACAATGGCTTACGAAAATGGTTCGGTAATTAAATCATTTACGATGGCAACAGGTATTAATGAGGGCGTTGCAAACGCAAATACTCGTTACTACAATACTGATTCGATAAAAATTGAGGATATTACGATTAATAACGCGGTTCTTGGATATACAGGTTCAATTACACTGCAAACAGCAATGAATTATTCACTTAATACCGGAATGGTGACTATCGGAAAACTATTGGGCGGCGGTTCATTAAATAGTACTGCTAGAAATAAAATTTACGATTATTTCCATAATAGGTTTGGTCTTGGTCGTGAAACAGGAATTGAAGTTTTAGAGAGTCAGGGTTCACTAGTTTCGCCAAAAGATGCAGAAGGTAATGCTGTTCGATATTCGAATATGACCTTCGGTCAGGGTATGACAACAACGATGTTGCAAACTTCAACTGCATTTTCATCTCTTGTTAATGGTGGAACTCTATACAAACCAAGCATAGTAGCTGGAACTGTTGACGAAGATGGAAATCTTTCGAAAAAATCGCCTGAAATTAGTCGTGAAGGTGTTATTTCTAAAAGAAACTAGCCAACAGATGAAGCAAGTTTTGGAAGGCGTTCGAAAAGTTGGTGGCGCAAAAGATCCGGCTGGCTACCAAATTGGTGGGAAAACTGGAACCAGCCAAACAATTGTCGGCGGAAAGTATGTCGACTACCAGACGATTGGTAGCTATGTCGGTTTTGGTGGCGGAGATCAGGCGGAATATGTTATAATGGTAGCTGTTTGGGGTGAAAATCAAAACTTACAGGGTTCTAAAGACGCCGCACCAATTTTTACGGAAATTTCAAACTGGCTATTGAACTATTTAGAAGTTAAACCAACGAATTAGAAAAGAGGGAATATGTTAAACATCACAAATCACTTAATAGTTTCGGCATTGTTTAGCCTCGCTGGATTTATTCTTGCGATGGGGTTAACACCGTTATATACATTTTTTGCATACAAATATGAGTTTTGGAAGAAGCAAAAAACAGCTTCCGTTACGGGTGAAGCTCTAACTGTAGTGAATAAGCTTCACGCTAAAAAGATCGCAAGACATATTCCAACAATGGCTGGAGTTATTGGCGTTATTGCGGTTATCGTACTTACAGTTCTATTGAATTTGAAAGCGCGAGCAGACTTGGCTACCATTGGCTGGTCTTGCTGGTGGTGCAGCCATTGGTTTGATTGATGATATTCTGAATGTATGGGGTTCAAATCGTAAAGATGCTGGGCTTCGTGCTCCTGTAAAATTTGCGATGATTATTGCACTTTCTGGTTTTTTGGCATGGTTTTTCGCATTTAAGCTTCATTTTACAACTGTTATGATTCCATTCATCGGTAACTTTTGAAATTGGTTACTGGATGGTTCCGTTGTTTATTTTTGCCATCGTAGCGACAAGTAATGCGGTAAATATTTCTGATGGTCTTGATGGTCTAGCTGGCGGATTGTTAAGCGCAGCCTTTGGTGCTTTTGGAATCATCGCTCTCGTGCAAAATCAACATAATCTAGCGGCCTTCTGTTTTACTGTTCTTGGAGCACTGCTTGCGTATCTATGGTTTAATGTATATCCAGCTCGTTTCTTTATGGGTGATGTTGGTTCTTTCGCCTGGGGGACATCTCTTGGTGTTGTAGCAATGCTAACTAACTCACTCCTTCTTTTACCCGTGATTGGATTAATTTTTGTAATTGAAGCCGGTTCGAGCGCTATTCAAATTTTTTTCGAAAAAGATTTTTTAAGCGTAAAGTGTTTATCTCAGCACCAATACATCACCATCTCGAAGCAACAGGCTGGGAAGAGACTAAAATTACAATGCGATTTTGGATTATCGGAATGGTTACAGCATTCGTTGGCATAATTTTGGCGCTGGCAGAGCATAAAATTCTGTAATGGAAACTCGAAGAAGACAACCTGTGCGCGATAGTGCTAGGCGTAATTCTGGACGTCTGGCGGTTTCGGATTCGCCGCGTCGAAACAACCTAGGTAGTCAAAAAAGAACTATTCAGAAAAATAGTTTCTTTGATGGTGATTTAAAGAACGATAGCTTTATAGCTGTTATCCAGGATTTTTTTAAAGGGTCAGTTTGGCAGCTTGCTGGAAAGAGTTTGGTTTTTAGTAAGGTCGTCAATTATAATTTTTCATTATAAACCCCTGTGTTCGAATTCGTGAAAGTGTTAAGGCTGATAATAAAAACGCTTAAAACCTTGAAGGTTTTCGAGAAGATTCGAAAAACACCGAGCAAACTACATATTATTCTTATTTATTGGTTTGTTGCTTTTGATTGGACTCGTCGTGATGTTTTCATTGAGCCCGCAAAGAGCGAACTCTCTCAATATTGCCAAGGGCACAAATTATGATGACTACTACTTTTTCTGGCGACACCTTACATATATTGTTATCGGGCTTTTATTCTTTTTGGAATGAAAGCAATCCCGTTAAACTGGATTTTTTTCGAGATCTTCGCAGATTTTTTTGTATTTTTCTTTAATTTTTGTGCGTTGTTCTTTGCAGGGGTTAGCAATGTTCAACTTACCACCAGTAATTTGTGAAAATGGTGCTTGTCGTTGGTTTGGTTTTTCTGGGTTTAGCTTCCAGCAGGCTGAATTTTTGAAAATTGGTGCAATATTGTTACTTTCAACATTTCTTGGTGCACAGGCTTCTAAGGGTAAAATCAATAGTTACAAGGAAACTATTTTACCTGCAGGTGTTATTATTATTGCAGTGTTGTTGGTTGTGGCTGGTTTTTCAAAAGGATCTTGGGACAGCAACTACGATTATTATTGCGATAGCTTTTCAGTTTGTTATTGCTGGCATGAAGTCAGATAAGCTTGTTCCCGTAGGCTTGGTGGTTCTAGCTGGAGTTGTTTTATTAATTGTTTTTGAACCACACCGAATTTCGCGTATTTTAACATTTTCAAAAAGGCGATTGTAGTAATATCTTTAACGGAAAGCGGAAAAGATCAATATCATATCTGTAATGCTAAGCTCGCAATTGGTTCAGGTGGAATTTTAGGGCTTAGGAATTGGAAACTCAGTTCAGTCTGCAGGATATTTACCGGAAACCATTAATGACTCAATTTTTGCAGTGATGGGTGAGATGTTTGGTTTTGTAGGGTTGGTTGGAATATTAGCAATTTATTTTGGACTAATATATCAACTTCTTAAAGTTATTTCGAGAATGGAAAACCCTGCAAGTCGACTTTTTGTCGCTGGGGTTACTGGGTGGATAACTTCACAGACAGTAATTAATGTGGCGGCGATGGTTGGACTTTTTCCCGCTAAAAAGGAATTACAATTCCATTAATTTCTTACGGAGGAACGAGTCTGGTTGTGATCTTGGGCGTTCTCGGAATTGTTTTCAATATTTCAAATTACACATCGTTTAAACAAGTTGAAGATTTTAAGGAGGAGGGCTATGAAAATACTAGCAATCGGCGGCGGGTCGGGCGGTCACGTGGTACCCGTAGTAGCAGTTTTTAAAGAGATATTAAAGAAAAAACCTGATACTGAGTTGTATTTTTGGTGTGATAAAAAAATTTGCGCTACAAGCTACAAAAATTATGCAGCAGTCTTTTTGGTGAGCAAGTTGGTGTTTCGAAAATTTCAAGTGGTAAATTCCGTAGATACAATCATCTAAGTTTTTTGGCAACATTTAACGGTTCCGAGTGTTGTCTTTGGTAATTTTATTGATATCTTTAAGAATATTGCAGGTATTTTTTTCAGGCTTTTACGAAATTAGTCGTTAACCGTCCAGATGTTGTTTTTTGTAAAGGTGGGTTTGTTTGTGTCCAGCTGGATTGGCGGCGTGGGCGCTGAGAATTCAATTGTTATTCATGATTCTGATGCTCACCCTGGTTTGGCAAATCGCATAATTTCAAGATTTGCTAAAAATTGCAACAGGCGCGCCATTGGAGTTCTATAATTATCCTATTGAGAAAACTGAATATGTGGGTATTCCGGTTCTAGATAAATTTAAGAAGTATAGTAAAAGTGAACGACAACAGCTTAAAAAAGAGCTTGGATTTTTAAGTGAAAAGCCACTAGTTTTAGTAACGGGCGGCGGTCTTGGTGCTGCTCGATTAAATAACGCTGTGGTTTATGAAGGCACTAAGCTTTCAAGAAAAGCTCAAATTATTTTTAATATCAGGCGTTGCTCAATTTGAAGAGCTTCAAAAAGAAACTGAAGGATTTTCCTGAGGATTTTTTCATCTCCTAAGTTTTGTTTCAAAAGATATGTGGAAATTTCTAGCTGCTGCGGATTTAGTCGTTGCTAGAGCCGGCGCAACATCCAATCTTGAGCTTGCATCATTGCATAAACCTACAATTTTAGTTCCTAATGCGAGATTGACTGGTGGTCATCAGCTAAAAAAATGCTCAGGTGTATGAAAAGTCTGGTGCGGTTGAGGTTGTTTTCAGACGATCTAATAGAAGAAAATCCTGAAATTCTTTCAAATAAAATTATTCGAATATTAGACAATCCAAATAGGATGAATAAATTGGGTGAAAGAATTTGGTAAATTTGCTAAACCGAATGCTGCAAAAGATGTTGCGAAATTAATTTTCGAATCAATAGATATGTAAAAAAATATCAAAGCTTATGGTATAATTTAAAGAGATGAAAGAAGCGGAAAAACTTAACGCGTCGAGAAAAACGCGAGCAAATTCTAAAAAGCACTCCGAAGAGAAGGGTGCTTTTTCGCCGTGAGTGTAACTATTTCTAACAGGGAATGGAATAAATCTGAAAGAACACAAGAGCATAAATTAATTGTGCGCCGACGAAAACTAAGTGTATTTTTATAAGTATTACAGCTATTTCAATTTTAATGGTTGTATTTTTGCTCCAGTTTGTATCTAGGGGTTTCAGTTACCGCTAAGAGTATCTCAAACAATAATTTAGAAAAATACAAAACCTCGATAGAAGAATATTTTTCGGCAAACCCTAGCGAGAGATTTATGCCAAATCTAAATAAAAAAAGCATTAATTTCGAAGGTTCAGAATGATAATCCTGAAATCCTGGATATTTCTAATATAAATTTGAACGGTATTACTTCTTATAATTTTTGAATTAAGTTTTTCGAAAACCAGTTGCTTCATGGAATGCTGAAGGGAAGGAATTATTTGTTGATTCTGAAGGTGTTTCTTTTTCTGTGACCCTTTTTGATAAGCCTACACTAGCAATTGTTGATGATAGCGGTTTAACGGCATCAAACGGTAAAAATGTTGCAAGTGGTAGTTTCTTTAGTTTTGTTGGAAAGCTAGTTGCTGCAGCTAATAATAACGGTTTAGAGATTACTAAAATTCGTATTCCTCCCGCTAGCTTAAGGCAGGTCGAGGTATCTGTGAATGGTGTGAAATATTATGCTAAAATGTCTACATCTGAGTCGGCCGAGGGCAAATGGCTAACTTTAAAAACAGCGATCAATTATTTTTGCGACGCATAAGGTTTCACCTAGTTATGTAGATTTAAGAATTGAAGGAAAAGGATATTATAAATAGATATTTTTTTCGAAAAGATTAAAAAGGGAATGTATATTTTGTTCGCTTTTTGTTCTATTGAATTATTCAGAATACAAATAAAAGAGAAGTCTATAAAAACTATATTATTATATAAAATAATAAAAAGTCAAATTTGTCAAATAATAGCAAAACAGGGGGTTAAAACAATAATTTAATAAGCTATAAAAATGATATTTTATCGGTAAATAATCTAAAGTTTTTATAAAAATATCAATAAAGATATTAAACCACGGCAATAAGCATTTTATTCCCATATAATAAAAAAAGATACATATATTGATTCTCTTTTATTTTTGGATTTTAATACCGGGAGTTTGATGACAAAAAAATACAGATAAAAATATTACATTAAGAAAAAGGTATATTAATCCATTAGATTGTTAAAAAGTAACACATTGTCTGTAGAGACATAAGAGTGTAAAAACATTTGAAGATTATATAAATTTATAGACACAAATATAAATATGGATTAAGTATTAATGATGAATACTTAGCTATCTTATAGCATCTAAGTATTTGTCGTAAAAAGATATATTGTGCGACGCTTGACATAATTTCTTTATTTGATAAAATGATCATGTAATATAAAAATAATTTTTAAATTTAATTAAGGAAAAATTACATGAATAAAGAAAAATTTACTAAACGAAGATAATATTATTTCAGCACTTTTCCCGTTTGTCTATTAAAAACTCAAGAATCACCAAAAACTGGCAATGTCTATACTACTATGACTTTGCATTTTAAAAATGGTCTTGAAATCCGTTATTTTGTAGATCCTAAAGATAAATTTGGTCTTAAAGATGCTATTTCTCGAATCTCTCAATCTGAAAAAAACTAGACAATATCCTAAACGAGGACTAACAGCTTATGTAAAATTTAAACTGTTAGCCCAAACTCGCAAACAAAAAAAGCGAACAAAAAAATATTTAAAGTAATTAGTTTTTGAGAAACGCTTAAATCATATCACCGAACCGAATAGGGGTATTTTTGTGTCTAGATTTGATCTTATTTTTGTTGGATATTAGTAAGAGACTGTTGACTGTGAAGTAAAAATAGACTACTACCCTACTCACCCCGGAGCTTTTTAATTGAATGGTGTTATGATATAATGACATTATGAATGAAAAATAATAAAGCCCTTAAATAATAATATAAAAATTGAAGAAAATAAAAGTTTTGCCTCGAAAGATATTCAAAAAGGCTTCAGATGCATATAATGAAAATACACAGAAAGAAGCTCTAGCTATTGAGACACGAAGTATTTTTGAAGCAACGATCTAAGTATAGCATACAGCAAGAAATTGCTAAAATGCGATATTTTATGGCTGACGCTGTTCTTTGTGATTATGTTTATTATTTACCATTCTCAAAAAGTAATCTTTCATTAATGTGGATTATTTTTATTATTTTACAGGCTCCGTATTATATTTTTTTAAAAAGGAGTAAAATAATTAAAAACACAAAGATGATTTTAAAATATAAAATTATTGCCAAGTTACAGACCCGGTAGTATTACCAACAGCAACAATCCAAGTTTGACCACGGTTCAGTTTGATAGGTGTTCCATCTTTATTTTTAAGTGTTAGGGGGTTTTTCATTTACTTTAGACCAAATTATTTCAGTAGCTAAGCCATCTTGAAAAACTAACCCGCTTCCTGATCCTAAATTTTTCATAAGTGCTGTGATATCTATCGCTAGCTAAACCATTGTTCATTTTTAAAATAACTATAGATTTTGGGGAAATTTGACCACCAGATAAATCTGTGTGCGCAACGCCAGCTTGACTACGTAAATAATAATTGCAATCATCCCTATGGGTATAAGTTGAATTGTAAGAAAAACCAGATATATTCACTTGAATCTGAGAAGCATTTTTTAGCTGAAGCTAATGAATCATTTTTCGAGAAAATCCTTCAAAGTTCGAAGAATTCCAACCTTTCGAATTTGCTAATGCAGTTAAATTTGCCGAATTAGTGTAGACATTATGAGGCGCGTAACGGTTTCTTGAACGCCAAAAAGTTCGGGTGTTAAAGAATTCATCAATATCTTTGTGTTTACCGTCACGAATTCGTGCAAGTGCATCACCAGATCCGCCAACATGCGCAATTGAAGCATCAAACCCAGAAGCCCAATCTATATAATATCCACGAACACTTCGAACTGGTCCAATTAACTCGGGTTTGTTTTTGTTGGTATAGAGCCAAAAACGAGTTATTCCACCTTCTGCGATAGCTTCAAAAACGACTTCTGCTTGATTTAGCCCTGATTGAGGGCGTGCGGGAATTGAGTTTTCAATCATTACGCCAAAAAACTGGTGCGGTTTCGAGTTCTTTATTTGCGACTTCTACTCCAGATAATCTTGAATAAAAATTTTTTTCCGGCACAGCTGGTTTTTGACTTCTGTTTTTTTGGCTTTTTTTGTAATTGTTTTTGGCTGGTTTTGGCTTGTTTTTTTACTAACAAGAAATATACACCAACTGAAATAATTAGTAAAACCAAAACAGCAATAATTGCAATGATAATTTTCTTTTTCTTGATAGTTTCGAGAAAGGTTTTTTTATTTTTGAGGACGACTAAAATCGACTTTTTTGTTTTAAAGTTTCGTTTTTAACAATATTACTCACCTCTTTTTGGGTGATTTTTGTTGATCTCGATCATTTGCCCTCCTGATTTTTAAACCATTATACCGCTTATGCTTTTAAAAAAATCAAGATGAAACTGCCGTAATCGCAGCTTTTTGAACGTTGGTGTTTATTCCAGATTTGCCAAGTCGCAATTTTTGTGGGAACCTCTCCTGACCAAATTTTTATTGGAGAGAGTTTGCCAATGTTTAAATTTGAATTTAAAGGTGTTGAAAAACTTCACCGTTTTTCGGAGATGATAAAGTTTTCGTTATTTAAAAGTTAAAATTTCTACAGGGTAAGATAATGTAAACTTATGCAAAAATCTCAACAATATTTGAAAGATTCATTGAAAAGGTTAAAACTTTTGGGTAGAAAAATTTTCGAAAAATTTTTGAAGTTGCTGCAAAACTAGCTAGAATACTAACATTTTTCTTTAAATAGAATTTCGCTAAAAGAATCTAAAAGAATATCAACCGCATCACGAGTGATAAAAACTGGTTTTTCACTTTCGAGAATGAATTTTTCAAAAGAGGATGGCTGTTTCAGAATTTTTTTATTAGTGTCGCCAATAAATAGAATTGAATCAGCCCATTTTTTTCACCTGCTTTGAAGTCTTCCCATGCTTGGTTTGAAAAAAACCGCCAGATTGATTGCTTTTTGCGAAAATAAGTTCGTGGGAATCAATTTTTATATCTTTTTTTAAACTGTCAGGTAGAAGCACTCGAACCTCCCCTACTCCAGTTTGAAGGGCTGTTTTGTGCGCATTCACTAAACCATGAAAACTCCCTGCCCCGCCCCCGATAATCAAAAAGTTTGCCGGCGTGTGCTCGTTGCTCGGGCTTACTCCATTCAATTTCTGGAAAAAAAGTAGTTTTGAAGATTGAGTGTGCCAAAAATCAAGCATTATTTAGCTCCAAAGAAATTGGACAGTGATCGCTACCAAGAATTTCATTATGAATTTCGGCACGATTGTTTTTGTGAGTTTAGCTCTTTCGAAACTACAAAATAATCAATCCGCCAGCCAACGTTCCGTTCACGAGATTTTGCGAAATGACTCCACCAAGTATAAATTTCGGCTTTTTCTGGATTTTGAATTCGAAAAATATCAACAAGATTCGCTGAAATAAAATTCGAAAATCCTTGGCGCTCTTCATCTGTAAAGCCGTGTTTGCCACGATTAGACTTTTGGATTCGAAAGGTCAATTTCTTCGTGAGCAACGTTTAAATCGCCACAAAAAAATCACTGGTTTTGGCAAGAAGATTTCGTTTGGATCATTTTCGAAAAATGTCAATATTATTCGAAAAATCTTCACAAGAAAAATTTACCAAGCTCTAAACCTTTTACGAAAGCTAAAAACGCCGCGTCCCAATTTTTCACGCAATTTTAATCGGCCTAAATCATTTTTTGTGTTTGGTGTATAAACGGTAATTAGCCAGAAATCTGTAAATCTAGCTGCACAAATCCGCCCTTCGGTAGAAGAATCACCAAAAGAGTCGGCAAGATTAAATTTATCTAGAATTTGTTGTGGAAAAATTTTCGCAAAATCGCCTGCGGCTTTTGCTTTGACCAAATTGCTGTTCCCGCGTAGCCTTTTTCTTTCGGCGTGAGAATAGAAATTTAAAATATTCTGGATATTTTTCATCAAAAATTCTCTTTCGAAATTTGCGTTTCGTCAATTTTTGATTTCTTGAAAACACGCGATATCGGGATTTTTACGCTTAAAAATTCAGCTAAATTGCCTTTTTCGACTGCACGGATTCCATTAACATTCCAAGAAAAAAATTTTTCATTTAATACCTCTTTAACATTCTCGCATTTTCGCGTTCAGATTGGCGACGTTTTTAGAGTTTCGCGCTTGTCGTATTGTTTTTACCTTTTCCGAGTGCGATTACAATTTTTAATAAAGCGCGCTTCAGCTAAAAATTTTAACAGGCACAATAGTTAAGCCGGCTTTTTGCGTGGCAAAAATTTTTGAATTTGTTTACGAGTTGCTAATAATTTTTAGGTGAAGTATCAATTGTGTCGGCTTTTTGAAAGTCCTTCGCCCTGATTTTTTGAGTGAAAAACTGGCGTTATTGAGCCATAATTCCTCACCTTTTCTACCGTTTCGAAGCGTTACGAAAGCGCCCTTTAAAACTAACGCGACCGTCACGAACTGCGCGAACTTCAACGCCGCGAAGACTCATTCCAGCAACCAGCTCTTCGCCGAGTTCATAATCAAATCTCGCGCGTCGATTTACAATATTTTTTTGCGTTAGTTTTTAGCCTTTTTCATCTTATTTAATTATATCAGATTTTCGCTCTTTTGCGAATTATTCTTTCGAAAAATCTCGGAGTAATGACTCGACTTCTTCTGCGGAAGTAACTTTTCGCCATTCTGTTTTGACTGTGTTCAGGAAAGTCTCCTGGCTGTTGATCGCAATTTTGTCGCTTCCTTTTAGATTTTCAGATTTTTGCTTCAATAAATAAGTCAATCTCAATATTTTTGTCGTTTTTAATTGCATAAATAAAATCTGGCGAAGTTGTCCCGCCCGTGAAAAGTGGAATTCGAATTGCTCTCTGCGGAATTTTACCAAATACCAAAACTTTTTCAGCTGGTTTAATTTTACTAATCTCCATCTCAGGATTTACGGAATCATAACAAATTTCATTCCACAGATTACGGTCGTCAACTTCAATTTCCGTTGAAGAAAACGCTCCGAGCATACTTTTCGAAACTTCTTCACCCATTCTCCGTTGCGAATCAATGAAGTGTTTGCAGTAAAATCAAAGCTTTATTGTATTCAAATTTTTGCGAAAAATTCTTTTTCGAAAACTTTCTTAAAATCTCGGATAATATTCGCCAAGCTAATCGCGTTAAAAACATTCTTTTTCGAAATTATTATTTTTGATAATATTGCTTCGTGCCAAATTTTTGGTGAAATATTCGTATTTTGCGATAATTTTTTCCAAAAATCGCCATAATGAATCGCTTCCAGAGTATAACCAGAATCAACACGCAAAACCTCGCTACGTATTTCTCTTCCGCCAGAAATCAAGCTTTCTTTTTCGTTGTAAATTTCGCTTTCGCGCAAGTTTTTGCTAATTGATTTTTCGCGATTTCAAAAATTTTATCCTCGCTCAATTCCTCAAACTTAATCATATATCTTTGCGAAACTTCAAGCCACAACTGTTTAATTTTTCTCCCAGTTATTTTTGCGAAGTTTAACTTTTTCAGTTGATTTCTTTGGATTGTTTCGAATTTTATCTTTTCGCACACCAGAGCTTGGCAATAATTCTTGGAGTTTTTCCGCTATCGATGATTTTTCATTGTCGTCGATAATTTTCTCGTTGGTCAATTTGTTTCGAACTTCTCGCCGACTTTCACCATATTTGATAGAGATTAATTCGTCGATAATATTATCGCTAATTATTCCTTCGAAAACTTTACCGCCATCAGTGTTAATTTCGCTAACAAGTTTTTTTAACAAAAATCACTTTCACTAAAATCAACAATATAGCTCAAACGAAATTCTTCTTCACTGAGCCGGCGTCCATTTTCATCAACCGGCAAACGCAAACCGCGCCCAACTTCTTGAAGTTTCGAAATTTCGCTTCCAGAGCTTCGAATTTTTGCAATTACAAAAACATTTTGGATTATCCCAACCTTCTCGCAAAGTCCATTTTGAGAACAAGAATCGTCGTAAAATCCACTTCCCTTTTTCATCTTTAAAAGAAATCAAGCGATTTTTGTTGCGCAAAATATCATCAACTTCATTTTGGATTTGCTCATCACCCTTTTCCAGCGGCGTCTTCAGCAAAATATCCGCCGTGACATTCTGCGATATTTTCAAGCGATTTTTCGAGAAAATCTTTATATTCGATATTTGTTTCTTTTTGAGATTGCATTTTTAGCTTTTTCGCAAAAAGTTTTTTTCGAAAGTGTTTTTCAACCAACCGTTTTCTTTTTCGATAAGAAGAGATCGAGTCGATAAAAAAACAGCAGAGAGTTTTAATTTTTGCTGGATTTTTCGCCAGCATTTTCGCGTATCCAGTTTTTCGCGTTCTTTTTGAAGTGTTGATCTAAGGCTTGAGAAATCATAATTTCTTGATATGAGGCGTGCGAAGTTTTTGGGAAAAGTTTCATTCCTTTGTCGAGTTCTAAGCCGCTTGAAAGCGCTTTCGCTCGCCCACCTCCAAAAGTCAAGCCACCCTCAAAAATCTCCTGGTAAACTTTCACCTGCGAGAATTTCGAATTCTTTCGCTCCTTTTGTTAGAGTTAATTTTGACGCGGTAGCGCTTTTTCACAGTGTATTTTTCATGCTCATCGCTGTGAATTTCAGGATAAAACGCATCAACCGCTTTCACTAAACCCTTGGTTGAAACTCTCAACAGCATTTAAATCATAAACTAAATTCGAATAATCTTTTTGAGTAGTTGCGCCTTTACCTTTACCAATTTTAATCTCAGGAAAAGTAGCACCAAAACGCAAAAATCAGTTGCGGTTTCAAACTTTCAATTGCTTGAAAAAGCTTTCGAATCACGCCCTAAATCTGTGTGGTTCGTCAACTATTAAAATCGGTCGCGTAGCTTTGATTGCTTCCAGCGGTTTTGAGACGCTCGAGATCAACGTTTGGTCATATTCTGCTGTCATTGATTTTGAGGTAATCATCGCGTCATTAATCAACAAACATTTAATTGTTCCGTGCTGATTTCGCGTTCCTTCCAAAAATCCACCAATTCGCTTGGTAGGGTTTTTTTCGCCTTTTTGGTATTAAAAGCTCCGGCGTTAATCACACTTAGATCAATTTTTACATCAGGATAAAAAAAGTCGAAAAAAATATCGTCGGGCATAATCTGCTGAAATGAAATTCTTCGCGCCTTCTTTAATTGCCAAGCTCGGCACAAAAATAATGAATTTATTCAACCCAAAATTTTTATAAAGTTCATACATCGTTTTTGTATAAACAAAAAGTCTTTCCTGTTCCGGTTTCCATTTTGATGTCGATAATATTGTTCGAGCCTAAATTAAAAACTATTTGGCTTTGTGCTTTTTTTCGACAAATTTTCTCACATTTTCGGCGCGCAATTTAATCATTGGATTAGCATAAACATATCTAAAATCCGGATCGCTTTTTTTCATCAAAATCACGGCAGCCTTCCATCGCACCAACAATCGCATCAATTGCTTTTGCTGGTGTTCCAAAGTCTCCAAATAAATCGCCATTAGTATCGCTCCAAAAGTTCAATCTTATTACTTTTTTTCGAAAGCTGTTCGAAGGTTTATCTTGAGTTCGTTTAGCTCGTTAAAAGCAAAAGCTATACGGGAAAATCACAATCGACTGTACCGCTAATTTATTTTTACCAATTGCATTCAAAAGCTCGCGTGTAGCTTCACTACTCCAACCTGTCGAGATCAAATATAAACGCTGCTCAATATAATGTGCTTGATAGCCTGCAAATTCAACGATTTTTGGTGTTTGGTTAAATTCAAAACCGTCGTCAATCAACCACGTTTGCAAAATCGCTTTTTCGCCACCGTCAAAAAGTTGTGGTCATATTTTCTGGGAAAGCCACGATTGCATTTGGATTAAATTCTTCCAATTTCAAAAGTGCGTTTTCGTCGTTTGGTGTGGTGAGGCGGAAGTGTTTAAAGCCAGAATTATCACCAATTTTAGTGGCTGCCCGCTCGATTCGTTCGCGCGAAATTTGATCGATGGTTTTATATCCAGCTTTTTTTCGGCCTCGCTATTTTTTTGAGACTTTTTCTGGTAGTTGCACTAAAATATATTTGCGATTTCCACCGTCTTCTTTATTGAGTTGCATCACAGCATCGGCGGTAGTGCCGGAGCCGGCGAAGAAATCAAGGACGAGAGAATCTTTCGAAGAAATAGTTTGTATTTGGATTAAAAACTTTACAAAATCAACGGGTTTAGGATAGGAAAAATAATTTCCTAAATTTAGATTAGACAAATCCAATACACCCTTTTTCGGATAAAAATTTCAATTATTGGAAAGACTTTAGAGAAAGATTCAGATAATTTTTTTCGTATCGTGCAACGAGGTGATTTCCTGAAGAGTGTTTCTGAAGAAAATACATTCCAGACTTAAGCTGTTTGTCGATAAAGTCTTTTTCTTCTTGGCCTTTGGCTTCGAGAATTTCTTCATAGAAGAAATCTCTATGGGGAGCGCAGTTTTTGTCTATTTTTCCGCCAAATTTTCGCCTATATAAATCGTTATTAATTAAAAATTTCTCGCCATTTATTTCGACAACTTTCGACTGAACTATTTTTCGGCTGTTTAATGTCTATATTGGATATATTTTTAGCATAAACGTGCACATAGTCGTGGGAATTTACAAAATTTTTAGCCATTCCTCCGCCTTTAGAGCGTTTATGTATCATTGTTCCAACGAAATTTTGCTCATTAAAAACCTCATCACAAAGCATTTTTAATTGTGCCTGCTCGTTTTTCATCAATCGAAATAAAAATCACGCCAGTATCACTCAAAAAGCCGTTTTGCAATCATTAAACGCGGCAACATAAAAGTTAGCCACGCGCTGTGCGAACTTTTACCGTTTAGTGCACGCACGCGTGATATTTCGTCGGCGCTAAGCCCCAGTTTTTCGCGCAAATCATCATCTGAAAATTTAAAATTATCAGCATAAAATAAAAGCCGTCGCTACCGGTGTTATATGGCGGGTCGATATAAATCACATCAACTTTGCCAGAATAAGCGTTTTTCAAAGGTGTTTGAGTGCATCCAAATTGTCGCCAGTAATGAAGATATTTTTCACTGTTGGTATTCTCTGGTTTTTGGATGTGCGCGGCGTCTGGCGTGATGATAGTTTCGGTTTTTAGCCCAGCTTGAAGCTTAGCATAATCTTTGCCAACAAATTTTAGCTGATAGCCGTCGCGGATTTCATCATTATCTTGCTGATCTGCAGGGAATTTTTTGGCAAGCTCGTTGTGGAGTTTTGCTGCCATAAATCCACCGCCAACAAGCTTTTTAATTTGAAGTTCTTTTTCTTTTAAGCTCTTTAATTAGCTCTTCATTTGAGAGATTTTGGAGATCTCTCTCTCTCGATTCCGTTCCGCTATTTTCGTTCATTTGTTGTTCTCCTTGATTTTTTTCTAAACTTTCTATAATTTTAGCATAAAACTAATTAAAAAAATCTATTTAGACTGTTCTTTTATCGTTTTTGAAGCGAATCTTTCGCAAATTCTTCAACAAAATCTTCACAAATTTCAAAAAAATCTGGGGTAGTTTTTCGCTTTCGTTTTTTTGAGAATTTAGCAAGAACAAAAATTCATTGCGCCAATTCTTGGCAAAAATTCATTAGTGATGCCAATTTTGATTCTTGGAAAACCTTCGCCAAAAACTGAAATTAAAGATTTCAAACCGTTATTTCCAGCAGAACTACCACTTTTTCGAACGCGAACCACGCCAAAATCCAAATCGAGATCATCATGAATAGCCAAGAAATCCTTTCGAAAATCAATTTTATAAAAATCGCAAATTGCCCCGCGCCGAAAAAAACCCGTTTCGTTATAAAAAGTTGTTGGTTTAATGAGTAAAACCTTTTTCGCCAAAAAGCGAAATTTCAGCAATAAAAAGCTTTAAATTTTGGCTTTTTCTTGAAATTTTGCGTTAAACTTTTTGCTAAATAATCCGCAAATTCGAAACCAGCATTGTGGCGAGTTCCGCTATATTTTTTTCGGGAAAAATTACCTTGAAAAAGTATGATTTTTCATTTTATCCTTTCGAAAATCGCCCCAAGCGCGGGGCGAAATTTATTGATTTTTCTGAATTCTAGCGAGTTTTTCGTCGCGTTTGCGTTCGCGTTTGTTTTGTGTATCGGTAGCTTTTTTGAGTGCACCCGAAGCTTTATTGATAACTTTTTTACCGGCTGAGATTCTTGCGCGGTTTTCTTTAATTTGTTTTTCATCTCTAAAAAGAAAACTTAATTGGCGTTCCGGAATAATCAAAATTCTCGCGAATCAAGCGTTCCAAATAGCGTTTATAGCTCCAGTGAACAAATTTTAAGTTTGAGCCGTGGATAATGAACCAAGGCGGGTTGCTGTCGCTTTGTGAAATATAGCGCAATTTTTGGATGTGTGTTTTTCAGACCTGCTGGCGGATGAGCTTGAGTTGCTTTTTGTAAAGCTGATTCAAGATTGAGGTTTTCGCTTGTCTTGCGCGGTTGCGGTGAACTTTTAGAATTAAATCATAGATTTTAGTTACATTTTGGCCTGTTTTTGAGCTTGTGAAGATTAACGGTGCCCAAGGTGTAAATTTGAAGTAGTATGCGATTCGTGGCGCTAAAAAGCATCACGGGTATAAGCATCTTTTCCTTCAACGCTATCCCATTTTGAAACCACGATAATCATCCCTTTTCCGGCGTCGTTAATTAAGCCGGCAATTCGTTGGTCGAGCTGTGTGTTAAGCTCGTTTGCATCCATCAAAAAGCAAACAAATATCAGCTTCATTAATTGCATTCAAAGTTCGAAGTACTGAGAATTTTTCAATTCAACTTCTTGTTTTCCGGGTTTGCGCATTCCGGCTGTGTCGATAATTTCGATGGTTTTTCGTTAAAACGAATTGTGGTGCGGTTTGTATCACGCGTTGTTCCCGCAACATTCGCCACAATCGCCTGCTGTTTTCCGGCCATTGTGTTAAAGAGATAAGACTTCCCAGCGTTTGGGCGACCAACCAAAGCTACGCGAATCACATCTTCGGGTTGTTTTTCTTCTTTAACTTTTGGGATATTCTCAGCAATTTCGGTTAGAAGTTCATCAACGCCGGCATTATGTTCGGCAGAAGTTCGAATAATCGGTTTTAACACCAAGGCGCAAAAATTCTTCATTTGGTAAAATTCCCTTTTTAGGTCGGTTTTTATTTAGAACCAAAATTACAGGTTTTCGAGATTTTTCAAAAGCCTTTTTGCAATCAAGCGATCTTCGTTCGAAAAAGGTTTAGTGCTATCAAGGACCACCAAAATTAATTCACTGGCGTCAACTGCATCTTGAATTTGTTCTTGGATGTCGCTTCAAATTCATCGTTAGGATCTTTTAATCCGGCGGTATCAATTAGCCAAAAAGGCTTGATTTTTATATTTAACTTTACCAAGAACGCTATCGCGCGTTGTTCCGGCTTCTCGTGCAACAACGGCTTGTTGAGCACGAATCATTCGGTTAAAAAGCGAAGATTTTTCCAACGTTCGCTTGACCAATAATTGCAACTTTAGGGAGGTTTTTAGACATAGTAAAATAATTATAACATATTTTTTTGTTTTAAAATTCAAACTTTCACAAATTAAAATCCAACTTTAATTTTTGTTTTTCGAAGATAAATTTCAGATAAAAAGAATTGCAAGAAACCAACGATTGCGGTTGTAGTAAAAACGCCAGTTAAGCCAAGATTGAAAAGTTTTGAGAAAGATGAAAATTCCGACGGGTGTCAAAAATACTGCTCGATAAAGCGTAAATTATCTGCATTACCCCGTTAAATTTTTCAAATACGAACGCGTAATCGAGAGTAAAATATAATAGCGAATCTTTGAACCAACTTCAATTGCGAATAAAATCAAAATCATTGGATTAGGATTGCATTTTACTGCTGAATCGTTCGAAATAATATTTACCCAGATTGGCGCCGAAAACCCAATCGAAACTGTAAGAATAATGAAAAATTTTTAAAGCTAATCGCCAAAATAAATTTATTATTCTGATAAACTTCTTTTTGAGTTTTTAGGCCTAATTTTTGAATTATAAGAAACGTCAACATTTGCAAGACTTGCACTGCATCAACTACACCTTCAAGAAAAGCACCAATCGTGTAGATCCAGTATCGGGCTGAAACAAAAAGATGGCGAAAGATAGAGTAATGAAGATGTTGTAAAAAAATCGCGGCAATTCGTGGTGCTAATCTGCGGATAATTTCCCATTTTGTGTTAAGCCAAAGTTTTTGATCCATTTTATATCAATTTCAAAACCATTTTTAAAGAAATTTGGACAAGGTTTTTGCAATTAAAAATAAATCAGTGGAATAATATTCGCCAAAAACAAGCAATCATCATTCCATTCGCTCCCCAATTAAAAACCCAAAGTGCTATAAAGAGACCAATCGCCATAAACCAAGTTGTGGCGTGGTCGAGAATCATTGCTTCTCGTGTTCGAAAAGTTGCTTTCAGATAAGAAGTTATTAACATCTGGCTTGGGCAAACCAAGAAAATTGTTGCTACGCAAATTCGCCAATAAAGATACCATACATTGGAAGCAATTCTTTTGAAACTCCAAGGCTGCCAAGAATTTCTCCGCAAAAATAAAAAGAAATAAGAGCGGCTGGTGTTAAAATTAAATAAACCAAATAAAACGCATTTTTAAAGGTTTCGAAGCTTTCTCGGCACTTTTTCCCCACCATGTAAGCCGGTAAATTTGCAACCAGAGCTGTTCGAACGGCATAATAAGCGCATGAAAGTACCACCCACAGCGTATCTGATACTGCAAACATTGTGAGCGATTTTTTCCGCATAGGCGACATTTGGATACCAGGCCATTACTAGTGCCCAGTTTGCTTCGACAAGATTATCGGCAATCGTGCCCAGAAAATTATCGAAAAACATTTTTCGAAGTTCTTTTTTTAGTTTTTAGCATATTCAATTATTGTATAATTTTTGAAATTAAAATCAATATTGAAAAACTTGCTTTAAAAGCTAAAAATGATATAATAAAAATCCAAGAAAATTTTGGAGGTGCAGAAATGCAAGGACTTTTTAGATACACAAAAACCTTTTAGATGGTCAAATACCCAACATTGCAACAATGGGTACGCGAGAAACTGTCGCTAAAGAGACGCGTTCGAAAATTGAAGAAGCTTTTTTAAGTGATGATCCGTATTGTGATATTGAAGTTTTTCGAAATCTTTTTGAAGTTGATGACATACTTGATCTTCAGAATCGGTTTGTTAAGAATGTTAAACCGAGTAAGTTTAGAAACTTAACGGCGATTCATCAGCTTGCGATAGTTGACGCTTCTAAAATTGGATACTCTGATTTTAAGGATAAAAAGACAATAACCGAGAAGATTGCATACGCTTGTCAACACAAATCTAGCCTTGGTAAAAAGACCAAATCCCTAAAGATCTTCAAAAATATTTTGAAAAATTCTAGATATTTTCTGTAAAATTATGCTTGATCAAGAAGTGCAAATAAGCTCTGGTTATGCGATGAAACTATTAATGAACGCTCTGGGAATCTAAGGTTTTTAAAAAGGCCTCAAATAGAGGTCTTTTTCTTATTGTTTTTGAACTTTTTGAAAATCGCCAAATTTTAAATCTTTCGGCAAGGAGTAGTTTCCGAAAACGATTCGGTGTAGTTTTACGACTTCATAACCAACCGCCGAGAATGTTCTGCGGATTTGCCGGTTTCGCCCTTCACTCATAATAACTTTCCAGTTTTTTCGCGATTCATCGAGCCTCTCGAGTCCCAGCTGTGATTTTTCCATCGGGTAAATTTATTCCAAAATCTGCAATCATTTGTTGATGTAATGGCTGAAGCGGCTCGTCTAATTCTACAAGGTATTCTTTAATCTTTCGAAACTTCGGATGCGTCATTTGAAACGCAAAATCGCCATCGTTTGTTAAGAGCAAAAGCCCGCTAGAGTCTTTATCGAGTCGGCCAACAGGTTTTAAAGAATGAAAATCTTTGGGTAAAATTGCATAAATTGTTTCATTCACGCCTTGTTTTTCTTGAACAAAACATATCCGCGGGGTTTATTAAATAGTAGGTAAATTCGTTCTTCGCGGTTGTTTGATATTACTTTATCACCAATTTTTATAATATCAGTGTCTTGAAACCTTGCTCCCAGCTTTACGGCTTTTTCCGTTTATTGAGATTTTGCCTTTTTCGATAAGTTCATCTGCTTGTCTACGCGAAATTCCCAGCTGTAAAGCTAGGAATTTATTTAAGCGTTCTGTTTTTATCCACGGTTTATTGAGCTCCAAAAAGGAGGTTGTTGTATATTTGAGATTTGAAAAAGTTTCACCATTTCCACTATTCAAGATGTCGTTAATTTGCGAAGCGAGATTTTTCTTCATCAGTTCTATTGAGGCGGTTCTAGTGGCTGAACTACTCTCTCTCCAGCTACAGATTGAACAGTCTCTTGTTGAACCGGTGATGGTGCCGTATGAGGCTGGTTGACAAAATCGCTAATCGGGTGTGTGGGAGCTTCAATGCTTCTTGGTGCTGGGGTGTTTACTGTAGTGGGCTGAGCTGTTGGGGTTGGGGTTTGCACAGGTGAATTAGCTATTACAGGACGACTAACTGGTTGAATTGGCCGCACTGTAGTGTCCGGCATAGGTTGGGGTTGTTGATTCACAAACCCAGCAGGAGTTGGTCGTTCTCGCTCAAATTGAGCTAAGCTTGGAGCTGTTGCTCGAACAGGCGCCTGTAGTGGTTGGGCTGATGTAGTCTGTGTTATAGGCTGAGCAGGTGCAGAGGGTGCAGCTGTAAAATTATTTTTGCTGAACTGGATTATTTTGTTGGATGCTTGTGGTTACTGCTTGCTTTTTGGGCGGTTCTTTGTTCTACAGTTAAATGGCCGTCTTGAAGAACGTCATGAACCGTTCGAACAACATCTTCAATACCAACTTGAGACTTAACTAAATATCTATCAGCACCAAGAGCTTCCCCTCTTCTTCGCTGATCTTCGCTGGAGAGTGCTGTCATCATAATAACCTTAATATTGCGAGTCTCGGTCGTTGACCTTAAAAATATCAAGCATATCGAATCCAGAAATTTTTGGCATCATAACGTCACTGACAATTAAATCTGGACGTTCTTTAATAGCCATCGCTAAAGCTTCTTCACCGTCTCCGGCTGAGACAATATCATAGCCTTCAGCCAAGAGCCGAACACCATAAATCTCACGCAAACTTTTATCATCTTCTACTAGTAAAATTTTTGTCATATTGCTCCTATTATACTACTATTTTTTATAAAAATCTATACTTTTTTAAGCTTACTTTTTGTCTTTGCGCCATCATCTTTTGAGCATACTCAATTTTCATTCGTTCAATATCGTTTAAAGTTGGCTGAACTGGAGTGTTTACCGGATTCGTTTGTGAAAAATTTTTGGCTAGCCGCTGATGGGTTAGTTTGCTGGATTGTCTGTGTGGTTTTGTTGATTGTATGCCTGTTGAGTTTGAACTTGAGCTATATTTTTGCGCGATTGGTTGAGTAGGTTGGGCTGACTGAACGGGTTGAGGAACTGACTGTATTGACTGCGCCGGTTGGGATGTGTATTGTTGAGCTAAAGGATTGAAGCCGCGAATAGCACCATATTTTTGCAAAATCCTGTTGTTCAGTGCTTCTTTGGGCTTGCTGGATCGTCTGTTCAGTTTGCCGACCGTATACTTGATGATTTTGAGATGGGTTTTTGAGCTACATTTTGCGTGATTGGTTGAGTAGGTTGGGCTGACTGAACGGGTTGAGGAACTGACTGTATTGACTGCGCCAGCTCTTGTGGTTGTGGTTGTGAAACTGCTTGAATAGTAGGAGCTGATAAAACTTCCTGAGTTTGCATAGGTTGAGTTTGGAGGTTTTCGGTTTCCTTAGGATTTTCCGGAACGGTAGGTTCAGTTGGGGCTGTAGTGGGTTGATTGTTTACTGTTTCGATATTTGAGATGCTCCATTACTTCATCTTGAAGAATCAACGTTAATGTCGCGATCAGCTTCTTCAATTTCGCGCTGATTGCGCTTTTGTTCGATTTTTGGTGTTCTTCGGATTTTTAGCATCTTCTTTCGCCTTTTAAAAGACTCGGCGTTTTCGCGAGTGATTCGGGGAGTAGTTTCACAGTAAAAATACTTCCCTTTTATATTCGCTTTCAACGGTTAATTTGCCGCCAATTGATTCGGTTAATTTTCTTGATAGGAATAAGCCTAGCCCTGTGCCATTAATTTCACGTGTTTCAGAATTATCTACACGATAAAATTTTTGGAACAAGTGCGGAAGGTCTTCAGCAGGAATACCAATTCCACTATCTTTAACAGAAATTTGAACACTATCGTTGTCACCGGTTACGTTTACGGCAACTGTTCCACTAGAGTGTATATTTAATTGCGTTTTCAAATAAATTATTTAAAACTTCATGCAAATGGTCGCGGTCTGCATGAATAAAGAAAACTGGCATAATTGTCTTTTCGCCGGTTGCATTATGGTCTGGCATAAAAACGTATTCCAACCCTTTGTTTTCGGCTTTCGGCTTTAATCCTTCCCAAATATCTCGTGCAAATTCTGTCGCATCTAAAACGATAGGTTCGTTTTTAATCGACCGTCTTCTGCTTTTTGTGATATCCAATAAATCTTGAAATAGTTGTCCAAGATGTTGAGTGTTCTCGTGCGCTTTTTCAAGAAAAGATTTTGCACGAGCATCAATTGTGGCGGTTGCCGGGTTTAAGGCAAGCCCAAGGTATCCCTCGATGCTTGCAACTGGAGTTCGCATTTCGTGGCTAGCGGTTGAAATAAATTCAGCTTGTTCTCGGTTGTCGCTTGGTTCTTTCGAAATATCACGAAGACCACAACCACTCCAGAATTAGATCCTCCGATCAATTAACTGCCAAAAGATTGGCGTGATTTTTCCGCTCTGAGTTTTAATGAATAAATCTCGTGTTGTAAAGTTTTCGTTAGTTCGTAAAACGCGATTAACTGGATTTGAAATATCTAGCATTTCAGCACCGTCGTTGTTAGTGATTTTTAGAACTGAGTTAAAAACCAACCCAGCGCATCGCTTCCACTCCAGCCAGTAATTTGTTCCGCGGCTGGATTAATAGCTAAGATATTACCTTTTTGATCAACAGCTAAAACGCCGTCATCTACGGCGTCTAAAATTGCTTTTCCGTCGCCCAAAAACTACTCGAAGTATTTTTCGAAACTTTTTCTCCCGATTTTTCGTTAAAAATATTTTTAAGTTAAACATAGCCCACTTCCTTAATGTAAATATTTTTAACATAATCACTTTCAAAAATCAATAAAAAGCGAGTGTTTAACTCGCTCTGTTTTAATATAATTTTTACAACCACTACATCGCAGCAGTGCAAATTATTTTTGAAGTTCTGGTAATAAAAATTAATAATTTTGTTATGAACTTCTGTATAGTAATCTGAATCTTCAGAATTACCTTTTCAAGTTATGCTCAAAAATTTTCAAATGCACCTTTCGGATATAATCACTGAGATTTCTTCTGCGCGTGTTTTTGCTTTATCGAGAATATCTTCTATTTTAGCTTGGGCTTGTAATACTGCATATCCGATTGCGGTTAACTCTTCTCCTTGAGAATTAAATGCTTCAATGCTTAAGTTTAGATCCTTTTTTTGAAGTTCAAGATCCATCAAATGAATCGCGCGTCGGTTTCGGCAAACCGTTCGGCAAAGATTGAATGCGTAGCTGGAACAATTTCGCAGCGTTCAAAACCTCCCCCGTCTTTTTAGAAAATTTCGCCGTCGTAACCATTCACTACAAATGAGCGCGGCGATTTTGTATTTAAGAATGCATAGGCACCATTAATTTTAGGTTGAGCTTTAGCCCATTCATCAATTTTATGAACCAAGTAGCTAGCGCAACCTTGATTTTGATAATCTTCGAGCGTGAACATTGAACCAATTTCACCCAAGATACTGCGAAAAAGAATTCAGTTGCGGTTTCATCATTGAGGCAGAAGCGATAACCTTATCGGTTTTCATCAAAAAGCAACGCAACACAAAGCTCCATGATGTCATCTGGTGACATATCTAAGACTGTGTCGTCTTGTTTTGTTGAAATTTGAAAGCCACAATGCGACTTCACCCTGTTGATCTAAACCTAGATCATGTGAAATAGAACGACCATTCGTCATTTGAAATCTTTTTGCATAACGTTTAAGATACCTCTATCCTTAATTTTCATTTTTCCACCTCCTGAGTGATTTTTCTTTCGAAAATCGAATAGATTTTGTAATTATATCATATTTTTTTAGCTAAAAAGCAAAGCAAAAGAATCTAAAATAAAAACCGCCTTTTTGATAAAAGCGATTTTTTTAAAAATTATTTTGCGGCCAAAGCTGCTGCGATTCGTTCGCGGCGTTTTGCTTCGCGGCGTTTTTCGATTTTTAGTTTTGCAGCAAAGCTCGTTTGCGGTCTGCTCCGTGCCAACTTTTATGTTTAGCCATCTATTTCCTTTCGTTAAAAATAAAACAATTCTAAATAATTATAGCACACTTATTCGAGAATTTCAAACTCTCAAGCTACTTTCCATAAACAATTCTTGAAACGTTTTGGTAGTAGTTTTTGAACTGCATGATGAAAGTTTCGAAGTTCAGCGCCTTTTTAATTCAAAATAATGCGGTCCAGCCTCTACTTTTTATTACTTGATCTTTTCGAAGTTCGTATCTGGTCGTATTTTTGATGGACTTTTCGCTTTCCGTCAATCCATTCTTCGTGATAAATCCAGGAGTTGTGATCTAGCACAAAGAATTCGCGTCGAGTTCCATACAAGATTGGCCCAAAAATTTGTGCGCCAACTTTGCTTTCAAGATCAATTAATGCTCGAGAAATATCTTGTGGATTTTTCTTGAACTGATTGAAGAGATATTTATAATAAAAGCTGGTTGCTTTCGTGTTTCTTTGCTAGGAAAGATTTTCTAGTATATCTTAAAGTGCGTATTTCTAATTTCTTCTTCCGCAATATTTCGAAGATATAAAATTTGTGCACTTTTTGCGAACATCTCATCAAAAATATTAACTTGTTGTGTTCTCTTTCTTTGCGGTAAAAGCGGTCTTTTGAATCTGTTTAACGGGTTTTTAAAGGCATTTGCTTTTGGTAGATCATAGGCAATCTTTATTCTTGGTTTTTCTAAAGCTGGCTCTTTTGGAGCTTCTGGAAAATACGGAATTTGGTATAAACTTTTGTCAGAATTGTTCATTTTTGCCTCTAAATATGTCTCAATTCTAGCATATTTTTATATTTTTGTCAATAGGATGAAAATGTTAGATATTGAATAGTTCTTCGGTGTTTTGAGATGTAATTTTGGCAACTTCTTCGGCTAAAAATTTGCCGTTTTTCTGCCAAATCTTCAACCACTAATTTTTGAAAATGCGGGTTGATTTGGCTTTTCCGCGTTTTCCTCTTGGCGCTAAGAACGGCGAATCGGTTTCAATTAACATTTTCGAAAGCGGAATATTGGCAAACATTTCTAATTCTTCTGGCTTTTTACGAAAGTAGAGATACCATTCACACCAATGAATAAATCTCGTTTTAGAGCTTCGTTTAAATTCTCTTTCGAATCTGTAAAAAGAATGCAAAACGCCACGGATTTTACCCTTTTTCGAAACTTCATCAAAAATTGGCCAAAAATCCACAAAAAGCTTCACGAACATGAAAGCTTACGGGTAAATTTAATTTTTGCGCAAGTTTTAAGCTGTGCTTTTAAAAAGCGTTTTTGTGCTTCACGATTTGAATTTTCATAAAAATAATCAAGCCCAATTTCACCAATTGCTACAACTTTTGGTTTTTCGAAAGCTGTTCAAGCTCTGCAATTAACTCTTTTTGGATCATATTTTTCTGCTTCATGTGGATGAGACGCCAATTGCTGAGAAAAGCTCAATTTTGATAGAATTTTCGATTGCGAAATCGACTGCAAGTTTTGAGTTTTTCAAGATTTTTCACCAATGCAAATTGCTTTTCCGAAATTTTAGCGTTTTGCATATTTTCAAAAAACTTCATCTTGCGAAAGTGGGAAATTTTTGTCGTGAGATATGACAATGCGAATCAATAATTTTTCATTTTATCCTTTCGAAAAGTTGAAACCTCAGCATTGAGCCGAGGTTCTTTGGTTATTTTTAGATTGCTGCTTATTTTTGTGCTGCTGTAATTTTTGCGGCACGCGGATCTTCAGTTTTAATATAAATCTTTGGGAAAAAGTAATCCAATCTCTTCATCACGAATTACACCGCTACCAAAAATTGTTTGGAGTTTTTCGGCTGTATCAGGCATGAAAGGTTTAAAGCATTTCACCAATCTGAAGAAGCCCTGAAAACTGAGTGCACAGAACTTCCGCTAAGTGATTTTCTTCATCTTTATCTTCTTTTGCTTTTTAGCAATCTCCCAAGGTTTTACACCTTCGATATATTGATTATGTGCGCGAGACCAATCCCCAAGCTTCATCAATAGCTTTATTGAATTCTAAGCCTTTTCATATAGCTGTTGTAGGTATGGCGGTCGTGTTCATCGCGAGGAATTTCACCAATCACACCAGATTGATAGCGTTTAACCATGTTTGCTACACGTGAAGCTAAGTTTCCTAAATCATTACCCTAGTTCGTTATTGTGAGCATTTTCGAATTTTTCCCAAGTGAAATCACCATCATCTTGAGTTGCAACGTGGCGTGAGAAATAATATCGAAAAAGCATCCAACCCGTAATTATCGATAATTTCATTTGGATCAACCACATTTCCGATAGATTTGCTCATTTTTACGCCGTTGCTTGAAATGTGACCATGAACTAATAGAGTTTTAGGTAGAGGCAATCCAAGACCGAGTAGCATTGCTGGCCAAATTCCAGCATGAAAAACGCAAAAATATCTTTACCGATAACTTGTACATTTGCAGGCCAGAAATCTTCCCATTCAGGAATATCAGGGTAGCCAATAACGGTTAGGTAATTTGCTAAGGCATCAATCCAAACATACATAATTTGTTCCGGGTCGCCAGGAACTGGAATTCCCCAGGTTAGATTCTTTTTTGGTCGTGAAATCGAAACATCTTCAAGTCCACCTTTTAGAAAGTTTAAAAATTCTTTCTTGCGATATTCTGGAACGATTTTCATTCGATCGGTTTCAATCGCTTCGATAATTTTTGGAGGTAAATTCTGAAAATTCGCAAATAATAGTTTTTCTTCCGAAAGTCTTTCGAAAGGCTTTTGGTGATTTGGGCAAACCCCATGCGATTCGGTTACTTCTTTCTCGGTGTAAAAACTTTCACAACCTGTACAATACCAGCCTTCGTAAGTATTTTTATAGATATAAGGCTGAAGTTTCATCCATATATATTGTGAAGCTCCAACGTGATGCGAATCTGTTGTTCGGATAAAATCCGTGTAAGTTGTTTTCATTTTGTCCATTAATTTTTTGAAATTTTGAACAGTTCCGTCAACATATTCTTGCGGAGTTAAGCCATTTTCGGCTGCTTTTTCAGCAATCTTATTTCCATGCTCGTCTGTCCCAACTTGAAAACGAACTTCATTTCCCTGTTGTCGTTGATATCTTGACCAAATGTCAGCAATTAAATAATCGAGCGCATTGCCAATATGTGGCGCGCCATTTGCGTAAGGAATTGCGGTTGTGATATAGAGTTTTTTCTTTGTCATACTGCTTATAATTATATCATATAATAGACAGCGAACACAAAAAGATTGAGACAAGAAAAGACTTATCGGTTGAAAAATAATTTCGAAATTTTTAGCCAATCGTTAATTTTTAAATCTTGTGCGCGTAGGTCTGGCGAAATTTCACAAGTTTCTAAAATTTTCAGCGGATTTTTCTTTCGAAATTGCAAGATTAGCACTCAAGCTTTTCGAAATGCGTTTTGCGGCGAAACCAGCTTTAATAATTCAGAAAGAATTCTTTTTCAGAAACTTGGCAGTTGTTTTCGAGATTAAATTTTTCAATTAGATTTTTGTTCTCTAGCCTTTAAAATAACCACTTGAGAATCAACTTTTGGTGGTGGCGTAAAAACTCTCGTTCAACAATTTGGCCAAGCTCAGCATTTGCATAAATCTGTGAGGCAATCGCTAGAATACTTAAATCTCCAGGCTTTGCGCAAATTCGCTCAGCTACTTCTTTTTGAACTAAAAGCGCAGCAACACTTGGTTTATTATCGCTTGTAAGTAGTTTTTCGATAATTTTTGAAGTAATGTAATATGGCACGTTTGCGGCAACTTTATATTTTTCGGTAGTTTTGAAAGATCAAAATCTAAAAAAATCCGCATTTTGAACGGTAAGATTCTTGCCTGGAAATTGTGCTGGTAGTTTTTGCTAAGTTTTCATCAAACTCAATTGAAAAGAACCTCACCCGCATCGCCAGCATACCTTAAAGTGAAGAAGTTAGTGTTCCAAGGCCGGGGCCAATTTCAAGCACAAAATCGCCATTTTTAATTTCGGCTTCTTCAGCGATTCCGTCCAAAATAAATCTATCGCGCAACCAATGTTGCCCGAGAGATTTATTATTTTTAAATTTGAATTTTCTCTCTCTGGATTTTTGACTAGATTTCTGATTAAAGCTAAGCTTTACCACGAATGACTCGCTTTCCAGTGAGCATATGCTGCCGCCCATGAACCATAACGGCTTGTTGCATAAATTGATGCTGAACGTAGCTGACAAATAGGATCACTCAAAGTTGAGCCTGAACAACCATGGTTATTTAGGTTAGAAATAGATGTTTGGTACAAACCGTAATATTGTCCATTTCGAGCAGTTGGTCGCCAAGTTGATTCTTTGGTGATAATATAATCAACATATCCGTAATCGCTAGCAGAAATTCCAGCCGCGCTCATCCAATCTGTGTGTGATCCGGCAGGAAGGCTAGTTTTTGTTCCAACAATCACTACCTGTTTTTAGCGGCCTTAATTTCGGTTTCATTGATTTTTTTGCGTGAGATTTCTTTACCATTTTGCATTTCAACTTCATAAGTTACGCTCTTGGTACCTTTTTCACCAGCTTCTTTAATTTCTTTATATCCAGAATCTTTATTAGCATCTTGAATTGTTTCAGTTTGGAAATCTGTTGGTTCTTCAACGGTCAAAGTTTGCTTGCCGTTTCGCCAAATTCGAAAATTCAATCCGTTCGCAATTTGAGTTTTTAGGTCAATAGAAATACCGTCATCTTTTTCAAGAACGATTTTCTTTTCTTTCAAGAAATCCTCAACAGTTTTTGGCTTGTGTTCGAAAAACTTTCGGTTTTCAAATAGATCGACAGAAATTTCTTTAGCACTGAGTAATTTTTAATGTATTTATTGAGCCGTCTTCAAGAATATTTCCTGATTCCTCAAAAGCAAGCTTATCTTCATTATGAACGTTTAAGCCAGCTTTTTCGGCGATTTGGCGAGGGGTTTGCGCTGCGGTTAGAATTTTCGTTTTCAGTTCGCCATCTTCAATAACCACCGGTTTTGCGCGGTAAATATTAATGCTGTATTCAGCGCCGGTTAATTCTTCGTCGAGTCCGGGTTCAACACTGTCTTCTTTTGAGAAATTAATTTTTGTGCTTTAAGCGCTTCTCGAACAGTTTTTGCGTTAGTTTTGAATGAAGTTTTTTGGCCGCTTTCAAAAACAGTTGAAAATTTTGTTTCCCTGACCTGTAGCTTTTTGCAAAATTTTTTTACCCGCAACTGCAAAAATATTTAATAGAAGCAAAAATCAAGCGAAACAAACCCCGCAATTAGAAGTTGTTTTTATAAAAATAAATAGGTTGTAAAACTCGCATTATTAATAGTAATTATAGCAAATAAAAATTCGAAAGGTCAAATTTTTAGAGCTTTTCGAGGCGAGCAAATTCAGCGTTTAGTTTTTCGAATTTTGCCGTTACCAAACTCAATTTCAACCGCTAATCCATCGATATCTTTAACGATACCGGCACCAAAAGCGGGGCTTTTTCACGATCGCCAATTTGCAATCCACATTCATCAGAATAAAAATCATCAAATTCCTCAAAACTAACCTCTTGGCTATAATCGTCTTCTTTCGAAAAATCATTTCCAACCGCCAAAATTCTTTTCGGTAGCTCTGGCTCGGCATCAGTAATAAAGCGGCTCGGACTAGAATAATTTCGTTGGCCAAAAACAGCTCGCGATTCAGCATAACTCAAAAATTAATTCTTCTCGTGCGCGTGTCATTCCCACATAGCAAAGTCGGCGTTCTTCTTCTAGATCATCTTCGCCAGTATCAAAAACTCGGCTGTGCGGAAAAATCCTTCTTCCATTCCCGCCAAAAACACCACTGGAAACTCAAACCTTTTTTGCGGCGTGCCGAAGTCATTAAATTCACTTCGTCGCCACTTTTTGCATCGGTTGAACTCATCAGTGCAGCATCTTCAAAAAGCTTGCCAAATCTGCGTAATTTTTGCTTCACTCACTAAGGTTGAAAGATATTCACTCCGTTCAGTTGCTTCGTTTTCAGTTAATTTTTCATTTTTACCGTAATTTGTTCGTTCTAAAATTCTCTCAATAATTTCGCTTGGGTTTGATGAATTTTCGCTTAAAATTTGGCATTCGCGAAAAATCTCACCCAGATTTACTAATGAATTTCGTGCGCGTGAAGTTAAGGTTGAAAGCTCTCCAGCTTGAAGCAAGCTCGAAATCAAATCCAAGCCATTCGAGCTTTGCCAGTCTAAGAATTTCGAAAGGCTCACTGCACCTAAACCGCGCGCCGGCACATTCACAATTCGCTCAAAAGCCACGCGGTCGAGTGGATTATAAATCACTCGCAAATAAGCCAAAATATCTTTAATTTCTTTGCGGTCATAAAAGCGTGTTCCGCCAAAAATTTTATACGGAATTTGATACCGAATCATTGCTTTTTCAAAGTTATAGCTTTGCGCGTTTGTACGATAAAGAATTGCGAAATCGCTAAATTTTCGTGCACCAACAGTTTTAAAACTAAAAATCTGACCTGCAATTTTTGCCGCTTCTTCGCTTTCATCACGCGCACTTTGCACCAAAACAGGTTCGCCTTTGCCGAGTTCAGTAAAGAGGTTTTTATCGGTTCGGTTGTGGTTTTTGAAATAACGTTGTGTGCGGCGTTCTAAAATATTTTCAGTTGAACGATAATTTTGCTCCAGTTTTATCACTTTTGCGCCCTTGTAATCTCTTTCGAAATTCAAAATGTTCGTAAAATCCGCACCACGCCAAGAATAAATACTCTGCCAGTCGTCACCAACCACGCAAATATTTCGCTCAGCGTTCACAATCATTTTAATAATCGCATATTGCGCCGCGTTCGTATCCTGATACTCATCAATCAAAATATGATTAAATTTATTTTGCCAAAACTCGCGGATTTCTTTATTTTGCTGAAGTAATTTTACCGTTTCGAAAAAGCAAATCATCAAAATCTAGCGCATTCGCTTTCTGTTTCGTTCTTTTTCGTAGCGCAAAAATCTCAGAAACTTTTTGCTCAAAACCCCAGTTTGCGCCGTTTGCAAATTCTTCTGCCGTTAAAAAGCTGATTTTTTTGCATTCGAAATTGCGCTCGAAACACTTTGTGGTTTCAAACTTTTTTCGTCAATTTGTAATTCTTTCATGATTTTTTTAATCAAGCTTCGTCGGTCGTCTTCATCATAAATCACAAAATTTGGCGCCATCAATCGCTTCCGCCTTTAAGTCGCAAAATCTTCACACAAATTCCGTGAAAAGTTCCCATCAAGCACATAAAAATCGGTCGTTCGCGTCGCGGTTAAGTAAATCCGCCAAACGTTCACGCATTTCTCGTGCGGCTTTATTAGTGAAAGTCACCGCCAAAAATCGTTTCGCTCGCTACGCCGTGCGCAATTAAAATTCGCAATTCGGTGCGTTAAAGTTTTTGGTTTGCCACTTCCCGCACCTGCCAAAATTAGCATTGGTCCGCTTAAAGTTTCCACCGCCTCTTTTTGATTTTTATTTAAGCCTTTCGTAATATCCATACTTTCGATTATAGCATAACTTATTTAGATATTTCCATCGAAAGTGTGCTAAAAATATTTTTATGGAAAATCACGCTTATTCTGATAAAAATCTTGAAGAATTCTTGCAAAAACATTTTGGCGTTAGCTTTGGGATTGAAGAAGTTATTTCGCGCAATCTTCCGGTTGGTTATTCAGCCGAGGCTACCATTTTTAAAAAGTAAAAAGGTCGCGTTTATGCATTTATTTCAGTTGAAGCGCGTGCAACTTTGGGCGATATTCAATATATCCTTTCGAAAAATGAATCTAAAAACCAGCTTATTTCTTTCCACTAAGTGGTTTCGAAAACTACTTTTTGAACGCGCAAAAGTTCAATTTTAGAGGTTTTTCCAGGGTCGGCACGATGTTAAAGATTCGAGCTTCGTTATTACAAAAACGTGTTTCTTACAACCCTGCTCTTGTTGAGATTGCTGAAATCCGCGATGAGCGAGATTCGTTGTTTTAATTCCGATTCAATCGGTTCTTGGCGTACAGCGCAGCGTTATTCCTATAAAAAAATTTTTAATGCAATAATTTTTAGATATAAACCATAAATTCTTAAAAATTCTTAAAAAGTCTTGCAAAATGATTGTGCTTGTGCTTTAATGGTTGCATACGGACAGACCGTAAATAAAAAATACTAATAATAATTGTTCATTAGAAAGGTGGAATTTCATATGAACCTAATCAACAAAAACAATAAAAAGGTTTCACAATCATCGAAGTTGTGCTTGTGCTTGCCATTGCAGGTCTTATCTTCTTGATGGTGTTCTTAGCATGCCAGCATTGCAACGATCGCAACGTGATACACAACGAAAGAACGATGCTTCACGCTTGCGCGCAGCAGTTACAGACTTTACTTCAAACAACCGAGGAGCATTACCTTGGGCTGGAGGATCTTTAAACGGTAACTTTATTAGTAATTACGTTACTGTGAATGGTTCAGGTTTAACGACCCATCAACAAATAATGTATATACAGTTACACCAGCAACGGGCGCTCATGGTGCACCAACTGCTCTTGGAAGTATGGTTGTTTCAAACCAAGCTCGATGTGGTAACGACGGTGAAATCATTGGTGGTAACTCAATCGTTGTATCAGTTCACACTGAAAACGGTGTTGCTAACTGCGTAGAAGGATAATCAAATCTTTCTAAACTAACCAATAAAAATAACTCTCTTGAAGACAGCCTGACACTCAGCACTCTAAAAATAATCTGAGTTCACGCATCTTACAAGCACGTTAAAAGACGGTTCAAATGAGCCGTCTTTTTCATGTATTCAACTATCGTTCACTAAAGGAGATTTTAAAATTATACATTGTACAATTAGGATTTTTACAAACTTTTATTACTTTACCACGCGCTCTATCTTCTGCATAAAACCATAAAACTTCTTGGCATTTTGTGCATTTTTCAGTCATATTTATGCTCCTATAGTTTATTACCGCAATGGCTACACCGTTCTGGTCGGTCGCTTGTTTCTCTTCCGCAAGTTGGGCATTCAATAGTTGCTGAAATGAGTTTTCGGATTAGTTTAATCATATTTATCACCAACCGAATTTCTTTTGGCATTGACCGTAGTATTGACACATATGATTGCTGAAATCATTAACAATAGCATGCCTGCAATGTTCACATTTATTTCCAGCTCCACGCTCTCTTTCGCAAGCACAAACCCAAGCATTAACATTTCCCATAATAAAACCTCTTTCTATTTAAAATATTTTATGGCTCAATACCATAATCTCGTGCTAATTCTTCTAATGTAAGTCCAGAATACAGTCGTAGGTTCGAAAGCTCCTTATCGATTTCCAGTCTTCCACCTGAAGAATCAACTCTCCACTGCAAAATTGACTCCATAATTCGAATACCTGCTTCAATTGTCTCTAAAGTTCCTTGAAGCGATTCTCTTTCTTGAGTTAGACTGATAAATTGTTCACGGTCAGCCGAAGCCATTTGTCCACCCAGTTCATTAAGATCAGCCATTATTTCTAAGCGAATTCTTTTTCAATTTCTCAAGAATTTTTCATCGCTAATTCTTGTTTTTTTAGTGTATGTTTCAATTTGATATTTTCTATTAAACCATAAAAATTCCACCAGTAAGTGCAATTACCATTATGACATATTTTTCTCCTTAATAAAACCTCTAAGTATTTGTAGCACATTAAAAATCGTATTTATCTTAATACGAAAAACCTCCTTTTTTTATTTTTCACTCAAAAATCCCTGCTACAATAGGGGTGAGTTTGTTTTTAGCTGAACGGTCGTTTGTTAAAACAATCAAAAGTTACCAATGAAAAATATTTAAAATGCTGATTTGACAAGGTTTTATAGGCTCTGTCAGGTTGGCATTTCATGATTTTTCATTGTTTTTAGTTGACGACCGTTTACTAAAACTGTTGATAGGTTAAATTTACTATTTTTCTAAGGAATTGTCAATCAATTGTAGATGATTTTTCTATTTATCTGAATACCATTGCGCTTTTAGTACATTATAAATAGTTGCGGTAGAAATATTCAGCTGATTCGCAATCTTGCGCACAGGCAATTCGTTTCGTAGGTATTGCTCGATTATTTGTTTTTCGGTAACTTTAGACAGCCCTTTATTGCCAAGCTTCACACCTTTTTCTTTCGCTTTACGCAGTCCGTCTTTAGTACGTTCAGAAATTGCTTGAAGCTCCCATTCTGCCACATAACCCAGCATCAAGCAAAAGAATTTCCCAGTTAAAGAGTCTGTTTCAATATTTTCATGAATAGATTGAAGATGAATACCATGTTTGGTTAAATCTTCAATAATAGTAGAGAGGTGAAACATCTTTCTGGTAAGTCTATCCAATTTATATACGACAAAATTTGTTTCAACCCCTTGTTTAGCATAATTTTTGGCTAATTTTAACGCCTTATCAAGCTTCGGTCTATCTTGATTTCCGCCTGAATCTTTCTCGATATAGAGCTTGTCGCAAAAGCTGAGCGCCTCTTTTTGAACAGATAACCCCAATTCTTGCCGATTATCTGTTGAGCTAACGCGAGCATAGCCGATGGTGATAGTTTCGAATTTATTCGTGTGATGGTTTGTCAAAATTTCTCCTTTCCTTACTATTGTAGCAGGGTAGCTATATTTTAGAAGAAAAGTTTAAGTAAAAGAAAAGGCTCATGGTTTTCGTATGCCTGATGGGGTATGTAGCTAATATTTTTTTAAATCATATGATAGCTAAAAATTTCTATAAATCTTTGATAAAAAAACTCTATTTTTGATATAATTCAGATGAAAATAATTTTTATAGGCTGGGATAATTTATGAAAATAAAGTATAAACCTTGGAAAAAAATTTATATCCAACAATAGACGAAATTTCTATCTTCTGAAATCTATTACTAAATTACTTAATAAGACAAACATTACATTTGGAGTTCTTTGGACTATGGCTGTATTCATTGCTTCTAATTTTTGATGCGATAGAAAAATTATTACAGTGTTCACAGATGCTTTGAGCTTTATAAAAGTTTTTGGCATAAAACTAGTTATGTTCTTCTTACTCCAATAATACTACTAATAACATTTCAAGCTATAAAGAAATATGCTCAATTAAAAACATATTTCTTTATTACAAGCTTCATCTAAATATTTATCAGATTCTATACAATTAAACACGATTCATGTATCCCATATGAGAAAAGTTGCAGATAGATTTAATGCTCTAGTTAAATATGATTCCGATAATTCTCTTACTATAATTCAATTTTTAGAGAAATTGGAAGACATTCAAAAATAATGATTCAACTGATGGAAGAAATAGTTTAGTTGAAGAATACTTTCTGAAAAACTTCTGTAAATTCAGTACTAACACCTAGTATAATATATTGGCTTTTTGAAAAAATTTAACAAGAGGTTTTTAAACGATTCTTGAATGATATCATAAATAAAAGCTTATAATATAATAGAACAATATACAGGATACAAGGTTCCTATAAAGATTTATTTATATAAGAATACTCCTAGTAATACTGAGACAGACAAAATATTTCTCGCTTTTTATTGACGACAATAGCTTTCTTTCTACAGGAGAATTCATGAAGTGATAAATATTAATAATACGGAATATAAAAAAATGTATCAATAAAATGGATTCTCTTGTTGAGGAACCTACTCCTCTTTCTGGTAAAACTGTTTTTGGAATAGCGAGCAGACATATTAAAAATTCCGCTCCCAATCTTTATGGATATATAGAATTTGATTTTTCTGATTATGTGAATAAAGAATGGTCTGAACAAAATTTGCAGGATATTACAGAGTCTGTGAATTCGATAGCGCTTGCAATTTCAGAGAACATCAGCTATTATATGTATATGCTTGATGAAAATTTAAACGATTTCCACAAGCAAGTACATACTCAATTCAACTCACTAGATTCAAATAAAATTCCTAATTTTTCGAATGTATTTATAAAAATTTTGAAGGAGACGAATAATGACATCATCAGAGAAAAAGAAATGCTATCGCTGAATCAATCTATAACGGCAAATCAGAATATAATTACAGCACTAGCTGATTTAGACGTCCCAATAAAAGAAAATCGGACCTTATACAAAAGGTTTTTCGATGGAGTAGAAGCAAAAGAAAAAGAATTATCGAAATACTTTCACTTAAATCTGAAAATACAAAAATTAGACGGAAAAATAGATATTAATATTGATGACCTGCCGACAATTAAAGAAATATTGTCTATGAGTTGAATTACTCCTACTTCTAGTAGGAGTTTTTATTTTTTACCCTACTTTGTTGAATGCTGTCTATACATGTAATATCCAACAATATTTCATTTTCGCACAATTTTCTTCGAAACTTCTCTCCTAACTCTCTAAAAAACTCATCATTAGTTTCAATCTCCAAAATCTCAATCAAAGCCTTGGCGGTATCTGTTAGGTGGAAGGCACTGTATTCGAATGTTATTCTTTCGTCAGAATCAGTGGAGAACGTTAGAACTAGGTTATCATTTTGAAAACCAGATAGTTCTCCTTTTTCCACAATTATCTCATGTCTGCCACCACCAGAAATTAACCCATATTCAATTAGGAGTGAAACTTCATTGCCTTTAACGCCGTATTTAGTAAACAAATCTAAAAAATCAGCGTGTGAAATTAAGTAATAATCTAAAATATAATCGTCAGAGAGCTCATCGTAAGATTCATCATAAAAAGTAAATGGTGCTATTTTTCTGAACAGTTGGAGTTCTTCTTCTGAAAAACGATTTAAGTCTTGAGTAATACGCTTCGAATAACCGTTAGCTCGTGACACAAGCTCTTCTAATGGTTTTGAGACAACTTCTGTTTCTTGGCTAAAGTCTGACTCAATATACTGTTGATGTTTGTTGTGCTGACAAACTAAACCATAAAATAAACACTCAGTTAGAAAAAGATAAGGTCGGTCTTGGTGATTGAGGTTGTAAGACTGCTTTAAACCTAATAAAACAGACTTTGGCAGATTTTGCGATTCTTCTATTAGTTCAAAAAACTCTTCTAATGTATCAGCCAACAAAAACTTATTTTCTTTATAGTTGGTGTCGTTTAATCGCTTCTCTGCTTGAAATATGTAGCTGGAAAAGCCTTTTTCTGTTATCTCATCTTGGACGATTCCGTAAAGGGTTCGTCCTTTATTTTGGCCTGTAAATAATTTATTAAAACTTGTGTCAGATAGATAAGCCAAAGAGTTTTCGTGTAAGACGAGTGATAAGCCCACGCTAACTTTCTTTCTATCAGACCAAGTCGTTTTATTGGCGTGTTTTAAAATAATAGAAAACAGACTAGGAATGTCAAACATCAAGCACCTCCGAAACTAGCAAGATTTTAGCACAATTATTGGCAACAAATCATGCTTGGACTTTTCTATAATAAAGCCATAAGTTAGCTAACTTAAAACAATTATATCAAAATCAAAGGAGAAATCTCATGAATCACATTCAAAAATCAAACCCCAAAGTAGACCTTCCTCAACTTGTTAGTCCCCTATCAGTTAGAAGTCAGCTAAAACACTAAGTGAAGCGATGGCAGATAATCAAGCCTTAGAGCTTCTAGCTAACGATATTTTATATAAAGTGGGCAATTTGGCACTTACCCAGTCTGAAATACTTAAAAATACTCCAGAAGCTAAAGACTATACAGATTATATTCTTAAAGCATTCACTTATTATGCTACTGAAAAGATGAAATGAGGTAGCTTTTATGATGGATTACTTTATAGCTTTTATAGTTATCGTTATTACTGTATTTCTTTGGGATTGGTTCGAAAAACCAAAACCAGAAGACAAAAAACACTGTAGTGAAGAAGAAATTGCCCTGACAGAATTTCTGGAAAAACGGCAAGAAATCAATGAACTTTTCTTGGTTGCTAAAGCAGAAATGCGAAAAATTTCAAGAAAATAAAAGGACTGTTTAGACTAGACAAATGGTCAAAATATGTTGAAATATACTACTGTTTCATTGCTTAAATTTCATTCCAATCGCTCTTAAAACTGAAGGCAGCTAAATTTAACTTTTCACCAACTTTCTTGTATAAATGGAGGCAGAAAGGAGACCAGTCATGAAAAAACTAATGGCATATATTCTTGGATTCGTTGCTTGTGCTTGGCTTATCAACTGGGCGGTTAAACTAATTCTGGAAATTTGGTGGTTCTTAGTTTTGATGACGGCGGTCGTTTTCATCGGCTGGCTTACCTTTCGGATTATTAAAAACTAAAGATTGGAGGTAGAAATGAAAAAGAAAATTCGATGCACTATCTTGGAGCGAGTTGAATTGGCAGCGTCCATTTTCTGAAGAAGATGTCAAAAGTTTGCTTGGTCAGTTGGTCGGTCTAACTCGGCGTAAAAGTATTGTTTTTGAAGTTCGCATGACTAAAAACCGCGTGCAGTATCTTCTAGGGACTGAAGAACAAGATAAACGTCATATTCATCAGCTGATTCAATCACACCGAGCTATTCAGTTTTCAAGAGCTCCAAAACGCGAAAAACTTTCGGTTGCACGGTTAGTGAACATCAAAGAATCTCACTATGCTTTAAAAACGGACTCTGTAGAAAACATGATACGTTCAAGCCTTGCAATTTCAAAAATACTTCAGCCAGATGAAACAGTAGTTGTTCAGTTGGTCATTGGTGCAGGCTCACCACCTCGGCCGCAGCCAAAAGATTTGCCGAATTTATCCGTTAAATGGTATCAAGTGATTACAAATAATATCCCTGAGCTTTCCGAAAACTCCAAAAAGCTGATGAAACAAAAATTGAACCAATCTACTTTTCAAATGTGAAATTCGTCTTGGTGTCCAATCTCGCAGTATTTTGCGAACAAAGGAATTTTTTAATAGTTTGTTAAGTAGTTTTCGCATGATGGAATCAAATGCAACCATTGAATTAAAACCATTAGCTATCCAAAAACTAAATCAAGCACAACCTTCTTGGGCTTATCCCTATAGCTTGGGAATTTCAGACCTTGCTTGTTTTCTACTTCTACCAATTGGTGAAGAAAATATTGCAGGCGTCCCAAATGTTCACCCTAAATTAGTGACTCCGCCTTTGGGCTACAATATTAATCGGAAGATTCAGCGAAGTCTGGCGCAAACGGTTGAAAGTCAACCAAGACCAATTCAAATTTCAGCACAAGCTGGCAAAAAGCACACCGTTTTTCTCGGTTCAACAGGTTGTGGTAAGACTACCGCTATGAGTCATTTGATTTTATCAGATATAAAATCTAAACATCATAGTGTAGTTGTGGTGGATGCCAAAGGTCAACTTACTCATGAACTTTTAGAGCGCACACCAACTGAACACGATGAAGATACAGTAGTCATTTCACCAACCACCAAACGAGTTGTTGGCATCAATCCTTTTGAACTCACCAAGTATGGTATTGAACCCGAAGTTATCGCAGACTATCTGTTGGAGCTATTTAAAGGGCTTTATCCTGAACATTTTGGAATTTACTCGCTGGACATTTTGTCACACAGTTTTCTAACGCTTGCTAGAATTCCAAATACCTCTTTAGTGATGTTACCAAGTTTGCTCACTAATAAGTCCTTTCGAAATAAACTATTAAGAGAGTTAAAAGACCCAATTGGACTGGAGAGCTTCTGGAACTGGTTTGAGCTACTCAGTGAAGCCCAACGTCACCAGATATTAAACCCCATTTTGAATAAATTCCGACAGTTTTTGCTTCGTCCGCAACTTCGGGCAATGTTGGGACAAACTAATCCAAATTTCAGTCTTGCAGAAATCTTCAAAAGCCGAAAAATCGTATTGATTCCACTAAATAAATCGGTAATCGGTTCAGAATCTGCGAAACTCATTGGTAGCCTAATCACTTCAATGCTCTGGATGTTAATTTTGCGCCAGTCTTCGGTTGAGCCAAGTAAACGCCAATCGGTCTTTATCTATATCGATGAGACACCGAGTTTCCTAGGAATCCCCAATTCTAACTTAGACGAAGCACTTTCGCAATCTCGCCAATTTAATGTTGGCTGGAATATCGGCTTCCAGCATCTTGCACAGATGTCACCTCAGTTAAAAGCTGGTATTGAATCTAATGTTGCGAATAAAATTGTTTTTGGCTTAAATCTTGATGAAGCTCGCGAAATGGCAAAATATACTCTGGAGATTGATAAGGAAGATTTTTACAGCTTACCACCATTTTGGGCATATATTCGTACTGAAATTTCACAAAATACTTATTGTTGGATTATTGGTAAAGCCTACCCACCTAAACCGAAAATTAGAGATAGTCGCACGCCATTTTTAAATAGCTTGAACCGATACGGACAAGATTTTTCAGAAATTGAAAGCCAATTCGAAAACTATATTTTTGAAAAATCTGCTTCAAAAAATGACGATTCTAATCAAAAATTAATAGATTTAGGGCGTAAAAAGCGTTCCAATCGCTCTTCGAATCGTGTTGATGAAGAAAATTCTTCCACCCCTGACAAATAAAGGTTTTTAAGATTTTTACTCACACGACTTACTCCGTAACGAAGCATATTTTACGGGAGTACACTCTTTAAATTTTAATGGAGAACAAAATAGATGAAATGGAATTACAAAACAGATAACGACACGCAAATTCTTTACTTTTTAAGTCAAGCTAGGTATGCCACCACCAACCAACTAGCCAGATTATTTTTTGACAGTAGCGTGAGAACTGACACCGCAATTCGCCGAGCTAGTTTTACGCTTCAAAGTCTGAAGAAAGCTGGATTGATTTCACACTTGAAACGGCGAATTGGTGGCGCACGCCGTGGCTCTGCTTCTTATGTTTGGCAAATTACTTTTAAGGGGTTAAAGCTCCTTAAAAACCAAGATGACAGTATTATCTTGCGTTATAAAAATAAATACGAGCCAACCCAGCACCACGTTGAACACACTTTGGCGATTACAGAAATTTTTGTTGAGACACTGGAGACCGTTCGAGATTCAGAAAAACTGTCGCTTGAAACTTTTTCCTTTGAGCCTAACTCTTGGCGCATTACCAAAAACTTTCTGGTATTGGAATGACTTTGAAACCAGATGCTTATTTAGAATTAGTCAATCACGATTACGAAGACCATTATTTTCTGGAAATAGACCGAAGCACGGAAAGTCTTGCGCGTATTGTAAACACTTGTAAGAAATATATTGAATATTATCGGTCAGGTATTGAACAACGCCAAAAGGAAGTTTTTCCCTATGTTTTGTGGGTTGTGCCGGATGACAAGCGAAAGCTGGCAATTTCGAAAGTGATTCAAAAAGAACTCTACAATTTTTGGGAATTATTCACTGTGATTACTTTAGACGAATATTCAGATTATATCAAAGGAGGGGTTTCGAATGAATCAGAAGAATCAAGATAGAGATTCAAAACAGGCTTTACACACCGCCGATGAAATTTGTCGAATTGGTCGAACGACTTACTTAATCCGTCACCGTTTTACTGGAAATCGCAATCTTGAAAATGTCCTAGAAAGGTTGATTTTAAGCGATAAATCACTACTTTAACAGTAGTAAAAATGGTATAATAGAAGTATAAGGTGTGTGAACTCCAAAAGGAGAAAAACACATGAACAGAACTTTGACAATTTCAGATTATAGACAGGTAGATACTTCAAAACTTTCAGGTATTACGGTGGTTTATTGTCGCTTAAGTCAAGACGATGGTCTGGACGGAGATAGTAACTCAATTACCAATCAGAAGAAAATCCTGCTTGATGTGGTTACAAGAGAAAATCTCTCCAATCCTATTTTGTTTGTTGATGATGGCTTTAGTGGCACAAATTTTGACCGTCCAGCTATTTCGGAAGCACTTAAACTAGTGGAAAATCGGCAAGTTTCAAACTTTATTGTAAAGGATTTAAGTCGTCTAGGGCGATCTTATATCAAGGTTGGTCAACTAACGGAAATCACCTTTCCTAGTTTTGATGTCCGCTTTATCGCCTTTAATGATGGAGTAGATTCGAATAAGCCTAATGAGAGCAACTCCATTTTCTTACCAATCAAGAGTTTAATGGATGAAATGTATGCGGCGGATACCAGCAAGAAGATTCGGGCGGTGGTGCAATCTAAAGCGAGAGCTGGCGAACATGTCACAGTAAATCCACCTTATGGCTACCTCAAAGCCCCTAACAACCAAAAAAATTGGATTGTTGACCCAGTTGCCAGTGAGGTTGTGAAGCGGATTTTCCAGGAAGCAAAAAGTGGAAAAAGTCTTTCAGAGATTTCAAAAGGTTTAAAAAATGACAAAATTTTTAAACCAGACCGTCACCGAATAGAAATTGGTTTGAAACCTATTTCCTCCAGCCCAAATGTGGAAACTCTACCGTATTTTTGGACACGAGAAACCTTAAGCGCTATCTTAGGGCGTGAAGAGTATCTTGGACATACGGTCAATCTTCGAACACGGACAAAATCTTATAAAGACAAACGTAAAGTAGATAACCCAAAAGAAGATTGGCTGATTTTCAAAAATACTCATGAAGCAATTATCGACCAAGAAACTTTTGATATTGTTCGAAAAATGCGAAATCATAAGCGGTCTAATCAACGGTATAAAAATCGGATTGGTCACGAGAATTTGTTTGCGGGATTGGTTTTTTGTGGAACTTGCGGAAGGAAACACTATTTCTGTCCATTTCAAAGTAAAACAGGACTCAATCACGACCACTACAAGTGTTCTGGATATCGCAAGCCGATTGATGGTTGCGAAAATCCACACTACATTCAAAAGTCCGCCTTGATTGAGATTGTGAGTGGTAAGCTCCGCCAAACTATTCAGGAAATCCACTTCGACCAAGAAGCCTTTTTGAAAAAGTTAGAACAGCAAAGCCAAGCTCAATTCAGCAAAAACAATAAACGCCAGCGCCAGCAACTTCAAAAGGATGAACACCGCTCTAAAAGAGTTGACAGCATCATTCAGAAGCTTTATGAAGACAATCTACTTGGTAAAATTTCAGATGAACGCTTTGTGAAGCTAAGTCAGAGCTATGAAGAAGAACAGAAACAACTTCAAACTTCCATTTCTGATTTAACTGAAAAACTCGCCAAACAACAAGAAGATAGCTTGAATATCTCCAAGTTTATGGCGAGAATTTCAAAATATACAGAGCTTCCAAAATTAACCGTTGAAATAGTGAATGAACTGATTGACAAGATTGTTATTCAGAAACCAACTGGCACGAAACGCAATCGAATTATTCAGGTTGACATTTACTACAATTTCGTTGGAAAATTAAATAATGAAAAAAGCGAGCCAAACAACTAGGCTCGCTAATATTAACCATCTAACTAAACTGCTATATGTCAGGTCAGCTGATGAGAGTTATTTTTAGTTTTAATACAATTAAGTTTTCAATGTAGGTGTTCGTGGGAAAAAGTTATAGCCACGCACATAAGTTATCTCGTATTTTTACTCAAAAGTGCCGTATCACGCGCTTGTGTAGTTGGGTTACAGCTTAGGTGAAATTACTTTTTCTGGCTCAATTTCGAGAATTTTTCTCACAAACTTCGCGATTTATTCCAGCTCTTGGCGGATCAACAATTAGGTTTGAACTTTTTGATAAACTCCAACGCTTTTTCGCTTGGCGCCAAGATGGCTTTTGCGGTTTCTTCCCTATTTAGCTTTTTAATATTTTTGCATTTCTTCACTGCAAATTCATTGATTTCCACCAAGGTTAAATCACCCGCGCCGATCGTGAGGTCGATCGAACCCACACAGAATATAAGTCGACCGTTGGCTTTGATGTGTTGATGAATTTTTGCATATCGCGCAAAACTTGCTCCGTAAACCGGCAAATTGATTTGAAAAAGCTTTCCGTTGCATAATTAAAGTCAATTCCCAGTACAGAATCTTGTAGTTTTTGGTTTGTTGAGCTTTGAAGTCTTTTTGGTGATCACGCTGGCTGGTGACTTTGGATTCGAAAGATAATTTCAAAGTTTTTAAAGTTGAGTTTTGAAAGCTCTTGCTCGCTGAAAATTGTAAACTTTTCATCTTTCACATAAAAGCTGGGCTGAAATTTCACCTTTTTGACTGGCACGAATCAATCAAAGTTTTTAAATCTCGGCAGCGTTTTTCTAGCGCGCAAAATTTCAAGTACTTTTTGGCCAACAGTTGATTTCTGACATGCCAAACTCGATTGCCTTTTACTGGGATTTTCCCTTTCCGCCGCGTCTAAAGAACGCCAAATTTAGTTCACCGTCGTTTTCATCTTGTTCGGATTTTTCCACCAAAATGAAAAACTCCGCTGTTGCGGTATTCAAAAATTTTTCCGTCAGAATAAAATTCTTCTTGATTTTTAACTCAATTTTTCTTGGCGGAAACTTTCAAGATGATTCTTGCTTGGTTTTTGTTCAAAAATCAAAATTAAAAAAATCTGCCACGGGCTGGTTGAAAAACTTTCGCTATCTTTTTGGTTCAATTCTTTCGGCCGATTTTTCGAAAAATTTCAACCGCAAAACCTTCAGCAAAACTTGATTTATTTTTGGTGATTTGAGTTGGCGGTTTCGCCCGGCAAAACACCCACCTAAGATTTTTGCCCGATTCGAGCGTTCCCAAGGCCTGTCCGCCAGGGGGTAATTTTATCAAAACTTAACTGTTTCAAACTTAATTTTTCGTGCCATAATTACTCCATTCTATCAAAATTTTTATTAAATTGCCAGATTTCAACCCAGTCTTCACCCTTTAATTCGCTCAGTTTTTTAGTTTTGAATTTCAAGCCACAATGTTTTTGTAAAAATTCTGGAGTGGCAAACATTTTTATCAATAAAATCGTTAAAAATTGGCTGCTCTTCTTTCGAAATCAGTGGAGTTTCTCGCCGTTTCATTTTCGAAAATACAGTTTCAACGGCTGGTGGTGGCGTGAAGTCGGTCTTACGAAGGGGCTTCTTTATTTTTGTTTTTCGAAAAAGGAAAAGTTTTTGCACCCAAAGGCTGAAGTGAAATTTTGTTCACTGGCAATTAGCTTACGCGCGAATTGTTTTTGTAGAATTAAATAAATACTTTTTGGTGGATTTACGGGCGTTACGAGTTTTTGGATGATAGGCGAGCTCAAATGAAACGGAATATTCGCACAAACTTTGTAGTTTTGAGGCAATTTTGAGAGGTTGAAGCGTAGAAAGTCTGCACGCAAAACCTCAACATTTTCAAGGTTTTTAGTATTATTCTTTAATTTTTTGAAAGTTTCGCCATCAAACTCAATCGCTAAAACTTGCACAGATTTCTTGCTAGAGCAAAAAGTAAAAACACCGCTTCCAGCGCCAATATCTAGCGTAAAATCGCGTTTTCGAATATTACTATGCCCAACGAGCATTTCAGTGCGATTCGTGGCGAACGCAAGAAATTTTGTGAAATGCGGTGTTTTCTAGCCATCTATTCGTATCTCAAAGCTTCAATTGGGTCTTTTTTACTTGCACTTCGTGATGGTAAAGCGCCAGCCAAAAAGGCCACAATGGCGATAGCTATAGTTATGATTGTGTTATTTTGTAGTGTGAATTGAGTTAACGTAAATCCGTCCATTCCTTTAAGAAAACTCTCTGTTGCGACATGGTTGAGGGCGTTTCCTGCGCCTTGGGCAAGTAGAATTCCTAAAATCGAGACCAAGGACGCCAATTAAGATTGCTTCAATACTAAACAATTGAAAGATTTTTCCGTTTGAGAGTCCCATTGCTTTCCATTAAGCCGATTTCGCGAGTTCGCTCACGCACACTCATATAAAGCGTGTTGATAATTCCAAAACTAGCCGCAAGAGAGCAATTGCACCAAATACAATCAATGAACCAGTAATTCCATTAACTACATTCACTAATTGTTTCGACTTGATCTTTAGCTGTGCTTGCTGAATAGCCTGCTTTTTCAGCATCTTTTTAATTTGGTCTAGTTTTTCTTTAGAAACTTCACCGTTAACTGTGCTAAAACTACAAAAACTACTATCTTTAACTTCTTTTGGTGTGCTTTTAGATTGAAATGCGTAAAAATCATCATAAAGCATGGGCGACTAACCGTAACCATTGCAGATTGAGATCAAGCTCTTTAGCTGTTACACCCGTAATTTTTGAGTAAAGATCTCGCCTGTTAAAGTGTCCGCGATTTGAACGTTAAGTTCTTTACCACCTGTGCGCTTTGAGCGTCTTTAAAGCCCATAGGCTCAAGGTAATCTTGCGAAATCGTAATCTCGCCACGATTTTACAGCTCCCGCTATGAAATCAAAAGTTATACCTTTTGGCCGTCCCTTCAACGATAACTGTTGTGATTGTAAGTTTTTGCCGTCTTTTATATTGAGATATAATCAGAGTTATAAAGTCATATAAAGCTGCTTTTTAACGTTAGGAATTTTTGTTGATTTTTCTCGACGTCTTTTAAATTTAAAGTTGCTTGCGAAAAATCTTGGATGCTTTACCTACTTTCCATCTTTATATTCTTTTTGGGCCAAAGGTAGCAGCTTCTTGTTTTGGATTAAAATAAAGTATTAGAATCTTCACTAAAACCAAAGCTGGCGTTGAATATAATCGTTTACACCCATATTTACCGCAGGAAGTTAACGCAATCGTAAACGAGACCGATACAAACGGCAATAATCGTTAAAAAGTACGACCCTTGTTTCGCCATAAATTTGAGCTGAAGTTCAATCATATCTAAAAATTTCATTAGTTTTCTCCTTTCGAAATAATTTGACCATCTTGAGATTCAGAATTTGGCGATCGCATTTTTGCGCTAAAAGCTTCATCATGATAGTAACAATCACTAAAAGTAATTCCCTTTTCTCTCTGTTTAAGCCAAAAAGTAAATCTTCAACTTTTGCGCTTGTTTTTGAATCGAGGTTTCGGTTGGCTCATCTGCAAAAATAATTTTCTGGCGAGTTCACGATTGCTCGCGCCACGCAAACGCGTTGCTTTTGCCACCAGAAAGATTCGAAGCTTTATTTTTAGCTTTTGTCAGTTAACTCACACTGCTTCAGAGCCTTTAACGCGATTTCTTTGCGCTTTCTTGAGCTAATTCGGCAATTTTTAGTGGCAGAAATTACATTTTGTAAAACTCGTATCCTTTTGGATTCATAAAAGGTGCTGGAAAAACAAAGCCCGAAAAGTTTGGTTTCGAGTTTGTTTTCAAAGTTGCGTTTTCATTTTTAGCAATATTTTGCCCATCAATGACTTCACCTTCGTTTGGTTTTATCGAGTGCTGCTAAAGGTGCATTAAAGTTGATTTTCCACTACCGGATTTTCCAATAATTGCTACGCTTTCACCTTGATTAATGCTGAACGAAACACCATTCAATGCTTTAAAAATGTGTTTCCATCGCGATAAAACTTTTACAAGATTTTTTAACTTCTATCAATCTTTTTCTTTATTCATTTCTGTCCTTTCTTCTTGAATACAATTTTTACTGACAATCGTCGTTAAATATTTTGCAAAATTAGTGCTCAATTTTTAAATTATTTCTCACTTTCTTGTTTATTTGCGTGGTTGTGGCTTAACACTTTTTGTTCGTGGTTTTCGGCGTCTTTTTGAAGCTTGCGGAATTTCGATTCCTTTTTCTGCAAACGCTTTCGATAAATCTTTCAAGCCTAAACTTGGTTCTTTTTGCTCAGCAGAATTTGGACTGATTTTTTTAGCATTAATTGGTGCTTGTGAGAAATCAACCTTTGCTGCGCCAAGCATTGGCTGGGCTGGTGCGAAATTTTGTGGATTCGCTGCCGGTTTTCGATTCTGAGGATTTTGTTTTCGAACCCCCTGATTTTTTACTGGTGCAAACACGTTTTCTTCAACTTTTTCGAAAATTCTACACCGTTGCGTTCAGCCCAGGCTTTTGTCATTAGTTCTTTTGGTGGAACTAAAATATCACGAATTCGCTGTTCGATAACGGCGCGCGGTGTGCTGTAATTTCGGCGAGTATTTTCGATAATTTTTGCACTCAGATCGTTAAAAGGTTTCGGCAAAGTTAAAGTTGTTGCACTAAATGGTGTTGATTTTTTTCGCCATTGATAATCATCGTCATCACAAAGTGGCGGTTATTCAAACTCATTAAGTCTGAAGCGTCGAACTGCGGTTTAAATTGTTCAGCTAAAATTGGTGCGTCTTCAACTGAAACGCGGAATGAGATAATCGAGCCAACGTTTCCAAAAACCGCATTTTTAACGCTGTCGGTCATTTGTGAAACATATTGGTTAGCAACGGTTAGCGTCAAGCCGTATTTTCGAATTTCTGAAAGAATCACCGCAGAAAGAATCGGTGGCAAAGTTTTTGGAACTCGTCAACATAAAAGATGGAATGGTCGGCGATCTTCAAGCCGTTCAATGTCGGCGCGCGATTGGGCTGCAGAGCTGAATTTTTGTCACTAAGAAAGAACCGAGGACTGAGGCGTTGTCTTCACCAATCAAACCTTTCGAAAGATTTACAACAAGATTTTACCTTCATCCATAATCTCGCGAATATTAAAAGGTTGATTTTTGGCTGACCGATAATGTTTCGAATAATAGGGTTGGCCGTGAAAGCTCCAACCTTGTTTAAGATCGGTGCGATAGCTTCGTTTACCTCTTTTCACCCCATTGGCCAAATTCCTTTTTCCAGAATTGTAGCACGGAATCATCTTTACAATAAGTTAGCGTTTCTTTTCGAAAATCACCATCAGTCAACATACGCGCAATGTCGAGCATTGTTGTTTCTGGTCGATCAAGGAGCGCAAGAAGTGTGAAACGCAAGATATATTCAAGTCGTGGACCCCAAGAGTCACCAAACATACGTTTCAAAACACCGATGACTTCGGAAGAAATGTTTGACTTTCGGCTTGGATCGGTGACTTCGAGCGGGTTGAATCCAAGTGGAAATTCAGTGTCGCTCGGGTTGAAATAAATCACATCTTTAGGCGATGTTCAGGAATAAAGCGCATATTGTTTTGCGCAAAATCGCCGTGCGGGTCAATAATCGCATAACCTTCACCATGAAAAATATCTGAAAGCGCCAAAAGTTCAAGCGATCCAGATTTTCCGGTTCCCGTTTGACCAATAATATAAAGGTGGCGCGAACGGTCGCGACGAAGCATTCCGAACTGATGATTAATTCCGCGGAAGTTAGTTAAACCGAAAGCTGAAATATTTTCGTCATGTGCGCGGTCACCATTCAATATTGGTAGTTTTGAAGGTGGTTCAGCAGTTTTGCTTGAAGCCCAAACAATATTTGGCGTTTCCACATTAGTGTGTGGTAAGTGCCAAATACTTGCGAGCTCCTGAATATTTAAAATATAACCATCGTCAAAGAAGATTCGCGACTGAAAATCTCGAATTCTATCCTTATCGAGCGAAGAATTTGAAGATTTAAAACCATTTTAGGTTTGTACTGTTGAACTGTTTGAATGTTCCAGTTAAGGCGATTTGAAGTCTTGCGGTGTTTTCATCTTCACCCAAATAAGCTAAGCGAATTTTAACTTGATAACCAAGTTTTGTGGCTTTTTCTTCGGCTTTCGAAATACGAGTTTTATCACGGTCGGATGGTTCACTTTTAGTGTCACCTGAACCTTCTGGCGGAGTCCAAAGAGCTTCAAATATTTTTAAGATATATTCCCAGTCTAGTTTAAAGCTTTTCTTTCCGGCTTTAACTTTTCTTAACCCATTCATCTGATTTTTGTGCCATTCGTCTGCAACTGGTCGCGCTAAAACTTGAATCAAAAGCTGGTCGTTTGTTCCATCGAGTTTGCGCGAGTGTTCCGGTGATTCCAGCTAGCGGGTCAACTTCAAAACCATCAAAAGTTTTTGATTGGTAAGGCTTCGTTTTTCAATCAGATCGATTTTCGGTAGAATAAATAACGTGTTTATTCTCAGAATTTGCCGTGTAATCCTCTTTTGCTTCATAAATTTGGACTGTTGGATATTGCGAATAGATCTGCCCTTCAACAAAAACTTTTGACAAAAGTTCGTAGCATCAAACATAAAAAAACGAATTGCACCGTTAACGGACACAATTTCGAAACTTAAATGTTCTTGAACGCCGTTGTTATAACTCAGTTGAATCACGCAAAAATCCCGTGCAAGCTAGCAAGGAGCTGTTCGGCGAGCAAGTTCAGATTTGTCATTCGTTTTTGGAATCTCAAGCGCCAAAGAACACTGTCAGTATTCATGACGTTGAGTTTATCGATTTTTGTAATTTTGCCAAGTTAGAAAACTAAAATCGCTACGATAGTTAGCCAGACGAAAGGGTTAAATAAGATTGAAAAATGCCATCATAGTGTTTAAATAATAGCATAAAACTGTATCAAGATGGCGGTTATGCTTTTTCTGCTTTTTCGAAAAAGAAAAATCGCTCAAAAACGAGGCGATTTATTTGTTTTAAGCTTCTTCTGCTAAAGCGTGGGTTGCTTTGCAACGCGCTAGATTCTTTACTTTGAAGGTTTAACAAAACGGTTGTTTCTTTACTTTGCGTTTCTCGAGCACGCGTTTAACAATTTCGTCACGATAAAGTGGTTCACGCTTCACGCAAAACAGCTGTAATAATATCAGCAACAGTTCCACGCTTAAAGCCCCAAGTGTCAAGGGCATAAATTCCGCGACCAATCAAAACAAAGCGTTTTGTCGCCAGTTAATTCGTTGTGAATTGCTTGAGTTGTAACAGATTTTTCGGCTGAAAATTACTCTTTCAATTTCTTCTGCGATTTCCGAAAAATGCATTGGTTCTTTGTGAGATTCTAAAATCACAAAAATTTTTATCACGAATATTTTTGGATTTACCGCTGGCCATTTTTCTAGACCCTTCAAGACCATTTAGCGTTGCAGAAGTTTCGAAATTCCGGCAATTGCGTTAATTTGGCTTGGGTGCTCATAGCTCAACTGTTCGTCGAGTTGATCTAATGTCATTGGACTTTTGTTCTTTTTGATGATATTGACAATTTCATCGATTGATTTTTAATTTTTCGTTCATCACCGTATTCTGCGTTAGCAATTGCGCTACGATATTTATCGTTTTTCTTCGAACTAGTACTAATTTTGAGCTAATTTCAGCAATGAATAAAAAGTTAAAAATTTGATTATCGTCGGCTTCAGATTCAATAGTTTTTTCAACGAGGTTCTTTTTGTTTTTGAAATTCGTCCAACTTCGGCGAGATTTCGAATGATACTTTCTCGATTTCGGCTAAATGTTCAATATTACCCTTTTTCGGCGGCAATTTTTAGTCGAATAAGTGCAGCTTTCTCGAGCTGTCGAACACGCTCGCGAGTAATGTCGAGCTTTTCACCAATTTGTTCAAGTGTTTGCTTTCGCGCCGAAGCCCAGAGCGGCGGTTAATTATTTCGCGTTCTCGTGGCTGGTCAATAATTTGGAGCATTCGAAATAACCGTTTGGATTAATTGGACTTTTTCGTTTCTGAATCTGATTTTCTTGTTCCATCAATTCCCTTGTTGAAAGTAATATTACTATAAAAACGAAGTATTATTTATAAATAATACTTACTGCTTATCAATACCATTTATCTCTTCTTTATTTATATTATACCACAAAATTGTACAATAAAAATGACATAAAAATTTATTTTTAAACTTTTATGTCATTATGCTTGCGCTTATAATAAAATATTACTGCTATTTTTCGGATTTTTCGTTTTCGAAACGGATTTTTAGTACTTTTTCGAAGTTGTTTTTCGTTTAGTTGATTTTTAGTTGTGGTTTTGCCAGATTTTCGTGATTTTGCAACTCAATTAATTCACTTGCTTGTTTTTTCAGTAATTTTTTCAATATCTAAATCTTTTGGTAGTAGTGCTTTTACTTCGTCGTCGGCGATGTATTTTCGGCCAAATCCACCGCGAGAAATTTTAATTCCATTTTTAAACTTTTTAAGCACTTTTTTCTCATCAGCCTTTAGTTTTTCTTCATAAAGCATTTGCGCTTCAGTTTCAGTAATTTCAAACGGCGACATCGGTTTGATGCTTCGCAAAGTATTTTCAACTTTAATGTGAGGCCATATTGACCAATGTTCGAAGTAATCTCTTTTGCCGTCGGCAGTTTTTCCCACGTGGCGCGGAAGAAGGAACATTTTTAGTGCGTTTTCAAGCGAGACGGTTTCGATTTTTTCACCAGCAGGCATTGGCGCAAATTTAACTTCTTCGCCCTCAACTTTATTGTCACCCAACTGAATCATTGGACCAAAACGACCAAAGCGTGCAAAAACTTTTCGGCCAGTTTTTGGATCAATTCCGAGCTCGCGAGCAGGCGCCACAGCGTTGCGATCAATCTCGCCGGATTCCATGATTAATTTATGAAAAGGCTTATAAAAATTATCAGAACTTCAAGCCGATTTTTCATCACCAGTGCAATTTTATCGAAGTCATTCTCAAGATTTGCCGTCCAGCCATAATCTACAACGAGTTGAAATAGTCGTTCAAAAAGTCGCTTGAAAAACTTCTCCGCTTGCCGTTGGGAGGAGTTTGCCTTTAGATAGAACCGGTTTTTCTTGAACAACTTCTCCAGTTGATTTTATTTTTCGAAAGTGAAATTTGAGATTGCGTCGCGAGGGTTTACCTTCACCTTCACCTTTGCAGCGTAGCCACGCGCCTGGATGTGTCAAAATTGTGGCATAAAGTTGAAGGGCGACCAATTCCTAAATCTTCGAGTTTTTTCACGAGCGAGCCTTCACTATAGCGTGCTGGTGGACGTGAGAAAACTTCTTTTGCAATAATTTCGTTAAAATTCAAATTATCACCATTGGCGAGTTCTGGCAAAAATTCATCTTTGTCTGCTCGAATAAACCTTTAGGAACCCATCAAAAACAACAACTTCGCCTTTTGCCTCAAAATAATGATTCTTGGTTTGAAACTTCAATTTTAACAGTAGTTTTTTCGATTTGTGCTGGCGCCATTTGGCTGGCGAGCGTTCGGTTGCGAATCAATGTATAGATTTTCTGTAAATCTTGGCTGGTAGAAACTTTTTCGTTTTCAATTCCGGTTGGTCGAATAGCCTCGTGGGCCTCTTGTGCTCCAGCTGATTTTTGTAGCAAACTTTCGGGCTTTATGATATTTTTCGCCAAATTTTTTCTTAATGAAATCTGCGCTTGAAGCGATCGCAAAACTACTCAAATTCACGCTATCGGTTCGCATGTAGGTGATTTTACCAGATTGATAAAGTTTTTGTGCCGCCGCCATTGTGCTTTTGGCTGAAAAACCGAGCCTTGCGTTAGCCTCTTGTTGAAGTGTTGAAGTTGTAAAAGGCGCGCTCGGGTTGCGAGTGCCGGGAGTTTTCGAAACGCTTGCAACACCTTTAAAACTCGCCGTTTTTAGGTTTTCGAGAAAATCGGTTGCAGCTTTTTCGGTTTCGAATTTCTTATTAAGTTCAGCTTTTAGAATTTCACCAGAATTTGGCACGATGAATTCGCCCGTAATTTTAAACGAACTTTTTGTACCAAATTTTTCAATTTCACGCTCGCGTTCTGGCTTAAAGCAGTTTTACTGCTGGACTTTTGCACGCGACCGGCACTTTTTCCGCCTGGAACTTTTTCGCCCACACAACTGGGCTTAAGTCAAAACCAACTAACCAGTCCAAAGTTTGGCGAGTTTGTTGAGCTTCGACCATTTTCATGTCGATTTTTCGCGGATTTTTAATCGCATTCTCGATTGCCGGATTTTGTAATTTCGTGAAAAACGATCCGCTTCGATTGTTTCGGGGTTTAATTTTAAGACGTCGCCGAGGTGCCAAGCAATTTGCTTCCCTTCGCGGTCTTCATCTGGTTTGCAAGCCAAACTTCATCTGCTGCCTTCACGGCTTTTCGAAGTTCGCTCACAACTTTCTTTTTCCTGGATCAACTCAAAAAGTAATTTTATATTTATTATTTGTTTTCAATTGGTCGCCCGCCGGCTTTATAGCAATTTGGCGAATGTGTCCAACGCTGGACATTACTGTAAAATCTTTACCGAGATATTTTTCGATAGTTTTTCGCCTTGCTGGAGCTCTACGATTACTAAATTCTTCATAAGCTTTAATATATTTTTACCACTTTAAATAATTTTGATACAAATAAGCCCGAACCTGTTAGATTCGAGGCTTTGGTGGAGAAAATGAGTTTTATTTAGTTTTTACTTTCAGAAATCTTTGTTGAGGGGTGGGTTGGAAGATTTCGAAAGCATTTTTATCCAATCCGCCTCAACTTTGTTGGATTGCGCTTTTTGAGTTCAAAAACTTCGTCCGATTCTGCCGCAACTTCGCGTTCATGCGTTCCGATAATTGCAATTTTATCATTTTGGTGTGCGATTTTTAAAGATTTTTACAATTTCACCGGTAGTTTTTCGTCAAGGTTTCGGTTGGTTCGTCGGCAATAATAATCTCGTTGCCAGTTGCTGGCGCGCGCACAATTGCAACGCGATTGTTGCCTGTCCGCCCGAGTCGCGAAACTGGTTTGTCGATTAAATCTTTCGAAATTCCGCTGCTTCAAAAAGGCCTTCGATATTTTGCTGGATTTTTGCCTGAAATTTCCAGCGCGGTTTGCGTTTTGTCGTGCAGTCATATAAGGTAAAAGGTTATACGCTTGAAAATTGTAGAAACTTTGCTTTTCGAAAGTTTGTTAAGCCAATCTTTTCAATCGTTTTGCGTTTGATTGATTTTACCTTCTTTTGAATCTAGCCCCGCCAGGAAGCGGAGAAAAGTGGTTTTCCGCTCGATTGACTGCAAAAATCGCATAAACCTTTGCCTTTTTCGAACTGAAGGTTTTTCATTTTCGAAAAGAAATCGTCTCGATTTTGATACCAATAACTAAATTTTCTACTTAGCTATTCGCCTCCTAATTTGTTAAAATTTCTTTTGGTTTAAGTTTAACAATACTAATACTTTGCCAAAATTGTTGAAATAAACGTGATGAGAATTGCAATTCCGCCAAGTTTTGCGATGTCGGCTGGGTTTTGTTTGATATCGAGTTTGTCAATTTTCAGCTGAACCGCCCATAGTTCCCATCATTTCGCCAATTGGTCCGCCCGTTCCTTGCAGTTTGTGTCGTTTCAATTTCCGCCAGATTTGCTTGTTGAGCTGCTTGGATCGTTCGAATTTTCACCGTCGCTTGATTTGCTTTCGCTCGAGCTTGAAGAATTCATTTCGCCAGGACCACCAGCACCGCCAGGTCCGCCTCGTTCCATTTGTGAAGAGCTTGAAGAATTCTGCTGAGCTAACAATTGACTACCAATTGCATTTCCGACAAAGTTTCCAGCAACGCTTGCAATAATAATCGAAATTCCACTTTACGGCGAGAAGTTCAATGAAGAACTGGCCGATGATTTTTCAGTCGTGATTCACCAGGCTCTGTCAAAACGCCAATTTCATAACGCCTTTCGCGAATGCCAGAAAATTACGATTAGGGTTAAAATTACTGCACCGGCAATTGCTACGAGAATTACGATATTTTTGTGCAAATGTTGAAACGTTATTTGCGGTTGGAAGCTATTTGTTTTGTAAATTTCATCGCTAGTTACGATTTGATATTTTGAGTGTCGATTCCACCCTTCAGCTTCACTCGCGAAGTTTGAGAGATTTTTCGGGGTTCGAAATATTAAATACTGCCGAGATCAACCGTGTCGCTTGTTCCTTTCATCGTATTTGCGGTTGCAAGATTTACAAAGATTTTATTCGAAGGGTTCATCGCGGTATTTCGAACTTGTGCCGAGTCAATACTTGCGCTCGGTTCGTAAATTCCTACAACTTTTAGCTTGGAAGGTTTTCGTATCGTTATTCACTGTTGTGGTGATTTCGAAAAGTCGAACCAACTTTAAGATTATTTGCACTCATAAGGCTCTTCGATTACGGCTTCGTATCACTAGTTGAACTTGTAATTCCTGCGCCCGAGGTTATCGTGTTTGTGCACCTTTGGTGGGTCGCTATAAGTTGAAGTTGCATTTACGCCAGCAACTGTGAAATCTCCTTGAATTTCTGGGCCGCGGCCACCAAATTGTTTTGAATCGTTCGAATTTGAACTGCTCGAGCTTTCGCTTGAAGAAATTGCTTTAATTCCGCTTCCCGCGCTTGCTGTTGTGGTTGAAATGAACGAATAACTTTTACACTTTCATTTTACATGCGCTACCGAAAAGTGAAATTGGTGTCATTTCCATTTTTGGCGAGTTCGTTCGAATTTGAACTGCTACTCGATTGATCTTCATCATCGATTCGCGATTGACTTGAGAGCGTGACGCTCGCGCATGCTTCGTTTGGCGTTCTGGATTGCCGCATCCGCCGCCGATTTAATGGTGAGTCGCTCATCACGAAGACTAAAATCGCCGGGTTTATCAGATTATGCAAGCCAGTTTTACCTTTTTGGCTTTCAAATGAAGCCATGCTCGTTTTGATAAAATTCATAAATTCCTTTCTCTTAACTTTCAAAATTTATTATAGCGAAACAGTCTTAATTTTGGCTTGGGAATTAGCTTAAAGTTTTGTAAAAGGGTTTTTCAGGTGAAATAAAAATCACCCTTTTCAGGGCGATAATTTGGTGATGAGAGAATAGTAGCTTAAACTGAATGTTTTACTCAGTTTCTTTTTAGTGTTTTGGCGCTAGCCAAAAGATACTGCAATAGCAGCTAACACTCCACCAATGAAGGCTGCGAGGTGGGGCTAGATTCGCCAGTATGTGGTAATGTTTTTGCTGCTGGTTTTGAGCCACGGTAGAATATTTGCTGGAACCTTGACAGTTTTCTTGTTTTTGAACTTTCTTAGGGTTCGGGTTTGAACTTCTCTAGGTCTTTGGTTTTCTCCGGTGTATTAGGTTTTTCTGGTTCTGCTGGAATTGGATACTCAGGTTTTTCCAAGATTGGAGCAGGAGGAAGCAAAGGAATATCTTCAATTGGAAGATAAGGCTTCTCTAAGATCGGTGCTGGTGGCATTAATGGAATGTCATTAATGTTCAACTCAGGCTTCTCATGCTTAGGAGCATCATTAGGAATTTCCCAAGTTGGTTCAGGTTTATTTTCACCTGAGGCATTACCTTTTCCTCCAACAAGCTGTACATAGCTATATGAAGTAGCTCCATCTGTTTCAGCTTTAAGCTCAATTTTGTTAGTTGGATTAACACTATCCTTAACTGCATTAGTCAATTTAGTCTTGCCTGGTTGATGTAGATCATATAGTCAAAAGCGATCCATCTTGATAGTAAATCCATGATCTGACTTGCTAATAGATTTCACGAGATCCATAGCAGAACCCTTGTCAATCCAGGGATCAAGACTTTCGATACTCTTGATTTCAAAGTAGTTATCAACTAATTTCTGATTCTCTGACGCTTTCGTCAATGATTGTTCATAATTTCAATGACGTTTAGCATAGTTAATCCATGCACGTCAGTTAGCTGTTGGATCATTTTCATCTTATGATCCCCATTTAGCAATAAGCTCGTCTTTACCAATTACTTGTTCAGAACCAATATTAGCCGTTACGATAGTACCGTTGAAGTTAACCTTAACAGGTTTGCCTGACTCAACTTTTTCAGTCCAAGTTGCATCAAGTTTCAAACTCATTTGTTTGTTGAGTGGGTGATTCTTGAAATAATCATTGAACACTGTAGTAACCGTATTTGTTGCTGTGTCAGTGGTGGCGTTACCAACTACTTGCTTCTCAGGATTATAAACGTCGAAGCTGAAGTTGGTTTGGAGATTTAACTTCTTCAGGAAGAGTGGGTTTAACCTTATCACCCTCATTGATAGTCATATCATCTGGGAAATGAACATTCTTATACTCGATTGTAAATGGTGAGTATTACCGTTTCCATTCGGCTGTTCAACCTTCACTTCTGGATTTTCTACTGTAATTTCATTACCAGATTTTGTGATCTTAGTCGCTTTGTTCTCGACTTTTGGAGTTTCAGCTGCAGTAGTCGTTGCATTTGCTATTTCAGTCGCAGTTGCGCATCTGTTGCGGGGGCTGCTGTAGTGATCGTTGCTTCAGGCGCAGTTACCGCAGGAGTTGCAGGTGCTGGGCTGGAGTGTTAACTACTGGGTTGCCTCTGCTGCTGGGTGCTAGCTTCGGGTGTTGCCGTAGTTGTATTTTCTGCTGTTGTTGAGGGTTTTCTGATGCTGTTTCAGCTGCATTAGTCGTTGCATTTGTTGCGGGAGTTGCTGTAGTAGCTGTTGTTTCGGTCGCGGTTGCTGCTGAAGCTGGGTTTCTTGATCTGCAAATACCGCTCCGCCAGGTGCGAAAGATGCCAGTACTGCTGCTGATAACAAAGTGAATTTTTAAATTTCTATAAAAACCTCTCAAAATAAAAATAAAAATAGAGCACTAAAAAGAAATAAATTTTTAATGTCCTATAGAGTTACCTATCACCACATGCATAATAACATATTTTTCAATGTAAGTCAAAGGGTTGATTAAAAATATTCAACTATAAAAAGACCAGCTTTTAAAAGGCTAGTCTTTGAAGTTTGATTCAGATAATAATTTTAGGCTTAAGACTGTCAAGAACTCTACGCCAATCTTCAAATTGACATTCCCCACTCCATATTTTGCACCGATCTCCTGATCTCCTCCATAATGGGGTCTTTTTCGTAAATAGTTTCGCTATAGGCTATTAGAAAATTACAAAGTAAATCTCCGCCTACATCCTCCAAATCAAAATCCTCATCCCTTTCGAACCTATCTTTTAATTCTATCAATTTTTGTAGCAACTTGGCGATAAATTTTCAGCTTTAAATTCTAGGCTCGAATAAAGCTCAATTGCTTTTTCTAAAAAGATTTTTAAAGGTGTTCAGAAATCACTTTGTGTTATTTTTTCCTTTTTCGAAACTGTTCGTATTTCTTTAAAAATATCGTTTGCATAAGTGTAAGAATGAAGTCCATACTCTGCAACCTTCGAAAAATTAGTACCGTTAGTGCTGTTTCCAATCTTTAATAAGCTTTTCTAGAGTGTTTTCAAAAATCTTTTTCTCTGGCATAATAAAATCCGTATGTTGATATTAGCGCACCTGTACGGACTAGTAAGTAAAAGCTCAGCATGAAATTAGCCCTACGTTTATTGTATCTCTGACGACGACGATGGAATTTGCTTTTTCCGTTCGTCAATCAATAAATGAAGTCTAAGCCCGTTATTCAGACCTTCTATCGGTAATTAATGTCAGTCGGTAACAACCACAGTGACGTGTCTCTGTCATAACCAGATTTAACCATAACTTTAGCATCATTATCAATATATTGCACTTTCTCGACTACCAGAATACTTCCAGCTCTGCTTCTTGTGCAATTCGTTCTGGATTCCGCCCAGCGATTATCGTTTTCGGTTTTCAATTCGGCTCCGACTCTTTTGTCCAGCAATTACGATAATCGTCGACTGCTGGCCTGACTGGGTTTCCATCTTTACAACGATTAAAAGTTATTTGGATATTATTTTCTCGTTGAATTTCTTTTGGCCATCAAACTCTTGTTTGATTTTTGGATCATTCTTCTTTAGCTCTGTCAAATTCATCTCACGAGCAACATTAAAGCTGTTCGGTTTACACTGCACGTTGGTTTTGGAATGCTCCTTGTGTAGTCAATCAAATCTTCGAACCTCTCCAGTCCAATAATTTGCGATTTTCGCGTGTAGCTTGCTGGCTTGAGGCTGGAATAATATGGTGCCGTGAGTTGTCACCGTAATTCTCAAAGCATCGACTCGCCTGTTTAAGAAAGGTTGTTGTGAGTTCTTCATGATAGTGTTCTTGTTGTCGTGATTTGGCATCGTCGATATCTTGCGAGGTTGGGATCTTTCAAATCTTTGTAAACTTCCCAGTCGCGGTTGAAATTTGAGCTCTTGAACAGAACTAATCCAAAGTTCCACTCTTGGTTTCTTGTTTTTGCGGTTCAACTTTCTCCCAAAGCGCCATTCAGTTTTCACTTAGAATTTTCAGAAGTTCTTTGCTGGAACGATCTTTTTCTTCTCTCGCAAACTTTTGCTGCTTGATAAAGCTCGATCGCGCGAGTAGATTTAAGGTTTTTCGAAAACAGATTTTTCGAACATGGCGGAATCACTTCTTTCTATTATAAATGAACAAAGTTATATGAATCATTTAAACGGGTCTCTTTAAAATCTAAACCTAAACTTTTTCAAATTGACGATTTCTCTGAAATCTGAGTATAAATCAAGCTTATAATTGCAATTTAGCCTTCTGACTGACTGGCCAATGATTAACAGATTTCAGTTTTCAACTTGGCTGAACAAATGACAACGCGGGCGCGGTTGTGTAGTTTTGCCAAATTGAAACTGGTGAATATTATCAAGAAAGTGATAGCTATCGTGTGTGGTTCATTTGACTCAACGGAACTTCCCTTTTTAAATCAAACCGAAGCTTTACGGAGCCACTTCTGAAATTTGCACAGCGGTCAGATTACTGTTCCGCAATTTATCTTCACAATGGTTGCATCGACTTTCCTTTTTGCCGATTCTTGAAATCCGCCGATTTTGCCACCAAAAATACTTCACTCCAGATGTCGCGCATATTCAGTTGCAACTCTTTGTTGAAATCAATGATCGATTACGCGCGAGACCTGTGTTCAGTAGTAATTACTAACCATTTCTGGCGTATTTGAAAACCTTTCGATAATTTAAAATGCTTGCTCCACTTTCGCAATTATCAATCGCACGGTTTTGCTTTACACTAAACGGTTTTGCGCTGGTGGATTACGCCTGATGCCAACTCGCCAAGCGATTGAGCGCCATTTAAAATCCTGAAAAAGCCAAAATGCCGATCAAGGCTGTTTCGAACGGGATGATTTGGGTGGCACGCCACAAAAGGCACAAAATTCTTCAGCGGTTTAATTTTTTGCTGAATTTACCAATCGTTATGGATATTGGTCGAGTTGACGCTGGCTTTCTTCAACTTTAGTTTTAGCGTTTAACGAAGTTTTGAAAAATAATAAAAGCTCAGCTTGTGATTGTTGGCATTGATGGTCGATGAGCAAAATCAATTTAGTTTATAAAGCTTGCTTCGTACCTGAAAAACGTTCATTTTATGGGGGACGCAACTTGGTGAAGATTTGGTGAATTTTCACCCATGCGGCAACTGTGTTCATTTCGCTAGTCAACTGAAACTCAAGGGAATCGTCTTTCTTGAGGCAACAGCCTCTAGCAAACCCGTGATTAGTGTCAATGTTGGTGCAGTTAAAATCTGCCAAGATGGCGTGAACACTGGTTGCAGAAGAAACCGACAACGTTAAACAAATTGCCAAAATTATTTCAAAAATTCTTGATGAAAAAAACTTTCTAAATTTTTCAAAAAGGCCCAGAAATTATTAAAAAAAACACGATTTGAATTTACAATTCAAAATTTGAAGAAATTTATAATTTGTAATCGAAAGAAAAAACAAAGAACCACAAAAACTGGTTCCAAAACTCAAAGCAAAAAAATAAAAAATAAAAATGAATTCTTAGCGCTAAAATTAACGAAAATCTTTTGGCATAAAAACCTTCTTCAAGACATAAAATTTAGCAATAATAAGAAGGCGAAAAGTTGGTTTAATTGGGAGAACGGAATTGGAAAATCCACACTTTTGCAATCTTACCAGGTTTGACCAAGATTTTTCCAGGTGAAATTATTTTCCAAAAGAGTTCAGTTATTACCTGTACCAACAGGAATACTCAAACGTAGGCGAACAACTGTTTCATTCAATCTGAACGATCTGCCAGAATACACTCACCTACCAAAACACCGCAGACTTCTGAAAAATGGGCGAAAACGCCATAAAAAATACACCGATGCTCTAAACCGCTTTCAAGAAAAATTTCACTTTATTGAAGATAAAATCAAAACGAACTTCGTGATTTTGATTGGGAGGTTTTGAAAATCCGCAAGATTAAAAACGCACCGGAAAAAACGTATGGCCGATACGATTAAAATAATATCATTCAAAAGCTTATTTGGCCGGTGATGAGCCTACTAACTTTCATGGATTCACACGCAAAACCGATTTTTAAACTGGATGAAAAACTCAAAAAGAAGCGGTTTAATGATACCCACGACGCGATGTGCTTTCGAAGTTGATAGAATCGAAATTCAACGGCAAAAACTACATTTTCAAAATTATGATGATTATTTACGCGCCAATATGTTTTCAACGACAAACCATTCGTGATTTCAAAGTAAACCAACGGCGTATTTCAAAACTTAAAAAGATAAAGCAAAAAGAACTATCAGCGCATGAAAGAAAAGCGCGCGATCGGATACGATTCGGCATTTTAAAGGCTTGAAGAAAAGGCGCGCGAAAGAACTTGAACAACAGAGAATTAAAACCAAAGTTTTTGGATGACCAACAAAATGTTGAAAATCTTGATTTTAAAGTTGCAAAAATCGTATCAAAAACTTAGAGCTAAAATGTTAAGGTGGAATCAACCTTAAGAAACTCGCTCAGTGCAGAGATTTAGTTAAGGCTGAAATTTAGCGCTTGGTTATGGTTCGCTCGACGATGCGCTTGAAGGAAAATGGTGCAAAAATTCTTTTCGAAATGTGGTACGGTTAAAAAGTTGGCGGAATTCTGAGATTTTTTGGTCCGAAATAGCGCAGGAAAAACTGGTTTGATTAAAACAGTTTTGGTTCACAAAATGAAAAGGCTGAAATTTACGATGGTGAAATCTTTCTCAACGACACGGTTAATGTTGGAATTTATCAGCAAGAAATCGGCGCAGATTTTTGATATGAAACTAAAGATGCGATTGAAAAAGACTTTCTTGATCAGAATCTTTCAATAACCAGAAAGAAAAAATTATCAGATTCATCAATATCTCTTCTCTTCTCAAGATTTCGATGCCTGGTCGTGAACTTTCAGGTGTGGCCAAAAAGCGCGTTTTCAGTTGGTTAAAATGCTTTCAGATGATCCTAAATTCTAGTTTTAGACAGACCAACTTCACCTTGATTTACAGAGTATTGAAGGAGCTAAGCTAGCAGCAAAAATATTCTGGCGCAATTGTTTTGTGAGTCACGATAACTTCTTTCAGAAACCAGTAAATCGACACAAAAAGATTTTACTGTATAGTTAAGATTGGTGAAAAGTAACTGTTATTTTAAGGTAGAGAGTGATATAATGTTGGTAATATGGGCGAAAAAATCAAAAGCAATCTTTAATATCCCGGCCTAATTAAAGTTTGGCTGTATTTTATTTGTACTTGTTCATTTTTCAATAGAACAGGCTGTGTAGTTTTACCGTCTGGGTCGCCGGTAATGTTTTTCGCAACCTTTATTTGGAGTGTTGCGATGGCCTGTGTATCCGTATTCTTGATTGCGACTGGATATTTAATGAAAATGCTATAAATACAGCATACAAATTTATTGTTGCGAGTGGTTGGATAACTATGCTGCGGCGGTTTATGGTTTTAACGGATCACAGGAATCAGCACGTGACTCACGGTTTGAAACGATAGCGTGTTTTTGAAATCTCTGCACTTTTAACCACTATAGACTGGTATGCCAGATCACATGCTCTTGGTTTACACTCTTGATGTCACTTAATGTTAAATACGGCCTATCGAGGCTCAAAACCAAGAAAAATCAGCTAATAGCAATGGGTGGATGACTTATGGTTACTACCCCAATGACATTAGCAGTATCGATAGTAAGGAATGCAAGTTCCACGCAATTATTTGCGGAAGCTGCACCGATATCGACTGGCATTATTTGGCCATTTTGCTACTATTTTATTGGTATGTTATCCGAAAGTACGGCGGCAAACTAAAACCATAAAATTAAAAATATATATAAAATCAGTTTAATTTTTGACCCAGTATTATAATACTGCTATTGGTTCAATTCTCCTCCTCAAAACCTTTTGTAGTCCCAGAATCGTTTTCCTGGAGGTATTGTTCTTGTCAACATTTTTGTAACTTTGTTTTAGAATTCAAGAAAATTACTATTAGAAATAAAGTCTTTAATACAGTTATTCAATTTAATTTCGAAAATACGCACCTCGATTTACTGCTGTCCTGGATTGCTGATATAAGATTTTGCAATATTGATCAATACACTAAATTTGGTGGTGTAGTTTGGAAAGGTTCTTTCTTGAATGCGCATATAAGCTGCCGCATATAATGATTTTTATGTTGATATTTTTGAGTTTGAGACTTGGCGTTTGTTGCTATGATTAGATTCTTGCTATAATCGCTATCCAAAAACAGCAAAACAAAAAGGCGGTGAGATGCGCCTTTAAAATCGTTTAATATCCAGTAAACGAATTTTGAAAGCTTCGCGCGATCAAAACCGGTACAATTTCACGCCATTTATATATCTGTCACTGGTACACGCACGGAATTCCCGCATGTAAAGGAGCTCTGTCGCGAGCTTCCGGTATCTTCTTCGATATCTTTGTCTTCGATTTTACGCGTTGTGCTCAAGGCCAGTCTTTTAACGGCGGGCAAAAGCCACCAGCTTGTTGAGTAAACGGCGGCTTTTTATCCATAATAATGAGTCTAGCTTATAAAAAGCTTATCACTAAATTTAAAAATTAAATTTGTTTTTGTTAAATACCAGCCGCCGAAATCCAAATTCTTGATGAGACTTTTTAATTCGAGCGAAAATCCAGAGCCATTAAATGTTCTGCAGCTCCATTCAGCTTCAAGTTTTTGAGGCCGTATCGTTTCTCTTTCAGGGCTCGGCTGCATTTCGAGACGTTCAGGCTTATCTTGTTATTTTGCGCGGCTTATTTCGCAAAGTCCTTTCAAAATTTCGCGAACTTCATCAGCTGTTTGGTTCCATCAATTTAGCGCGGAAATCACTAGCGCCAGCAAATTCTCGCCCATAAATTTTGAAAAATCGCTTTTAAAGGTTCAAAGCGAGCGTTTTCCAAGCTCGCGCGATATTTTCAAACAAATCAGAAGTTGAAGCTCAAGTAAATCCCGATAATCACTTGAAGTTCGAGCGGTTTCCGGTGGTTTTTCAGAACACAGGCTCCGGGTTTTCGAAAATGCGACCAATGCGATAAATTCCATCAATGGATATTTTCGCTCAGAGTTCAAGCCCTTGTGCACGGATTTTACTCATCGCCGTTAATTTTGGGTCGAGTGTCGGTGGCAATTTCGTCGCGCAATTTGAGGAATTCAGAGAATTGGACTCACAAATGCGCTGGAACTTTATACTCATTCTTTTTGTTCGTAAGTGGATCTCGTTAAAACTTCCGATGTTCGAGTAGAAATAGCCAGTCATGCCATTCTTTCCACTCTCAGAAAGCAAGGCGTGTTTAACTGGAAAACTGGCAAACCGCCTGCTTTTGCGCTTTCGATAATTTCTTTGGCGAGCGGATCGGTTCCGAATCAAATCGCTGCCACCACCACTTTTAATAACGGCCTTATCTGGGCGGCCCATCATTAATATCAATCGCTTGATATCAAGCTCTGGTAGTTTTCGCACATAAATTTAATGTCGGCTGGTCACGAACGCCCAAAATTTGCGCAATAATTGACGCTCATCAGGCGTAAAAAGTTAAGCGCTGCGTGCTATGAATTCCTTTTGGGCTCAGCGAAAGCTTGAAGAATTTATGGGTTTATAATAAACATCGGTCGAGCGGCACTGAAACGACATGCGAAAAACCACATCGGTTACGGCTACTGTGGCGCTAATGAACGGTAATTTTTGACCATTTTCTTCGCCGGTTGACTCGATAATTTCTTTCCAAAAATTCACTTTTCTCATGATCTATATTATATCACAAAAAGCGCGACTTTCGAAAACATAAAAAGTAGCGTCTATGCAGTTATGAAAGTTAAAATTGAAATTGATACAAAAACTTTTAATTCGTTTTTGGCTTGTGATTTTGGATTTATCATATTGTGACGTGTATATGGATCGCGAGATGTTCTAATCATGATAATTATCGCAGCTTTTTGGCGCTAGTCTTTAAATTGCCTTCGCTAAAAATTGCAAAAATTTTGCCGCTCATGCAAAAATCGTGTTGGCGCAACTGCGTGTTGCATATCCTTATAAATTGTGCTAATTTTTGGTGCGCTATTTTTCTGTTCTACGCCAATCATCACAGACCAAAGTTAAGCACTTTTCAAAAGATTTACGCGCAAATTGTTCAAAACTATACAGGAGAGCAATCAGGGATACGACGATTTATTACGGAAAACCATCTTGAAGGGATGATCTCTCAGGCTGTCGATTCCGTGACGCGCTCAATTAACTCTTCGGTTTCGAAAATTGGCGATGTATTTTTTGGAAGTATCGCTTCGATTGTTGGCTGGATAATTTCATTGTCTATGGTTCTCGATGGCTTTCTTGATGCTTGTTGAGGACCAGACTTGATCGATAAGATATTTAAAAGTGTTTTACACTGATAAAATTCTTGGAAAAACCATCGTCGAATCCTCATGCTGAATGTATGGTACGGTTTCGGGATATGTCTCGAGTATTGTGACAATTTGTTCCTATTAGCGCAACTTGTGGATCAATCGCGACAGCAATTTTGGCATTGATTTTCGGTTTTCCAATTAGTCTAATAGCGCCAATTGCCGTATTATTATTTGTTTTCGGCATGATTCCAATGGTTGGAACGACAATTGCAGGAGTGCTTTCGGCGTTAATTATTGGGTTGGACCCTCTGCCTGGCTTAATCTTTCTAGCTTATTTCTTGATTTATCAGCAGATTGAAAACATGTAATCTCGCCAGTGGTTCAAAGCTCGAAACAATCAGTTTCGGCCTTAATTATCTTTTGATAGCATTAACAGTTGGTGTTGCATTTTGGACTTCTGGGTAGCTCTTCTTTGTTCTCTTGCAGCTTGTGCTAAAGTTCTTGTTCAAAGACGATTGAAATCGAAACACGTCGTTCACGAGAAAGCTGAAAGACTTGTTGAGCTTCTCAAGAAAATCAGCTAGAAATTAAAATCAGCCTCAATTTCGAAAGGCTGATGATTGGATATTTATATTCCAGAAACTTTTTCTTTTGGAGTGTCGCGCAGAATAATATTTTTCAGTAATTCGTCACGAATCTCATCGCTCTTTGCCCAGTCTTTTCGGCTCAGGCGGCGCTCGATAATTTTCTTTACTTCTTCTGGAATATCAGGGAGTTGAACCGAGTAGATTTAAGCCTGAGATCATCAATAAATTCAAAAGTTCTTGAAGGTTGTGATGATTAAGTCTGGGTTTGCTTTTAAAATTTCTCAAAAATTTCATCAATGCAAGCGCTTTTGGCGTATCGAGGTTGTCGTTAATTTGCTCAAGAATTATGTTGTTTACTTGCAAGGCTTGGAATTTCACCTTTACTTCTTCGATTTGCCAGCGCAAGTTTGCAATATTTTGCCGAGTTTTAAGCCTATTTTGCGCAGCTTTTGGACTTTCGAAACTAAAATTACTTTCCGTTTGATACTGGCTTTGCAGAACAAACATTTTGAAGTCCAACGGAGAAAAGCCCCTTATTTGAAGGTCGTTTAAGCTAAACCCATTTTGTAGCGATTTTGAAATTTTTCGGCCTTCACTAGTCATATGATTACAGTGGAGCCAGTAGTTAGCAAATTTCTTACCCGTAAAACTTTCGCTTTGCACAATTTCATCTGTGTGATGAACTGGAATATGGTCAATTCCACCGGTGTGAATATCGATTGTTTGACCTAAAGTATTGGTGCAATTGCTGAACATTCTAAATGCCAACCTGGGAAGCCCATTCGACCACGAAATTCCCATTCCATATCGCGCTTTTGATCTTTTGGCGACCATTTCCAGAGAGCAAAATCGCTTAAATTACGCTTTTCAGGGTTAAAATTAACGCGACGCCCGCTTTTTAGATTCTCTAAATCAAGATGTGCAAAATCAGTATCGGAAACTTGTCTCGTGTCAAAATAAATTCCGTCGCTCGTTTCCGTATGTGAAGCCCTTTTTCGAAAGATCTTCAATAATGTAATTTGCTCGAGGACAAAATCTGTCGCTTTCGAAAGATGATCTGGCTGAGATTAAATTAAGATCGTGTATTCCACGCAGAATTCTTCTGTGTAAAATTCTGCAATTTCCCAAGCTGTCTTCCCTTCACGGTGTGCCCCTTTTTCGAGCTTATCTTCACCTTCGTCCTCATCGCTAACTAGATGGCCAACATCAGTAATATTCATTGTGCGAGTAACATTGTAGCCGTTTAAGCATAAGGTTCGAATTAAAATATCCCCAATAAATAAATGCAACCCAATTACCGATATGAGGAATGTAGCATAAACTGTTGGTCCACAGGTGTAAATCTTAACATTTTGCGGATCAATTGGCTGGAAGTCTTCTATTTTTCGATCAGGAGTATTGTAGAATTTTTAGCATAATAGATATATTATATCACAGCATAAAAGATTCTTTCCATTTTATATAAAAGAACCTGCCAGTTTGGCAGATTCTTTATGTTTGTTAGTAAATTAAGCAATTGGGTTTTCTGTTTTAATACTTGGACCTTGTGAGGTTGCAACTGACCTTTCACGTAAGCACCTTTGATTGAAGAGTGGTTTTTGCGAGCAAGACTATCGAAGAATGCTTTTTGCGTTTTTCTTCAAGTTTTCATGCAAACGATACTTTACCAACTGAAGGTGAACAATCGCTTGTTTGTCAACACGGTATTCAACTTTTCCGGCTTTAGCTTCAGAAACAGCTTAGCAACATCAGTGGCAACTGTTCCAGCTTTAGGGTTTTGGCAGTAATCGCGTGGTCAAGAAGACGAGCGTTGTTGCAAGTTTTCTGCATATATGCTGGGTTGCAATAAGAACATCAAAGTTAAGATCTACCATCAATGTTGTTTCAAAATTCTTCATCACCAATGATATTTTGCGCCAGCTTGCTGCAGACTTTGTGGTCGCTTTCTGGTGCAATAACCCGACTTTTCACATCTTTACCGGTCTCGTTTGGCGAATGCTGACGAACGAATATTCTGCAGCAGCTTGTCGTGGATCTACACCAGTCAGCGTGGTTCCAACTGAAAGCGTCGAATTTAGCCAGGTTTGTTTCGGTTGCACAGTTTTAAGAGCGTCAGATGGGCTGTAAACAGTATCTTTTCGACTTTTTCACCTTCTTGGTATTTTACCTCGTCGTTCGATTCACGGTCAGTAATTGTTTGGACCTTTTTGTAACGGCTTCAGATCCATCTAATGGAGTTATATCGCCTGCTGCTTTTCGAGCTTCTTTGGCTTCTCAGCAACTTCTTCAGCGTGTGCGTTTTCCGCTTTTGCGAATTTTTCTTCTGTTTCTGAGCCTCAACAATTTCTTCTGCGATTTCAGCTGCTTCAACTGATTCTTCTACGAGCTTAGCTTCTTCACAGCTTCAACAATTTTCTTCTGCGATTTCTTCAGCTTTTAGACGCTTTGATACTTCAATTTGAGCAATTGTCATTTTTCAAAACTTCAAGCCCAAGGCTTAGCTTCTTCGATCAAAGTCAGCTTTTCTCACCATTTTCCATCCTTTTCTGTGGTATGTGACTCGCGCCTCCAACATTGATTATTGTACCTTTTTAATTATAACAATTTTTGAGAAAAGTCAAAACTAAATTTTATTGCTAGAAAGAGTTTTGTTTTCCGCTAGAACTCATTTTGACGTAATATACCAATGAGCTTATAACACCAAAAATTAAACCAAAATAATAAACCATAAACGGGATGGAATTTTCTGGTTGAGACAATCCGCCTAATATTGCGTGCCTGAAAGCAGTTGAATAGTAAAAATAACGATCAAAAGGGTGCTATATTTTTGAAAAATTTGAGCGTTGTTTCAATCAGGAACATTCTCCACTACTTGCAGCTGTAAAATCATAGAAAACGATTGATATAAATTGATACGACCCTGAAAAGCAAACATTAGTACATGAACAATCAAAGATAAAAATGCAGAAACATAAATTCAAAACAAAAGAATTGCATCCGCAGGTAAAAATGTTAAAGATCCGCCAAAATAATTGCGAGAACTAGGTTTCAACTCCAGCAAATCCAGCCATAATCCCACTTGAAAGCCACCATTTAAGTGCTGAACAGATTCTTTTTGGTTTATTTTTGGATTGGAAACGCAATATTAAACGAAATTGCTCAACAGAACAAACTAATGCATCAAAATATGAGCATTGCTTTTCCGTATGTTGCATCTCAGAATTGTTCGAAATTTCACTTTAACTGGTAGTTGCGATATCTTTGGCAGGATTCATCCGAAAAATTGAGTTTTTCGAAAGTTTTTCACCAGATGAAAGCTGTGAAAGTTAGTAGATCTGAGCCGTTTTGTAGTTTTGCAGCACCGGAATTTAGCGTGTTTATTCCTGAATTTAAAGTATTAATTCCTCCCAAAAAGCTGAGTTGTGCTTTCAGAGTGTTCAGTAAGATTGAACTCATTCATTTTCGTTGAGAAAGTTTGCAGTTCCGGTTGAAAGCTGTTTTCGCCCGATAGAAGTAAGTTGTGATGATTACTTATTTTGCGTGAATTTTGCGCTGAAAAGCTTTGACGCAATAAGTGCGAAAAATTGTGTTTGTAAGTTCTGCGATTTTTGGCATTTTCTGCGCATCGGTGGTGATATTTTTCGCCGAGCTGCCAATTCGTCAGCAAGGTTTTTAATACTCTGGTCGTTAGTTTGTTCAGCTAAAACGCGCATTTTTGCCACTTTTTGATTTAATTCCAGTAAATGCTCACTTTGATTGTATCAGAATTATCGCTCATTGCAGAATTTCAATATGTTTAAGCTATTCGAGACTTCACTTTGGTTGAAAAATCTTGCAATCCTTTTGTAAGTTTTTCGCTATTTTTGGCTTAAAAGATTAGTTTTATTTTGAAATTTCAGTGTTGCACTAAAGGTAAGTTTATTGCTTGCTTCGGCCATTTTTCTCTGACTTGCTGAATTTAATTTTTCCGCGCCATTTTTAATTTTTCAGTTCCAGAGTTCGCTGAATCTAAGCCGTTACCCAAACTGCTAATTCCGTTTGAAATTTGTTCTGAGCCATTCGCTGCTTTTCGAAAAAGCCGTTTTGAACATTCGAAAGTTGAGAGAGTAAAATCTTTGCTGATAGTTTTCGCTAATTTGCGTTCATGAACCTGTTCGCTCGAGTTTTTGTGCATGCATTTGTTGAATCGACTTTCACCAGACTTTACTTTTCGAAAGACGTTTGTTTTAAATGAAATATTCACTTGCCTTTTGTGGATTTTTCTCCCACTAACTGAGATTTTTCGAAAAATCTTTTCGGAATATGTACGATCATAAAAGTGTCGCTATCGGTTAAATCTTTTCTCAGCCGTTTTTAAATCTGTAAATTGCCAGTTCAAAGTTTTTGATTGCTTAGAGATTATTGCTAATTTTTGTTGCCAAAGCTCAACATTTTTTGACCATTAAAATTACAGGTTCATCTTCGTTCACCACTGAAAATTTTAGATTTTCGATGTTTGAATAGGATCCCAGATTGATGTCCAAGAGTTCCAGCATGAGATAACAGGAATGACTTTTACTACTAAATAAAAGTGGCTAGAAGCACACGATTTTTGCTTATTTTTCTCAAAATATTTTTCATCTTCCTCCTAATAAAAATAGTTGTATTTATCAACGATTACTCTATTGTATAAAATATTGCTGTAAAAAGTCAACAATATTTGGTATAATATTTTATGGAAGAAAAATTCTTGATTTGTTGCAAAAATTAATGCAATTTATCGCTCGGCGCAAAAAGTATGCAACACGTGAGCTTTCGAAAGAATGATATTTCAGCTATCGAGGCTGCAATTTTAACCAAGATTTGCAATTCTTTCTGCTCCGCAAGATGAAATCTCTAAAGAAATTGGTGTTGATAAGGCTTATATTTCGCGAGTTTTAGCTAAATGGAAGAGAAAATTTAATTTTTAAAAGAAAAATTCACAGAAAGATAAGCGAATTCGTGAAATTGAAAATTACAAAACTAGGTAAAGAAAAACTGAACATTCGGCAGCAAATTCTAGTTAAATGGTGTGAAGAAACCTTTGGCGATATTTCTTTAAAAGAGATTGAAACTCTATTGACCGAAGCGATCGAAATAATTTTCAAATAAAGGCAAACGAAAAGTAGCCCTAAAATACATGGGCTTTCGTTTTAAAAACTATAATTGACTTTTTGGGTTGAGTGATAAAAATTAAAAACATTGGCCTCATCGTCTAACGGTTAGGACATCAGGTTCTCATCCTGGTAATCGGGGTTCGATTCCCCGTGAGGTCACCAATTTTTGAGATACCTAGCCTGTTTCAGTAACGAGTAGCTTTTAAAATAACCTACAGAGTTATAGTTCCGTAAGGTTATTTTTATATTTAGAAAATTTTTATCACAGCAAGTAATGAGTTCGCGTAAAAGATTTCGTCATATTTTTCATAAACTCGAAAACCTGCCGCATAGAGCGTATCCGCCTCCACCAAAATAGCCTGCAATATCCGCAGCAATTGGTGAATTTGTTCGAACTTTTCCGGTGAGTTTTCCATCCGGGTAGGTTTTTGATCTGCACGCAGGCTTCTACACCTTCAACCATTTCGCATTTCATCGATAACTAAAACACTAGGGGTTGTATTTATCAGAGTACCTTTAATTTCTTCCCAAGGAATATGAACTACTGCCAATTTTCCCGTCAAAAAGTATTCAATTCGCTGAATCAACCGCCCTTTGTATTCTAAGATTTCAGGAGCTTTTTTAGATAATTCGCGACGGGATTCTTCTAATTTGGCAGAACTTGCGCGAGTTTTGTTAGTTCTCCAGCGACCTCAAAGTTCGGCTGAAGTATTGCTTGTTGAAAGTCCTCAGGTGTCGCTGAAAAATTGCACCTCAAAAATATCTTGATGCAGCGGTTTGGCTTTATTTTCCAATCAGAGCGTTTGCGATTTCAAAAATAACCTCTCCAGCTGAGCTTGCTTCTCTAGAACCAGTTCATGTTCGAATGTTATATCGGGCGTCGCATCGGTGTGGTGATCGATCACTAAAACCGGAGTTTTTTCGAGTAGATTTTATAAAGAGGATCTTCGACTATTTTTGAAAGCAATGTGTTGCTTGTAGTGTCAACAATTATGAAAAGATCAAATTTTTCATAAATCGAACCTTCTATTCTATCCCAACCGCTAAAATATCGTAAATATTTTTGGAATATCTACAGGACAGAAAAAGTTTAACACTTTTTCCGAGATCGCTCAGTACCTCTTCTAAAGCTAAAGCTGAGCTCAAACTATCACCGTCTGGATTTCTCGGCTTGAATACGCAAATTTTTGTGAATTAGCTATTAATTTCCTTGCGTTTTCGAATTTCACTAAATCTCCTTTCTTCCTTCGAGTGCATGACTTAAGGTTATCTGATCGGCATATTCCAAATCGACACCAACAGGCAAGTCGCGAGCGAGGCGTGAGATTATTAGACTGTAAACCTCGCGCATTTTTGAATATAAAGCGCATGCTTCCCTTCAACGCTTGCATTCGTTGCGATAATAATCTCCTCAACGCTATCGTTTTCGAAATTCTTTCCGCGAGTTCGTGAATGTGCCAGCTGATCCGGGCGTGATTCCATTAATAGGTGAAATCACACCGCCTAAAACATGATATGTTCCATTAAAAATGTTTTGGTTTTTTCAAGAGCAACATATCAAGAGGCTCCTCGACCAGCCATAAGTTTCTTATTACGAGCTTTCATCGTATATAGCGAGAGAATTTCCTCATCTTCGAAATTAAAGCAAAAGTTTTTGGGCAAAAGTTTTACATGTATGTAACCCTAAAAAGACTCTCAGCAATTTTTTCGCTTACTAGGCGTTGTTTTTCAACAAATAATAAGCGTACCTGCTCGGCAGTGCGCGATCCAACACCAGGAAGTTTTTCGAGATTTTCAATTGTTTCAATTAGAGCTTTTGGTAAAACTTTGCGACATTTTTCCTTTCGAAGAAAGATTAAAAGTCCTAGGTTTCCCTAACACCCATCAAAGGCTGCATTTTTTTCTGCTGCAACTTTTTGTGAGCTTCTTCGAGACCGTCACGAATTGCAATTTGAATCCAATGCTCAAGCTCTTCGATATCATCAAAATCGATTAATTCAGGGTCTAATTTTACACTTTTAACTTTTAATTCCCCTGTAAATTGAATACGACTGCCCCCTCCCCGACTCAACTCAATAATCTCTTAAGTTCTTTTTGCGCTTTTGAAGTTCACACCATTTCATTTGGTCTTTAATTCCTATAAAATCTCACTTTTAAAATAAAACTTGTACTCTTGAATTCTATCACGAGTTTAAAATCAACTCACGCGTTAAAACATAAAACGATCAGAATTATCTTTACGGTTTGAAAACCAAAATCTTACGTGGTATTTGTCTGAAATGTTTTGTAGTTTTATAGGCTTCTTTCGAAACTACGATTTCGTTATCTTCAGTCCCGTATCTTTAACTTTAGCTTTACCCTTGCCTCTCAAGAACTTTATAAAAATCTTCTTCATTTTCAATTCTTAAAAGCAATATAACCAT